>Ga0131853_10000346_pt1 | contig 84833 bp, 75 predicted proteins | sample TergutLab28metaG_FD_92764 | JGI IMG/M metagenome (GOLD analysis project Ga0131853, IMG submission 92764) | Labiotermes labralis P1 segment gut microbial communities from Petit-Saut dam, French Guiana - Lab288 P1 (version 2) (version 2) | ecosystem: Host-associated > Arthropoda: Insects >...
ATTCTAAAACCTTCGCGCCCAACCCGAAATCACAAACCACAACGCTTTCACAAGTTCGCTAACCACAACCGAAAACCCGCCCACGGAAGAGGACGATAGCGTTTGGTTTTGCGAACTTTCAGCGTGATAGCCGATCCACAAACCACCGGTTACAGCACAAAACACAGCGCTTACACCGAAGCGTTCATCAGAAAAAAGCAACGTCTACCAACGCATCAAAAAAAGAGCCGCAACACTTTGCTAGCTCTTCACATCCCTTATACAAATCGTAGTAAATCGTCCACTTCTTTGCGGCGTGGCATTTTCGGCTCCTCATCAGGGTAGCCGTACACAACCAACGATGCTACCTTTTCACCCTCTGGCAACGCCACCAACTCAGCGATCTTCGGCTCATCAATGACACCGAAAATACAAGTCCCAACGCCCTTCGCATGAGCCGCTAAGCAAAACGTCTGACACGCAATCCCTGCGTCAAACGACTCCCAACGCCCCGGATTTTCGCTCGTTTCAATGTCGTACTTATCCGTGCGCCCGCTGCGGCCCTCAACAAAGCTAAGCACAGCCACCCCGCGCGCATTTTTCAGTGTCGCAATGTTATAAGCAAAGCCTTTCACACCGTCCTCGGCAAACTTCGCAATCACCTCAGCGTCATCCACCAACGTCCAGCGCGGCGTTTGCGAATTCGTCCATGACGGCGCATGCCGCGTAATATCAATGATCTCTGTCATCACATCACGATCCACAACCTCGTCCTTATATTTCCTTATCGAGCGCCGCCCTTTAATCATTTCAATCGCTTCCATACTAACACTCTCCTTACGTTTTATCATAGCCACCATTATACACGTTATCAAATAGAAAAGCTAGCGCAAATGCTTACATTTTGTTAATTGTGCTGACATTATCAGAAACATCCGGCTCTGCACATTCACCTACTTCTTGTTGTAAAATCGCCAAACCATGATGAAGTGTTGGTAAGATAAAAGACAGGTTCTCTCTCACTGCTTTTGGACTACCTGGCAGGTTAATGATGAGTGATTGTCCTCGAATGCCAGAGACACCACGCGATAGCATGGCTCTTGGTGTGATTTGCATACTGTGATGCCTCATTGCTTCGCTAATACCGGACACTTCTTTTTCTAAAATAGCCTTCGTTGCCTCTGGCGTTTGGTCACGTGGGGATAAGCCCGTACCTCCTGTTGTTAACACAAGTGCTATTTTTTGATAACAAGCGTGAAGCAACGTTTGTTTGATTGCTTGAAAGTCATCGCTAATCAGTTGATAAGAAACCACTTCATAACCTGCTTCTTTGACCATTTTGCAAATAAGCTCGCCACTCACGTCTGTTTTGTTTTTGTCAGCTGACCGCGAGTCTGACACGGTCATCACCGCCACCGTTTTTTTATCTAAATCCATGATCCGCTAGCACCTCCTGTCCAGTATCCGATAAAATGAAGCGATAAAATTCATAAGCGATGTCAAGCTGATTCTCTTGATTAATTAACGCCAGATAGAAGGTTCCCACCACTTGATAGTGAGGGGGTAATGCAATAACGGTCACCTCACTTAATGTCTCTTCTGAAAGATCGGTTGCATAAACAAATGTCGCATCACTTTCATTTAACATCACATAGAGCAACGCTTGCCTAACATTACTAGCACGTGAGACAACATTGCCTAAAACAGCCTCTCTGAATCCAGGATCATCACGATCAACGAGATGCAAGATGATATCGGTATAAATCCCAATTGGCACCTCATAACCGGCAAATATCAACGTTAACTCGTCATTCGCAAGATCATAAATCGACGCAATCTCTGGCGTAGCGGTTACTAAAACAACCGGACTTTCAGCGAAACGCTCACTCTGATTGACCATACCAAGCTCGGTGAGCGCTTGAACGGGATCAAGATGCGCCGATAAAAACACGTCAACAGGGAAACCTTCCATGATTTGTTGTCGCAATTGATTGGAACCTGCAAAGTTCAGCCTGATCATAACCTGTGGCTGTTCCGCCATAAATAAATCGGCTAATTCGGTCGCAACCTCTTGTAAAGAAGCAGCTGCAGATACATGTAATTCAACTTCCTCTGCACGACCTTCACAACCGCTTAACAATGTAAGCATCAGGGGTAGTACGATAAAATAACTTACAAATTTTATACGTCGCATATCATTACCCCTCCTACTCGCACAATGCCGCCCTTGACCACCTTCGCAAACACCCCGTTTGTTGGCATAATGCAATCCCCCATTTTGTGAAAGATGTGACAACGCACGTGGCAATCTTTTCCAATCTGGGTTATTTCAAGTTCAACGTCTTGGCATTTAAGCCTAGTTCCAACAGGCAGATTGACTAAATCGAGCCCTTCAACGATTAAATTTTCGCCAAATGCCCCGTCATGCACGTCTGCACCACGCGCGTTAAAATCAGCAATTGTTTCGTATGCCAACAGCGACACTTGGCGATGCCAGTTCCCAGCGTGGGCATCCTGTTCAATGCCGTGGTCCGCGATGAATTTTGCCTCTTCGACATAGGTTTTCTGTGTTCCTTTTCTTTTACTGATGCAAATAGCTTTCACCACCGCCATCTTTCTAACCTCCAATTTGGATCATGCTTTTTAGCTCTTTATTTTCAACTTCTTGACCAAACAAATGCCTCTTCGGCTTCTCTTGTAAGGCCTCTAATATTTTTGCCTCCAAACAACCATCTGAAATAGCTTGCTTTAAATTAACACCGTGACTAAACGCTAAACAAGTTTTTAAAAACCCATCTGATGTCACCCGCATGCGATTACATGTCTCACAAAAATGGCGACTCATGGCAGAAATAAAACCGACTTTCCCTTTAAAGCCCTCTACTTCATAATAGCGGGCTGGTCCATTTCCAAGGGGTTGCAAAAAAGGGGTTACCTCACCATAATGTTGCGTTAGCAGGTGCTTAATTTCTGCTTCTGATAATGCTGAAGTCGCCACTTGATTGCCCATTGGCATCTTTTCGATAAAGCTCACATTCGCCCGCGTATCTTTTGCCAGATTCACAAGTGAGCGTAAATCTGCCTCTGTCAAAGACGGGAGTAACACCGTATTAACCTTCACTTTCTTAATCTGACTTTCTACAGCAGCCGTTACCCCTTTCAAAGCGTCTTCTAACCTACCAACCCGTGTAATTTCCGCATAATGTACGGGGTTTAAGGTGTCCAGACTAATATTGACACTGTCAAGGCCTGCCTTCACCAAATCAGCCATCGTCTCAGGTAGCTTAATCCCATTTGTTGTCAAAGTCACTTCTTCAATCCCTGTTAGTTTCTTCAAATCTTGAATTAGCGACATAATCTTAGGATAAAGCAACGGTTCACCACCTGTTAATTTCACTTTTTTAACCCCTAGCGTTGAAAAAACAGCTACGATTTCCTTTATCTCATCGTAAGTCAACTGCTCATGCGCTTTTAGACAGCTCACATTTTCATCTGGCACGCAATAACCACAACGTAGCTGACAAAGATCCGTCAAAGACAACCGTATGTAGTCGATGTTTCTTCCGAAATTATCTCTCATCTTCACTCAATACCTTTCGTTTAATCAGTGCCACTAGCGCACGTACATCCGTTCGTTTAAACGTTGGAACCCCTTCGTGTTTAAACGCACCGTCCGTCACCACGGCAAGCAAATACTCAGGCAAACAGACCGAGTGTTCCAAAACAACTTCAATTTTAGGAAACGTTGACTGTTTCAACCCTTCAATCACAACTAAATCCATCTCATAAAAGTGGTGAAGCACGTCTTCAATCACCGTCTTTTTTTGACGCTTCATCAAAGCAAACTGTTCATCAGAGTAAATTAACGTCGCATCGCTACCCGCTTGTTGAAAGTGATAGGTATCTGTTCCGACATGATCAATCTCAAACTCATGACCATCGTGCTTAATCACACCCACACGATAACCTTCCGCTTTAAACGCGCGAATCAACGTCGTAATCAACGTCGTCTTGCCACTATTTTTAACACCACTCACACAAAAAACTGCTGGCTTTTTAACCTTTCGTAAATCGCTTTTCGTGTTCACATTCAGCAGCGTTTTATCACCAAAACAACTAAATGATAAGGGAATATATTTCGTTTTTACCCGTGCTAACAATGCCATCATGTGGTAATTTTCCTCATTGATCATCTGCTTAATCGTCGGCAAAACTGACTTTCGATAAATCGCACAAAGCGGGTGAACCTTGTTCGTACTCCTCATCACAAACGCATCGTAATCCGAACTGATAAAGGCTGTCATAAACAGTAAAAGCTCTTTTTCAAAATACGGCATGTCCACGGCCCATACGAACAAATAGTCATTTTTGCAATGCTTTAAAGCACTATACAACCCACCAAGCGGGCCAATCCGCTCGGTTTCATCCACCACCACAGGAAAGGGGAGCGAATCATACAAGGTCGCATCTCGGGCCGAAATAAACACATCACTAAAATCGGATAACTCAGCGAGCGTCTTTTCGATAAAGGTCTGGTTTTCTAACTTCAAAAAGGCTTTTTGAAAGCCACCTAATCGCGACCCTTTTCCACCAGCCAAAATAGCAACACTGAGTCTCATTTCCTCGTTCTTGCCAATGCCTCGCTCAACAATCTTGCCTTGTTCGATTCGCAAAATGTGGTGACTCATCGCTTTCGCTTCCTCAATATCATGCGTGACTAAAATAGTCGGGATGTTTAACTGTTCTTTTAAATACGTACGGATTTTTAACCGCAATGCCGCATCCAAAGCGCTAAAAGCTTCATCTAAAAGTAACAACTGCGGATTACTCATCAACGTGCGAACAATGGCGACCCGCTTTGCTTCTCCGCCAGAAAGCTCACTAACGTGCTTGTTTAAATGTGGGCTTAATTCAAAAACAGCGATATATTCCTCAAGCTTTTCTTTGCTTTGTTGCCCGCGATACGTCATATTTTCAAGGACCGTTAAATGAGGAAACAAGGCGCTGTTTTGCTTGACGTAACCAAAGCGACGTAAATGAACCGACACGTTCGTATAATCTTGTTCAGCGTGTTTAATCCAGCCTTCATCAAGTGGCAATAAGCCAGCAATGGCATCTAAAATACTTGTTTTTCCAGCACCTGATTTTCCAATTAAGACGGTCATTTCACCTGCATGGACTTCAAAATCAACCGCAATCAAAAAAGTCTCACTCAGTTGCTTTCTAAGACGAAAATTAAACATAGGCCCTTACTCCTTTGACAAAAAATGAACACTAACGAGCACAATGCCAGCGATGATAAACATGATAAATGATAAAAACAAAGCATGATGAACGTTGGTTTCAAGTGCACTAAAAATAGCAAGTGGTAGCGTCTGGGTAACGCCTGGCAAATTCCCAGCGAACATCATCGTCGCACCAAATTCCGCTAAACCCCGACTCCACGCCATTAACAAAGAGACCAGAATCCCTTTCTTAGCAAGTGGTAGACTGATACGAAAAAAGACCTTTCTCGCATCATCACCGAGCAATGCGGCTGTTTGTTCCAGTTCAGGATCAACTTTTGAAAATGCCAAACTACAGCCATTAATAAAGAGGGGTAACGAAACAAACACAAAGGTAAGCATAACCGCTAAACTAGAAAAGCTTGTGCGAATCCCTAGGCGTGCTAACTGTTGACCAATAAAACCGTGGTTACCGTATGTGAACAACAATAACAAACCAATCACAGCAGGTGGCAAGATTTGCGGCAGGTTGAGAAGAGAATCAAGAACCGATTTAAACCGAAACGTGGAGCGTGCCATGTAATAACCAGCAGGTATCCCCACTAAAATAACAACGACCATCGAAATAAAACTACTAACTAAACTGACCCTTAAACTCGCCCAAATAAGCGCTGGGTTTAAGTTACTCAACACTAGAAAGTCATATCGAAGCGCAAAATTTAAAAACGGAAGCGACAAAAACACGAGTGCAACAAAATAACTTAATTTGAAAAAAATTTTATTTTTCATAAGAGAACTCGCCACTTTTCCCACCTGACTTATAAGCTAGATGAACATCCGTGATGGTCATTTTTTTACACATGGCTTTGCACATGTCGTAAATGGTTAACAATGCGACGTTGACCCCAGTCAAAGCTTCCATTTCGACACCGGTTTTGTGATCAACTTTCACTGTGCAAATTGCCTGAATCATATGCTGCTCAAAATCAAGCTCAAAATCAATGCGACACTCGCTAATGAACAGCGGGTGACACAGCGGAATTAAATCGGACGTTTTCTTCACCGCCATGATGCCAGCTAACCTTGAAACACCAAGGACATCGCCTTTTTTATTGCTACCCGCTTTAATTTGTGCCATGATTTCTGAATTGACGTGGATGTTTCCTTTGGCAATCGCAATGCGTTCCGTAACTGGTTTTTCAGTAACGTCCACCATCACCGCTTCCCCAGCTTCGTTGAAATGTGTTAATTTGCTCATTTAAATACACCTCTTTTAGTCAAGCATGACGACGTTGACACTCATGCCTTTTTCAAGTTTTGGTGAGCCTTCAGGGATGTCGATAAAACAATTACAATCTAGCATACTTGATAAAACAGAAGAAGCATGCTTAGACGTTGGCAGAAAAACTTCGCCTGCTTGATAATAAGCTCGGATAAAACGGCGACGCTTACTTACTTTTAAAAAATCATGCCTCAAAATGGCTGTTATACGCTCATGAAATGCTCCTTTTTGATGCATGAAGGCTTTACAAATTGGCTTTACTAGCAATTCGAAATTAGTTAAAGAGGCAAACGGATTGCCTGAAAGACTCAAGATGAGTTTATCGTAGTAGCAACTAGCTAATACAGGTGTGCCAGGTTGAATATCGACTCGCCAAAAAAGTTGCTTTGCCCCTAGCGCTACGATGACATCGTGCATAACGTCTTTTTCTCCGACTGATACGCCACCAGTTGTGACAATGATATCGACTTCATTGATCCACGAATCAATCACTTCACAAATCGGTTTTGTCAAGTCAGGCAGTTGTTTGATGACGTGTGTTCGTACCTGCAACTCTTTCAATCTTCCTAGCAACATAAATTGATTGCTATTGTAGATTTGCCCTTCTTTAAGAGGCTTTCCTAATTGAGCTAATTCATCGCCTGTGCTCAATAAGCCTACTTTTAATGGTTGCAAAACAGTGACAGTTTCAATGCCAATACTTGCTATGATTCCTAAATGAATGGGTGTTAATGGGGTATGCTTGGCGATGATCCATTCACCTTTTTGAATGTCTTCTCCTTTTTTACCGTAGTTGGTATAGGGTTGGATTTCTGTGTAGATTTCAACAACCTCTTCACCACCATCCGTGTCTTCTTGCCGAAGAACCGCATCGTAACCGTCTGGGATCGGTGCACCTGTCATAATCCGAAGCACATGGTTTGCTTCCAATTCGCATGGATGGGCATTCCCTGCTGAAACTTCCGCAGCTACTTGTAGCTTCAAAGGTGTCTTTTGGGTTGCACCTTTAGTAAGTGTTGATTTAACGGCATAACCATCCATCGCTGAACGATTAAAGGTTGGCACATCAATCGGAGCGTATAAATCTTCGGCAAGAAAATAGCCGAGTGCTTTTTGCAACGGTATTTGCATCGTTTTTTGCTGTGGCTTCACATGTGCTCGTAAGATCCTGAGTGCTTCTTCTAATTCAATCGGTTTTGTCATCTGAATCGCCTACCTTAGCTTTTCCCAAATTCACAATGGGGAAATGTACACGCCTGGCACTTTAAGCATAAACCGCCATGCCCGAGCTGTGCGATCTCCATCATTGTAATGGTATCCTGGGCTAAAATGCGTGGTAATATCAAATCAAAGCTTGTTGTACTCGCATACATGACACAACCCGGCAAACCAAGCACAGGTGTCCCATCGTCAAAGTAGCCGATCAGTAACATAGACCCGGGCAAAACCGGTGCACCATAGGTTAGAATTTCTGCACCTGCTGCTTTGATTGCCGTCGGTGTTACATCATCCGGATCAACGCTCATCCCTCCGGTACAAAGAATCAACTCGGCCCCTTGCTCGCGAAATTCAGCGATCGTCTGTTTGATTATTTCCACATCATCAGGGACTACTTTATGAAGATCGATTTGCAAGTCATAATCGGCCAATTTTTCTGCGATTACCGGCGTAAACGTATCTTGAATTCGCCCGTGATAAATCTCGTTCCCGGTTGTGATGACTCCGACTTTAAAAGTGTGAAATGCTTTGATCTCAAGGAGGGGAACGCCAGTAGAAAGGGTTGTGACAGCACTCATTTTTGCTTTTTCAATCACAAGCGGAATAATGCGCGTGCCAGCGATTTTATCACCTTTTTTAATGACAGTATTGTTGTGACGCGTGGCGATAATGAGGTTCCCTAGCGCGTTGATTTGGTACAATCGCTGCGTATCAACCTTAAGCAAACCACGGGCACGGGCAATGACTTCAATCTTCCCCTCGTGAACGGCAGTCGCAGCCATGGCATTTGAACTGCCAGCACAAGCATCGTATAAAATTTCTGCCGCCTCATTTTCATGCATCCTATTCTCATCCATTTCATAAATATATAGATGATCCTTGCCAACTGAAAGCAATTTTTCGATATCGCCTTCTTGGATAATATGCCCTTTTTTAAATAGCACACCGGCTTTGACATCTTTAATAATCTGAGTAATATCGTGACTTAACGTATGACCGACTGCATCCACTGTTTTAATTTTTTTCACTTTGCGATGACCTCCAACGATATAAAAAATCGTCAATCTGCCCATTTAAGAAATGCTTAAAAAGGCAAATTAACGATTGCTAATCTATTTCACCTTTTCAAAAACGGAAGGCCTCCTAATTTCTCAAAAAGACCCTGTAAGATAATGGGCTTATTATCTTAGGCGCAGGTGCCATAGCAGTTTAACTCCCTTAGGCAACCTTTGCTCGGTTACTTTGATTATTTAGCTGTTTTGTTGTTTAAATGAATCTGTAAACATTTTAAAGAAACCATATCCGACATAAGCTATAATGGCCGTTGTTACCCATAATTGAATCCCAAAGAAATGTCCCACCCATTGACCTGCCGCTTCAAAGCCATTAGCTGTTAAATAATCTGCCATCCTAAAGGTTGCAACTAATGCAATCGCCGTTGGGAAGGTTAATGCCGCATGTCCTACATTAAATGGCTTTCCTAAAAAGCTAGGCAATTGACATGAAACGTAAATAATCGTTGCAAACAAGATAGCATAAATAGCAAATAAAAGGGGTTGATTAATAGGGGCAAAAGCATTTAAATAACCCACAAGGAGTAAACTTGTTGGTGCTAATAAAATCACTTTTGTCATCTCAAATTGTGATGGAATCGGATGTTTGATAACACGGTAAATCATCAGCGGGAACAGCAGGGCATACATCCCAAAGGCATAATACATCAATGCAGTCAAAATACCAGGCATTCCTTTTGGTACACCTAAGACAACAGCAACCAAAACACCTGCATATGTCACAAACCAACTTGGCACAAACGTATCAAGCTTAATGCCTTTAATTACATTACGATAAGTGAAAATCAAAATGTGGGTAACATGTAGTACAACAGCTATTAACCATAGACCACGACCAATCCCGTCTTGAAAACCATGAACGAAACTGCCAATAATCATAAGCAACATCGTAAATGTGGCATATAAGCTAGCTGGAACAACATCACGATATTCTTGTAGAAATATCTCTTTATAAGCTGTCAATTTAATTAAAGCTACAATTAAAACAAAGATTCCCAAGATCATCGTTACATAGCGAACGCTTTGAAATCCAATCGTTGCATAAACATTAGAAAGGGTGGCTAAGCCGACCATTGTGCCAATCACACCAACAGGAAGCCCAGCAATTTTTTTAATTACTTTTTTCAACATGTTCACCTCAATTTATTTGACATTAACGATATCAATATTTGCTTAGTTTTTATGATAAGTAAATTGTAGGTTATCACTTAAATGAAAGAAGTCTGAATAATCAACATCAAAAATTGATTTTTGAACGTTATTAATGTTGATTTTTTCTTTAATTAATTGTGTTAAAATACCAGCATAGGACAAATCACCTTGGATAATGGCACCGTAGATGATACCATCCTTGTAAATAATTTTTTTATAGTTGCCTAAGTCTAATTCAATTTTTGATGCAATCTCATAGGTGTCGTCCATAGCCTCTGGTATTCCTACGGATAGCGTAGGAATGTTTAGAAAGTTCATCGTTGATTTACTAGCAAAGAAATCAGTTAATTCACGTCTACTTCCAGCCATGTTAGATGCCGCAACAATCCCTTCTTTTACAGCAGCGGGCCAAATGGGATTACGCCCAGAGATATCACCCGCACCATAGACATTAATGACATTGGTTTCACCGTACTCATTAAATAAGAGACCAAATCGATCACAGGCAACTCCGCTATCTGCTAAGAAGCTAATATTTGAGCGAACACCAGTTGCAACAATAAGTAAATCACAAGGAATCGTTTTATCACTTGAAAGATTAAGTCCCACTACACTTCCCTGCTCATCAACTAACACCTCTTCTACGGCTGTGTTATAGTATTGTGTGACACCTTTTTCTTTAAAAGCATTCTGATAAGATGCCGCAGCGAATTCATCTAATTGAATGGATAGCATGTGACTTTTAAATTCAACAAGCGTCAAATCTTTTCCATAATGGAGCAACCCTGTTATCACATCAACCCCAACAAGGCCTGCGCCTACCACCACAATGTTTTTTGCTACTTTTGCCTTTTCTATCATCAGCTCAGCATCATCTAAATTTCGGAGACCCATCACATTCTTAGCCTCATTTAAACCTTTAATCGGTGGAAAAAAAGTATTTGAACCAGTTGCGAGCAAAACTTTATCATAGCCAATTTCTGAGCCGTCTGATAAGATAAGTATTTGCCTTTCAGAAATGAGTTTTTCAACGCTTACCCCTTTTATCCAATTAATGTTGTATTCTTCAATGAAATGGTCTTCAACAAATTCCAATTGTTTAATGTCACGAATACCTTCTATGTAATGATGTAAAATACAACGAGAATAGATGTACTCATCTTTTGAAATGAGTGTAATTGTTGCCTTTGAATCAAGCTTTCGAAGTGTTCTTATACCATTAATTCCTGCGGCTGATGCACCTACAACAACATAATGCATATTAACCAACCTCCTCAAGTGTAATTGCTTGCATTGGGCATCTTTCGACGCACTGTGGCATCCTAGAAGGATGCGACTGACACATATCACATTTCATAATTTGTTTTTGTGTTAAGCTGTCTTCTTTCAAAACACCATAAGGACAAGCCATAATACACATGTAGCAGCTAGCGCAATGATTCTTGTCATAGTCAACATAGCTCGTTTGATTATTTTTATGCATCGCACCCGTCATACAGGTGAATGCACATTCTGGCAAATCACAATGGCGACAAAAAATAGGGGAATTTTTACTGTCACTACTGATGACAACGCGGTTTCTTGGATCTTCTCCATCATGCGATACGGAACAGGCTACAACACAGGTTAAACAACTAATACAGATATCACGATTTATTTTAATACGTTTCATATGATTATCCTCCTATTTTTTTGATTTGAATAGGTGTCATTTTATAAGAAGGCTGACTAGAATGACGATCATAGACAGACGGTGTTAAAGCATTTGTTTCAATATAGTTAAACGATGTATAAAGCTCGCCATATTTCACACGATTCGTTACTCTAGCTTCAAAGATTGAACAAACACCATTGATGGAATGGATTTCAACAGGATCATTGTGATTAATCAGTAATTCCTCAGCTAATTTTTCATTGATATAAATATAAGCTTCTGCTGATGTTGCAGCGCCCACTTGTTTAATTTCTCTCGTACGTGTCTGCGTCTGCCATTGTCCCGCTGTTTCTCGTCCCGTATTTAAAATATATGGGTACTCCTTAGTTGTTGGTAACGGGTTTTCAAGAGGTTTTTCGAAAATAAATTGGGCTTTTTTAGAAGCTGTGTAATAGTGACCATCTTCGTACAAACGACGTTCATCCTCTTTTAACACATCCCCTTTTGCAAATGGCCATTGGATACCTTTTGAATTTATTAAATCATCATATTCGATTCCTGTAAAATCACTAGGCATCCCTTCAGTACATTTTTTCATGAGATCAAAAACGGCTCTTGGCGTTCGCCATTTATCTAACAAACTTCCCATTCCTAGAGCTTCTCCCATTTTTAAGAAAACATCAAAATCGCTTAATTCATTTTCTTCACGTTTTAAAACTGGTCGAAATGCAGACAGACGACGTTCTGTGTTAATACCTGTTCCTTCTTTTTTAATCCCTGGAACAACTGGGAAGAAAGTATCACAGTTCTCGGAGCTGTCTGTATTGTCATATAAATCTTGCACAATAAACAACTCAAGTTTACCCATCGCGGCTTTGAACGTTTCATTATTTACCCAAGAATGGCGTGGATTGGTACAAACCACCCAGAGTGCTTTAATTTCTCCTGCATTAATCTTTTCAATAATTTGATTGTAAGGTAATGTTGGCTTTGTTGCTAACCACGATTCGTCAATTCCTAAAATACCTGCAATTGCTTGTCGACGAGCAGGATCTTCATGATCTCCTCCACCATACAAACTTGTTGTGTTACTAAACATTCGTGATCCCATTGCATTACTTTGGCCTGTTATTGCATTAGGGCCAGTTCCAGGACGTCCAATGTTTCCTGTCATTAAGGAGATATTTATAATGGCTTGTGCAGTACGCGTTCCTTCATAACCTTGATTAATCCCCATTGCCCACCAAAAAGAAACATTCTTTCCTTCATGAATCAACGTGGCTAGTTGTAAAATTTGTTCTGAGGTCAGACCCGTTTCAGCTTCTGCATGATCTAATGGGTAGTCTTTGACAAATTCTTTGAATTCTGAAAAGTTTTCTGTGTAATTTTCAATGTAATTTGAATCAATCCACCCATTTTCAATCAAAAGATTAGCTAGGATATAAAATAGTTTTAAATCTGACTTTGGCTTGAGTGGGTAATGATAATCAGCGTGGATGGCTGTTTCTGATACACGAGGGTCAATCACAATCAATTTTTTATTCTTATTGCTACGAATACGTCCCCAAGCAACAGGTTGAGCAACCAATGGATTCCCTCCTATGATAATCACTGTATCCGAAAGCTCTAAATCATTTAATGTGTAAGGAGGTGCATCAAAACCAAAACTTTCTTTATAGGCGTAGACAGCACTTGACATGCACAGGCGAGTGTTACCATCAACATTTGCTTTCATGTAATTGCGCATCACATGACATAAAAGGGCAAATTCTTCAAGCATCATCTGACCAGTACTAATAGCCGCAATACTTTCTGAACCATATTTTGTACTGATTTCTTTTAACTTTTTTGCAGTTTTTTCAATTGCTTGATCCCAACTCATATGCTCAAACGTTCCATCTTGTCTGCTAATCCGTGGCAGTGGATTAGGTTTATAGACTTGTGTTTGCTTATCTAAGTTTAAACCTTTAATACACGAAAATCCTTTGTTGACTGGGTAATTTTCTGTAGGTATAACCTTTATAACACGATTGTCTTCTACAAAAAAGTCAATGTTACAAGCTAACCCACAGTAATTACATAGTGATTGAATTTTTTTCATGATATGATTACTCCTTTTAGTTGTCTTATTTTAAGCAGAAGTTCCTTATTAATAGTAAGCGTATCACATGATTATGCCTAGTTCAAGTGCTTTCGACAATAAAACTCAATAAAATTCACATTTTTTGCAACAGTTGGAGGTATTTTATCAGAATAGAAAGACCCAAGCGTATGCTCAGCTAAAATTTACTCTGAACTTTAACTTTTAGATTTTGAAAAATCAGACTGTAAAAGGGCAACGCCTAATACCTAATCCCGCTCCCATACACATTCTACTCCGCCAACAAAAAAGCCAGACAAAAAGTCTAGCTAACTCATAAACAACGCCATAATGTCTTCCCTCGACATGCTAGTAATCGTCCCATCGTTTCCTTCTACAAACGCATCCGCTAAATCCTTCTTCGCCTCTTGTAACAACTGAATCTTCTCCTCAATGCTGTCTTTCATAATCAACTTAAACACTTGTACCGTGTTTTCTTGGCCGATCCGATGTGCACGGTCGGTTGCCTGGTTTTGCGCGGACATGTTCCACCACGGATCGTAGTGAATCACCGCTTCCGCAGCTGTCAAATTCAGCCCCGTTCCACCCGCTTTCAACGAAATCAAAAACACGCCTGTATCATCGTTCTGAAACTTCCCAACCAACTCGCGCCGCTTCACCTTATCCGTAGAACCGGTTAACGTGTAATGCGAAACCCCGGCTTCATCAAGCTCCGCATGTAGCAAGTCTAACACGCTCGTAAAACTAGAAAATAATAAGACCTTTTTCCCATTCTCGCGTAGCTGCGTAATTAATTCCATACAAGCCTGCAGTTTCGAAGACGGCCCTTCCACGTTCTCATATAACACCCGAGGTTCACAACAAATCTGGCGCAACCGTGTTAGCATCGCTAAAATCGCAATCGCATTCACTTGGTTCATCTGCAGCTTGTCTTGTAATTCCACATTGACCTGCGATAGGTTAGCCAAATAAAGCTTCTTCTCAGCTTCGCTAAATTCAATCGGCATCGTCGTCTCAATCTTATCCGGTAATTCCTGCAAAACATCCGCCTTACGCCGCCTTAAAATAAACGGAGAAATCAACTTCCTGAGCGCCATCTGCTTCTGCTCATCCTTCTCCCTCACAATCGGACGCTCATACTCGCGTGCAAAATACGCATACGGATACAAATACCCCGGCATCAGAAAATCAAAAATCGACCATAACTCAGCCAATGAATTCTCAATCGGCGTCCCCGTCAACACCAACCGATGCTTGCTACGCAACTCCTTCACCGATAACGCACTCTTCGTCTTCTGATTCTTAATGTATTGCGCCTCATCTAAAATCACATACTCAAACTGAAAATCGTTGTACAACTCAAAATCACGACGAATGTAATCGTACGACGTGATGAGCAGCTCATAATCCGTCGCGCACTTGATCACTGCTTGTCGCGCACTAGCCGAGCCATACACACTAACCGCTCGTAAATCCGGGGCAAATTTCTTAACCTCGTCTTCCCAGTTTAAAATCAGTGATGCAGGTGCGACAACGATACTGACCTGCCCTTCTTTTTTATGTTGGTCCAGTAATGCGATGACCTGCAAGGTCTTTCCAAGACCCATATCATCCGCCAAGATGCCCCCAAACCCATAGTCAGATAACAACCGTAGCCACTGATAACCGTATTTTTGATAATCGCGAAGAAGCTCGCCATACCGCTGATTGATTTCGTAGCTTTTCACGTCAATGTTTTCAAAACGCGCAATCACATCTTTAAACAAATCACTCCGATTAAAATCAATTAAGCTATAATCGCTCTGTGCACGTTCATTGATACTAAAAGCACGGAATAAATCCAAATCAATGTGCCCGTCAATTATTTTAGTCGGATCAACCTGATAACTCTCCAACATCTTATCCACTTCTTCTAATTCGTCAGAATCCAAATAAATCCGCTCGCCATTTTTTAATTTATGAAATTTTTTCTTACGACGATAAGCAGCTAGCACATCAGCTAATTCATCGCGCGGGATATCAATGCTGTCCAAATCAATACTCAACAAATCATTTTTAATCGTGACGCCAGCTGTCATTTGAATGCGTGTCTTTTTGCCCATCTGCTTTAAAGATTCACTCACATAAACGTTCGCATATTGTTGCAAATACGATAGACCAGCATGAATAAACGCTTGGATGTGGCGGTTGTCACCACGCACGTAAGCGGTGCTGCTCGCTTTATCTATTGTGGCGTGCGATTTAATGTAACTTTCGATTTTATGCGCGGCGAGTGACAGCTCGGTATTCGCATCATCAAAACCAACCCGGTCGCAAGACCCCTCATAATGATAAATAATTTTGACATACACTTCGTCGGTTTCATCCACATCGGCGTAAATGTCAATCTCATTTTCAGTCGTCACGTCGATTGCAAACCCTTCGATTTGAACAAAATTCTTGATATCAGAAAGGACATACGTGTAAAAATCATTGAAATCAACGTCCCGAACAATCAGGCCACCTTGCCTGCTTAATTTATAAAGTAAGCTGATCGTTTTACCAGCTAAATCAAGCTTTGTTCTGACTAACACACGACCGTCTAAATGATAGAGGTGGTTTTGCCCTAAAACGTAGCGGTATTTTGTGCGCAACTTCATCCGGTAGTAACCGTCTAGCTGTTCAATTTGGATGATTGGGTACTCACTGGAATCGTCTAAGTAAAAATCTCGGTGTGTATGGGAAACCTGTTCGAAGGTTACAAAAAAATCGTCAATGACGCCATTGGTCAGCGTTAAATCTTTGATGGTGGCTTCGTACTGATGATCGTTAGAGAGTTGATTCGCAATCATTTTTCTCATAAATTGAATGATCAGTTTTGAGGTGTCATCAAAATTGGCTTCTGCGTGCTTGAATGCTAAATTTTTCCCATAGCTCACGTAGGAAGAACGTGTGACATCGGTTAAGAATGACTGAATGTTTTTCACGACGTATTGCGTTTTTTCAACTGCTCCGACTTTAAATTTTAATTTTAAGCTACCACGATGGTCTGATAAAAACGTCTTGATCTGATGATTACCGGTTAAGATGTTTTCGACAAGTTCATTCGCCGCTCTTACTTTATACGATTCAATTAACGTTGTCGTCTCATCCGCATCCGTTCGGTATTTCATTTCCCTTTTCCACAAATGAGTTTCGCTGTGAAAGATAAAAGGCAGATGTTTCGGAGCAAATTTATTAATGCTCATTAAAATAAACAGAATATACACATTCTGTGGTCTGAAAATATAGCTGCTGTACTTGCATTTTTCGACCCTGCCATCCTGTGTCAAATGAAGACTTATTTCAAATTCCACTTGATCGTTAATCGCCGCCCGCACTTCATAGATACCGTTTCTTTCCTCATCAATCTCAAGGGCTTGCAAAGCATTAGTGCCAGACAAAGTCGTTGCCATTCGCTTATAATGATCGTTCGTTTGATATTGCTGCATTGCTTTTTTTGTAATCACTAGCATTCCTAATTCTCCCAACGTTCCGCTTAAGGATTCCTTAAGCTTAATATTAAAATTTTAACTTAAAATAAGAAAAAAAGCTAGTACTTTCACTTGTTTTAGGCAGAATTCTGTCAGTAATCAATCAATTTTTCTGTGATTTCATAAAAAAAACATCAGAAACGTGCGTCTTTGATGCACATTTCTGATACTTCCATTCACTTTTCAGCTTTATCTTAAACCGAAAATACCGTTCCAGTTCGTTCTAAACTCATCGGCATTTCTTGATGTGTGACCATCGCGATTAACGATTTGTGCCTGTTCAGCGGATTCACCTTCTCCAAAGTGATAAGCACCAATTGGCTTTCCAGCATGACTCATAATATGAACCGTGCGACTTTGTCCATCTAAATCAGCGGTATAGCGATAAATATCAATCTCTTTGTCGACAAAATCGTTTGGTTCTACCCACGTGTGGCGCCACCCATGAAACACATCGTTATCATTCGCCATGGTCGCATCTAGTTTATAGCGGTGATAATAAGAATTCCCCATACTGTTCATAATGTTGGTAAACCCGTATTCCCATAAATAATCTTCATGCGGATCATTGGTCGCCACGCGATCGTGAACATCAGTGTCTCTGTAACGATCCGTCGTACTCAAAGGATTTAACGGGTTTTCAATGTGATCAATGCGGTCTGCTTGTCTGTGACAAGCCGTCAACGCAAGGGTAGAAACAGCAAGTACTGTGATTAATAGTTTTCTTTTCATGATAAAAAGCTCCTTTAAATTATTGTGTCATAACTAGTATTGTCGCAAAAGAAAAAATTATGCGACAATATTTGATAGTAGCGTCACCCTTTTTACGCATCACACCTAGTAAAAAAACTCCCGATCGGGAGTTAAATGAGTCTTACATCATCATTTCCATTAAACTAGCCATATCTGTTGGCGCTTCACCACTTGTAATGATTTCTGTTAAGCGATCCTCAATTTCCGGATCAATTTCTTTTCCTACCATGGCACCAACGCTACGGATTAAATTCCGTACATCGGCGTCATCACCTAAATCAGTCTGTGCCGCGTCGGCAGCCATCTCAATCACATCCTCTTGTTCCACATCGACATCCGCGCCAAATTGGTCAAAAATATTATTAATCATCTCAAGCACTCCCTTATTAGCTATTTCTAACAACAGTATATGCAAGCATTTGGGCGAGTGTCACTTTTTTATGCGACAACCTTCATTATCAAATCTGCACAATAATTTTTAGATATGATGTGCAGGTTTGACATTGTTATGAAACAGGTTTCAGTATATAATAATTTACATAGTAATAATTAGGAGTGATTAGCGTGGCAGAAGTACAATTAAAAAATATTTATAAAATTTACGATGGAAACCCAAAACCATCGGTAACGGATTTCAATTTAGACATTCAAGATAAGGAGTTTATCGTCTTCGTAGGGCCATCTGGTTGTGGTAAATCAACGACGTTAAGAATGATCGCTGGTTTAGAAGAAATTTCTGAAGGTGAATTAATCATTGATGGAACGCGCATGAACGATGTCGCACCTAAAGATCGCGACATTGCGATGGTATTCCAGTCGTACGCACTTTACCCACACATGAACGTGTTTGATAACATGGCATTTGGATTAAAGTTACGTAAAGTACCAAAAGATGAGATTAGACAAAAAGTTGAAGATGCAGCAAAAATTTTAGGTCTAGAAGAGTATTTAGAGCGTAAGCCTAAAGCCTTATCGGGTGGTCAGCGCCAGCGTGTGGCATTAGGACGTGCGATCGTTCGTAACGCAAAAGTATTCTTAATGGATGAGCCATTATCAAACTTAGACGCGAAACTACGTGTATCAATGCGTTCTGAGATTATCAAATTACATGAGCGTTTAGCAACGACGACGATTTATGTGACGCACGACCAAACTGAAGCAATGACAATGGCATCACGTATCGTTGTTATGAGAGACGGTTTGATTGAGCAAATTGGAACACCAAAAGAAATCTATAACACGCCTGCAACGGTCTTCGTTGGTGGGTTCACAGGTTCTCCTGCTATGAACTTCTTAGAAGGGAAAATCGAAAACGGATACTTTAATGTTTTAACTGGAAAATTCAAAATTCCAGAAGGAAAGTACAAAGTGCTAGCTGATAAAGGATACGAAGGGAAAGACATTATTTTCGGTATTCGTCCGGAAGATTTAAGTAACGACCCATTAGTGGCAGAGGTGCACGCAGATGCTAAATACAAAGCAACCGTTGAAGTATCAGAGCTACTTGGACATGAGCTCATTGTTTATACAGCAATCGGTGAGCAAAGAGTCATTGCTAAACTTGATGCGCGTAACGAAGTGGCGATGCACGACCAAATTGAATTAGCTATCGACATGAATAAATGTCACTTCTTTGATAAAGAAACAGAAGAAGCAATCAGATAATCAGTTATTAAGTTTCAAAAAGCCTTGCGCAAAATGTCATTTTCATTTGACGTGTGTAGCAAGGTTTTTTTGTGGCGTGATAAACAGCTGATTTTAGGGCAACCTAATAGTAGCAAGATTTTTAAGCGCATTTTTAGCCAATTGTCAGCTATAAATTTTGCAATAACCCGTCATTTTTGTTAAAATTCTTATTATTTAAAAATTTTCTTCTGCGTGTAATACGATATCAGCAGAATATATCCAAAAAAACCAAATTGTCTTTCTTCAACCGATCATTCGACAGCTTTAGCCCACTATTCGCCCTATTTTGAGTTTTATTTTTTCTTTTATCGTTGATCTAGTTCATGCTCAAAACACTCTTATTCAGACGAAAAAGAGATTAATTTTCAGCAAAAATGATGTGGTTTGAGCTTAGTGTTTAGTTTAGATAGCATTTTCAATTGAAAAAATGTCTTTTATGTGTTATACTATAAAAACATTGTATTGATGACATGGGGATGTTTAGGATTCGACGGGAGTGTGTCACCCTTGATAAGCAAGTCGTGTTTGCCCACGTTAAAAGGTTCGAGGTTATAATAACCGGAAACAATAATAATTTACAATTAGCTGCTGCCTAATTTCGATTAAGTAGTAAGCCGCTACTAGACGTTGTAGTTACCCACGCTGCGGTTTAGCTAGCTCACTTAAATTGTGGGATACGTTTCGATGTGCCGCCTGAGCATCGAAAAAGAGACCTTAAGGCTCGCAAGTCATCAACTTTTGTCTTTGGAGAGATGGCTTGTTAAATCAATCAAAGACTAAACTTGTAGAAATTCGAGCGGTTAGTACTTTCGGACGCGGGTTCAAATCCCGCCATCTCCACCAATTATGTGCTTTAAGGTGCCCCAAGCATCAAAACTGAATCTTTAGAAAGGAGAGCCATTTTTATGGTTAAGAAGAAGGTAGAAAAAATGGTAGATGAAATGCGCGCCATAACTGGCGAAGTATGGGGAGTCGCTCCGATAGAAGGCGAATTCGGTGAAAGAATTCGTAAATTGAAAGAGCAACTGCAACCAGCTACCTTGGCGGAATTAAAAGGCAAAAAAATTGTCATTGCAATTCCATCACGAGATAAAAACAACAACAAATTAGAAGCAACAAATTATTTCTTGTTCTTCAAACAATCAGCAAGTGGTCATGAACTGGCAATCTACCTAGAAGAAACCATAGGTATTGATCTTGTCAAATTGTTGTCCAACGTTGATGCAGTAAATAAAATTAATGCTGAAGTTGATTATTTGATCTTTCTCCATTCTTTCGAAGATTTAGAAAAGGAAAAAATTACAGAAGTCCTACATTCTGAAAGCTTAAAAATCATTGAGCTAACGTAAGCATGCAGGTTGATCAGAGGATTTAGCATCAAAAGATGTTCATATTTCATCAAAAATTATTAATTTTTATGTATGAATCAGCTTTAAATATGCTATAATAACTTCAGACTAAAAAATAAAAGAGGTGTTGTGAAATGGCATTTTCATTCTTATCATTAGAAAATGAAGAATCATTCGTAAACAAAATAGAGTCAACTATCAGTTCAATGGGCGTTGAGAATAAACTTCACTCTGTTTATTCTGTGGAAAGTGCTCTTGAGGCTGCAAAACAAATTAGTATTGATGTGTTCATCGTCAACGTTAATTTGGAAGATCGCAAAAAAGGCATTAACACGGCAGGTATCGAGTTCATTAAAGAACTCCGTGAGATCGATAAAGCAACTCCGATTATCACAACGGGTAGATTAGCTGATCCAGTGAAAACCGTTGCGATGTTTAATGATCTTAAAATCTTCTCTTATTTAGAAAAAGATTTTGAAAATGAGCACCTTAAGAGTGAGCTCGAAAAAGCGGTTGAGTACGTTGAATCAACGTTATTCAGAAAAAGAACCATCGCGTTCAAAAGAAAAGGATCGATCAAAGTCTTTCCAACGAAAAACATTTTCTGTATCCAAAGAGTGCCACACGGTAAAAAACAGATTCTTGTTACTAGCTATGACGACATCATTAACGAAGTCGTTACTGAAACGTTCTCAATTAAAAGTAGCTTAGGTGAAATTCTAGATCAGTTTGAAAATAGCAAAGATGTTCTTCGTGTTCATCAAAGCTGGATCGTTAACCCGAAAATGATTAGAGGTCTCGATTTAGCACGTGAAGAAATCACGTTGTTATCAAACATTAGAGTGCCAATTGGAGACACGTACCGACGTGATTTAAGGCCTTATTTTAAAAACGAAAGCTTATAATTAATAGCAATTAGTCTACTAAAAACCCCCGATTAGGGGGCTTTTTTGTTTTCATCTGTCATAGCAAGGAGCCAACAGCTACCTTGATTTGTTCGCAATCTCATCTAAGATGGTCGTTACAAACTCTTCTAAAGCCAGGGTTTGTTGATCATCTTGACCATAACGACGAACGTTGATGGTTTTACTTTCAACCTCTTTGTCACCAATCACGATGAGCATTGGGACTTTTTTCGTCTGAGATTCACGGATTTTATAACCCAACTTCTCCTCGCGGTCATCCAGGTTGAAACGGATGCGATGCTTTTTAAGTCGTGCGACAATTTCTGCGACGTATTCTGAGTGGTAATTGTTATTTACCGGGATGATCGTCACTTGCGTTGGTGCGAGCCACATCGGGAACGCGCCTTTGTACAGCTCAATCAGATAAGCAAGTAGACGCTCGTACGTTGAGATAAAGCCACGGTGAATCACGACCGGCGTAACCTTCTCACCGTTCTCATCGATGTACGATAATTCAAAACGTTGCGGCAATAAGAAATCCAGTTGAATCGTTGATAACGTTAAGTCGTGGCCAAGCGCTGTTTTAATTTGAATGTCCAACTTTGGTCCGTAAAACGCAGCCTCTCCCGTCATCGGCACGTAATCGATGCCGTTTTCATCTAGCACTTCTGCGAGCATCGTTTCTGCTTTGATCCACATCGCATCGTCATCGTGATACTTTTCTTTGTCTTCTGGGTCACGTAGTGATAAGCTATAATAAGCAATCTCAATCCCGAAATCTTCTACGGCTTGGTGAATCATTTTTAAACAATGCGCAAATTCTTGCTTGATTTGATCCGGACGAACAAATAAATGCGCATCGGTTAACGTCATAGCACGCACACGTTCAAGGCCCGTTAACGCACCAGAAGCTTCGTAGCGATGTTGGATCACTTCTTCAGCTAAGCGAATTGGTAAATCACGATACGAACGCATTTTTGACCCGTAAACTAGCATGTGGTGCGGACATGACATCGGCCGTAAAAATAGGGCTTCATGATCCAATTCGATCGGTGGGAAATTGTCCTCTTTGTAAAGCTCCCAATGCCCAGACGTTTTATACAAATCCACAGACCCGATAACCGGAGTAAAGACATGTTGAAAGCCATAGTCCTCTTCCAACTCCGTCACGTATCTAGCGATCTGCTTACGGATGGTGGCGCCGTTTGGGAGAAGGATGGGAAAGCCAAGTCCTGATAACGGATTTAACGTAAAAATTTCCAGTTCTTTCCCCAGCTTCTTATGGTCACGCTCTTTACGTTCTTGCAGAATTTCTAAATAAGCTGCCACGTCTTTTTGCGAAAACGCCGCGTACCCGTAAATACGCGTCAACATTTTATTGTTTGAATCCCCGCGCCAGTAAGCACCCGCCACCGTTAATAATTTGAAAAACTTAATTTCTTTGGTATTTGTGACATGACCCCCAGCACAGAGGTCGGCAAATTCGCCTTGCTCATACACGGTAATCATTTCACCTTCTTCGATCGCTTCAATGAGTTCTAGCTTGTATGCGTCATTGACAAACAGGGCCTTTGCTTCTTCGCGCGTGATTTCTTTCCTTGTGATTTCAAGGGCTTCAGAGGCAATATTCGACATCATTTTTTCGATTTTAGTTAGATCCTCATCCGTTACTTTTTCTTCTGTGTCAAAATCGTAGTAGAACCCTTCTTCGATCGCAGGACCAACGCCAAACTTGGCATCTGGGTACAGACGTTTGATCGCTTGGGCCATTAAATGCGCCGTTGAATGATTCAGTACAGGCATGGCTGCCTCGTTATCGTTTGTGATGAGCTCTAAATGAGCATCAGCCTGGATCGGGCGGTTTAACTCATAAGTCTCACCGTCTAGTTTAGCTGCCACACATTTTTTACGTAAGCTCGGTGAAATTGAAGCGGCAATCTGACCCGCGGTCGTTGTCGCTTCGTACTCCCGCACGCTGTTATCTGGAAAAGTTATTTTTATCATATTGCCAACTCCTTGTTTTTTAGATATTTTAGGTATCCAAACATTGTACTATACAATGGACTTTTTTTCAATAGAAAATACGATGTTTCAACCGTTAACTGAAACATCGTATTTCGTTTTATTTTCACAAGGATATTCTATCGTCTTATCGCGTCTTTACAGGTAACTGCTTAATCAGCAAGTAAGCACCTGTTCCAAAGAACAAAATGGTCGCCACGGTTGCAAAAATCATGACGTTACTGTCATGCGTTTGTGCTAATAAAAATTGATTTCCTTCGACGACGTTCTCAACCACATATTCAATGACATAACCAAGGTTGTCTAAGTTAACGTCGAGGTGATCAATTGAAATGTTTGTCGCCGCCGTTCTGATGCCTAGCCAGCCAGTAACAAAAACGGTCATCACAACCAAAATCATCGTCAGCAGCCAACCAATTCTTTGCCAGAGGAAGGCGATGAACATACCACAAAAGAATGCTGCGATATACATTAAGAATTGCACTAGGAACATCCCCATCGTCCAGTGAGCAATAAACGTCGTCGCTCTTGGTAGCAGCTGAAGAATCATCGCAACTGCTAATAGAAACGGACCAATCAACACGCTAACAATGAGCGCACTGGTACTTTCTGAAATAAAACTTTCAACGCGCGAAATACCTCTTCTTACACCAGCTGGGACTTCGGCACCAGCAACAATACCACTGATAAACATAATAATCGTAGCCGCTCCAAAACTTGCCGTGTGGAAGATAGTAACAAAAAAGCCATTATCACCAAAATCAAAAATCATGTTTATGACTCTTCCAAGCACCCAACTTGCAAAGATAAAAGTAACCGACCCGAGCGCAAAGTGCACATACTCTATGAGATCTTGTTTAATTAGTTTTAATAATCTGTTATTCATTATAGCTGCCTCCCGTTAAATGGATGAATAAATCTTGTAGCGTGACCGATGAGAGTTGTAAGCCCAATTCTTGAGCTAGTCGGTGTTCCTTGTCAGTAAGGTTACTACTTAAGGTTATTTTTTTGAAGCCACCGAGGGTTTCTGTACTTAAAATGGCTTTGCCCCCAGCGAACATATCCACTGCGTCGGCTGGGCCGGTGATCGCGTGGCCAGCTGAGACAATTTCGTCGTAGCTGCCTTTTTTGAGGAGCTTGCCTTGATGGATGATGATCACTTCGTCAAAAAGGTATTCCATTTCTGAGACGAGGTGTGTTGACATGACGATCGTGCGTGGATGGCGTTCTTGATCTCTTAAGATTTCTTTATAAAAGAGGTCACGCGTTGGCGCATCCATACCAATGTAGGCTTCGTCGAAGATGGTGATCGGTGCACGACTGGCTAGTCCGACGATGACCGAGAGCGCCGATTGCTGCCCGGTTGATAGTTTATGTGGGCGCTTGTTAGTTGGAAGTCCAAATTTTTGAATCAGTTCATCCGCGTAGGCTTGATCGAAATTTGGGCGGTATGCCGTTTCTTTTTTTATGTATTTTGGTACTTTTGGGTGTGTATCCGCATCATCTGAACTAAATTCCCTCGGATAAACAAACTGGATGTGTGACATCAGATCGCCGTTATCAAACACGCGTTCGCCATCAATGGTGATGTCACCGTGAGACGCTTCTCTAAACGAAGCAAGGGCCGATAGTAAGCTTGTTTTTCCTGCACCGTTGCGACCGATTAGGCCGTAAATTTTTCCTGGTTCAAGCGTAAACGTGACGTCTTTGAGTGCTTGAAAGGCAGGCGTTGGTGGTAATAGACTTTGGTTGTAGGTGACGGATAAATTTTTCACTTCAAGTGTATAGTTATGTTTCATTGTTCATTTCCTCCTGCTTTAACATCTCAATCAATGCTTGAATATCAAATCCTAATTTTTGTGCCTCTATCAGCATTGGCCTTAAATATTGCGCCACAAAATTCTCTTGTCTTTTTTCCGTTAACATTATTTTCGCTCCTTTGCTCACAAATATTCCGACACCGCGCTTTTTATATAAGATTCCTTCATCCACTAGTATATTCACACCTTTTGAAACGGTGATGTGGTTAATTTTATAAAATTGCACGATTTGCGTGGTTGAAGGGACTTGCTCGTCTTCAGCGAGTGCCCCGTTCATAATTTGATCTTCGATTCGTTCTTTGATTTGCAAGAACAATGGGCTATTGTCATCAAACGATTTTCCTAACATCGTCGCACCTCCGATTTAATAGTTTAACACTTATATAGTTAAGTATATAGCTATAATACTATATTAGTTTGGTTTTGTCAACTACTTTTTTGCAACCAGTTCAAATTAATTTCAAAATCACAGGCTTTCACCCGCCAAACTATCATAGTAAAATTGCTAAAATCGTAGAACTATGTTATAATGTCGAGAATATACTGGTGTGTAAGACCGTATAAACAGGAGTGATAGCGATGGAGAAAAAATGTTCTACTTGTGGAGCCCCGGCTACTGGACGGAAGTGCGAATATTGTGGAGAACGCATAGGAAAGGGCGAGGTTGGCCACCACGATGCTAATAGGGTTGACGAATCTGTGGGAATAGATCCTAATACAGGGGCCCCAACGATAAGCAATGGTCTACCCAGAAATAACCATTCAAGTAGTGGAAAAGCAGCTTTTATCGCAATCGCAGCTGTTTCGTCTTTGCTTGCGATTGGGGCGTTTTTGATTTTTGGTCCGCTGTTTTCACGTCGATTAAACCCCTTTAACTTGTTCGGGAATTCTTTTGCTGAAGTAGCAGCAGCTGATTCCATTATGATTGCCTTCGACGGTGAAATTGGTATGTCGGATGCGATGTTTCAGCTAGATCTACCCATTAGTGGGCAACTACACATTGATAACATCGGGCAAGAAAATATCGGTATCATGTTAGAGATGGAAGTTTCGACGTTTGGGATGAGAGAATTCACCACGATGTTCTGGCGAGATGGGTATCGCTACACCGATCTGGATGGCGAAAGAAGCCGAGAGCCAGTTGACTCTGAATTCGAAGATCTACTTGCTGAACTTGGCGAATGGCAAGCTGATGCGTCAGCCAATCAATACTTCTTCCTTGCACCAGCGGATGGCAGTGTCGAAGGGGATGCCGAAAGGATTGACGGTGGTGGCTATCGGCTAACTTTTGATTTTAATACCAGTGACTGGTTTGGCGACATCCCTGTCTTTGATGGCCTTTTCCCCACCAATCATCAAGATGCTGTCTTTACTTTAACGGCTTATTTGGATCGAAATAGAAATTTATCCACGATCCAATTAGTGCTTGAGTTTGATATCTTCGATTTCGGCGGCTCGTCAGGCTTTAGTGTTGATATTTCAGCAGACATTGCGCAGATTGGCAACGTGTCGGTTGATTTCCCTGCTTGGTTGGACGACGTTGCAGCTGTTGAATTTGCCGATCCAACAACCGCGCCTTTCCTTGGTTCATGGGACGAAGGTTTCGGTGCGATCCCCTTGTTTGTTTTTGGTGAAGCAGCGTCTGTCGAGTTCTTACCTACTGGCGATGTGATTTTCATTCAAAACAACGGCGACTGGGCGATTGAATCATGGACCATTTGTACAAATGATATCCTGAGAGTCGCAGGACGTGAATTCACATGGGTCGTCCGTGGTGATACGCTCATCCTCATTGACAGTTGGAACGATGATTGGACGTTTGTTCGTCAAGGAGAAGGCGCTGACACTTTCATGCAAATCGAGGATTCAGAACTGCTTGGCTACTGGGACAACGGTAGTGGCCGCATCCTGTTATTCGTATTCGGAACTGCCGATTCGGTTGAATTTCTCGAGGATGGCACTGTGATTATCACCGAGCGTGGCAACAGCACCACGGTAAATTGGGCCCCGATTGAACCAGGGAGATTCCTGGCAAATAATCAAGAATTTTCTTACCGCATCGTTGGTGACGTCTTAACCATTACGGATAGTTGGAACGATGATTGGCACTTTGATCGTGCTGACTAGCTGGTTGGCTTGGTCAAGAAGGCCGATAAGCTCATTTGAGGGTTACCACACAATTTTAAATCATTTAAAAATCTAGTGAGCTCGTATTCACTAGATTTTTCTATTTGCCGAATTTTTTTAAAGCATTAAAGAACGTGTGACACGATGAGAAGGGCCTGTAGTAGGATCACAATCCCAAAAAGAATCGATCTTTCCAGCTTATTCTTTCTCAGACGGTTTAGGACTTTCGTGAAGTCACGCAAATGAAGCACCAGTAGCAGGATCGTGAGCGTTAGGATTTGTGCAGTGAATCGGATGGCGGTCTCAGATAGTGACAACCAGTTGATGATTGATAGTAAAATGAGACCTTGGGTAACTAAAATTAGCATAAAGGTCGTGCAGTAAATGATAAACGTATCGATAAGCGAGCGCTCTGCTAAGCATTTGATGATGAAGAAAATTAAAACAGAGCTAAAGATTTGTAAAATCAAGCCCGGGACAACGGTATAAACGAGGCCAATCGAGATCCCATAGATGAGGGCCCAAACGATGAGGGGGATTTTTGTGCTCGCCTTTTGTGGTGGTGCAGAGAAAAACACTAATTTCTCACCAATCATGCTTTGACAAATACTGTAGAAGAACAAAAACTCAAACGTGTTGCTAAATAGAAATGAGAACAATTCAAGATTTTCCATGTTAACCAGCTCCTCTTTATTTTTACAACGTTTACAAAGTTACAAAAGCAAATAAAAGACCAACTCAAAAGAGTTGATCTTCGTCTAACAAATAGCATTTAGATAAGTGATGCAAAATATCCTAATGTACGGATTAACTGAGCCGTGTAAGACATTTCATTGTCGTACCAAGAAGCAACTTTAACTAATTGCTCGCCGCCAGCTTCCATTACTTTCGTTTGTGTCCCATCGAATAATGATCCGTAGTGGATTCCGATTGTATCAGAAGAAACGATTTCGTCTTCCGTGTAACCGAATGACTCGTTCGCAGCTGCTTTCATTGCCGCGTTGATTTCTTCTACCGTTGTTTTCTTGTCTAATGTGACAACTAATTCAGTTAATGAACCAGTGATCGTTGGCACACGTTGCGCGCCACCGTCAAGTTTCCCGTTTAACTCAGGAATAACTAAACCGATTGCTTTCGCTGCACCCGTCGAGTTAGGGATGATGTTAGCCGCAGCAGCACGTGCACGACGTAAGTCACCTTTTCCGTGTGGTCCATCTAATGTGTTTTGGTCATTTGTGTAAGCGTGGATCGTTGACATGAATCCTTTTTGGATACCGAAGTTGTCTTGTAACACTTTAGCGAATGGTGCTAAACAGTTCGTTGTACAAGAAGCACCAGAGATAACCGTCTCGCTACCATCTAAAATATCGTGGTTGACATTATAAACGATTGTTTTAACATCACCAGTTGCAGGTGCAGAAACTACGACTTTCTTAGCGCCAGCCGTTAAATGCTTGCCAGCTCCTTCTTGAGATACGAAGAATCCTGTACACTCTAATACCACATCAACACCAAGGTCAGCCCATGGTAAATCTTCTGGGTTGCGCTCTGCTAATACTTTGATTTCTTTTCCGTTAACAACGAATGCGCCGTCTTTCACTTCGATATCACCGTTAAAACGTCCTTGAGCTGAATCATACTTGAATAAATGAGCTAATGTCTTAGCGTCAGTTAAATCGTTGATTGCTACTACTTCAAATTCAGATTTCTCTGCTAATAAACGTAGAGCTAAACGCCCGATACGTCCAAAACCGTTAATTGCTACTTTAGTTGCCATGCGTAAACGCCTCCTATTTTATGAAACAATTTTCAACGCTAATTTTACCTATTTTAACTTGTGAAATCAAGGCTTTTGTGGATGAAAGTGTTTTTTGTCACAAATAAATGCAGTGATTTTTTGTTGTAACCCTAACGAGGGCGCTTTTCTCTTTTTGGAATGCGCTTTCTGACTCCGATCAAACATGAAATTGTTATGATTGGCATACGCTGTAAGTAACGATTATGTAAAACGGGGGGACGATCCCATGAAAACAATCTTCTGGTTTATCAAAAAAATCGCTTTTGGCTTTGTGGCGCTATACGCGTTCAACTTTATCGGCTCGTTTATTAATATCGGGGTCGCGTCTAACTGGCTATCTTATTTTATCATCGGCACTCTGGGTGTCCCGGGCTTGCTAATTGTGTATATAGCGAATGTGTTGCTGGGATTCTGGTTGTGAGCAGCTGGGATCTTTTGCGAAAAGCCACTGAGTCAGCGATTTCAGTGGTCTTTTTCGTAAAGGTGCGCAAAAAAAAGCAACTGCACATCGATTTGTACAATTGCCCATTTTATTTATCTTTTCCTTTGAACACACTTGCAAACGCAACAATAATAATACTGATAAACCTCGGTAGTTTAATTGTGATAAACCTCATATTTAGGCGCCCCCTTGTCAAACATTAATCGCTATATAACTAAATGTATGAATGATTACCCCTCTTTATGACACATTTAATCCGAGCTCTTTATCATTAACAAATAGCCGGAATCAAACGTGACACCAAACATCGCTGCCAGCGGCTCATTACTCACACACAACGAATCCTCCACAGCTAAATCATAGCCCTTCAAAGGATACTTCACATTCTCAAGCGTTAAACTCGTCACCATTGCCTCAAGCGCAAAGAAAGACACATAACGCTTATTACGCGCTGGAATCAGGTGTTCACCTGGACCTAGAATTGAAATCTCATTCTTTCGATCCACACTACGAATTTTAATGCCTTGCTTCGTATACTTTAACATTAACCCAATCGTGGCAAACTGATGATCAAAGCGCCCCCCCGTCGCACCGTAAATGTAAATCTCACGATACCCCAAGGCAACCGCATGGGCAACCGCAGCTTCGCAATCCGTCATGTCCTTCGCAGCAGGCAGCTCTAATACAAGTTTTGCCTTTTCTTCAATCCGCTGCCGCTCGAGCGCCGATACCGAATCGAAATCGCCAATGGCAACATCAAGCGCAATCCCCTTTTTAATCAATTTTAAAGCCCCTTGATCAACCCCGATAAGATAGCCTGCCAGCTGCTTGACACGAGGCAACCATAGTTGAGGAGAACCGCACACAATATGAGCTGACCCGTTCATCCTAGTCACCTGCAATCGCCGCAATCGCCGCTGCCCGATCAGCAGCGCCAAAAATAGCCGTCCCAGCTACGATCACGTCCACCCCAGCTGCCTCCAACTCCCGGGCGTTGCTAGGGCTGCCACCGCCGTCGATCTCAATCAGAAAATCGAGCCCGCCGTATTCACGCCACTCGTTCAAATCCTTGATTTTCTGGGTCATCACAGGATTAAAAGCCTGACCACCAAAACCGGGATTAACCGTCATGACCAACACCACGTCTAACTTATGAATCACAAATTCCAACACCTCAGGCGGCGTATGCGGATTCAAAGCAACGCCACACTTAATCCCAGCCTCCTTAATCAAATCAATGGTCCGATCAAGATGGCGAGTTGCCTCAGCATGGACCACAATCAAATCCGCACCTGCACGGGCAAAACTCGGGATATACTGATCCGGATTCTCAATCATCAAATGCACATCAAAAAATAACTTCGAATGCTGACGCAACGACCTCACCACATCCGCACCAAACGAAATATTCGGTACAAAATGCCCGTCCATCACATCCAAATGCAACCAATCCGCACCTAACTTTTCAACCTCAGCCACCTCCTCAGCCAACCTCGCAAAATCAGCCGCTAACACCGACGGTGCTACCTTTACCATAACTAATCACTCCTCATCCTACAGTGCCCTCAAAAAATCTCAACATATAAGGTAGTGGTTTGGTGTTAGCTGCTTGCAGGTAACACCAAACCACTACCCCAGTAAGCCAAAAGGCGCGGTAGCTAAAGAGCACTAAACACACGCAATGACCTAAAATATCATCAGGGGTCGTATCAAACTAATCCCCGAAAGGGCGCTAACTCTCAAAAAAACTAAAAGCCGCCTCAATCTAATCCCCAAAGGCACATTAAACCCAAAATAAAATCAAAAGTCATTCACAACCCGATCCCCGAAAGGGCGCTCACACTCAATAAAATTAAAGAGCACATCATCATCCCCGAAAGGGATGCACCAACACCACCCCTCAATACCGCACCTTCCGCCCCTGAATCTCACCCAACAACTGCAAATAATTCTCATAGCGCGAAGCCAAAATCCCCCCAGCATCCACAGCCCCTTTAACCGCACACTTCGGCTCATTCACATGCATACACCCCCGAAACTTGCAAGCATCCTGCACCGCAACAAATTCAACAAAAGCCTCGCGCAAATCTTCCGCTTCCAGCTCATCTAAATCAAGCGCACTAAACCCCGGCGTATCCGCCACTAGACCATCTGCCAGCTTATGTAACTCAACGTGACGCGTCGTATGCTTCCCGCGACCCAACGCCTTGGAAATTTCGTTTACTTCAATGTCCAATTCCGGATCAATCGCATTTAATAACGAGGATTTCCCAACCCCTGATTGACCGCAAATCACAATCGTTTCACTCTTGACCAACTCTTTCACCGCATCCAGCCCAATCCCTTGATACGCTGAAATTTCGACGACTTTATAATGGATCTCACGATAATAATCTAAAAGCGGCGCTAAGATTTCTTTTTCATCCGCTGATAATAAATCAATTTTGCTAATCAAAATAATAGGTTCAATGTGATTGGCCTCAATGACCGCTAATAACCGATCCAAGAACTTGATGTTAAAGTTAGGCTCTTTGGCTGAAAACACCACCAGGGCTTTGCCGATGTTGGCTATTGGCGGTCGCACCAATTGGTTTTCACGCTCTTTAGCTTCTGTAATGTAGCCGTTTCCATCCTCACCGACATCGAATTTTACCCGATCGCCCACCAGCAACACAAAGCCGTCTTTGCGAAACAACCCACGGCCTCGGCACGTCACGATTTCTTTCGTGTCGCGATCTTCCACGTCGTAGAAGCCGGCCAGCGATTTTAAGATGATCCCTTGGCGCTGCATTAGTCTCGCGCCTCAGCCACTAAAAAATCCACAGGGTGTGCAGAAGTCTCGTCAGTCGCAATAAAGATAATAATGGTCACGTCTTCAACCAAACGCACGCGCACATTCTCAGCTGGGTGCGTGCGGAACACTTCGCCGTTTGGAATGTCGGAATTTGCGACTTCTCTCACGTCAATGTACACGTACTCAAACCCTTCGTCTGCCAACGTGTTTCGTGCTTCCGTTTCGTTCATCCCAATAAGGTCGGGAATAACGGCATGCAGGCTTTCAAAACGTGTTGGATAAATCACGAGTCGGTAGTAAATCACCGCTGCGGCAATGATAATAAACGTATAAGCAAGCCCATTTAAAAGTGACAACGGGCTGAATCTTTTTTCTGATTTTCTTGGCATGCGTTCTCTCTCTTCCATCATGAATTCGTCACCATCCAGCGGATCAAGAATCATGGTTTCTTCTAATTCCTCTACAGCCGGCGCATCAATCGCACCTTCGATGTGCACCAAACGCAGGTCTTCGATCATTTCAAGCACATCTGGGTATCTCAAAGCAGGCTTCTTTGCCGTTGCTTTACCGATAATCAAATCGAAATTTTCAGGTAGCAATTCGTCCACTTCTAACACAGACGGCATGGCACTTTCCATGTGCTGCAACGCAATGTTGACCGCGCCTTCCCCTTTAAACGGTACCGTACCAGTTAGCAATTCGTACAACAAAATACCTAACGAATAAATGTCCGAAGCAGCGGTTGCTAAATTTCCACGTGCCAGCTCAGGTGCCAAATAATGAACCGATCCCATAATGGTGTTTGTTTGCGTCATGTCCGCTTCGTTGCTTGACAAAGCAATACCAAAGTCGGCAATTTTAACGTTCAAATCATCGTCAATCATAATGTTTTGCGACTTTAAGTCACGGTGAATAATACCTTGATGATGTGCTTGATCCACACCTTGGCAAATTTGTGTCATAATGTGAACCGCTTCTTCGGACGTGATGCTACCATACTCACGCAAAAAATCTTTGAGTGTGCGTCCTTTAATGTACTCCATGACAATAAACGGTTGATCGTTGTATTCACCTACGGCATAGCTCTTTACCACATTTGGGTGTTCAAGTTTCGTCACCTGCATCGCTTCACGGTTGAATCGTTTAATAAAACTTTCATCTTTCGAGAGTTCATATCGGAGCATTTTAATCGCAACGTTTTTGCGAAGAATGCGATCATAAGCGAGGTAGACGTTCGCCATCCCACCATCACCAATGAGCATTTTAATATCATATCTTGAGTTAATTACTTCTCCCACAATCATTTTGCTAAACTCCTTTCTTCGAACTCAATCAAAGCAACAGAAACATTATCTTTCCCACCCTCACTGTTTGCCAATTCAATTAAGTTAGCAACCTTCTTCTCAACGGATTCGTCCCTTTGAATCACATCAAAAATGTCTTTATCTTCAACCATTCCCGTCAAGCCATCTGTGCACAATAAAATCTGCTGCAGATCGACATGCTCAATGGTTAATACGTCGTAATCCAATATTTTATTAGCTCCTAACGCATTGATAATCAGGTTCTTTTGCGGATGCATTTTTGCCGCACGTTCAGAAATTTGTCCTTCCTCAACGAGCCTACGAACAAACGTGTGATCGGTTGTAATTTGTCGCAACTTATTATAAGCAACTAAGTAAGCGCGACTATCACCGATATTCACAATCGTGACAAAGTCTGGCGTTACCATTGCCGCCACTAACGTTGTTCCCATCTTTTTCACTTGATGCTTTCGCGCATAAGCCAAAATATCACCGTTTACGCGATGCAAGACATCAGAAAACCAAGCGACAACCGCTGCTTCATCGCTAAACGTTAATTCTGGATTAAACTTCTCATTCACAGCGTCTAGCGCCATCTTCGCTGCCACATCACCCGCTGAATGTCCCCCCATGCCATCCGCGACAACCATTAACAACACATGTTCGTTCTGTAAAATTTGCACAGCATCCTCATTGTGGGTTCGTACACGCCCAACGTCTGTCTGATAGCTACCTGTCAAATTCATCTTCATTTTCTCACCTACTTCATTCCTTTACTTTCACTAGCACGAAGCTGACCGCAAGCCGCATCAATGTTCGCACCCATTTCACGACGAACCGTTACGTTCACCCGTTCCTGCTCTAAAATTTCCTTAAATTTCATGACTTGTTTTTTTGACGACCGTTCGACGCCAAGCTCGGCGACGGGGTTCATCGGGATTAAGTTGATGTGACAGTTAATCCCTTTCACCAACCGCGCCAGTTGATAAGCATGCTCATCCAGATCGTTCACGTCACGCATTAAAATATATTCAAAGGTAATGCGACGATTGGTTTCTTTTAAATAATGCTTCACGGCTTTCATAATCTCAGATAACGGATAAGCGCGATTGATTTGCATGATCTTCGTGCGGAGATTATCGTTTGCTGCGTGTAGGCTAATCGCCAATGACACCTGTTTATGATCGCGAGCAAAGTCATAAATCTTCGGCACTAAGCCACTCGTGGAAACCGTGATATGACGAGCCCCGATGTTCAACCCTTTATCGTGGTTAATCAGGTTGATGAAAGTGGTTAAAGCCTCGTAATTTTCGAAAGGCTCACCGATGCCCATCACCACGACGTGACCGATGCGTTCACCGACAGCACGGGCAACGTGGATGATTTGAGCGACGATTTCACCGGCTTCTAAGTTACGCACGAGACCGCCGATCGCCGAGGCGCAAAACGAGCAGCCAATGCGACAGCCGATTTGCGTGGTCACACAGATGGATAATCCGTAAGACTGCTTCATCAACACCGTTTCAATCGTGTTGCCGTCTGCTAAGCGGAATAAGAATTTCTGCGTCCCATCGGTAGCGACTTGGTGCGTCACCGTTTTGAAGGTGGTAAAATCAAAGACGTTTGCGATGAGTTCTTTCAGTGTGTTTGGGACGTTTTTCATTTCATCAAAGCCGCTGACTTGCTTAACATAAAGCCAGTCAAAAATCTGAGCCGCGCGGAATTTCGGTTGTCCGTTTGTGACGACGAAATCTTCCCATTCCGGAAGTGTTAAGCTATATATTGAACGTTTATTCATGGTTGGTAACCCTCTTTTCTAATGTTTGCTTTTGCAAGTGGTTGTTATTTTTTAACGAGTGAGGCGACGAAGAAGCCGTCTGTTCCAAAGTCTTGTGGGAACAGTTGTAGCATTTCGTGTTCAAAATGTTTCTTTAACGCGCTTGGCATTCTCGCTTCGAAGGCGGTATCAAACGTGAAATCTTGATGTTCATTTAAGAAGCCTTCGACTTGGCGCTGATTTTCTTTCCGATTCACAGTGCAGGTACTATAGACTAAGCGACCGGTTGGTTTTAATAACTTTGAGGCGCTGATCAGAATCTGTTTTTGGATGTCCGTGATCGCGTCTAAATCTTCCGGTCGCTTCGTGATCTTAGCTTCGGGGTGTCTTCTTAGAATCCCAAGCCCTGAGCACGGGGCATCGACTAGGATATAATCAAAACTTTCTGGCTCGTATTGTTCGGCGAGTGCTAACGCATTGCAGAGGCTAGCTTCGACGTTGTTGATTTCTAAACGCTTGGCATTTTCCTCGATTCTCGCGATTTTATGATCGTAGATATCGTGGGCATAAACGACCCCTTTTGGACCTGTCATCTCAGCCAGATGAAACGTCTTCCCACCAGGAGCGGCACAGACATCAAGCACTTTGCTTCCAGACGTCGGTGCTAGAGCGAGCGCTGGTAGCATGGACGACTCGTCTTGGATATAGAATAGCCCCGCTTTGAAGCTTTGTGTGGTGAGGGGATTGCCTGAGGTGACCGTGAGGGCTGTAGGGATGATTTCGCTCAGCGCGGTTTGCACACCTTCGCTTTGCAGTCGCTTTTGCAAGTCATCCCTCGTTGTTTTCGTGGCATTTGCTCGGATGGCTAGTTTCGGACGCTGGTTATTCGCCGTGAGCATCGCTTTTGTTTTTTCCTCGCCAAACTGCGCCATCCAAAGACGAACTAACCACGTCGGATGCGAGGTTTCAACGGCGATGCGGTTCGGACCGGCTTCCATCTCATCGGTGTCTCGCAGTTCATTCGTGGTGACTTTGCGCAGGATGGCGTTGACGGCTTTGGCATTGAAATCACCGCCACGCCCCTTTGCCAGCTTCACCGCTTCATCGACCGCTGCATAATCTGGGACCTTTTCTAAATAGATGATTTGGTATAACGTCATCGCCAGTAAGACCTTCACCCATTCTTTCACCCGCCCTTGAAAATAAGGCTTTAACCAAAATTTCAACAGCTTGTAATGCGTCAGTGTGCCGTAAACGATTTCCGTTATTAACCCTTTATCCGCAGCAGAGATTTCCTGCGCATCCAATGCGGCAGACAACGCTACGTTACTATATGCCTCTTCCGTGACTACTTCAAGTAAAATCTCAAATGCTATACGCCTTGCTTCCATAAAGACACCCTCGTTTTATTTGTTATCATTAACTATCACCCTATAGTATACCACAAATTTGATGCTTGAGGAAATTTTATGTTGGAAATATGAAAAAATTGAACGGGCTTACCCCACTTTTTGCGTTTGCCCAGGTATGAGCGCTAGCTTTTTTGCTTAGATGGGTGCGAAAGGCAGTGGCGTAAAGGATCCTTCGGTCACAATCGGCATATCATTTGAGGGTTAATGCGCATTTACAACCTTGATTCCTAGTCAATGCTACCCTTCCAAGAACCACTAAATCCCAAAAATCAACCAGTCACTGGCTCTAACCTGCTAAAACAAGCTACCAAAAGCCAATGGATTACGAAAATCGACATCTCAGTGGCTCCAACAGCGAAATTTCAGCCTCACAAAGCCAATAGACTGTAAAAAACAGGGAATCAGTGGCTCTGATCTGTTAAAGCAGGCCAAAAAAAGCCACAGAATTACAAAAACCGGCTCCTCAGTGGCTCTTAATCTGCTATAATGTTAGTAACGAAGAGGTGAGATATCATGAAAAATATTAAATTGTTTGGTTTGTTAATTTTTACTGCATTTGCACTCATGGCTTGCGATTCAGAACCGGGTGAAAGGAATAATGATGCGGCAGAAGCAGATGCGCTTGTTGATGAATTGATTGCACCGGTTGCTACTGATTTTGAAAATGAAATGGCTTATTTTGAGGCTCAGATTGATTATTTTGAAATTGCGGTTGAAGCCTTAGAAGCTGCTTTTGCAGAAATCGACTCAGAGGGTGAAGCGTTGAATGTTATCCAAGCGGAGGGGCTCATTTTATCAGAACGGATTGAAAATAGCATGAATGAACTAGGTGTTTACTTATGGGAGAATTTTGAAGAACATTGTATAGAAGACGGCGGGGTCTACATCTACGAAGCTTTCTACGATATACGCCAGTGTTCTTTTAGACCAGACGTTACTCCGGAAAGGGAAGATCGAGAGCACATCCAATTTATGTATATGGAACTATTTATGCGATTGGTTGCAATTGAGTATGCTTTTTTTGGTGATAACTTAACTGATTTCGAGAATAGATTAGATGAGTTGGATGTTTTGGTGGATGAATTGGTAATCACCCTAGATGAACTACTTACTAGCGAGCCAACCATTTCTGAGGGTGATGAAAGGTTAGTCGCAATTGCTGATCAGGCAAATACTTTAGGAAACCACGTTCATGCGGTAAGATTAGGGATCATGAGATACACATCAGCTAATCCAGAGATCTATCCTGTTGATTGTGTAGACCCAAACTATTATTATACGGTTTATTGCCCACAGCGTGAATTGATTACAATCAGAATATCGGAGATGATGTGGGAATTAATGAGAGTTAGACTTCCTTTTGGAGCGGGATAACGTTTTATATGACTAGAAGGACAAACTTTGAAGGTGATCATCTTGAAGCGAAAAATAGTAGTTATTTTAATAACGCAACTTATGTTGTTTATTGTTTTTAATAGCAACTTTTAAACTGAATTTTTGTCACTAAAAAGTCGCTAATTCATTGGTTTTTTGAAAACAGCGACTTTCGTAATTACCTAGTATAAGAGTGATGGCGAGGAGTAAATCTGAGACCTCAATTTACGTTGTTTTAATAGTTATTTTCACTTTCTTAATAGTAGCGTGGCTCAGCAGCGAGGAGATTTATATCAGCTCTGAACTGCAATTTTCTGAATGCCAACCATCAGAATTGCAAGAAACTTTTATGAATGCATTCACTTCAAACGAAGCATTACCATTCGCTTTGTTGACAGCCTCTATCCATTTACCAATCCTTGAACAACATCAAGTGGCAACTCTGATATCTCTGCAACTTCTTCAGCTGACAGCCCTCTTCCAAAAAGCTTCTTTGCTATCTTAATCGCCTTTTTGGACGCTCCACGCTCAATTCCTTGCTCGATTCCTTGCTCAATGCCTAAATCAACACCCTTCTCAAACCCAAAATCAATCAATTCCTGATCATACGAAAACACATCTGCAAACATATCTCTCATCTCCTTCTGTTTGAAAAATTCTGGTAAATACCCTTCTTCTAATAACTGATCAATCGCATCGTTAATAAATAATTCTTGATTCTCTACTAAGTCTATCAACCGTGCATATGCCGCTACTGCATTGTCACCATCTCGGTTAGCCAGTTTATCAAAATGGATATTCAACACTTTAGCTTTAGCCTGAACATCGCCTAAATCTAGCTTTGGCAAATCCGCCATCTCTTTCCTGCCGTTGTACACGACAAAAAATTCTGCTCTCGGTATCTTCACTTCTTTTGTCCCAAATCTATTTTGATTTTGTTGCTTCAGAAACCGACCTGCTAAAAGCACATAATACTCTAACAAACGAAATACCATATTGCGGTTCGGTGTTTTCTGATGCTCGATTAACACAAGTAATTTGTTCTCATCCGTAATAAACGAAATGTCGTTATAACGCTTAGGACGAGTTAAGCTATCACCTAAATTAACTAGTTTGATTCGTGAAGAATCAAGTTCTTCTCCTGTTAGCACCTCATATAATTGCACAGCATATTCTTCCTTTTGAAACATCAATGTAAATGCTGAATTTCCTGCTTGTTGTTGCTGCATGTTTCTCATCTCCCGTATCTAATTTAGGACTCTCCCTAATGCCCACCCTTTATATACGCGAAAATTTTTTTTTCACCTGCAAGAATCCGCAAGAAAATGTTTTCCAAAATCGATGTAAACGTCTTCACTCGTTTTTTGAGTATCATTCTCATCAATAAAACCTCATCCCATTTTTAGGCCTTGAACAACATCTATAGAAAGACCTGTAAGTATAGAAATAAGCTCTGGCGAAAGACTATTTTCCAATGCAGCTTTTGCCATCTCAATCGCCTTTTCAAAAGCTCCACGCTCTATCCCACGCTCTATCCCGTGTTCGATTCCATCCTCATAACGTGCCTCTAATGCATCTTCCATTTTCCATTCAAACATATTAAATACCTCCGCATCGTATTTTTGTAAAAACTCAGTTAGTATCCCCCGTTCTTTTGCTACGTTTGTTGCTAACCCAAGTGCCTCACCTAATGGCTTGCCAGCTTTTCGATGTTGCTCAACTAAATAGACGAAGTAACTATACTCATATAAATAAGCCGATCGACTTAGAACACCATGTCCTACTTCATAATTAATGTTAATAAATTTAACCACTACCTCCAACGGCATCACACCCTCTCTCTTTTCCAGAAATGAATCTGATAGATTAAACATTTGCTCTGCCGGTTGTGGCATTTTTCCGTTATAAAGCACATACAGCTCAGGTGTGGGTATTTTGATTTGCTTTTCCAAATGCAAAGCTTTGTTTGGAATCATTTGGTGATACAGAAAAGCGATATACATCAAAATCCGTAGCGCCATGTTGTTATTTGGGATGGTCTGGTGTTCCAATACAACGATTAGTCTTTCATTAATGATAAACGAAAGATCATTTATCTGGTTGCGATAGAGTGCTTGTTCCAACGTATTGAATTTTATCTTATCAGCATCCTTCAAAAAGGTTTGATTAATGGCATTATACAACTCCAATGCTTTTCTTTATCTTGAAACAACAAGCGCAGCATTGAGTCGCGGTATTGCACATTTGATTCTAGCATGGTTTATCCCTACTTTCGTATTTAAATGTACGATCCCCCGATTCGTCACCCTTTATATACGATATACGCGAAAAAAAATTTTTCACCTGCAAGAATCCGCAAGAAAATGTTTTCCTAAATCGATGTAAACGTCTTCACTCATTTTTTGAGCACAACTTTTATTAACAAAACAATAGGGTAGATAATAAGATACACACTCATTATACCACCTCCGTAGATTAATTTCAACTAACAAACCAAACAAAAAATCATATCATTTAAGGGTTAATGCGCATTTACAACCTTGATTCCTAGTGAAGCTTACTTTTATCAGCGTTAAAACTAAACCAACCATTCTATAATAAATTTGATGAACCATTGAAGCCAAGCAAAACAAGGGACATTCTGATAATCCCTTGTCGCTCACATCAATAAATGAACAAACCAGTTTATTTCATCTGTGCTAAGGAAATATTGAACCCATGCAGTTGCTTGTTCCTCAGCACTTTGCTCAACTTCGTCTTACTACCCATTCTCAATATCAAATCCAATTGGATTTGAAGTAGCCAAAACTTCTTTGTAGCTCATTTGACCAAGAATATTAGGTGCAGCTAAAAACGTTCTTTTCTGTACCACGTTTCGTCTATCAGGCAAGAAATTCATAATTCCTAGTGGTTGACCAAAACCTAAAGAATGGCATGTTTGATTTACCTGAGTTTTCTTTGTAATCAGCTAGCTTCATTACTTTTAAAACATTTATAAACATCGTAAATGCCAGAAGCGGACAAGCCAATTACCAACCCTTGTTGGATGCGAGATATAAACGCCAAATCTGCTTTCAAAACCAAGGATAAAATGATCGCAGTCACAATATTAAGTAACGGAATTAAGTGATGATCCAGCCCCTGCTTCTTCCAGATTTGTGCAGTCAACATGACGACACTTAAAGTAATACTAGTATCAATCATAGTTTGCACCGCCTCGCATCATAACTTTAATGTCGCTCACATTACATGATAAGCTACTGAATGCTTTTGCTTGTTCAGAAATAATTGACTGATTTTTTTCAATCGTCTTTTGATAACGATCTTCTCGTATTGTATTGCGCTTGCTGGTTGAATGGAGAAGCCAAACGAATAAACCCGCAAAGATGCCATAAGTTAGTGCGTTTTCTAACAACAATTCAAACATCATTGACGTTCACCTCTTATCTTCAAAATTTCTGCAAAACATGCTGCACATGACGTTGTTTCTATTCCCAAAAATGCCGACAAGGCTTTAATAAAATGCTGATTTTTCTTTAACGCAACTGATAACAAATACGAATCATGCTCGCTTGCTTGCCACGCTTCAAAGGCACACATCATAGCAATCGCTAAATGCTTAACTGAACACCACTGTTCTTTATCTCCTACCCCACCATACATCTCATACAAGTAAAACATATCTTCACGCCGAAGCGCAGCAAACTTGTGAATGTTACGCTCTAATGTGTTGATGCTTTCGAGTTGCTTTTCAATATTACCTTCTTCAATCCTGCCATTTTCAAGTTCTGAAACACGCTTCTCAAGCAATGTTTTTGTATGCATTTCTACAACAGCCATTTGCACAAAGCTACGAATAATATCCTCAGCAATACCGTCTGTTGCGTGTTTGTTTGTCATTTTTACTTTCCTCCTGACGATGTGTGGCTAATTACCACAAAATTTTATAGTTTAATGTTTGAATAATAGCAATAAGTCGTGTATAATTGTAGTTATTATCTATTTTCTAATCGGATGTAGAAAAAGGAGTGACGATTGTCATGAAAATAATCATTACATTACTATCATTATTAATGTTAAGTGCTTTTTTAACTGGTTGTGACTTTGATCCACCGAATAACAATGAGGATTCTTCTACTGAGACTCCTACCATCGAAAGAGTCGTCTCTGCAGATGATTTAACCATCGTACTATCAAATGACAGCTTGCCACCTGTTGACGGTGACGACATAATGACATACAAGGAAGCTGCTTTAATTGGTTCGGCAATGGTCTTTGATTTGTTTGAGATAGATTTTGAAGACAAGGTTATTGTTATGCACTATATTCCGATAGGATCAATGTGGAATAATACCAGAGGATTTCCTTATGAGCACAGTGAGTGGCTTGGATTTATTTGGGAAAGTGAGCATTATTCTTTATACTTAACTGATAGTTTGTTTCATTATGGAGAAATAGTCTCCTTGATTTCCTTTACAGCGAATACCACAACCGGTGCCGTTACTGTCATTAACAAACCTAATAAACTCATCCATGTACTGTTTCAATACAATCATCTGATACAAGATTTTGTAACATCTGGATTTGTTGATGAGAGCTTGAACCTTTCTTCCGCAGAGATTCAGCTTGCTCAAGAAAGGGCAGAATATTATCTTGCAATCTTTACAAACAACACACCATTAACACTTCTTTACGATCCAGTTACACACCCTTATGTGACAATCCCAATTCCATTTTTACCATTTATTTTCATATGTGATAATGGCGACTATCACGGTGCTTCTTTTCATTATGAAACACTTCAATTGATAGGCGTATCTAGTCAAAGGCCATGGTCTGAATGGGTTGATCCTGATTTGGATGATGATACTAATGACATCTATGTAGAATCATGCGAATACGATTGCATCATTTTTGGTGATTTTATTCAAGAATTGAATTTGTCACTTGGTCTTCCGATTTATCAAGCGATTAACCTTTTAGGTGAACCACATGACGCAGAATTTTTTGAGTTCAATGGCATGGAAATGTGGGCTATGTCTTGGCACTATTTCGACACAACTGATTTTTTTCCTTACCTAGTTCGTCTTGATTTTGAGGATGGCTACCTAGTTAATATTGTAGGATCTTTTCCCTATCGAACAGATGCAGATTGGGAGAACTACAGTCATGAAATCAGATGGGGTATGTCATCGCAAGAAGCCTACCGACTTCTTGGTCTGCCAAGTATCATTCAGTATAATGATGCAGACGGTCTAGGAGCAACTTGGTTAGAGTATGGCACTTATTCAGGCTTCGGTACTGGTATTGTTGATTAAAAGTAACTGATTCAGAATAACGCGAATTTCTTTCATCATTAAACAATAGAAACAAATAAGGAGTGACGATTGCCATGAAAAAAATTGCATTACTATCATTATTATTGTTAAGTATCTTTTTAGCTGGTTGTGAATTGTTTAATTCACTGAGTAGCAACGAGGATTCTTCCGATATTCCAACCACCGAATCAGCTTCCTCATATTCTGATATCCCTACCACTGAAGTTTTCTCAGCGGATGATTTAACCATCATGTTATCAAATGACCACTTGCCACCTGTTGATGATGAAGACATTATGACCTATGAAGAAGCTGCTTTAATTGGTTCGGCGATGGTCTTTGATTTGGTAGAACTAGATTTTGAGGATAAGGTTATTATTATGCACTATATCCCGATAGACTCAATGTGGAATAATAGCAGAGGATTCACTTATGAATACGATGAATGGCTTGGATTTATTTTGGCGAGTGATAATTATTCTTTGTATTTCTATGATCGTTTTATTCTTTCGGGAAATATGTACTTTGATGAACAAATGAATCCTCGAATAGACGAATTGGTCTTCTTTATTGAATTCAGAATAAATGTCACGACTGGTGCCGTTACTCTTGTTAACAAACCTAATAAAGTTACCTATGTAGCTGCGCAATACAGTCATTTAGCACGGGATGCTGTGAACTATGGACTTGTTGATGAAAATTTGAATCTTTCGCCAACAGAGATTGAGCTTGCGCAAGAAAGAGCAGAGCATTATCTTGCTATTTTCACAGGTGGCATACCGTTAACACTTCTTTACGATCCAGCTACACATCCTTTCATGATAACTCCGATTCCATTTCTACAATTTACTTTCACATGTGATATTGATAACTATCATAGTATCAATCTTCATTATGAAACACTTCAATTAATAGGTATATCTAGCCTTGAACCATGGCATAACTTGTATTTTTCTGATAGTGAGTAATCGTGCACTTGATTTTCACAAAAATTCCCAATGCTATAGTTTTGAAAATTTTTTGGTTTTCCATTCGCTATCTCATTGGGAGTCTATCATTATTCTTTTAGATTAAGATTTTCACACTAATTACAAAGCAATCAAAAATAATTAGTAAAAGATTTTAAAATCTATTGAAATATTGGTAATCCCCATAAGCCTAAAACATTATTAATTGCTTCCACAAGGACACGCCTTGCTGCTGATATCACATCAGCATTTCCTACTGCACCTGCTGCTGTACTTAGAGCTAATGGCTTCGCTAAAGCAATCGCACCGATGACAATTCCAGAGATGATTAAAATCCTCAAGCCAGTTCCAGCATGTTGTCTAATAAAATCAAGGGCATCGCTAGTTGTCGATGTAACCGATGCATGAGCAGCAGCAGGAATGGCTACAGGTGAATTACAAGTTAGTCGTACACCTCTAGGAATCAAGGTCAAGATATATTCAACATCCATTACATTTTGTGTTCCTGACAATGTAAATCTATCTCTAACGACAATTTCGATTCCAGGATCTCTGCCATCAAAGGCCAAACGAACGGTAACGTTAGGCTGTCCAATTATTTGTGGCAATTGTGCTTGAAATTGCGGTAGCTGCATGTTCTCAAAGCGAGTGTTTAGTCCTCTTAAAATACCAAGTACACCTTCTCCTAAACTAGGTGTTTCACGGGTGATTCTTCCGTTTTGTATGATGATATTATCAAATTCAAGGGGGGTATTACCAGGCACTGCACCTTGCACAACTAGTCTTCTGTCAACCCGTGGCGTGATACACGTTGGCGGAACAAATGGCAACGTTTGTGTACGTCTAGTAAATACCAAGTTAGAGAAAAACCTATCTGGAACTGCCCCGCCAATTCCGATAGAACGGTGAATAGCGCTTATTTGACTGTGGATACGGCTATTCACTACGTTCATTTGAGCTTGAGTTAAATTCATCGTCGTATTTGATGGTGGGTGCGGCGTAGACGCAGATAATAATGCTCGAACTTCGTTTCGAATGTTTGTAATATTAATATCGTTACATAATGTCGATTGTCCCGGTAAGTCTCGATGCCTGACAATTCGTGTAACATGAGAAGCGCTCCATCCAAAGCGACGCATAGCAGCAGCAATTCTAATTGCTAAGGTTCTAAGTTGAGTTGTCGTCACATTATTAATGCCTGAAGCATGTTGTCCTGTTACAGCGATGTGCCACGTATGGTTGTTTTGACTAGCAGCACCCCACATTCTACGTCGATCTTGCATATTGACTTCGACGCTTCCATTATACAGAACCACTTCATGGTAACCACCACGATTATCACCAGGAAACCCCATCCCTGTATTTCCTCGCCAATGGTTTTCAAACATTGCAGTGTTTACATGATTACCATTTACAGGGTTGGCACTATGATGGATGACAATTTGAGTAATGTTATTTAAATTTCTATCATCAGCGCCTCTTCCTAAAGCAATATGCATGCGGTTAATCACAGATGAAGAGCCACTAGTTCCGCCACCAGATGGTGGTGTTGTTCCGCCGCCGCCACCTGCCATTCGCAAGTCTTGAAGTCTAACGGCTCCTACTACAGCGCCTCCGTATGTAATAACCACACGGCTTCCAATGATTTCAATAATCTGGCTAACACGTGTACGCGCAAATTGGGGCACGGCTGTACTTGTTCCATACCAGACGGCACTTGCTGCCAGCGTGACAGAATGACCGACGGCAAAACTTCCGCCTCCTGCTGGTGGATTTCCACCACCACCTGAGGTATTGCGCAAGTCTTGGAATCTTACAGCACCAACAACGACACCTCCGTATGTAATAACCACACGATTTCCAATGATTTCAATGACTCGACTAACACGAGTTCGCGCAAATTGAGGAACAGCTGTATTTGTGCCATACCAGACGGCACTTGCTGCTAGTGTGACGGAACTACCAACTGTAAAGTTTCCGCCACCAGTTGTTGGTGGTGGCGTAGAACCTCCTGAAGTGTTTCGCAAATCCTGACGCCTAACAGCACCAACAACGGCACCTCCGTATGCGATAACCACACGATTTCCAATGATTTCAATAATTTGACTAATACGATCACGGGCAAATTGAGGCACCACGGTGTTTGTGCCATACCAGACAGCGTTTGGTGCTAGAATGACAGAGTTTCCGACTACAAAATTCCCTCCTCCTACTGGTGGCGCACTAGTTCCTCCTCCTGAAACAAGTGTCACATTAGCATGTCTGATCCATGATAAGATGCCACCTAACAGTAATTCATTACCGTTATTTCTCATTTCAATAACCTGATACACTTGACCTCGAACCCACGTTGGAATTCCTTCTCCTGTTGCCCAAGTTGTCGCATTTTGATTAACACGAACTTGTGAACCGACAACAATAAAGTCTGAAGACATCGGTGCAATTTGGGCGAAGCTTTCGAAATTAGCAGTTTCAATTTCTTCAGGTGATGAAAACTCTTCTAACAAAGGTTCTTCGAGTGGCAAAGCTTCTGGTGATGGAAACTCTTCTAGTGGTAACATTTCTGGTAATAAAAGCTCTTCTTCTAATAACAAATCTTCTAGCAATCCATCTTCTAAAGATACATCTTCTGGTAATAAAGTTGCTTCATATTCTTCAGGAGCGACACCTAAGCAGCCACATCCACAGCCGTGAATCTCTGCTACTTCGGGTTGCTCTAAGGCAGACTCCGTGTTTTCTGTATGCTCATCTACAAGTTCATCATAAACAACATCGTTTTCTGTTTTCATTGTAATAACTCCTCACTCAGCCTCAAAGCTGATTTTATTTTGTTCTGACACTTGCGTGCCACGCTGAAATAAATGATGCGAGAGTTTGATACGTCCTTTTAGTATTTTTACTCACCATAATAAAAGGGGCAAACTCAAGGGGAATGTTTTCTTGTGCAAGTTTTCCCATGACTTCAATTTCTAATCGCTTATCTTCTAACTTACGATCAAGTTGTCGCTTTTCCCGTGCGAGACGTTTATTCATCTTATCGTTGACCTCTTCTTGGCTCAGCAATATCTTGCTCGTTTTCGTTAACTTCTGCATTAAAAATTCCTCCTTACGAGTTTTCGGATGACTGGACGTCCATCATCTTCTGCTTTTACCGTCCAAGTGAAATTCTTACTTGTTTTTCAATTTTTGCTTCTTTTTTTTAAGTAACTTTTGAAACTCAGCATTCTCTTCCAAATAAGCTTCTAGTTCTAATTTGATGTGCTCTATCAGCAAATGATTAAGTGATCCAATCATCCTTTGTGTTGTTGATTTTGATAAATGCTCTCTCATAGCAATATTTTCCTGTGTTCGTCCGTCAAAATTATTCTGATAGAACAATTTACACACATAGTCAGTGCCCTGTTCCTTCACTAATTTCAAACCTTTGTCGACAATTTCAAGTAGTTTTCTGTAATGATCGTTCTCTTTTTTGATTTCAAGAATCGAACGATGGCAATCCTTCTCTTTCTTTTCATGCAACTCTCTTTGTGCATATTCGGATGAATAAATATCTATCTGATTTTCTAATCGTTTCACTTCATCTTCATTGGCCTGAATTTTCTTCTTAGTTTTAAGATATAATTTAATAATTGATTTTGCCTCCACAATAATGCTCCTCTCTTAACTGTCATCCGTCTTAATTGAACATAGCTTCATTCTAACAGTTTTGTTCCGATAAAAAACGTCAAAGTTTGATCTTTTTCAAAACCGTTAAGAACAGCGCAGAAAACGCTCTTATCGATTTTGTTTAGAAAACTCTATTGCACTTTTTCTTCAAAATCTGCACAATAAAGATTCTTTTCTATTCTGATAAAACAAAAAAATCGAGTTTTTGCTTGTATCAGCGATACTTGCACTTTACTCGATTTTTATTTTTGTTTTTAATTCTTCTGGGATTTCTAGGCTGTGCAGTTGGCGCAGGAGGGTTTCGCGTTCTTCGCCTTCGAATTTGGCCTCTATTTGTTTAGTGAATATCTGTATCATGAATTCGTGGTTCTTAAGGATTAGCTGTCTTCGTTTCTCGAGAATTTCTTCCTGATCTTTCATGATTTTTTCAATGCGCTGATACATGTCTTTTCTCATACTTAAAACCGCCCTGTCCCATTATTTCTGTAACTTTTCGTTTAAAACCCTTGAAAAATTAGTGGAAGGTTGCTATAATTAACTTCAAGAGATTTGCTCGAATGTTGATAGCTTTTACCCTTAAGTATAACACAAAGTAACGGTTATTCTGGTTTTTGGGGTCAATGCGCTAGTTATTTCTGACGATTCGACATTTTTTGAACTTGTATTTCAGGGGATTCTCTGGGGATATTTTAAATATCTATAAAAGGAGTGTCTCATTATGTTTAGATTTTTATTTTTGATTGCTGCAAATATTGCACCACGAGGGCCTGTATGCTGGATAATGCCACATAATTGCCCATAGGAAAAATATAATATTTAAAAAAATCAATGCGACCTTTTCTACAAGATCACATTGATTTTTATTTGTTCTTTTGTTGCGATGCATTTGTAATTTTTAATGGTGCCAAGCTCAGCATGCTTTTCTAAAGCTTGTTCGATTGACTTTTTGATTTCGATAATGTTATTGAATTCAATGACAAACTGATAGACCATTTCCACTTGTTGATACTCAGATGAGAGGCTTTCTAGTGTTTCTAAAAATTCATCAGGAGTTGCCTGTCTCAAAAGACTAGTAGTGGTTGCCGTTTCTAACCTTGTTTTATTGTAGAGATAAATACCACTAATCATAGCTAGCGCAAATAAAGATAGATGTAAGGACAAAGAGAATCCAACTAATAGTGGCATTAGATACACAATCAAAGACGCAATGGATACGATCGTAAACAACCATTCTTTCTTCACTAAAAATAAATAAGTTTTTCTAAAAACTCCTTGATACGCCATCCCAATGATTAGGATTAATATTGCTAGAAATGAAAGAATGAATCTGAGTGGAATAATGATGTCAATCCATGCTACTACAAGTGTAGATACCACCACAAGCACATTTGATAACAAAAGCTTCTTTAAATCAAATGTCCTTCTCAATAAAAAGTAAGCTAAGAGCGGACGTAAGAAGTGATCCACTAAAATCCCATATCCTCCCGGAATTGTTTGAATCATAAGCGTTGCCGTCACCGGATACACCAACAACAGCACAATGTTCCCATAAAACACGCCTTGTGGAATTTTAATCAACCGCGTGAACGACTCCTTCAAATCCTTGCCATGAATATTAGCTAAAACTAAGTAAAACATCAACAGTTCAATAATTCTTTGAGTCAATATGACCAAGTTAACGTTTAATGGTATCATTGCTTGTTCCCTCCTTTTGCTTTATTAATTCTCTTCCGCTTAAAATTCCCGATAAACTTTCGGCTAGTCGGCACCGCTTTTCCATCATAAAGGATCAGCTCATAATCGGCGCTCGACACGCTTTTTACGTGAGAAGTGTTCACGAGCCAACTTTGATGCGCCTGCCTGATGCGATTTTCGACCCGATGAAAGGTAATGAAGTCTTCTAAAGGATGGTCGTAATAAAAGTCCTCGGTTTCTTCCATTTGGGTGACCGGGTTATGGTAATAAACTTTGATGCGACGACCTTTAATTCGTTCGATGCGCGAGACGTGTTTGACTTTATATTTGTAATCATCCCCGTTTTTCTCAATAATAATGGTTTGATCATCAAATAACACCGCAACCCGCACGCACGTTTCGAGGCGCTCAAGAAGCTCGTTGTCGATGATCGGATAAGGAATGAAAAAGGAGGCAACACTTTTATCTCTTTCCAACTGCAGTTTTTCAGTTCTTTCCGTTGAAATAAAAATCGTCGGCGTCCATTCTGAGTGATCCTCACGGGCTTGTCTTAAAAAATTCAAAATCTCATCGCTCGTCTCTTCGGCCGACATCATAATGAAAACGTCAATGTGGTGCTCATCAAGGGTGTCCAAACCACTCCACGCATCCTCCACAATATGAAGCTGATACTTCTCTTTTAACTTGTCTTGCAAGGCTTGCTCAATTTCATAATTATTTTTAATAATCAGTACGCTTCCCACGATGTTCTCCCTCCATTCGTTTTGCGTAAAAGCACGAAAAATCGAGCGCTTTTAGAATAGACGCTCGATCTCATTTTTTTAAAGAAGACTAAATAAGACTAATAACAAAATAACACTTATTACCGTCACGAAAACAAGGATAATCATTTCAGTCTTGATATACGATGACCTTTTTTCCATGTATTCAACTGTGATGGCATCCGTCGGTATTTTCAAACTTTCACTCTCAATTGATTCTTTTAAATTTTCCGCCAAGAAACTTGCATCTGCGTTTTCAGTATTTTCCTCAGTAATTTTTTCTGTAACCCTCTCATCCAGGAAGCTCATTTCTTCGCGGATGTCTTTTACCAAGAAATTATCAGCGGCAACGTCGGCTTTTGACGTATCCGTAAAGCTTGTCGGACCTTGTGGCGATTTCCCATCCATGATGAACGGCGCATCCAGCTGCTCTTCTTTTTCTTGGTGGTCGATCGGTTCGATGATCGGTGGCGCTACTGGTGCTTCTGGCACTGCTGGTAGCTCCACTGTTTTTTGCGCTTCAATTTGATCAGCAAGCGATTTGATCATGTCAAAGATCTCTGGTTCTTCGAGTGGATCGGCCATCTTGATCTCTTCATTCAGCGCTGTTGGCGGTGCGCTGATTTCTGATGCTGGTTGGCTGGTTTTCGACATTGGTTGCAGGTCCATCCCTGGCATCCAGATCGGCTCAGCCATTTCAGGTTGTGATACTTCTGGCATCGTAGCAGGCTCTGGCGCTTCATCTTCAAATTTAACGCTCAGGCTTGGTGGCACTGGCACGTCTTGTTCGGTGACTGGGTGGAACGTTTGTGATGTGCTGATGTCTTCTGTTATTACTGGCTTTTTGGTTTTAACGGCTTCGATGATTGGCTGAATGATGCCTTTCGCTGGTTGCAAAGAAGCATCTTTCGTACTTGCTGAGATGTTCTTTACAAGCGTTCCTTCGTCAGGTGGGTAGTTTTCCGAATCGAAATTGAATTCGCTCTCCTCGCCGTTTTTATAATTGAACGCTAAATCTTGGAATTTTTGAATCAGGCTTGCGTAGCTTATTTCCGTTGTACAAGTTCCTTTTAGACGTTCGATCAAACCGTCTTTGATCACTAGCTCCAAATTGATCGTTTCGTTTTGGCGCGTGATGACTTCAACACCAAAAACACGACCTTCTGATTCTTTTATCGCTAGCAGTCGAGGGGCGAAAAAATTCACGGTAAAGCCCATTTCAGATTCTTCCCTAGAAGTTACTTCTGCGTCTAAATACTGGTCGAATAATGTTTCTAATCGTGGGTCATCGCTAGTAAGTAACATCCCCATTATTTTGTGTTCAAATTTTTCATAAGTCATAAGATCTTCGCTCCTAAAGGGTTGTGTCCATATCATACACCAATTCGACTATTTAGTAAAGTACTCGACACCATTTGCCACCTATTTTTTAAGCATAATTTCCTGTGAAAATTCGTAATTCGAGATGTAAACGCTATTTTTCTGCTTTGATCGCCTGTCAAGCAAAAAAGCTTGACACCCATTATGCGATGTGCTATACTAGCCAAGTTGAAAATGAGTAACTAATTTTTGGAGGTATTTTTATAATGGTTAAATTAAGATTGACTCGTATGGGTTCTCACAAGAGACCTTTTTATAGAATTGTAGCAGCAACTTCGACTGCTCCGCGTGATGGACGTTTCTTAGAAATCGTCGGTACTTACAACCCAGTTGCAGAGCCAGCTGTCGTTGATATTGACGAAGAAAAAGTAATGAAGTGGTTAAGCGATGGTGCGCAACCAACTGACACGGTTCGTTCTTTGTTGTCAAAAGAAGGGATCATGACAAAGTTTCATGAAGCAAAATTAGCAGCTAAAAAGTAAATAATTGAAGGAGGTTAAGCTTTAATGGATTTTATTGAAATGATTAAAGGTTTTGTTACACCCTTAGCACGTGATCAAATGGCTGTTTCAGTTCGAGAGATCGAAAGTAACGAGGCGGGATCGCTAGTGTTTGAAATTTTAGTTTCTCAAGAAGATTTAGGGCGCGTCATCGGTCGTGATGGTCGCGTTGCAAACGCATTGCGTACCATCGCTTATGCAGCCGCAATTAAAGAGGGCTTTAAAGTTAAACTGACTTTTTCTGCTAACCCTGAATAATTATGAATGAGCACAACTCCCAAACGGGAGTTTTTTTGTTGCTTCTCGTTAAAAAAAAACAGGTTCTCAAATTAAAAACAGCTCTCCTATAGACAATCCCCCAAGAAAATATATAATACAAAAGTGTGACACAATTCACAAGTTCGTGGTACGCTTAAAAGCCACACCTAAACTTCAATAAAGGAGAGAAATTTAATGAAGAAAAAATTATTTTTATTTGCCCTCATGCTGTTTTTAGCAGTTGGACTAGTGGCATGTAACGACGACGGGGATGACTACGATGAGCCAGATACTGGTGAAGTAGGTGACGGCGAGGCTTTATTTACTGCTGGTACGTTTACTGGTGAGTCAATGGAAGGTTGGGGTTCTGGGCCAATCGTGGTAGAAGTTGAATTTTCTGAGACAGAAATTTTAAGCGTTACGGTTGTTTCTCACACGGAAACGCCTGGTCTTTCGGACGGTGCGCTAGAGCAAGTGCCTAGCCAAATCGTGGCCTATCAGACGTTAATGGTTGATGCCGTATCTGGTGCTACGATTACGGTTGAAGCTATTGTGGATGCCGTGATAGATGCCGTTGAGCAAGCAAGTGGTGACGTTGATGCGTTAATGCTTGATGTCATTACGCGTGTAGCTGGTGATCCAATCTATGTGGATGTAGATGTGGTTGTCATCGGTGCTGGTGGTGCTGGGTTATCTTCTGCGATCATCGCCTTAGAAGAAGGCGCAGATGTGCTAGTATTAGAGAAGACTTCTGCTCCTGGTGGAAACACGCTAGCAGCTGGTGCAGGGACGTTAGCATGGAACGCGGTTCAGCCGGATCGTATTGCGATGAGAGAAGCGATTCCTGGTCAAACAGCCTTTTTAGAAGGGTTCTTAGACTATGACCCAGCTGATTTTGCTCCTGGCTTCGATGAGGCATTAGTTATCCTACAAGAGCAAATCACTGAGTTCTTAGCTGAAGGTGACGCGTCGGCTCACTTCGATACGCTAGAATTCCACTTAGTTCAAACGTATACAGGTAGTATTCGTTACGAATTAGACGACACAAGAGTTTATAGCGATTACGATCTTGCTCGTATCATGGTTTACTATAGTTACGAAGCTCTGCAGTGGATCGAAGAATTAGGTGGCGAGTTCCGTGATGGCTTAATCGAGCCAGGTGGTGCCATGTGGACACGTGGTGCAGCGCCTTACACGAACAACCAAGTGGATATCTTTGATCCAATGGTAGCTAGAATTGACGAGCTTGGTGGCGACATCATGCTAAACACAACAGCTGAAGAGCTCATCGTAGAAGATGGCGCAGTTGTTGGTGTAACTGGTACACAAGCCGATGGAACGCCAGTGACGGTTAATGCTGGTTCAGTGATCATTGCAACTGGTGGCTTTGCTGCTAACACAGAAATGGTTGCTTACTACAACAACTTCTGGGAGAACTTCACGGCTGATATCTTAACAACAAACGTATCATCAGCACAAGGTGAAGGCATCATCATGGCGCAAGCAGCTGGTGCTGATGTGACGCAAATGGGGATCACGCAGTTAATGCCAATGGCGTTTGAAGCAACGGGTCAACTTGCTGGTGGTCACCAAAGAGGCATCGTCTACCTAAACGAAGATGGTGAGCGTTTCATGAACGAAGTAAACGAGCGTGACACCATTGGTGCGGCAATGTTTGCACAAGGTGGAACGGTATTCGAACTTAGAAGAGTTGAAGACGCGATTCCTTCACACGTCGACATGGCTGGCGATGACACGGGACGCGTATTCCTTGCTGACACAGTCGCAGAAGTGGCTGAACTTGCTGGTTTAGATCCAGATGTGGTCGTTGCAGAGGTTGAAAGATTCAATGAATTCGCGGCAGCTGGTTACGATGAGGACTTTGGGCGCGTTGTGTTTGACAACGATTTGGCTGACGGGCCTTTCATTATCAGAGTCCTATCACCGTCTACCCACTACACAAATGGTGGTTTAATAACAACCACTGACGCAAGAGTACTCGGCGTAGACGGGGAAGTGATTCCAAACTTGTTTGCCGCTGGAGAAGTAATGGGCGGCATCCATGGCGGAAACCGTCTGGGTGGAAATGCCGTTGCTGAAGCCTTTGTATTCGGTAGAATCGCTGGTGAAATGGCAGCGATTAACGCACAATAATTCCAAATGTATTAACATTTGAATTTCGTATTAAACAAACAACCTTCGGTAAATCGTGAATTTTTCAGGGATCTCCGGAGGTTGTCATTTTTTAAACGATTGTCGTCCGCATATTATAAAAAGCGATTGCACGAAGAGGGGAAGAGTGTTGCATTTTGTGTGTGTCATCATAACTGATACGATTAAGCAAATATAAAAGGGTTGAAGCCCAAACAAAGGAGAGAAAGGCATGAAGAAGTTTACCAAGCAAAAAAGAATTAAACTATTTGCCAAAATAGCTGTATTAGCCGTAGCGGTTGGTATTGCAATAAACGTACTACCAGCTACTTATGCACAGCGCGACGACATCCCCTACGCACCGTGTGAGGATCGTTACCTCGTATTGTGTGGTAGAACGCCAGGTATGATCATCTTGGATCGCAGAGGAAATCAATTGCGCTGTCCAGACTTTATACCTAATCCTGATTTCCCACTTGTGCGACGCGCACCAATGTATATTTGTCCAGAAGCGGCGTCAGCGTTTGACGTTTTAAGAGATGAAGTCATCACCGCAATTGATGACGTTGGTTTACCAAACGTCGAAGCCTTCCTCACAGACGGCTATAGCGTCGTCGTGCCAGGGATGGAGATCATTGAGCGTGTGCGACTATCTTCAAATCCTGATGCTGCTGCGCCAAACTTAAGTGCGATTTATGACCCTTATATGATTCCTTTTACCTATTGGGACACGTTAGGGATTCCAGCGATTGCAAGTGAGTGGGGATCTCGCGATGCGACTGGTATTTATGCGCTAGTAGATCAGCTGATTGCACTTGCAGAAGCTGAGGGACGCGATTGGACGCTCGAAACAGATGACGATCCGAGTCTCGCTAATTTCGCAGCATTTGCGCTTCTGCACGCGCCAATGGCAAGAGCCGGCACACCAGTCTATACGAACTTAGTTAATATTGTGAGTGTTCACGCGGATACGCAAAGAACGCAAGAAAACGATCCTGATCCGTCTTTTGATAGCACATTAGATTACCGCGTGTTCTTAGCTGCTATTGAAGTGGGTGAAGGGCCACTGAATGAATTGAGAATCGCCAACATCTTACCGGATGCTGGACCATCAGGAGGTCCTGGTCAACCAATATTGGCACCTTGGGATGGCATTAGAGCGCAAGTGTTTGACTTCGATTTCAATTATCAAGGCGTTGTGGTTGGGTTTAGATCAATTAGAACCGATAACCCACAACATTTTGTGCCGACTTACATTGACGGCGTTCGTCACATCAGAATTGGTGATTACTTAAACACCTACTTCCCGGTTGCACCTGATGCAAAATTCTATTGGGTGTCAACTGGCGCAACGGCTGTGCAAGATATCAGGCAAATGGATTGGGCAGAGTTAGAGCCAAGTATTTCTCAGCACATTCGCGTCGTGTTCTGTGAGAATTTCGAAACCATTATCGAAGTTTACATCAGTGCCGGAACGCGCGCGGCATTACCAGCAAACATTGACGGGGTTCGTCGATTCACTTACCATTTAGGTGTTGTGCCTCACGATGCAAGGTTCGGATTTAATGAAAGAGAAAACCCGCACCCTATTAGCTACTCTTTGTTTGACCCAACCAGATTCCCTGAAGAGACGGGTGCAACTGATCCAGATGGACGTTACCCACTGTTCATTTACTTCCACGGGCTCGGTGGTGGTGCGAATATGAATACGTTCTCTAATTTTGGTATTCCTTTCACTTTCGAAGGTCGTCAACGTGAATTTGAGAATGAAAACCCTGCATTATCAGGTGCCTTTATTATGAACATGCGCGGAAACCAATTCGCTTCTTCGTCACTCGGTCAAGATTGGATGCATGGCAATAGAAGTTACACGAATCCGATGTGGGCTGCTGGGTACGAAGCTTATCGAGCTAGACCAACTAATGTCGCAGCCATTGTGGCAAATGTTCAGCGATTGATTGCTGACAATCCAAACATTGATCCAAACAGAATTTACTTAACAGGTATTTCAGCTGGTGCCTACATGGCTTTCTTTACGCTGTTAGAAGCACCTGACTTATTCGCTGGTGGGATGTTTGTTGTCCCTGCCTTCTTCCCGCATGACGATGCTCGACCATACATGGATGCGTCGATGTTCTTTGAAGGTAGCGATTTTGCAGAACGTTTCATGGCTGTTATGCACATCCCAATGTGGTGGACCAGTCATCCAAACGATCCGATCACACCGTTCTATTACACCACGCAAGCAGAGTTCCCAACGGCTATCTACGGGCAGTATGCCATCAATGCTTTGATCAATGCCTTTAGAGAGAGTCCAAATGGAAACAGCTTAACGCGTGTAGACGTTAATAACCGTCAACGTAATGCAGCTGGTAACATTGTAATGGGGCACTCTGGTAATCAATTGGCAGATAATAACCGATTTAACGATGATGTTGTGAGAGACGGCATTCAGCTTCGTTACATGTCACAAATCTTTGGTGAGCGTCCGGCGGATTGGGTACCACATCCACCGTCGATGTCAACGGCACCAACACCGCAAGATGCTAACATTTACTCTTATGGAACCTGTAGCGTTTACAGCACACAAGAGCCATGGTTAGGTTCTATGATTGAATGGTTTAATGCTGCTGCTGCGGGCCGAGACTACAACCCTAGAACAGCTGAGTAATTAGTTTTGATCAATCATCAACTAAGCTTAAAAATACATCACTGGCAGTGTGTGGTGATGTATTTTTTTGTAATAAATAAGGATACCCTTGCATAAGATTTACAGTTGCTGATCATTTCGCAATTTTTTGTCTTGCTCGTTTTGAGATTGTTTTTCCATTTTTCATCTTAGCGTTCACTTGTCGTACGTATATACGAAAAAAACGGTTGCATTTGTGGCGCTTTGATGTTATAATTGTGAGGGCACAATTTTTGTGATCGGTTTCACAGTTTCTCGGTTTTAACTGAACAAGATTTTATTTATAAAGGAGAGAGATTCATGAAGAAAAAACTATTTTTATTTGCACTCGTGCTGTTCTTAGGTATCGGTCTTGTTGCATGTAATGACGATGATAACGGCGATGACTACGATGAGCCAGACACTGCTGATGAGGTAGAGGATGAGAATGGCGATGGTGCATTTACACCAGGAACGTTCACTGCACAAGCTTCTGGTTGGGGGATCAGACCAATCGTTATTGATGTCACCTTTAGCGAGGATGCGATCACGGATATCGAGATTATTTCTCACGATGAAACACCAGGACTATCTGATATCGCATTTGATCAAGTACCAGCTCAAATTATTGAGCATCAGTTGTTAAACGTTGATGCGGTAGCTGGTGCAACGTTAACCAGAATGGGTATTATCATGGCTACTAGAGACGCTATTGAGCAAGCCGGTGGTAATGTCGCGGACTTCAATGATTCATTGCCTGCACCTGTTGCTGGCGACCCAATCACTAGAGAAGTCGACATTGTTGTCGTTGGTGGTGGTGGCGCTGGAATGACGGCTGCTATCGCTGCTATTGAAGCTGGAAGCGATGATGTCTTATTAGTTGAGATGACGGCTCAAGTTGGTGGGAACACGCTTGCTGCAGGTAACGGATTCCTAGCATGGAATGCGATTATGCCTGACCGATTAGAGGACATGGAAGCAATGGGTGGCCCTGAAGGTCAGAGAAACAGACTCAATATGTACCTAGGGTTAGATCCAGATACGTTCAGCGAAGGTTTTGATCAGCGCTTAATCAACGTACAAGCAGAAATCGAAGCATTCTTAGATGACGACGACACAGCGCAATTCGATAGTTTAGATTTCTTCATGGTCCAAACTTACTTGCACAGTCGTCGTGAAGAGCTTGATGGCACGGTTGTTTCAGCTAGCTACGACTTTGTACGTCTCATGGTTGAAGGCAGCTACCCAGCCCTACAATGGATTGAATCACTAGGTGGCGAGTTTGAACATGCTATCGGTGAACCAGTAGGTGCGATGTGGCGTCGTGGTGCTAGACCAGCAAACGGCAACCACGCTGATTTATTCCAGCCAATGCTTGATGAGCTAGACCGCCTCGGTGGCGACATCATGTTCAACACTAGAATTGAAAATTTAATCTTCGAAGACGGTGAAGTAACAGGTGTTGTAGGAACAATGACGGATGGAACGGAAGTAACGATCTATGCTGATTCGGTTGTTTTAGCAACAGGTGGCTTTGCTGCAAACTTAGATATGGTAAGTTACTACGACAACTTCTGGGGAGATGACATTGATTTAGTAACTGGAACGACAAACGTTTCAGCTGCTCGTGGTGATGGTATTATCATGGCACAAGAAGTTGGTGCAGACGTTTACCAGATGGGAATCACTCAGTTAATGCAACTAGGATTCGCGCATAACGGTGTCCTTGCAACAGGCCATGCGAACTACTCGTTCTACGTTAACCAAGAGGGTGTCAGATTCATCAATGAAACAGCACCACGTGACACAGTAGCAGCAGCAGCATTTGCGCAAGGCGGAACGTTCTTTGAAGTTCGTAGTAACATCAACGAAGTATGGAATCAACTATATTTAGCGGATGATGGCACTAGCAGAATTTACACAGCAGATACCATTGCGGAATTAGCTGAGATGGTAGGCATTGATCCAGATGTACTAGAAGCGACGTTCGAGGAATTCGTTGCGTTCGCAGAAGCTGGATACGATGAGGAATTCGGAAGAACAACGTTCTTTAGAAGAGACGACGAGTTACCAATCGCAACTGGACCATGGCACATCCGCGTGCTTCGTCCATCTACACACTACACGAATGGTGGGTTATTAGTAGATACTTACACAAGAGTTATTAACACGGATGGTGAAGCTATCCCTAACTTATTCGCTGCTGGTGAGATCATGAGTGGGGTACACGGCGGAAACCGTTTAGGTGGAAATGCAGTTGCTGAAGCATTCGTATTCGGTAGAATCGCTGGTGAAATGGCAGCTGAGAATGCTGGTAACTAGTAGCTATTCTTAGTCATTTTACCCTTGCATCAAAGAAAAGCCAATGAATTGCGTATAAATCAACGTTTCATTGGCTTTTTTCATGAAGACAGAAACACATCCATCCACAAATAAAAAGGAGAGAAAACAAATGAAGAAAAAACTATTTTTATTCGCGCTCGTCTTGTTCTTAGCCGTGGGCTTAGCAGCGTGTAACAACGACGATAACGGTGAAGACGTCGATGAGCCAGATACGGAAGAAGCCACTGGTAACGAAGAAGATGATAACGGGACAGGCTTCACCCCAGGAACATTCACTGGGACCGCGTATGGTTGGGGCGGTGAAATCACCGTAGAAGTTGTTTTTACAGAAGATCGCATTGACGCTGTCACGGTAACCGAACACAATGAAACACGAAACATTGCGATCCCGGTCATCGAGAGAATCCCAGCAGAGATTGTTGACTATCAGTCGCTCGCTGTGGATGGCGTCACTGGGGCTACGGCGTCGAGCTTTGCACTGATCGCGGCGGTTCGTGATGCAGTGGAGCAGGCGGGTGGCGACGTTGATGCGTTATTGACACCACTACCAGAGGTTGTTCCAAATGCTCCTGTTACGATTGAAACGGAAGTCTTGGTTGTCGGATCTGGGATTGCCGGCCTGGCATCTGCGATTGAGGCAGCCGATGCGGGGGCGGATGTGTTGGTCATTGAGAAGTTAGCGTTCTTCGGTGGAAACACGGCGGTGAGTGCGTCGATCATTCAGGCGGCAGGTACCCCGCTTCAAGCGGAACAAGGCGTGGAGGATAGTGCAGAGCTTTACGAGGCCTTCTTATTAGAGTTGGCGCGTGGCGAAGCGGATCCGGATATGATTCATCACATTGCGCACACGTCAGCAGATACGATTGCGTGGCTAGAGGGGATGGGCGTTGTGTTCCAAGATGCGCTAAACGTTTATCATTACCGACAACCAACGTTACGCGGACATGTGACCATTGAGAACATGGGGTATGGGTTAACGATTCCGATGATCGCACACGCAGAAAGTTTAGGCGCTGAGTTTATGGCAGAGACGACAGCTGTTTCTTTGATTGTCGAAGACGGCGTGGTCGTTGGGGTGAATGCCACGGACAGAACGGGCGGCGAAGTCACGATCATGGCGGATGCTGTTATTTTAGCAACCGGTGGCTTTGACCGTAACCCAGAATTGATGGCGCAGTATCAGCCACTGGCGATTAATCCGGTTTCTCTCGGGATTGTGGGTGTGACCGGAGACGGGCTTTTAATGGGACGCGAAGTCGGTGCGGATTCGATCATGGTGCCTTATACGATTGGATTGCCAACGATGGCACAGCCGCTTCATGGCGTCATTGTTGGGCCAAGCGGGCTCCGTTTCTTCGATGAGTCTGGGTATGCGTTAACCCGTATGGTTGTGGCTTTCGGTCATGGGTACGATCACTTCTATTCTGTTTTTGATCAAGCAGATTACAGTGAAGACTTAGCCGATCTCATCGCCGAGGGACGCGTGTTTACAGCGGATACGATCGAAGAGCTGGCTGAATTAATCGACATGGATCCGGCTGTCCTAGCGGCTACTGTGGCGCGTTATAATGAGATGGTCGCAGCTGGCGTTGATACCGACTTCGATAAACCTGCTGATCATTTAGCACCAATTGAAGAAGGGCCATTCTTTGCTCGCATTTTTGATCGTCATACCATTTTCGGCACACAAGGCGGTCTCAGAATTGATTTACACGGGCATGTTATTGATACCGATGGTAATATTATTCCAGGACTATTCGCAGCAGGCGAAGTAGCAAATGCGCAATTCTTACCGGTGGAATATGGTGGCAGTGGAACCGCCCTTGCTTTGTATAGTAACATGGCAAGATTGGCTGGTGTTGCAGCTGCAGAATTTGCTCTTGAATAGCGCACTACCCTAATGTAGAAAATTGATGATTTTGATAAGCTCGCAGGCAGATAAATGCCCGCGAGCTTTCCTTTTGGAAAAATCATCTGAATTAGTAAAAAACCGGCATTCTCCTCTGATAGTACAGAGCTGAAAAGGCTTTTTTTTGAAAAAATTTCAAGAAAAAGATTGACAGCAAAACTGAAACGTTGTATGATGCTGTACAATTTACACCCATAGTCCACTCACCAGCGGAGTGATTATGACTTCTAACTTTCCAGTTTCAATACGGCATAATAATAAGGAGGCTTGCGGCATAGGAACAAACTAAACAAAAGGAGAGATTATGCATGCTTAAAAAATTGTTTACTGAAAACGGATGGTCCAAAACGGCAATCTCGTCAATGCTTGCTCTAGCCTTGTTGCTCAGCCCGTTTCAATTGTTAGGTGCGACAGCCAATGCTGTTACGGCACCCGAGTTACACGCTGAACATCAAGAATTAGAGTTAACAGACGAGCAAGTCGTTGCCCTTGGCGCCTTGGCAGATATTAGAGAGAACTTTTCAGGCCTAGTCGGGTTTGAAGGGGAGTACGAATTAACGGACGATGATACGCCAATTAGTGTCATTGTTGTGTTCAATTCAAGCCCAGCTGATGTGCAACTAATTGAAGCACAAGTGTTTGGTGACGGATATGGTGCGACAACCATTGAAGAAGCCGAAGCGAACGTTGAAGCTGATCAAGAGCTCTTCCAAGACGAATTAGATGAGTTGCTAGATGTGCAACCGCTAAGTCGTTTCTTCACCCCGTCGTATGAGATCGAGTGGCAATATCGTCGTGCGTTTAACGGGGTCGTTGTCACTGTGCCAGCTAATGCGGTTGAAGAGATCGCTGAATTCGAAAGTGTGGCACTCGTGATGCCAAACGAAACCGTCTCAATTCCTGAGCCAATTGCTTTTGAAGGCGATCATGAAAGAGACCCAGTTGGTATGCGCGATGCGAGACAAACGATGAACGCTCATTTACTTCATGATCAAGGCTATCGTGGAGAAGGCGTTTTAGTTGCCGTTTTAGATACTGGTATTGATTACTATCACCCAGCCTTTGCTGGCTCATTTCCAACGCTTGAAGACATGCATGAAAGAAATCCTGACAACCCGTTTTTAGGTGTTTGGTCTGGTATGCCAGATGTGAATTTGGGACCAACAAACGGTGAGTTCCCAGTGCCAGCAGTGATGCCTGGTTACGATTATTTCTTCGGTCGTAACTTTATCCGTGGTAACGGGTGGGCGGACTGGAACGATCCAATGGAAACTTCTCCGGGACACCCAGCTGGGGCTCCTGGAACACCTGCACATGACAATTATGTCAACCCTGCACAAACCACTTCGCATGGTACGCACGTTGCAGGAACAACATTAGGACGTGATTCAGGCGGTGAAAATTCAATTTTAGGGATTGCACCTGAAGCGAGCATGATTGCTTACCGCGTCCTCGGTCCAGGTGGATCAGGTCAATTAGGTGCTGTCATTGCTGGTGTTAACATGACTTATTACGACAATCCTGACGTGGTTAACATGTCATTAGGTGGTGGCGGTGCCTCACCGTTTGTTGCTACGAGCCTTGCGGTTAATAACATTGTCCTTGCTCGCCCGCACATCGTCTTTACGAACTCGCAAGGAAATGCTGGTCCAGGATTTTCAACGATGTCTGCACCGTCTTCTGCAAGTTTAGCGATCGGTGTTTCGTCGTTAACGGTGCCAGGTTCAGTCGGTCTTTATGCAGATTTCCCAATTGATGATTTTTCTCGCGAACTCGGAGGCACCACTCACAATGTTAGTGCTTCCACCATTTTAACGCACGTGCATGGCAACGCCGATGCTGAGTGGACGTGGGCGGATGGTCCGAATAGCCACGTTGTCAGTGCATTACCTGCTTTTTCTGCCGGTGATGACGGTGATATTCGCTTATTTGTTCTTCCTACTGCAGATCCAAGAACCGTTGGTGGTTCTAACAGTGCTGCCACGGGTGGCCAAACAGCCGTGATTGGAACAGGAACAGCAGCCGATTTCGAACTCCTCTTTGACATTTATAGTGAAGAAGAATTAGAAGGGGCATGGGTGCTACTTAGCCGTGGACACACCATCGCAGACGTTGGTGCACAAATCTACAACTTCGGTTTAGGCGGTGCCATTAGTGTTACTGGTCAAGGTACACTCGGTACCGGTGGTAGCCAACAAGTTCACTTTGGTAACGCTGGAAATTGGCCAGGGTACGGTTTGTTCTTAATGGTCGACCACCTATTAGCCCTACAGTTATTAGATGAGATGCCAACGCTTGTAGAAGGGGCAGATCCAGCAAATAGCCCAAGAGAAACGATGACGTTCCAGTTTACTGATTTCTATCGTGAGAATATGCCTTTACATGTAAGTGGGTTCTCATCACGTGGTCCTGTTCTGCAAACGTTTGAAATTAAGCCTGACATCGGGGCGCAAGGTCAAGGGGTTTGGTCCGCTGTTCCTCGTTGGACCGTGAATCAAGAATGGGAAATGGACGGTGACTTCCCGTGGCAAGGTGCAGGTAATGAAGCGTATTACGTTCATGCCTACCAGCCATCTTCGGGAACGTCAATGTCGGCACCTGCCCTTGCAGGCGCTGCGGCTTTAATGGTTCAATATAGCCGTGAAAATTACGGAGAAGCATGGAGCGCGGAAGAAATCAGAACGCGTATGATGAACAACGCCATCATTCTTGACTATGAGTATCTTGGTTTAGGCATCTTTGATATGGGAGCTGGACAAGTTGACGTTTATGCCGCAACGCAAAACGATACGGTTGTTTACGCCACGTTCCCTAAAGTTGTCAATGTGCCACAAGCGCAACTTGGCGATGAAGGGTTCCATTCAACGCGTACTGGATCGTTTAGCTTTGGTGGTTCACTCAATTCATTTGAAGCGACACCAAATGGTTATCGCACGCGTACCTTAATCGGAACGATTGAAAACCAAGCAGATACTGCACAAACTTATGAGATTTCACACCGCTTTATTCAAACAGGACGCTTATCGCAAGACCCAGCAAACACTGCAACCTTAACGTTTGATCAAACGACGGTAACGGTGCCAGCTGGTGGTGCTATTGACTTTGAAGCCACAATGACGTTAACCGATGATGCACCACTTGGTCATTATGAAGGGTTTGTTGTCATTACACAAGATGGTGAAGAAGTGGCAGTGTTGCCGTTTGCAGCAGTGGCACAAAATAATCAGGTTGTGCGTGATGTCTTCCTAGGTCGTTCGGTCATTTCAACAAACGCTTATGACCCAACGGGTGCAGAATTGAATTTATACTTCACGCCTTACGCGCCGTTAGCGTTCCAGACGTTTGTTGTTAATAGCGAAGATTTAGATGTGGCTGATTTAACGGATGCGATGTTGATTGCTGCAGCAGCTGGAGAAGCGACAGATATTGAGATCGGTTATGTTGGAACAAGGCTGCTTCAAGGAACGGGTAATGCTAGCCGTGCCGTTGTGCTTGATGAATCACACGCAGACTTAGTTAGTGAAGGCGACTATTTACTCGTATTAAGAGTGCTTCGCCAAGATCCTTTTGTTCCTAATATCTTGACGCCTTATGACACGTTGTTCTTCCCGTTTGCTGTGGATAACGATGCGCCTGAAATCAATGACGTTGCTGTCAATGGCCTGCCAGCTGCAAACGATGAGCACGTTGTTTTACCTCCTGATGCGGATGCGCTTGTCATTAGTGGAAACGTCTTTGACGAGTGGATGGCGACTGCGATTGCCGATGGTGTCACGTTTGATATTTGGTTAGACGATGCGCCATATGGTCCTGAAGTTAGCTTAGCGCACAACTTAGCGGTTTATGTTGTTGCAGGTGAAGCTACTGCAGATAACCAACCAGTGCGTGCAACGGTTGATGCAGAGGGTCATTTCGAAGCCTTACTCGAAAACGTTGATCTCACAACCGAACAAGCCGTCACAATCTGGGCTGTGGATAACTACACAGCCGTGCCTAACTGGAACATCACGCTCGGTGAAACAACTGGTTGGTGGTCACTCATTAACCCATTCCCGGGAGATTCGTTCTTCAACGGAACGTTTGTCACCGCCATCTACCCAGCGTTGACGCAATTCTTGAGCTTCGGATTCTTCCCTGTTCCAGACCTTCAAGGTGCAAGCAACGTGCCATTATTCCAACAACACGTTTGGGGTGGACTGAACCTAGCAGAGCATGCGTTCACCATCGCGCTTAGCCCTTACAGCAACGATGCAACGCTTAGTGGACTGACGGTGACACCAGGTGCATTAAGCCCTGCGTTTAGCCCAGACGTACTAGACTATCGCGTTGAACTTGGCTTTGCTAATTCGTTTGTTTCACTTGTAGCAACACCGAATCACGCTGCAGCAAGAATCGTTGACGTAACGGCACCTAGAGGTGTGATGGTGACACGTATCGCCAATACTAACGAATTCCACCTTGCCCTACTTGCAGTGGGTGACAATGAAATTACGGTGACGGTTGAATCAGAATTTGGTAACACAGAAGTTTACACGATTGTGATTAACCAAGCAGACCTCGTGATTCCAGGAATCCCACCAATTCCAGGACTGCCACGATAACGTCACTAAGCATTTAAAAACTGTGCGGCTAAGGCTTGCACAGTTTTTTCATGAAAAAATAGTGGAAAATATTAGGTGAGCGGTGTATAATGATACTTTATTATTAGTCAAAGTTAACGTGGAGGCGTAAGACATGTTTAAAAGTGATTTAGAAATTGCACAAGCAGCGAAACTAGCACCAATCACAGAAATTGCACGGGACTTAGGGATTGAAGACCGCATTGAGCAGTACGGGCATTACAAAGCGAAGATCGGATTAGATGTGATGGATGTGGAACAACCCGACGGTAAATTGATTTTAGTGACTGCCATCAGCCCGACAAGAGCCGGTGAAGGTAAAACAACCGTGACGGTGGGCCTCGGGCAAGGACTGGCTCATATTGGAAAAAAGTCGGTCATCGCCCTGCGTGAACCATCGCTAGGACCTGTGATGGGCATTAAAGGCGGTGCCGCTGGGGGCGGTTACTCACAAGTCCTCCCGATGGAAGATTTAAACCTTCATTTTACCGGGGACATTCACGCCATTACCACTGCAAATAATGCGATTTGCGCACTCGTAGATAATCACATTCACCAAGGCAATGAATGTGACATCGACATCGAAAACGTGGTGTTTAAGCGCTGTCTAGATATGAACGATCGTAATTTGCGCCAGGTGACGATTGGGAAAGGCTCAGCGGCTAATGGGGTGGAAAGAAACGACGGCTTCAATATTACGGTCGCTTCAGAAATCATGGCCATCCTTTGCTTAGCAACGAGCTACGACGATCTCAAGGCACGCATCGGAAAAATCATCGTCGCTTATACGACAGACGGCCAACCTGTCCACGTCAAAGACTTGGAAATCGAAGGCGCGATCACGATGTTACTGCGCGATGCATTAAAACCAAACCTGGTGCAGACGATCGAGAAAACCGCGGCCATTGTGCACGGTGGCCCGTTTGCAAACATCGCTCACGGTTGCAACTCGGTCATCGCCACGAAGACCGCTTTAAAACTGGGTGATTATGCCGTGACGGAAGCCGGATTCGGTGCTGATTTGGGTGCAGAAAAGTTCTTTAATATTAAATGCCGCGAAGCGGGGCTAACGCCTGACTGCGTGGTCATTGTAGCAACGATCAGAGCGCTAAAAATGCACGGTGGTGTGGATGCTGCGAATCTTAAAGAAGAAAACGTGGAGGCCCTCGCAGCAGGTGTGGAAAACTTGGCGAAACACATCGATTCTGTAACAAAATACGGCGTACCTTATGTCGTGGCGATTAACCATTTTGCTCATGACACGGAGGATGAAGTCGCATTTCTAATGAACTGGTGTGGTCAAAACGAACACCCGGTTGAGATTTCACACGGCTGGGCCGACGGCGGTGCGGGGACGGCTGCACTTGCGAAAAAGGTGGTTGAGATTACTGAAACCACTAAGGCTGACTTTCACGTGTTGTATCCAAAAGAAGCGTCTTTTGAGGAGAAGATTTTAACGATTGCGCAAAACATGTACGGTGCGCGTGATGTGGTGTATTCCGATGAGGCAAAGGCGACGCTTGAGAAGTTTAGAACGCTTGGGTATGGCGATTTCTTGATCTGTATGGCAAAAACACCGGCTTCGTTAACGGACAATCCAAGTGTGGTCGGACGGCCGAAAGACTTTGCGATCACGATTAATGAGGTGCGTATTTCAGCAGGGGCTGGGTTTATTATTTGTTTAGCAGGCGGCGTCCTTACCATGCCAGGCTTACCGAAAAAGCCAGGTGCCCTTAACATGGACCTCACAAGCGATGGCGATTACGTTGGACTATTTTAATAAAATTTATATCTTGCGCATTCACTGATTATGTTGTATACTAAAAAAAGTAGAAAAAATTATGAGGTGAAGCAGATGAAAACGTTATTAGTTGTCCTCGTGCTCGCGCTACTAGCTTTAGTTGCTCTGGCTACTAGTAGCGTTCGCATTCCTAAAGGAATGACAGCGGAAGTACATGAAATGGGAATTCAAGGTTTAGGCATAGCTGATCGGTTTTTAACAGGCGACCTTGAAGCAGAAGCTGCGGCCGAACAACTAGATGCTTTGTTAGATAACGTACACCGCGTGATAGCTGATCGGTTAGAGGCAAAAAAGCTAACCGCCCTAGAGGAAGACCTCGAACTAGCCTTCATCGTTTTATCTGATGCGGTCTGGATGATGACCATCAACTTAGGCGATGCGGCAACCGTTGAGGCTGCGCGTGCTTCACTAGCGGTATTATTAGAAATGGGTTAATTTAAAAACTGCGTCATTCTCAGAAGTTGAGAAGTTACGCAGTTTTATTTTTGTATTAGATCATCGATTCCGCGAGCATAAAACAACCGATCGTTGCCGCATCATCGCCTAGCTTTGGCGGTACGATGTACGTCTCTAAATCCGGTAGTGCGACATAGTCGGCCATTAACTCAGCCAGTTCGGTTTGAATCATGTAAAAAAGATGTTCTTGCTTCATAACCCCACCGCCAAGAATCACTTTTTCTGGACTCAAGATTAACACGTAATTCATCACCGCTTGCGCGATATAAAGTGCTACAAAATCCCACGCGGTATGAGACTCGCTAAGCTGATCAGCTTTTACGCCATAACGCGCTTCGATCGCAGGACCTGAGGCTAACCCCTCAAAGCAATTTCCGTGATAAGGACAAATACCGGCAAAGCCATCTTCCGGATGCGGATGAATGATGATGTGCCCCATTTCTGGGTGCGAATAGCCCGACAATAGCTGGCCATTCACCACAGCGCCACCGCCAATGCCTGTTCCCACCGTTAAATACAAGCAACTACTGAGTCCCTTCGCGGCTCCGAGCCTTTGCTCACCAAGCGCAGCGGCGTTTACATCGGTTGTAAAACCAATTGGCACTTCATAACGCGCCTTAACAGCCCCTAAAAAGTCGACGTTGCCCCACTGCGGTTTTGGGGTTGTGGTAATGTAGCCGTAAGTCGACGAAGCTGGGTTGATGTCGATGGGACCAAACGACCCAATTCCGATGGCTTTTAAGGCGTACTGATCAAAAAAGGCAAAGACGTGGGCGAACGTTTCCTCTGGCGTTGTGGTTGGAAAACTGACACGCTCTACCACGTTGAAATCCGCATCCCCGATCGCACAGACAAATTTTGTTCCCCCTGCTTCAATTGAACCGTAATACATATTGATGACCTCCCAGATTTTAAGTTTGCCTTAATCATATCACGAGTGGGCGCTTTCATCAAGTTCGTTTCGCATCAATTTGCAAGTTAAATGAGTCCGAAAATTCCCATTTCCTTTTCTGTTAAGACAGATAACGGTCGACTAGTTGCTGTCGGTATTCCCTTGATAAAGAATGGAAAAATGCCGAGTAGCCCGTCACTCGTACTACTAAATCAGGATATGCCTCTGGATTTTCATGCGCTTTTAAAATCTGATCCGGCGTGACACAATTCAAGTTAATCAAAGTCCCGCCCATTTGATTGTGCGTCTGGATCAATGCCACGAGTGCCTCAATACCGCCTGCACCTTCGACCATATTCGTATCAATGTCTAAATGTAACGGCGCTGAATTACCCCAACCGGGCTGAGTTAATGCAACGGCGTTGGCTTTAAGCGTTGGCGAAAAGCTCATGATGCCGTTAGCAAAGCCAGGATCGGGATCGTTGGAATGAGCAATTTCTTCCCCGTCAAAACGACCATTAGGTGTAGCTGGCAATACTTCTCCGTACATGTAGACATCGCCGTGCGAGAACATTCCTGGAATTACCTTTAGTTGATGTTTAGGGGTTGGGGTAGCAATGCAAAGGTTAACGAATTCATCTCTGATTTTAATCGCCCAGTCTAACGCCAAAGAATCTGGGTTTCCGTAGCGAGGAATACTTTTTAGCATCAGACGAATCTCCTCAGCATCCGCATAGTTGTTTTTAACTGCATGATGCATCTCAGCCCAAGTTAATTTCTCTTCGATCATCACTCGCTGCTCAATAGCAGCAAATGAATCAGCAACCGTTGCTAGGGCGATGCCGTCGATATTAAGGTTAAGAATATCCACACCACCTTGTGCACTGTTTAAACCGCGCTCAATCGGACCGTGACAGAAAAGGTTCAAGACTAATTCAGGCGTGTTACGCGACACCACTTCATAATGCCAGTCGTAGCCGTCTTTTAAACACTTAACAGCGATCGCTAAATGATGAGCAAATCGCTCCCATAGTTTAGTCATATCCGGATTCCCATCTACCATCACGTCCTCTAACGCATAGTGCAACGGCCATGCCATGTTGAGCCTTGTCACATCTTGTAGTGGGTATTCAATACCAGGCAGCGCCACCCAATTACAACCCACCTTAGCCCGCATTCTAGCTAATTCAATCGGGTGACCTTGCTTCACAAACCCTTCTTCAATCCCTTTTGACAAAGAGAAAGCGGCGCCTGTCCCGCATGCCATAATGTGCTCCAAAGCACGATGCAATAATTTGTTATCACTGCCCTCAAAGACACGGACGTTTAAATTCGATGGAATGGCTAACACATGACTAGCTTCCAAAATCAAGTAAGATAACGGACTTGTTAATTCCCTTGTGCCATCAGGAGATTGACCACCAATTTGCGAGTAGTGCGTATCATTATAGAACAAGCTTGCCAACATCCACACAGCATCCTCATCCGTAATAACGCCCGTTGCCGTGTCTTGCTCGTAATACAAGCGAAGTAATTCATCCAATTGCCCCAATGCCCCACCACCAAAATAAGTACGATCAGCACTTTGAAAAATCGCAAGAAACTGACAAGCTTCACGAAACGTTCTCGGCGGCCCTTGAAGCAAATTTTCCAACACTGACGCAATCTCAGCGTAATTTTCTTTCTCCCACTCATCTTCTGACTCATCGGCACATCTTTGCGCCTCTGCTAAATGATTTTTCGTATAATCAATTATCCCCACCATCACCGCTTCGTGCCCGGCGTAAAAATCGGCACTTGCTGGTTGATTCTTATGTTTGTAATAACGGATTTTATTCAGCATCCCTTGAAACCCAAGACTTAGCCCAATTTCCATATCCGGGCTGAGGTGATTCATACCACCAATACCCGTTTGCTGAAGACCGTATTTTTTATGCAGGTCAAACAAATGCACGGGCTGATCGGCTTCACAAATACCCGTTGGGTACATTTCTTGAAAAAATCCCGCCCACGCGCCAGCCAACGCACTTTGAGGGTGAATATAAACCGGCATCTCTTTAAAGAAGCGACCTAAGTTCTCACCCACACATTTTTCCCCATAAAGGACATCCGACCCTTCAGGAAATTCCGGTTCAAAATGGAAATCAGCAAAGTAAATATACCCATGGTCATCAATGTTATAACTGCCACCCTTTTGCGCTAATTTTCGTTTGTTCTCGATAAACTTAGTCTCTCTTAACGCCTTAATGCGCGAGACTATCTCATTCGATATCGTTACTCTGTCCATCGTCATAACTCCTTTAACTTAATAGCTTTTTTAGTTCACCCATTTCTTCTTTAGTAGGCTGCGTAAACGAAACAAATTCCTTGCCATACCATTTACTCTTATCCGCACCTAAAGAATGGTACGCTAACAGATCGGGATTGGTAATGCCTAACGCCCGCAGACGCGTGATCATCTCGGGAATTTCCTCCCAGTTCGCACCCGGCACACACGGAATCCGCACCTGCACCTGACAACCATCTTGGAGCAAGCGGCCTAAATTTTCCCAGATCAATTCACCGTTTACACCCGTTAGGCGTTTGTGAAGCACGGGATCAATTGCCTTTATGTCATACAAAAATAAATCAGGATTTGCTTGCCTCAACCATTTATACGGGACATGTCCGGCTGTATCAACGGCCGTGTGAACCCCATTCTCCCGACAAATCGCAATGATTTCTTCTAAAAAATCAACGTGCAACAGACATTCCCCGCCAGAGAATGTGACGCCGCCTTTGCTGTTTTGATAGTAAGGCTGATCAGCTTTAAGCAACGCCCACAATTCCTGTGGCGTAAACGTACGTGCAACTTCTACTAGCGCACCCGTATAACAACGCGACGGATCGCGCACCTCAGCACAATTTCCGCAACGAATACACTTTTCTTCAATAAAGCCAACTTCTGGTTCCATCTCAATGGACTCCGGATTGTGACACCAAAGGCAGCGCAAATTACACCCTTGAAAAAACACCACGGTCCGCACGCCTGGTCCATCCGTCGTAGAGAAAGATTGAATATTGAAAATTCTTGCTTTGTTCCTTTTCTCTTTCATCTAACCCTTCACCCCAGCAGATGCAATTCCTTCAATGATATGGCGTTGCAAAAATAAGAAGATGATTAATGGCGGAATGGTCGCCACCGTTGACATGGCAAAAATGCGGGGATAATCGTTCTCACCAAATTGTTGCAACTGCGAAGTAAGCATCCCTAAATAAGCTGGTAGCGTCGAATGTTGCATATCGGTCACGTAAAGAAAGGGAATTAGCCAGTCGTTCCACACACCTAAAGCCACGTTTACAGCAATAACCGCAATAATCGGCTTGTTCATAGGAATAATGACTTGGAAGATCATCCGCCAAAACCCGCAACCGTCTAATTGCGCCGCTTCTTCGAAATCCTTTGGCATTGACTTCATCGTTTGCATAAATAAGAAGACCCAGATTAAGAATCCCCAGCCGAGTGGTAAGAAAATGGATAAAGGGTTGTTAATCAAGCCACTTCCTCCATAGCCTCGCCAGTTATTTCCACCGACAAAAGGAAGCTGTGACATGAAGATAAATCCTGGAATTAAAGTCAGTACGCCTGGGATAACTTGAACGGCTAAAATACTAATTAAGAAAAAGTTTTTTCCTTTGAATTTATAGCGTGCCATGACATAACCAATCAGTACTGCCATCATACAAACAATCACCGTGTACCAACCGGTTCGTAAAAATGTATTCAAAAGTGGTCGTAAGCCTCTCATAGAGAACATGAAAAGTAAATTTTGGAATTGTGGCACACTTGGAACGGGGAATAACGCCCCCATATGGCCAAACTCCTGTCGTGTGTTTAAACCAGCGAGCAACGAGAAAATCAAAGGGTATAGCATAATAAAAGCAACAAACAGCATCACGATGTACCAAGCCATTTTCGAAATGATTCTACCTGTTTTACGCATGTTCATTCTCCTCTCTCTTAAAGTTGAATCGCAAGTAAATAACGGCAAAGACTAACGTAAGCGCACCGAGGATGGTTGAAGAAGTACCTGCCATACCGAGGTTAAAATGAACCGCACCGTAGCGATAAATACGGTACATGAGCACGTCAGTTTGTCCAAATGGGTTTCCAGCACTGATGAACATCACAACGTCAAACATCTGCATAACAGCAATGATACCAGTTAAAATAATGTAACCCGCAACAAAGCGTAAACCTGGGAGCGTGACGTATCGTAATCGCTGAAACTTTGAGGCACCATCAATTTGAGCCGCTTCATGCAGTGCTGGATCGATGCCTTGTAAACCGCCGAGCCAAATAATCGCCGCCATCCCAACATTGCGCCAAACAAAGAAAACAATCACCCAGAAAACCATCCAAAATTGCGAATGACTCCAAGCAATGGGATTTTGTCCCACGGAGATTAAAAAACGATTCAAGCCACCGTTTATCGGATCCAATAATGACACAAACACAGCCGTGGTAACCGAAACCGCAGCAACGGCTGGAATATAGACACTCACTCGGAAAAAACCGCGACCTTTCATTTTTGCATTTAATGCTAAACCGATAAAAAATGATAACACTGTATTAATAGAAAGGGCCAACACCCCCATCCAAATTTGGCGCCATAATAGTGTGATGTATTGATTTACTGGATCAAAAAATCTGCGAAAATTATTCAAGCCAACCCACGTTGGTGGACTGAGCGCATTAAAGTTCGTAAACCCATAAAAGATACCTTGCACAAGAGGAATAAGATTCCAAAAAGCAATGTATATGAAAAACGGAATTATAATCATATAGGCTATTCTAGCTTCCCTCTTCTCTCGTGATAATCGTTTGAGAGCCATATCTCATACCACCTTATTCATTTTTTGAAATCATAATCGCTTCAGTTGTATCTTGATTATAATTGGTTGTTAAAGCCGTTATTAATTAGTCTAATAAAGACTGGATTTGTGCGCTAGCCTCAGCCACGATGGTTGCGATTGGGTCGTTTGTCATCGTTGTACGTGCTAAGATTTGAGTGTTAATGATTTCCCAAATTTGTGCATCGTTTTGTGGGAACGTTGCAAGGCCAGATACCTCGCCTGTAGAAACAGCTTCAATGGCAACTGCTAACGTTTCATTGTCTGACCAACGCGCCGTATGATCAATAATGTCTTGACGTGGCGATGGTACTGAATCATCTAGCCAGATTTCAGATAAATTTTCTGACAACGCCAGACGGATAATGTCAAAGCTTAACTCCGGATGTGACGCACCTCTTGGAACTGCCATGTACATCGCAGCTACTAAACAGTTACCTTCTACACCACCAGCTGGCAGTGGTAGTGGTGCTACACCCCAGTTCATGTCATTACGCTCAGCCCCACCTGCTTGCCACGTACCGTTGATAACAAAAGCAATGTTTTGCTCTACTTCAAAGGCATTCCACATTGGATCCTCAGAGGCACTGTTACCAAGGCCTAGCGGCAGGTTATGGTTCATCGCACGAATGAAATAAAGCGTCTCAATTAACTCTTGGCTTTCTAATTGTAGCTCACCATCGACGATAAAGTCTGTTCCCATTTGTCTAAAGAATGGCGTCGCTCTTAAAGCACCACCAGCATGTGGAAACGATGGTACACCCCCACCGAAGAACTCTCCGTTACCCGCTTCTGTAATGGCATCCGACATCATTTGGAATTCATCCCACGTCGTAGGTGCCGAATCAAATCCTGCAGCCTCTAATAAATCACGGTTGTAGAACAACGAGAAAACAGACGCTCTTGCTGCTACGGCTACTGCTTGATCGTTATCGTTAAAAACAAGGAAAGACGGGTTAACCGCATCCACAATGTCTTGTGGTAGCGGAAGTAAAATGTCCTCAGCAGCATAAGTTGGCATAAAGATTTCTCCCACCACGATGTCCGGTGCATCACCAGCAGCAATTAAAGCACGCTGTTGTTGATCCAGACTTTCTGCCCAACCCCAGTCTACAAATTCTACCTCAGCACCTTGGTCTGCCATTGCTGATTCTGCTTCACGGCGCAACCCATACATAAATCGGTTGTACGGCGTATCCATTTCACCTAAAGATTCCGCCGCTTCAATCTGCTCATCAGTAAGACCTAAATAAGGTACGACAAGTCTAATGTCCTCAGCAGATGCATCGGCTACTTCACCGTTGTCATCATCATAACCGTTGTCTGTGTCGTCATCACAGGCAGCTAGAAAAACAACCGCCAACAGTAGCACCCCGAATAAACTTAAAAACTTTTTCATTACAATTACCTCCATTTTTTTATTCTGGTCATTTTTACGTCTTTTGTGACGTCATTTCAAAATCACACTAATTTCATTTTTGTTAAAAGCGCTGTAACAACCGTTCTAACTTAGCTCACCTATTGATACACAGGCAACCAATCACCATGTGCTTCAATCAAATCATCACACAACGCGACAATATCATCCATGGATAACTCAGCAGCCGTATGAGGATCAAGCATCGCCGCTTGATAAATGTACGCTTTTTTCTTTGTCATGGCAGCCTTAATGGTTAATAGTTGGGTGTTAATATTTGTCTGATTTAAAGCCGCACATTGTTCCGGCAGTTCTCCGACATAGGTCGGTTTTATCCCATTTCCATCCACTAAGCATTTCACTTCTATCACCGCTGTTTCAGGTAAATTACTGATCAGCCTGCCTTCGTTTAAAACATTACCACCAAAAACAAAAGGTTCATCTGTTTCAATGGCTTCAATGATTTGCGACCCATATTCAGGTGATCGCACATGCGTTAAATCCTTATTTTCTACTAAATCTGCACGCATCTCTTCCCACCCTTTTATCTGCTCCACGCAGCGTCTTGGGTATTCGTCAAGGGGAATATTGAATCTTTCAATCAACTCTGGGTAGTTAGATTTAATAAAGTAAGGGTGATATTCTGCGCTATGCTCAGAAGACTCGGTGATGTAGTAACCAAACTTATCCATTAACTCAAAACGTACCATGTCAGGATGCTTCGTTTGTTGCTTTTGTTTTGCACGACGTTTAATTTCTGGATAAAGATCCTCACCGTTTCGTTTGACTTCAAGTAACCATGCCATGTGATTAATCCCAGCAATCTTGAAGTCAACACCGGTTTGGTCCATATCAAGACTACTTAACAAATCAGGCACACACGACTGCACACTGTGGCACAACCCAATCGTTTTAATTTTTGTGAAACGATTCATAACACCAGTAAGAGCCGCCATCGGATTGGTATAGTTCAAGAATAGTGCATTTGGACAAACTTCTTCCATGTCTCGCGCAAAATCAAGCATAACAGGAATCGTTCGTAGGTTTCTAAAAATACCGCCAATCCCAATTGTATCAGCGATCGTTTGACGTAAACCGTATTTTTTTGGGATCTCAAAATCGGTCACTGTACAAGGTTCATAGCCACCGACTTGAATGGCATTAATTACATATTTTGCACCTGATAACGCCGCCTTGCGATCAAGATAAGAGGTGATTTTAACCTCCTTTCCTAACGATGATTTCAGGTTGTTCAACATATTCTCTGAATCTGCTAAGCGCACTTCGTCGATATCGTATAAAGCAAATTCAAAGCCTTTTAAGGCTGGTACAAGCATACAATCCCCCAGGATATTTTTAGCAAAAATGGTGCTTCCTGCTCCTAAAAAAGTAATTTTTGACATCTTTTTCACTCCAGTATCTCGTTAGAATATTAATGAATAGCTCTCGTTTAAGAATATCTTTCAACAATATTAGGCAATGACAATCATTCCTATTTGACTTATGATAGCGATTTATGCCATAATGAGTCTAACATAAAATATCAAGGGTTTTCAATGGTAAATTTAACCAACAGGAGGGTAAAAAAATGTTCTTAAAAGAGGACCAAACGACTTATAACACCTATGGGCTTAGATTCCAAGAACCAACAATGCTTGATCAAATTGCAACCATACGTGCGATCGGTTGCGAGCATCGAAAAGCCGAAGATAACTATTATTGGGATTGCCGCACTCGGATAGATACCGAGACTTTTATTTTTCAATATACCTTTTCAGGCTGTGGCGAACTCGAAATTAATGGCACTGTCTATTCACTGCCAGAAAACCACGCGTTCATCGTTGCAGTTCCCGAAGATTGCCATTATTACATCCCGCCCTCAAGTGAAGAATGGAATTTTATTTTCATCACATTAGCAGGTATAGAAGCTCAAAAATGTTGGGAATACATTAATTCTCAGCACGGATATGTCTTTGAAATTCCAATCGAATCCGCTCTTATTCAACGTTTGATCACCACTTACATTCGGGTTGTAGAAGGAAAAATTACAGATGCTTACCGCACGTCAAATAAAGCTTATGAACTCTTAACTTATTGCTATCGACATTTTGAAAACAGGAGCACCCCTGAAATTACCGAAACCCCTCAAGCCATCAAAAAAGCCATTGATTTCATTAAAGAGAATTGCGCAGCTGTTCTCAATATTGAAGATATCGCAGAACACGTCGGGCTTTCAAAATCCTATCTCAATAAAAAATTCAAAGCTTATACTAGCCTCTCTCCCATCAGTTACTTAAATAAATACCGCATTGAAAAATCTTTGTATCTTTTAGAGCACACGCAAAAAACGGTCAAAGAAATCGCACTTGAAATCGGCTTTTCTAACCCAAATTATTTTTGCAAAGTTTTTCGTAAAGCAACTGGCATCTCGCCTGGGATGTTTCAAAAAAACAAAGGTTTACAAGATCGTTTCGACTTCTTAGTTACCGAGTACTATGGCACGATCGAATTAGATTAAACGTGCTTTTACTAGTCATTAATATTTCCTTTTATCGCGTACAAAAAATGTGATATAATGTTCCAAGATAATTCTAAACGAGAATCGAGGAACTAAGCTTATGGCAAAAAGATTAACAGTGAACAACATCAGCAAATCATACGGGGAAAAGGTTTTGTTTAACCATGTAAATATCACCATCGAAGAAGGACACCGCATCGGATTAATCGGGATTAACGGCACCGGCAAATCCACTTTGCTGAAAATCCTAGCTGGTCTGGATACACCGGATCAAGGTGAGATTTATACTTCAAAAGACTACCGGGTAGCACACTTGTCGCAACAACCGGATGTGGATGAAGAAGCAACGGTGCTTGAGCAAGTCTTTCAGGGCGACAGCCCGATGATCACCTTACAACGCGAATATGAAAAAGCCTTAATGGCGCTCGCTGAGCAACCGATGGATGCTGCGGTTCAGAAAGGCCTTTTTGACGTGCAGCAACGCATGGAAGCGGCAAACGCCTGGGACGTGAATACTCAGATCAAAGCGATGCTGATGAAACTAGGGATTGCTGATTTGACGCAGCAGATGAAACAGCTATCGGGCGGGCAGCGAAAACGCGTGGCGATGGCAGCTTGCTTTGCCCAAGCCCCTGATTTACTGATTCTCGACGAGCCCACGAACCACCTTGACCACGACACCATCGAGTGGCTCGAACAATACCTCTCTCGCTACAACGGCGCCCTGCTTTTCGTCACCCACGACCGTTATTTCTTAGACCGTGTGACAAACCGGATTATTGAACTTGATGGGGGGCAATTATTTTTTTACGACGGTAACTACAGCACCTTCTTGGAGGGTAAAGCAGTTCGTGAAGAAAATGCGCTTGCGAGTGAGGAGAAAAGACAGAATCTGTTTCGCCGCGAACTGGCGTGGATTCGCCGGGGCGCCAAAGCGAGAACGACGAAGCAGAAAGCGCGGATCGATCGCTTCGAAGCTTTGAAAGCAGTCGAAGGGCCCCAGGCGTTGGAAAACATTGATATCTCCTTATCAGCGAGCCGTCTTGGAAAGAAAGTTTTAGCATGCGATGCCGTTAGCCATGCGTTTGGTAGCAAAAAAATTCTCACCGATTTCTCGTACATCATCGGGCCGCAAAGTCGCATTGGGATTGTCGGTTCGAACGGGAGCGGTAAATCGACGTTATTGAATATCCTAGCAGGGCGATTAACACCGGATAGTGGGAAGGTGGATACGGGGGTTACAGTGAAATTGGCTTATTATACGCAGGAAACCGAGGAAATGGATCTGGCGATGCGGATGATTAATTATATTAAGGAAGCGGCCGAGGTGGTCCATACCACAGACGGGAAGACGATCTCCGCTTCGCAGATGTTAGAGCGCTTTTTATTCCCGACTTATATGCACGGGTTGCCGCTTGAGAAGTTGTCCGGTGGGGAGCGGCGACGGTTGTATTTGCTGAAGTTGCTGATGACGGAGCCGAATTTGTTGTTTTTGGATGAGCCGACGAATGACCTTGATACGCAGACGTTGACGATACTGGAGGACTATTTAGAGGAGTTCCCCGGTGTCGTAGTGACGGTGTCGCACGATCGGTATTTTTTAGATAAGGTTGTGGACGAGTTAATTGTGCTAGAGGGCGAAGGCAAGGTGAGGACGGTGATGGGTGCTTATACCGAGTTCTTAGCACGTGTAAGGGAAAAGCCGGTTGTGGGGGTTACAAAGGAAAAAGCACCTCGGGCGGTAGATGTTCCGAAAAAGAAGGTGAAATTGAGTTATCATGAGCAGAAGGAATGGGACGTGATTGAGGACGAGATTGCGGAGCTGGAGGCTGAGTTAGAGGCGGTGAAGGGTGATTTGGCACAGACGGGCAGCGATTTTGTCCGTGCGCAGGAGTTAATGGAGGCTCAGGAGGCACTGGAGGCTCGGTTGGACGCGAAAATGGTGCGTTGGGAAGAGCTGTCTGAGCTGGTGGAAAGTTTTGAGAGGTAATGCAATGATGGTAGCGTGCTCATCATTGCTTTTTTGTGTTGAAAATGGTAGAATTCAACATAAGTATTCGTATTTTTTGAAAGCAAGGTGAGTGTTGTGGAAAAGATTTTTTCGATTTCTGAGAAACCACTGGTTGGTGTGATTATGGGGAGTACGTCGGATTTACCAACGATGCAAGAGGCGATTGACATTTTGGAACAGTTTGAGATTTCTTACGAGGCGCGGGTGGTTTCGGCCCACCGAACGCCCGATTTAATGTTTGATTATGCCGAGTCTGCGCGTGAGCGGGGGCTTATGGCGATCATTGCTGGGGCTGGTGGGGCAGCACATTTGCCAGGGATGGTGGCGTCAAAGACGACGTTGCCGGTGATTGGGGTGCCGGTTCAGTCGAAGGCGTTATCGGGCATGGATTCTTTGTTGTCGATTGTGCAAATGCCGGGTGGGATTCCGGTGGCGACAGTCGCGATTGGGAATGCCGGTGCTAAAAATGCCGGGTTACTCGCTGCGTCGACGTTGAGCACGCAGTATGACGAGCTGGCTATAAAATTAGATACTTACCGCACGGAGATGACGGCTGCGGTGATGGAAACAGGTGATTTAGATGGGTAAGGTAATACTACCGCCAAGTAAGATTGGCATTATCGGGGGTGGACAGTTGGGTCGCATGATGGCGATCGCGGCACGGCAAATGGGGTATCGCATTGCGGTGTTGGAGCCGGGGGTGGATAGCCCACTGGGACAAATTGCGGATACGGAGTTAAACCATGCGTATGACGATCAGATTGCTTTGAAGTTACTGCTGGAGAAAGCGGACGTTGTGACTTATGAATTTGAGAACGTGCCTTATAAAGCAGTTCGTAAATTAGGCCCGCTCGGTTACCTGCCGCAAGGCGAGATGCCACTGGTCATTACTTCTCACCGCTTACGTGAGAAATTAGCGATCGAGGAAGCGGGTTATAACGTAGCACCGTTCTTAGCGGTCATGAGTAAAGATGAGCTGCGTTATGCGGTGAAGCGGATTGGTTATCCGTGTATTTTGAAAACTTCCAGCGGTGGTTACGATGGAAAAGGGCAATGGGTTTTGCGCTCAGACGATGATTTGCCGGAGGTTCTTACCATCGCGGACGACAATGAGTATGTATTAGAGGGGTTTGTGAATTTTACGAAGGAAGTTTCCGTGATTGTCACGCGTAGCACAAATGGCGAGGTCCAAGCGTTCCCGGTGACTGAGAATGAACATGTGAATCAAATCTTACATGTCAGCATAGCGCCAGCCCGAATTAGCGATGCGTTGCGGGTTGAAGCAGAATCAGTTGCAAGAGGTCTGATTGAGAAACTTGATTTCGTCGGTACCTTGGCGATTGAGATGTTTGTCACGGACGATGGGCTGGTCATTAACGAGCTCGCGCCGCGCCCGCATAATTCGGGGCATTGGACGATTGACGGCTGTAACGTGAACCAGTTTGAACAACACATTCGTGCCGTGTGCGGTTTGCCTTTGGTGAAGCCTGAGGTGCGTGGCCATGCAATCATGGTGAATTTATTAGGACAACATGTGGATGACGCTTTATCGGCATGGCAAAAGCCCGAATTTTCAGATGGAAAACTGCATCTGTATGGCAAGGAAGAACTGAAACGCGATCGAAAAGTGGGGCACATTAATTTCGTTGGGGACGAGTGGGGGGCGCTTGAGGCAAAGGTTGACCGGTTTTTAGATGGGTTGCCTGAGTAGGAACACATTTCCGAGAGCCAGCGCTGAAAGTGTCACTTTTTCAAGAAAATTTTAGGTTTAGCGACACTTTTGACATGAACTAGCTGTCAAAAACGGTGTTTTTGAAGAAAAATCATACTAAAAAGCCTCTTTGACACTTGGTTGATGTCGAAAAGTGTCACTTTTTAGGGGAAATTCCGAATTAAGTGACACTTTTATGATTTTCATAATTGCTGTTGTACGAACGATGAACGAAAGAGCTTAGCAAAGAGTAGTGATGCAGGATGAAAACACTAATCATCGGTGACACACATCTGATGTGCCGACTAATTTTACCAAGGGTTAGTGAGTTTATTCTTGAGTTAGATATTAAACGAGTTATTTTGACGGGCGATTATACTGATCAATGGGGTGGGACAAATCGTGATGATTGGTATCAAGATGACTTGAGGTTTCTGTACAGATGGAAGCAAGAAATGATCTCGCAAAGAATTGAGGTTATCTTGCTTACTGGAAATCATGACATTCCTTATTTGACCAACCAACCTGCCTATTACTCTGCTGAAAATCCCGCTACTTTTCAGTGGATAAGAGAAATGCTTTTCGATTTGGAGCTGCAAATTGCTTATCAGCTAGGAGACTTTTTAATCAGTCATGCTGGTTATACAGAAGACTATCGATTAGAAGAATGGCACTTAGAAACCCTCACACCTGAACATGAGGGCGGCTTAATTTGGCTAAATCGTCATGTAGGCCTTAGCCGAAGCGGTACATACGTTACAGGTAGCCCCGTTTGGGCAGACTTGAATTATGACCTTCTTCCTTTTTATAACAAAGATTACCCTCTACAGATTGTAGGACATACACCAATAGCGAATATTGATATTAACCAAACAATTATTGGAATAGATAGCTTCAGCTTAACTCGTAGCCATTTCCCAGTTGGCAGTGGTGAGATGTTGTTGTATGAAGATGGGAAATTAAGTGTCATAGAGAATATTTCTTGGAATTCTGATGCTAATCAGAAAGCAATAAATAGATATTTTGAAGTTTAAAATGAATTGTGGTAGAATTATCAAAAGAATTAATTGATAGCCCTTAACAAGTGCTTTATACTTGATATGAAGGAGTGAGATCTGTGGAAAAGTCAATCTATTTGAAACATGGTGATAAATTCAATTCCAGAGCTGAAATCAGCAGTTTGCTTGGTGGAGATTCTGTGAAGGGAATCGCAAAGTCTAATGCAACCCAAAAGTCAGCAATACTACTATTTGCAAATGAAGAAGAGCTTTATGCAGATTATTTTTATACTAAGACTTTAAAAAAGAAAGCACATGCATATGACAAATGCCTATATACGGGGATTGGCAGGAAAGGTCACCAAGATAGCTTGAAGAATAGTATGTATAGTTTAAACTTAGATGTTCTTTCACATAAGAAAAATGGTAAAACACTATTGCTCTTTGAGAAACGAATTACTACCACTAACAATCCTAAATACTATTTTATCGGAGAATATATCTTGGAAGAAACCCATCAAAATACCCAGCCTGATGAAACTGGAGAAATGAGACGTGTTTTTGTTTTTCATTTGGAAAAGCACTCAGATGAATTTGAATCAAAACTCATTAAATGATTTTTGTGTTTAGATAGCTTTGTTTGAAAATGGAGGATAATGTCATGATTAGAGTAGTCGACCTCTTCTCGGGGGTGGGGGGATTAACGCTTGGATTTAAATCAACAATACAGAATAATACTTTTGTGAATACAAATGATTATGATATTTTGTTTGCAAATGATATAAATGCAGATGCTTCGGATGCTTTTTCCTTAAATTTTCCAGCTATTCCTATGTTGAATTGTAGCATCACTGAATTAACAGAAGAGTATTTAGAAGAAGAGGGCATTGATTATGCCGATGTAGACATTGTCATTGGAGGACCACCCTGTCAATCGTATAGTTTTGTTGGAAAACGGCAATATGATGAGCGTGCTGTGATGTATCGTGAATACAAAAGGTTGCTCTCTTTTATACAACCAAAAATGTTTCTATTTGAAAATGTTAAGGGGCTCTTGTCAATGAAGAACAGTGATGGACAGCCTGTATTGCAAGATATCAAGAGAGAGTTTAGTAATTTCTCTGATTTCGATATTGATTTA
>Ga0131853_10000348_pt1 | contig 84579 bp, 77 predicted proteins | sample TergutLab28metaG_FD_92764 | JGI IMG/M metagenome (GOLD analysis project Ga0131853, IMG submission 92764) | Labiotermes labralis P1 segment gut microbial communities from Petit-Saut dam, French Guiana - Lab288 P1 (version 2) (version 2) | ecosystem: Host-associated > Arthropoda: Insects >...
ACGGTTTTTTCCGTTCTTCATTTGACCGTCTTCTGCCTTGCATTTGGGGCATTGATATTCATTTCTTACGCTTTTATTTTCCATGCTTTTTTATATCATATTCAACGCTTTTTGTCCACTCCCAATTATAGTCCGAGTAAATCGGCGTGGGTTCCCGTTCCCAGCAAATAAAGAATCATGCCCGTTTCTTGTTTTTCATATATTAGCAACCAATCACCGGCACCACCGATATGACATTCGCGGAAACGTTTCATGTTTCCCTTTAATTGATGATCCTTCCAATTTAAAGGTAAGGGGATATCCTTCGCTAATTGGTTAATACCCCAAGCGAGCAGGGATAGGTCCTTTCCTTGCTTTTTTGCGAGTTTATAACCTTTCTTAAACTTTGAAGTCCTAACAACGAAATATATCGTTTCAATCATCATCATCGTCCTCTGCGTCCAAATCTGCGAAGAGGTCTGCTGCGTTTTTATATAACTTTGCCGTCCCATTTTTGACGGCGGTATGATATTTCTTCGATTCCGTAAGAAGTTCCGATTCAAAATCCGGAGTATACCCGTTTTCGGTTAACCGCATAAAAGATGAATCAGGGACATTTGAAACACCCAAAATAAAAGGCAGGTTGTTAGTTTTCACCGTTTGCTTTAAAAATAAGTTAACCGCTGTAGACAGATCCAAGCCGATGGATTCGAAGACTTGCTGTGCTTGGGACTTTAGGGTTGCGTCGGTTCTTACGTTAATGGTTGCTGTCGCCATGTTGACACCTCCTTGTTTATTATCGTAACACATATTAAGTACATTGTCATCAAAGTAATCATTTGACGCCATATATGACATTGTTATATATTTATATTATTACACAAAGGAGGATACAATTTGAGCAAACGTGATAAACAATTGCAAGCCATACGAAACAATCCGAAGGGTGTTAAATTTAAAGCCATACAAAATATATTATTAAACCTTGGTTTTAAAGAAACCGTACCCCGCGGTGGGTCGAGCCATTATACGTATCATAAAGGTATCTATAGAATTACGATCCCCAAGGACAACCCCGTTAACGGTATTTATATAAAACAAGTCATTAAAATCCTCGATGCATTGGAGGCAACTCAATGAAAAACTTACAATATTATATGGATTTGAAATACCCCTTCACATTGGAACAAGACGAAGATGGGAGCTATCTTATTATATACCCCGACTTACCCGGATGTATGACTTGCGGATCAACGATTGAAGAAGCCATCGAAATGGGTACAGATGCAAAACAATGTTGGATAGAATCCGCATTACATGACAATGATTTTATCCCCGAGCCGCGAACAACGGAGGAATACCCTAATAATTTTAAATTACGCTTACCAAAATCCTTATACAAACAACTCGCGACCAACGCAAACGCGGAGGGAGTAAGCATGAACCAATATTGCTTGTACCTGCTAAGCGAAAGAGCGGTGAGTTGATAAATGGACACCTTCTCCCGCTTATCCCCCTTCATACAGGAGTTCATCTACCGCAACGAGTGGACGGAGCTGCGCGGTATACAGATTGCCGCTTGCGGGGTTATTTTTGATACGGACGATAATTTACTCCTTTCCTCCGGCACGGCGTCGGGCAAGACCGAGGCGGCGTTTCTGCCGATCCTTACGCAAATTTATGAGGACCCGCCGAAGTCGGTGGGCGTGCTGTACATATCGCCGCTTAAAGCGTTGATTAACGACCAGTTTAAGCGGCTGGATCAATTACTGCTGGATTCAAACATTCCCGTGACGAAATGGCACGGGGACGCGAACCAGGACAAAAAGAATTATTTGGTGAAGAACCCCGAAGGGATTTTGCAGATTACACCCGAATCGTTGGAGAGCCTGCTGACCAACAAGCGGGGGTCGTGCTTGCAATTGTTCCGTGATTTGCGCTTCGTGATTATCGACGAGGTGCATCAATTTATGCGGGACGCGCGGGGTTTGCAACTTTTGTGTGTGCTGGAGCGGTTGCAAAATTTGACGAAGGTATACCCACGGCGGGTGGGCTTGTCGGCGACGCTGGGGGACATAAAGCTGGCGGAGAATTGGCTGAACACGGGCACGGCGCGTAAGTGTGCTTCCCCCGTGACGGACGAAGGGAAGCGGAGGATCCGCCTGCACATCGAGCGGTTCGTCAATTATGCCGACAAGAGGGACTTAAACGCGCTGACCGATTCTTCGGGTACGCAGGACGTGGGCGACCGCGCGCATTACGATTATTTATTTAAGATGACGCTGGATAAGAAGACGATTATCTTCACCAATTCCCGCGAGGAAACGGAATACGTGATGGCGAACTTACGCGAAATCGCGTTGAAAAATAAATCCCCCGACATTTACCGGGTACACCACGGTAACGTGAGTGCGCTCCTGCGTGAAACGACCGAGGACGAAATGAAATCGGAGGACGAAAAAATCGTGACGGGCGCGACGGTTACGCTGGAATTGGGCATCGACATCGGCGCGCTGGACCAAGCCGTGCAAATCGGCGCGCCGCACAGCGTTGCCGGTTTTGCGCAACGGTTGGGGCGGTGCGGGCGGCGGGGGCAGATCGCGCAATTATTATTCACCTTCGTGGAGAGCATCGTGATTAATGCCGCTGACATTTTGGGACCGATCAATTGGGACTTTTTAAAGACGCTCGCCATCATCGAGCTGTACACCAAGGAACATTGGATCGAGCCGATTTACCCGCACCACCACCATTACGCGCTGTTGTACCACCAGACGATGAGCTTTTTAAAATCGAACGGGGAATCCTCGCCCGCGGCGCTGGCTACGGCGGTGCTGGGGCTGGGCGTGTTCAAACACATCCCGCAGGAGGATTACCGTCGGCTGCTTTCGCACATGGTTGATATGCAGCAATTGGAGCGCACCGAGCGCGGCGGCTTGATTATCGGGCGGCAGGGGGAACGGATCGTCAATTCGCATAAATTTTTGACGGTATTTAAAGCGCCGGAATACCTGCTGGTAAAGGACGAAAACCGCACCATCGGCACGGTGGACACGGTGTACCCCGTGGGGACGCGCTTCTCGCTGGCGGGCATGACGTGGGAAGTGCTGGACGTGAACGAGAAGTCGAAGGTCATTTTCGTTAAGCGGGTACCCGGCGTTAGTATGGTCGATTGGGAAGCGGTTTTCGACGGCGAACTGCATACGGTTTTGGTCAAAAAAATCCGCCATATACTAATGGCGGACGTGATGTTCCCGTATTTGAGCGATTCGTGCAAGGAGCGTATCACCGAACTGCGTTACATCACGCAGAACAGCGGCATATTGGACAATTTGGTAACGCAAATATCCAATAAAAAGTTCGCCATTTTCCCGTGGATCGGTACGCGGCAATTACTCACGCTTCACTACGCGTTGATAGATAAACAAATACCCAACAAGATACCGTGGTTTACCAGCGTATACATCGAGGCGATTTTTTCCGGCACGACGGAGGAGCTGGAGGAAATCATCCGCGGTATCGCACGGTCGGAAATCGACCTGTATAACCTACCCCTTCCCGGTAAAACGCAGATACGTGCGAAGTACAACGAGTATGTCCCCGCGGACTTGCTAAGGAAGCAATTCGTGGAGGATTACTTGGATATGGAAGGGGTACGGGAGCTGGCAACCGGGAATTAAACCTTCGGGGCTCGTAATAAAGGCAATTTGCTCCCCAGCAGGGTTTTTAAGTTCGGCTCGCCGATTTCAAAGAGGCTGTATTTAATCCGCGTTGCGGGTTTATTTATTTCCAGCACACGTTGCAAATCAATGGGGGTGGCGATGATTACGGCGTCGCAGTCCACTTTGTTAATGGTCGCGGCCAGGTCTGCGATTTGCTTTTCGCCGTAGCCCATGGCGGGCAGGAGGTTTTTGATATGGGGGTATTTGGTGAATACCTCCACCAGCTCGCCGACGGCTGCCGAACGCGGGTCAACGATTTCCGCCGCGCCGAAACGCTTCGCGGCTACGATGCCCGCGCCGATTTCCATTTCCCCGTGGGTGAGGGTGGGGCCGTCCTCCACGACCAGCACCCGTTTGCCGCGGATGCAGGACAAATCATCCACCGCGATGACGGAAGCGGCTTCTATGAGGGCGGCGGCGGGGTTAACGCGCTGTATGTTAGCCCTTACGGTTTGGATATGTTCGAAATCCGCGCTGTCTATCTTGTTAATGACCACCGCGTCGGCCATGCGCAGGGTTACCTCGCCGGGGTAGTAGCTCAGCTCATGCCCCGGGCGGTGGGGGTCAACGACCGTAACCATCAAATCCGGCTGGTAGAAGGGGAAGTCGTTGTTGCCGCCGTCCCACAGGATCACGTCGCAGCCGTTGGGGTCGTTTTCCGCCGCGCGCAGAATGGCCTCGTAATCCACGCCCGCGTAAATCACGTTGCCGCGTTCGATGTACGGCTCGAATTCCTCCATTTCCTCAATGGTGCAATCGTGCTTTTTTAAATCGCCGATTGCGGCGAAGCGTTGTACCTTTTGCGCCGCCAGGTCGCCGTAGGGCATGGGGTGGCGGACGGTTATTACCTTTAGGCCCATTTCCATCAGGATTTCCACGATGCGGCAGGAGGTTTGGCTCTTACCGCAGCCCGTGCGCACCGCGCCCACGGCGATTACGGGCTTTGTGCTTTTCAACATCGTACGCTTGTGGCCGAGCAGCGTAAAGTCCGCGCCCGCCGCGTTCACCTCCGCGCCCAAGCCCATCACGTAGGTATAGGGTACGTCGCTGTAGGAAAAGACACATTCGTCCGCGTTCAGCTCCTTAATGAGTTGGGTCAATTGCTCCTGCGGGAAGATGGGGATGCCTTGCGGGTACAGCGAACCCGCCAGCTCGCTCGGGTACACTCGCCCGGCGATGTCGGGGATTTGCGCCGCGGTGAAGGCGACGACCTCGTATTCGGGGTTGCCGCGGTACACGGTGTTGAAGTTGTGGAAGTCGCGGCCCGCCGCGCCGATGATGATGATCTTTTTCATAATTATCTCCCTATTCTAAAATTTCCGTCGCGTTCTTCAATAATACGAAAACCGGGGTTAAGTTCCAGCACCCAATACGGGGTGGTTGCGCCGGTTTCGGTAATTTCCATTCCGTAGGCGGAAATTTCCCAAAATCCCGGTTCCCTGCCCAGGATCAATTGCCCGCCCGTAATCACGACCCGCCCGAACGCGCCCGTATATTCAATATTACCGCAAAAAGCGGCGGCGTTGCCGCTTATATCAGGCAAACTCAATACGTCATACTCGTACAACCCGTCGTCGGAAGCGATAAAATCGCCGCCGTGCTGGAGGCGCAGCGCCGGATGTTCGAAAAGCGCGTAAATAGCGTCAACGCGGCGTGCGTTGTCCTCCACCCAAGCGGTTTCGGCGGCGCGGATGCTTTCGTAGCCGTAATGTGTTAAGTCCAATTCGGCGAAGGGCGTGAGGGTCTCGATTCCCGCCGTTTCCTTTAGCAACGCACCCAAGTCGGTTTCCCACCGGAAATCTGTTGTCCAATCCGCTTCAAACGCGTCTAATAAAAGGCCGTACAACGCGCCCGTCACATAGCCAATCCCTTGCAAGGACTTCCCGATGTAGTGGGTGTCGATATGTGCTCGTATCCATGCGATTTTATCGGTCATTTCGTTCATGATTACGCGCATTTCGGTATAAAGTGCCGTACCTTCGCTTATTTCAAACCCGGTTTCCGCCGACAAAGCGTTCGGGTTGCTTTCATGCCGCGCGGCGCGGGCGGAAAGCGCGGTATGGACGGCTTGCAACCTTTCTTCGCCGGAGGTTTCCAGCGCATGTATTAGCGCTGTGGTTTCTATCCATATACTGATACGCTCATTCAATCCGTCCATGTGGTTAAGCGGTATCCAATAGGGACGGCGACCGGTGAAAAGTTTCGGCTGCCACGCATGGAACAATTCATGCGCCATAATTCCGACCACGCGTTCCGTGTCGGGTAAAATAGATTGCACATATGACCATGTCATCATGCCCCATGTTATTCCGTGCGCTATGGCGGCGGTGTTGCCGATGTGTACACTTGAAGGCAATTCACCCGCGTATACCCCCTCCGTTTGGTACACCAATTCGAAACGGTCTTGGCCTGCGGGCCGATTGGCTACGGCTTGCCGCGTCACCGGGTCGGCGAACATAAACGGCCCGTTTAAATCGACGCCCCACATTTCACCGCCGTCCCAGCTCAAGCGGGCTTCCATCATGGCGAACAGCTCCGCCGCGCACAACAGGCAAATGACCGTCTCCCGTTCTTCGTCGCATATATGGGAAAGGGATGTTATCGGCGGCGGTGCCGGACGCGGGGGCGGAGTAGGCGCAGGCGTGGGAACGGGTGCGGGGGTAGGCATCGGCGGGGGTTGGATGGGGATGAGCGAAATCGCGGGGGGGATAGAAGGCGCGGTAATGTCCTCCCGCGTTGCGGTTTCGTTCGCGCCGCTTCCGCAGGCTATAAAAAGGAATAACAGGATGAACAAAGGTAATAATTTTCTCATAGCCACCCCCTTGTAATTGATAAAAGCGTTACGCCTCCACTTCGGAACAATTTGTGCCGAAGTGGAGCGTAACGCCCGTAGGTTATTTGCGTACTATTCGTTTTCGATTAATTTCTTTTGGATACTGCGCAGGAAGCCGCATATCCAGCGGTTGATCGCGGGGTTGATTGAGGTTTCGTCGTCGCTGACAGCGAAGGTCGTATCCACGTCCGTCATGTCGTAGAAGTAGAGCATATCCACCAAACGCAGTACGTCCAGGAGGAAATTTGAGAATACGACTTCCGAATTAAGGTTGCCGTCCAGCGTAATTACGTCGAAGAGGTCGGGGCGGGTCTTGATTTCCTCCATGACGACGGGGTGCAGGTTGTTGTGGTCGGTATGGCGTTTGTATACGATGTTCAAATTGTCGTCGGAGCGTTTGCGGGCCAGCAGGCGTTCGATGATCTTTTCCATGGAGCATTTGAGGTCTACCAGCAGCACGCGCCAGTTGTTTTCCTTGATAAAGCGGATCAAGTCGATCGTTTGCTGGCGGTTGCGGGGGAAGCCGTCCACCAAGCCGGGGGTGTGCGACAGCGCGAATTCGCGGAAGATTTGGCAGGTGACGGAATCGTCCACCAAAATGCCTTGCTCGGTCAGTTCCTTGATTTTCGGGTCTTCCTTGGCTTTGGCGCGGAAGATGTCACCCATGCTGGCCGAATACAGGTTGTCCAGCCAATAGTGTTTGATGTTTTTAACCAGCGTACCTTTTCCCCCGCCGGACTCGCCCAGCAGAATCATGAAATCCCATTTTTCCAATATCAACGGTTTGCGGTTATGCTTCACGTCTTTCCCTCCCGTTTTCCATATAAGTACGCCCCTATTGTATGGGCAAAAGCCGTATCGCGTCAATCACTTCCCCGCGGTTGGCGCGCGTTACGTCAAAACGCTCGCCCGTAACCGCGCCTACGTGGCTGCACCACATTTCCATTTCGGCCAGGCATGTGCCGCCGCCCGCGCCGCCGCCGCCCGCCGCCGCTATGAGGTGAATCATTTTTCCCTTCGCCGCGCTGCCGGCTTTGTTAAAACATTCCATCCGGCGGAAGCGGTCGAGGAAGTATTGCATCCGTTCGTTAGGTTGGCCGAAATACACCGGCGTAACGAGGAATATACCCTCCGCCGCGCGTATCTTCGCTTGCAACGCATCCATCATATCGCCGATGACGCATTTCGCTTCGGGCAGGCAAGTCCCCCACCCATCGTTGCAAACCAAGCAAGGCGAAATCCTGCCCGCGCACAAATCGATTATTTCAGCCTCGCGCCCCGCGTTCGTAACGCTATCACACGCGGCCCTGCCGCAGGCGGCGGTCAGCCCGTTTTCATTGGGCGATGCCGTAATCACCAAATACATACATATCCCTCCTTCTTTATATTCCGAACTCGATTTTACATGCCGCCCCATGGTTGCAATATTCGCACGGGTTCCTGCCGCCGCTTACGCAAGGCGCGGGCGCGATAACGCCTTCCGTCAAACGCAGGGTGAGGTCCTTGATTTTTTCGTTCGCGTCTTTACTTAAGCGGGCGTATTCGTTCGGATCGCTTAAATCCACCCCCGACATGCGGAACGCCTTTAGTAGTCCCGCTTCGCGCGCGGCGTCGTCCAAAAGTTGGTCGGTTTTAAGCAGCGGGTCGCCGATGGGGAAGTAGAAGACGCCGCCGGGTTTGGGGTTTTTATTGGTCAGATCGGGGCTTTCCAGCATCGCGTTCATGTAAAGCATAAGCTGCAATTGCGTACCGCGCCGTACCTCGTCGGGATTAAAGCGGGCGCGGCCCGACTTGTAATCGATGATCCGTACGTATGTATTCCCGTCTTCGCCCTCCAGCAAGTCCGCACGGTCGATACGCCCCGAAAGGGAGAGGCTCCGTCCGTTGCCCAACGGGATGGGCGGCGCGGGGGGCAGGTCCAATTCCGTATAGGCGGGGTCGTACTCCCCCTGCTTAAGTTGTTCGCCCAACGCCCAAATCGACGCCGTGCAAACCCGCCGCGCTTTTTCCAATATATAGCGGTTGCGCGCGGAGCCGTGGTAAACCGTTGCGTTGGTTTCCTCGCTTTCGGGGACGAGCTCCCGTACGAGCGAACCTACGATTTCCTCGATTTCCGTTTTCGTGCGGGCTTGCCATTGGTACCGCCGCGCGAAATTGGCGACGACGTCATGGAATAGACTGCCCAAATCGGCGGGCATGATTTCATACAGCTTGCGCGGCTTGGCTTTGAGTAAATAAGTCATGTAATAAGCGAAGGGACAGCGGGCGTAGGCTTCCAAACGGGACGCCGCCGTGTATACCACCGGCCCGAAAAGGCGGTTTACGGATTTTGGGGAAAGCGAAGGCAACTTCTGACCTATTAGGTCAGAAGTTAACGGCACGTATTCACGCACGGGCGCGGCCGCTTTCGGTACGACCGCCGGAAACTGCGCCCGTATCGCCCGCACAACGGGCGACGGCCTCAATACCTTCCCGCCCGAATCGCCCTCCGCGTAAATAAAGGCGAGCGTATCGGACGGTTGGGACAACGCGCAATACAGCGCGTAGGATTGCTCGTTGACGCGCCCCGTTATATCTGGAGCGAGTTCAAGGTCGGCGTTGCGTAAGCGTTCGCGTTCGCCGTCGGTAAACAGCCCTTGCTCGGCGGGTAATGGGGGAAGCACTCCTTCGTTTGCGCCCAGCACGATCATGGCTTTTATCGCGGGGTATCTCGAGCGCCCCATATCACCCAGCACGACTTGGTCGAGCGTGGGCGGGATGCGCCCCAACCCCGCCTGCGAAAGCCCCGCGTCCAGCAAAACGGCGAACTCCCGCGGCGTGACAAGCGTATCGCCCAATATTTCAGCCAGCTTATCGAATACCTCGCATATCTTCGGCCAAACCTGCTTATGCATCCGCGCGGTATCGTGGTTACCCGCGGCCATACATTCGTCGAACCAACGCGACAGCACCGCGGGGACGTCCAGCGCGTACAACAGATCGAAAACCTTACGGCAAACGGAAACGACCGAAGACTTCTTTTTAATCCGGTCGAAATCGCCCAACACGCGCATAAAACGTTGGCGGGCCGCTTCCGCGGCGGGGTCGGCCATTTCGTACCGCCAGCGGTACCCCGCGATGCCGTGCGCCGCCGCGTAGTTTTCCAATATATCCACGGCGTTACGGTCCAAATCGACCAGGCCCGTTTTTAGGAAGCGGAACACGCTGTCGTACCCGTAATTTCGGTTGACGATTTCGAACGCGGCGCGTATCAGCTCCGTTAACGGATGTGACAGGATATCCGTTTCCGTATCCACGAAGAGGGGTATTTTTAACCTGTCGAACGAGAGGCGCAGAATCCCTTCGTACCGTTTGCGGTCGCCGCACAATACGGCGATATCCTTAAAACGGTATCCCCGTTCCTGCACCCATTCGCATATACGGCTCGCGGCTGAAAGGACGGCGTCGTACGGATCGCGCGCGGGGATTAATTCAATTGGGGAATTTGGGACGGCTCCAAGGGCAGAATCCCCATCGTTCCCCACGTTATATGTTCTCGCTTTACCTGCCCCTGCCGCGGGCGTAAAATGCGATACGAAGAACGCCATGCACGGATTGTCGGCATGGCGGTAGTTGTTTTCCATGTAAATGGGCGGTAATAGTTCGATTCCCGCTTGTGCTGCGGTGCGGCTCAATCTTTCTTGCGTGGTGCGCGGGGCTTCGCACAGCGGATCGGTGAAGCGTTGCGTGTCCCGCGTGGTAAGCGTGACGCCCATGTAAGCGGAACGTTTCATTATATGTAGTAATATTTGCCGTTCCTGCGGGGTGAAGCCCGAAAAACCGTCTACCCAAATGTATGCACCGTCCAAAAGCGGCAGCGCGCCTTCCGTAGCTTCCAACCTTTGCGCCAGCAAATCCAACAAATCATCGGTCAATAGATACCGTCCGCTGACTGCCTCACGGTACTTGGTAATTATCAACGCAAGGTCGGAGAGCTTCGCGGACAACGCGGGGTCTCCGGTTATTTCCGGGATGCCATGACGCGGGAGGGGAGGGATTCCGGCGACCGACTTCGCCTTCAAGGGAGCGGAATCCCTCCCCTCCCGTGTCTCCGGAGCCCCCATAATCCCCGAACCCTCCGATGTTCGTAAAAGTAAATCCTCAGCCGTTACCTTATAATGGTTCAACTCCGTAAGCGTCTTCGCCAACGCTTCAACGAAGCCGGGTTTGTCGTGCGCGCTTTGGTAATATACAAACGAATCGGAATTTTCAAACAAAACCTTACGCAAAAGCATCGCCTTGGCCAATTCGTCCGCCATGCGCCCCGGCGGGCCGCCCAGCGCGGAAAACAAACGGTACGCCATCCGATTGAAGCTGAGTACCTGCACCCGTACGGAAGCGGTGCGTTCCGCCAGCAGCAAACGTTCCGATTGCAAGGAGAACTGCTCCGGCACGAGGTAATACAGGGGCGCGTCAACGAAGGCGCAATCGGTGCCGCCCGAAGGGGGCTGCGAACGGGTACGCTCGAGTTCCTTCAGGCAATGTGCCGTCTTACCCGCGCCCGGCGGGCCGAGGATGAATTGCAACGGCATTTATTCGATCCAGATGACTTTCGCCTCGTCGTAGAAGCCCCGCGCGTTGGGGGATTCGTCACGCTCGCCGATTGCGATGATGTTGAAGGGGAGGTCACTTTCGCTTAGCTCCAACGCTTCCCGTACGGCTTTGATCAACGGTTCCTTCGGGTACACGCCGCACCAACAGGTACTTAGGCCCATCGCCTCGGCTTGGATCAGGATATTTTCCGTAGCCGCGCCCAGGTCCTGCGGGAAATACCCGCGCGCGATGCCGTCCTGCACGTTCTCCTGCGTTTCCGGCAGGGCGACCATCACGATGGCGGCGGGGGCCTTGTACAGCATCTTCGCCCAGTTGTGCGCGTCGGCCAGTTTGTTGAGCGTTGTACGGCACGTAATGGCGATAAAACGCCAGGGACGTGTGTTGCACGCTGATGGCGAAAGCATCGCGGCTTCCAAAAGCGCTTTCAATTGTTCCTTGGATACGGGGGTGGATTTAAAGTTTCGGATGCTGCGGCGGGTGGAAATGGGTTGGATAACCATCGTGAATCCCTCCTGCGTTTGAATAGGTTAATGCCGTTATTATATACATAAAACGAAGCGAATCACACGGATATTGACAAAATTATTACATTCATGTTTCATAGGAAGCAATTTATTATTTAAACCGAACGATAAAGGGTGGTTTATATGCTTACGCTCCCCGCCGCGGAAGCGATCTTCCGCAAATATAATAAGGAAGCCTTTCACATCCGGCACGCGTTGACCGTCAGCGGCGTGCTCGGGTACTTCGCCCGCCGATACGACCCCGACCGCGAGGAATATTGGCGCGTTGTGGGTATACTGCACGATACGGACTTTGAATTGCATCCCGGCGCGCATTGCGTGGCGGGCATCGAACTCCTGCGCGCGGAAGACGTACCCGAGGACATCATTTGCTCGGCTTTGAGCCACGGCTGGGGGATGACCGATTCGCCCTACGAACCGCGGCACGAAATGGAGAAAATCCTGTACGCCGTGGATGAACTCACCGGATTGATATGGGCGACGGCGCTAATGCGCCCGAGCAAATCCACGCAGGACCTCGAGCTCTCCAGCGTGAAGAAAAAGTTTAAGGATAAAAAATTCGCGGCGGGATGCTCGCGTGAAACGATAACAAAGGGCGCGGAAATGCTGGGCAGGACACTCGACGATTTGATCAGCGAGACGATCCTGGCTATGCGTTCCTGCGAAAGGGATGTGGAAGAAAATGCCTAACGTATACAATACTTTAAAAGAACGCGGCTACATCGCCCAATGCACCCACGAGGACGAGCTGCGCGACTTGCTCGGCAAAGAATCTGTCACGTTCTACATGGGGTACGACCCTACCGCCGACAGCTTGACCACCGGCCATTTGTTAACCCTTATGGTGCACAAGCATATGCAGGACGCGGGGCACCGGTTTATCACGCTCATGGGTACAGGTACGGGTATGATCGGCGACCCCGGAGACCGTACCGACATGCGGCGCGTCATGACGCGCGAGGAAGTCAACCACAACATCGCTTGCTTTAAGGAACAATGCGCCCATTTCATTCGATACGGCGAAGGTGGCGCCATCATGGAGGAAAACGATTGGCTGCTCGGTTTGTCGCTGGTGGATTTTATGCGCGACTACGGCGTGCATTTCAACGTCAACCGCATGTTGGCGGCCGAATGTTATAAATCACGTTTGGAAGAAGGGCTCACGGCGTTCGAACTCACCTACATGCTGATGCAGGCCTACGACTTCCTTGAACTCTACAAACGGTACAATTGCCGCTTGCAACTCGGCGGAAGCGACCAATGGGGTAATATCATCGCGGGTATCGACCTGATACGTAAAAAGGAAAACGTCCAAGTCTACGGCTTAACCAACGTTCTGCTTACCGCTTCGGACGGCAGTAAGATGGGAAAGTCCGCGGGCAACGCGGTTTGGCTTTCCGCGAAGAAAACCACCCCCTACGATTTCTACCAGCATTGGCGCAACACCGTGGATGCCGACGTGATCCGCAACCTTAAATGGTTTACCTTCCTGCCGCTGGATGAAATCCAAGCGATGGCGCAATGGCAGGGTGCGGAAATAAACCAAGCCAAGGATATACTCGCATACGAGGTGACCAAAATCGTCCACGGCGAAGGGGAAGCGCGTAAGGCGCAAGACGCGGCAAGAGCGTTGTTTGCCGGGGGCGGCGGGGAAGCGGAATCCATGCCCTGTACGGACATCCCGCGCGCGGAAGCGGAGGAAGGCATCAATATCGTGGTTTTGCTTGAAAAAACGGGTTTGGTCAAATCCCGCAGCGAGGCGCGCCAGCTCATCGCGCAGGGCGGTATTAAATTAAACGATACAAAGATAGAAAACCACGATCGGATAATCAACGTTAATGATTTTGACGGTTCCGGTTTCCTGCTGATTCAAAAAGGGAAGAAGATATACCACCGGGGGCGCTTGGTATGAGCGAGCGGGGCCCCATTGTCATCAACCGCGCCGAAATCGCCGCCACGGCGGTGGAGCCGTCACAATTCCCGTCAACGGATTTACCCGAAATCGCCTTCGTGGGGCGTTCCAACGTGGGTAAATCCTCCCTGATTAATGCCCTGCTGGGCCGCAAGAAACTGGCGCGCACCAGCCGTCAACCCGGAAAAACCCGCACGATCAATTTTTTCTCGGTGGAGGGTAAGCTCTATTTCGTGGACCTTCCCGGCTACGGCTACGCCAAGGTTTCCAAGGCCGAGAAGGAAAAATGGGGCGTGATGGTGGAGGGTTACTTAAAAGACCGCGCGCCCTTACGGCATATTTATCTGCTGATGGATATCCGCCACGAGCCGAGCGAAGGCGACCGCATGATATACAATTGGTGCAATTACTACGAACTGCCGTTTACGGTCGCGGCTACCAAATGCGATAAACTTTCGCGCAATCAGATCGCGAAGCAAATAGCAATGCTGCGGCGCGAATTGGGGACGCGGGGTATTATCCCCTTTTCCGCCGAAACGCACCAAGGGCGGGAAGAACTGTGGTCAGGCATAATAGACAGTTGCGGGCTTTATATGTTATAGTTTGGCAGAAAATACAATTTAAGGCGGGCGATTAAATGGCAGAAAACGCTGTTACGGTTGGGAATATATACACGGGAACGGTGCTTAAGATCAAACCCTTCGGGGCGATCGTATCGCTGCCGGGGGGCGTGCCGGGCCTTGTGCATATATCGCAGATAACCAACGGGTACGTGCAAAACGTGGCCGATGTCCTTAATGTGGGCGACGAGGTGGACGTACGCGTCGTTTCCTACGAGGAAGCGTCGGGCAAGATTTCCCTCTCCATGAAGGACGTCCCCCAACAGTCGCACTACGCCTACGACGACGAAGAAACCAGCGAAGACGGCGAATATTCCTACCGTTACGATCCCCCCCCCGTGATATCAGCCGCGCAAGCGGCTTCTTTTGAAGAGAAATTCAAGTCCTGGCAAAAGATATCCAACGAGCGTATCGCCGGTATCAACCGGAGGAATAAAAGGAGGTAAACGTATGAAACAACGGTTTTTAACCTTACTGATCGTGGGTTTGTTTGCCTTGTTCGTTTCCGCTTGCGGCAATAACGGCGGCGCAAGCGGTCAAGCGGGTTCGGACCACGACAGGCGCGGCGATGACCGCCGGGAATCAAGCGAAAACCCAAGTACGGGCAACACCCCCAACGCCGTGCGCGCGCGTATGGATGTGGCGGCCGACCCCAAGGCCTTTTTGGCCAACGTATCGGAGGGCTTGTTCGGTTCGGTGCTGAGCAACATCGGCGGCTCGTCCGACGTGATCTCCAATATTTCGGGTAACCTTAACGGCGGGGTGACCGGACGGATGAACACGATGTTCTCCCTTAACGTAAACCCGCGGGAGGTTGACCGTTGGGCACAGGAGTTCCCCGAAATTCGGGACGTGTTGGGCTTGATCCACCTCCTGTTGGACTCGGGGGTAAATGTCGAAGCGGCCTATAACCTCAACGGCAACGATTTTTCCGGCGAGGTCAGCTTGGAATGGTTGTTAAACAACCAACGTATCCTGGGTTTTGACGCGCTGATGGTGGACGATACGGTTTATTTGGGCGTACCGGAGCTCTACGACAGATACATAGCCATTAACCTGCCGGACTTGGGTTTGGGCTTTAATTTAGCGGAGTTCCTGTACATGGCGCAGGACATCGAATCCTTTATGGACGACATGCTGGGTGAAATGCTCGGCGGCATGTTCGACGAGTTAATGCCCATCTTCGATTTATTGGAAAGGCATGAACGGGCTCTTGACCGCTTGCTGGCTGAAGTGATCGACGCCGCTTTGGCCGAAATCAAGAACATTACCGTCACCGAAAACGTAAGCGTACAAGTCAACGAACGCCCCGTACGCTACACCGAAATGAACGTGTCGATCACCGAAACCGAGCTGGCCAACGCCGCCCGCGCCGCGATGGTCGTATTGCGCGACAGCCGCGATTTTACGGATATGGTCATCGATACGGCCAATACCTTCGGCTTCCCGGTAGAAGCGCGGGAAGTCCGTGATGTGCTGGATGAAATCATCAACGAATTCGACCCGTCGTATTTCGATGATACGGTGTTTTTCACGATACAGATTTATTTGGACGCAAACAACTCGATTACGGGTATCCAATTCGGGCTGGGGGAAGTGCTGATCCGCGGCTTCCTCGACTTTAACCACGGCTACGAACTGACGATACACGACCGCAGCGTGTGGGACCCCGGCCGCATCGTGATCCGCGGCGAATTGCGCGGCCGTTCGGATAACTTCACGGGGGATTTGTGGATCGAATACGAGGACCGTTGGAGCAGTATGGCGGGAAGGCTGGGGACGTTCGATATCCGCTTCCAATCCTTGGACCGCTATTCCATACGCCTGACAACGGCTGTTTCCGATTGGTTCACTTTTGCGGGGGTAAGCCCGAACGATATGCTCCCGCCGATCTTCGCGGAATACGTGAACAACGCCGAAATCACCCTGCACATGGAAGCCGCGCCCAATTCGTCCCGTTTTATGCTGGAGTTGGCGGAACCGGTCAACCGTCTTTCCGCCCGGTTGGAAATGAACTTTGAGGAAAACGTACGCGTCAACGTCACCGCCCCCGCGAACACGATGGGGTTTGACCAAATCGACGTACTGCTGGGCAGGGATTTGTTTACGATATTGGGCAACGTTTCCGATTTGATAGCGCGGATAGAAGGAATGGGTTACGACGTTGGGATGCTGGATGTGCTGATTGGGGAATTGCTTTGGTAGTGTGATATCGTGGTATATAAAAAGGTTGTCATGTGAAAACGTGACAGCCTTTTTTTGTTGTAACGGGGGCGGGGTTGACTCGACCGTTGCGTGCGGCTTTATGATGGGTTTATTAAAACATTATGGAGGTAAAGCATGAGTGAGCTTAAAAAAATCCGCGAAATGTCAACGCAATATGGTATTTCCGCACGTGCCTTGAAATATTACGAGGAAATGGGGCTGATAACCAGTACCCGGAATGATGATTATGCGTACAGGCTTTATGACGAGGCTGCCGTACAACGGCTTGAACAAATCTTAATATTGCGCAAACTGAACATCAGTATCAAGGACATTAAACGCATTTTCAATACATCCGGTTCAGAAGTTGTTTTAGAAGTGCTTGGAAAAAAAGTTGATGCCATCGACGAAGAAGTATCTCTCTTGCACGAACTTAAAGAGATAGTTTTGGATTTTATCCGTCAAATTGAGCAATCCGATTTCGGCAATGAATCTGATATAAAATTGTTATATGAAAAAACAAGGGAAATCGAAGCCCAGTTTGTTAATGTAGATTACAACGGAAATATTACGAATGCAAATCGGTTGCTTGATGTAACGGATAAGTTAGCAAGAACACCTGAAATAATCCACAAACGTTCATATTGTTATTTAATTTTTAATTTAAAGGATGGAAAAAGCGTCATTGAAGCCTCTGAACTGTATTGCAAAGCCTTTGATGCGGAAAAAACATCCGAGGACACATCTGCGGGCGAATGGATTGACGGTTGGATTGGCATAAACATTAGGGTATTTAATTTTGGAATATTCATACAAGCAGTTGACATGCCCGGCAACAGGGGTGCATGTTGTATCAGTTTTGCAACTGAACAAGAACTGCGAAAAGCATATGAATTATTATCAAAAGATGCTAAAGAATCCAATCTTCACTTGGATTGGCATTGGACATCTTTAGCTGCGACCATAACAGATAAATTCGGTGTTGATTGGTTGTTTGCGTTGAATTAAATAGCTACAGTCGAGCGCATTTATACAGTATCGACAAGTCAAAATTATCGTGCGCCCCATTGGGGGATAAAAGACAGCGGGCTTTGCTTTTATAAACTCAAACAATTCTCCACAAAAGCAAAGCCCCACTAATCGATAAGACGAAACATCGAAGAAGCGTCATCTTTGCGGACGACTTCCCGTACCGCCAGCACTTCGAGCTTGGTTAATTTATCGCCGAAGCGGATTTCAATCAAATCGCCGACCCTAACCTCGGCGGAAGCCTTTGCCAACTTACCATTAATCGTCACGCGCCCCGCGTCGCAGGCTTCATTGGCTACGGTGCGTCGCTTAATTATGCGGCTGACTTTTAAGTATTTATCTAAACGCATGTTTTCCTCCTTTAAACGTGGAGCCCCGCGGCACAACATCCTTGAGGCAACCCAAAATGCTCCATACAAATGTGCGGGATACCCGCTTCTTTAAATTCTTCTCCATAAGAAGCAAACCCCAATTTTTCGTAAAACCCCCGCGCCGTAAGCTGTGCGTGAAGTATCTGCCGTTCGCCGCCCATGATGCAACAGGCTTTGATCAAGGCTTGCATAATACCCGTAGCTAAGCCCTTACCCCGGTGTTCGGGTAGGGTGGCAACGCGTCCGATCACATAATCGTCGCGGGTGATCTTGATACGCCCGGTGGATACGGGCGCGTCGTTTTCGTAAACGACCAAGTGGATACACGCGCCGTCGTCCCCTTCGTATTCATCCTCGGGCGCGATGCCCTGTTCCTCAATAAAAACGCGGCGGCGCAGGAGATAGGCGTCGTCCAAGCCTTCCTCACCGAAGAAATATTGCATGGTCAGCATATGAACCTCCCCAAAATCGCGTCGATGATCCGCCCGCTCGCGTTGCCGTCGCCGAAGGGATTGGGAACGGCGGCCATACGGGCGCGCGCTTCCTTGTCGGCCAATAATTCCGCGGCGGAATTGTAAACGGACGATTCCGCTACGCCGGCCAGCACAAGCGTACCCGCGTTAAGCCCTTCGGGTCGTTCGGTCACTTCCCGCAGCACGACCACAGGCACATTAAAGGAAGGGGCTTCCTCCTGTAAACCGCCCGAATCGGAAAGGATCAGGTACGAACGCTTCATCAGGTTGTGCATGTCATGGATTTCCAGGGCATCCGTAAGCAATACGTTGGCACGGTGGGCCAAATATTTTTGTGATTCTTCCCGACCCGCGCCGTTGGGGTGCATCGGCCATACCAATTGCACATCGGGGAAATCCGCGGCGATACGCCCGACGGCACGGCAGATATTTTCCATGGGGGGGCCGAAATTCTCCCTGCGGTGGGCGGTCATTAATATTGTGCGTTTCGCGGGATCGAGGGCGTTGAGCGCGCCGTTTCGGAAGCGGTAACCGTCGGAGGTCGTATAGGCCAGCATGTCCACCGCTGTGTTGCCCGTGACGAAGACCGTATCGCCCGGGATGTTTTCCTTAAGCAAGTATTCCCGCGAAAGCTCCGTCGGCGCGAAATGCAAATCCGTCAGGGCCGTGGTCAGCTTGCGGTTCATTTCTTCGGGGTAGGGGCGGTACTTGTCGTATGTGCGCAGTCCCGCTTCCACATGCCCGACGGCGACCTTCGCGTAAAAAGCCGCCAACGCCGCGGCGAACGTCGTCGTCGTATCGCCGTGTACCAATAGGATATCGGGCTTGTATTCCTCGATCACCGGCTTCATGCCCGTAAGCACGCGGTTGACCACGTCACCCATGGTTTGCCCCGCCGTCATCACGTTTAAATCCCAATCGGGCACGATCCCGAAGGGCTCAAGCGCCTGATCCAACAGTTCCCTGTGCTGCGCCGTCACGCACACACGCGATTCAAGGACGGGCAAACCCGCGGGATTCACCCCCTTACCCTTCGCGCGCTCCGCCAGCACAAGCACCAACGGGATCATCTTATATGCCTCCGCCCGCGTGCCGAAAACCGTCAGAATCTTTACCGTATTCATATATGAGCCGCCTTTTTTAACTTCGTGTCAATTCGACACGAAGTTAGGGAGTATGTAAAAACAACAGCGCAAGCATATTCCATCACCCCAATATGCGCAAGCCCATCCTTGACACCGCACGAATAAACCGTATACTAAAAATAAGAACCCCTTTATCCAAGGGGTTCCTTTGAGGATAGCTGGCCGAGTGGTCGAAGGCGGCGGTCTTGAAATACTGTGGATTGAGTGACCGTCTTGACCGTGCAAAGCCTTGATTTTAGCGGGTTTCGCTATCCATCCCACTGGGGCAAAAACACGATGTTTGCCATCAATGTTTGCCATTTTTCCAGCGGTTGACTTATACTGTGTTTCTTGTTTCATCTTGTTGGAGGGTTACCGAAGTGGTCATAACGGGGCGGTCTTGAAAACCGTTTGAGAGCAATCTCACAAGGGTTCGAATCCCTTACCCTCCGCCACAAACAATGCCAGTAAACTTGCGGGTTTGCTGGCTTTTATATTTTGAACCCCAATGTCCTTTTGGCTCAACTCGGCTTTTTCAGAGCCAAATGTTTGCCATTTTTGAGCCTGTAATCGCCGTTTTCCCCTGTGATTACAGGCTTTTTCGATGCTCGGCATTTTACTACTCTGTTGCCAATCCCGCAAGCGATGTTTCGTCCAGCCAAGACATTGCCCCAGCCGTAGAGTGTTTAGCAGAGAAGTCCAAATGTGCGTAAATGTTGGCGGTGATGGCAAAATCACTATGCCCCAGCCAGTCTTGAATCTGTTTAAGGGGTACTCCGTTTGCCAAGAGCAACGATGCACAGCTATGGCGTAGGTCGTGAAAGCGAATACGTCTAAATCCGTTGTTCTCTAAAAACTTGGGGAACATGGATGTCAGATAATCGGGTTTAATCCGATTGCCGAGAGCATCCGTGTAGATGTACGCACTCTCTTTTTTATTGTACGATTTGCCACACAGCTTGCGGTTATGCTCTTGTTCGTCTTTGACTTCCAGCAGTTTGGCTCGGATAGCCGGAACAAGGGGCAACGTCCTAAAACTGGACTTTGTTTTGGTCGTATCATCGGCTACAAGCACCTTTTGTCCGTCCACGTTAGCAATCGTAACGGTATGCTCGATGGTGATGGTGTTCGCCTCAAAATTGATTGATTCCCAGCGAAGTCCAACGAGTTCTGACCTCCTAAGACCGTAGAACGCTCCGAATATAACGCCTAATTCCAGCTTGTGACCCTTGACTGCCTCAAACAAGTCAACCGTTTCAGACTGTTTCAAAAACTTGCCCGAAAATCGGTCTGCCTTTGGGCGTTTGACCTTTCCCATCACCGTATGGGGGATGTAACCCTTTTCCACGGCGTATTTCAATGCCTTGCTAATGTTGGCATGAAACTTATGGACGGTCATTCCCTTAACTCGTTTGAGTTGCTCGGCGTAGAAAGCGTTGATGTCCTCGGCGGTTAGCTGTTGTAACAAAATGCCTTTATCCCGAAAATATGGGGCGATGGCTTTTTGTACGTTCAGTTGGTAGCCGCCGAATGTGGTTAGCTTAACTTCGGGTCGGATGGCTACAAGCCATTCTTCCATGAAGTCCGCAAAGAGCATTTCGTCCGGGGCTGGCTTTTCACGCTCGGTACGGTTGGCGAGTATTTCATGCTCTTTCCGTGCCTTGCGGAGCAAATCCTCGGCTCGTTTTGTGTTGCCCTTAACCACAAGCCCTGTTGTTACGGATTTACGGATGCGTTGTCCTGTGCTGTCAGTCCAAGCCAGTTTTATATGGTAAAAACCTCGGACATCGGCAAGGTGAGCCGCAACCCTTATTTTTTCTTGTTTGCGTAGATGGTCTGCCATTGAATCCTTAACCTCCTTTGGTTGCAGATAATGTCCACCTACTATTGACTATTTAATTGTAGCGCGCCAACATAAATAATGCAGCCCCCCAAAATCGTTTTTGAGAAGAAAATTTTTTATGCCGTGTGCCTTTCCGTCAATAGCGGGTTCAAAACCTTGACATATTTCATTATGTTTACCTTTGGCACACGAAACTCCCGCCCAATTTTGAGGCTGTCTATCGTACCGTTTCGCAGTAGACGGTAGACCGTCTTTGTGCTGATGCTCAAAAGCTGGCTCACTTGCTTAACATCAAGCACATCGGGATAATCCTTGAACACAACACAGAAAACATCTTGGGTACTGATATTCATATTCATTCCTCCGCTTCACGCAGAAAGCCGCCTGTGTAGGCGGCTCTCGTTTATGTGGTTGCTTTGTTAAAGGTTCAAGTATGTGCAGGGGCATGGCGTACCCTGCACATCGTTTGAAACCTTAACCCATATCCTAAATCCAAAGGAGCAATCACGGCATACCAAACACCCCAAAGGTCAACCCCTGCCGTACCTTGCAAAAATCGCAGTCCTCTTTTATTTCTTGCCAGCCTTTTTTGACGAGTACATATCCGCTATCCCTAAAATCGCCCTCGCAACGAAAGCAAAGGGTCAGCACCATCATTTCGCCTTTTGAGGCTCGGCGATTTTCAATCCCAACACAGACCAACAGGGCGGTATCAATGGCAGCTTGTTCTTTTCCGCCAATACGCCCTATGTATCCAGTCATACGAGAGCGGTCAATCGTCCGTATCTGTTCCACCAAAGCCAGCGAATCATGTTCAAGTCCGCTTTCTTTAAGAAGAACAACGTGCGTAAGTAATGATGTTTTGTTGAGGTTGCGGGTAATCGGCACTACTACCACCGTGGGGCTGTGGGCGTTTCCGGCATTATTCTGCACTACCAGCACAGGACGAACATCACCCTGCTCCGAGCCGATTGTCGGATTGAGGTTAGCGTAGAACATATCGCCACGCTTGATTTGCTTTCTGTTCATTTCACATTCTCCGTTCCTTTATAAAGTATTGGTTGTGAGTTGAAATCACAGTAACAGGCTGGGTCACGATGAACGCTCCCCAGCCCGATGGCTCTAATTTCAACAAACGTGCGGAACACGCACATTTGAAATAAAGTCAGTTTTTTGTCTGCCGTATTTGCCACGCACCCCCGGCTGTTGGGAATATCTCAAACCACTTTGGTAAGTGTCATAATGCCAGCCAGCCGTGTTTCCACGGTTAGGCTCGCACTCCCCCCATGCTGATGGCGGGTCGCTCAATGCTGTGAGGCGTTCAAAGCGAAAGTATCATTATTTCCTCCTGTGGGTCTTGGCGAACAAGCCGCACCAATGGCTTGTCCGAGGCATCCGTTTATCGCTCTCGCCTTGCGGCGGTCATGGCGGCGGCTACCTCATATCGCTTTCCCTTGCGGGTCACAATCGGAATGTATTTGAGATACTGTGTATGACCGCTTTCAAGAGGCGGTATTTGTCAAAGAGCAATCGTGGGAGGAAAGTTCCTCTCATATAGCGTGAAAAAAGGCGCAGTTTGAGGGGGTGTTTTTCAGCCCTTTGACAAATATTTTTTTATTTTCTTTTCAGCCGCTTGCAAACTCTCGTGTACAGATTTTTGATTTGTTCCCTCACGCTCGGCGATTTGATAAGTTGAAAGCCCTTGAACGTGGTACATCAAGTACCGCCGCCGTTGAACATCGGTCAGCTTGTCCAACACAAGAACAGCCGATGATTTGCGTTTAGCATACGCCGCCGCTTGCTCTGCTTGTAGAATGACCTCATCTTCTGCGGATGGCACGGTGAACGCATCATTCTTATCATCAGCCAGCTTGTCCAACGATGTATTTTTCCACGATTGGCGGTAGCCGCTCCTGTCCGTTTCGTAGTAGTCCGCATCGGACAGGGCTTTAAGAGCCTCAAAGTCGGCGGCGGTTTTGGCGGGGTTTTCACGCAGATAATCCGCAAGGGTAATTTCTACGGTTTGGTCTGCAAAGCGGTAAACAATACCCTTTGCGTTTTTGTTGATGGCGTAATCACTATCTCTATAATTTTTCATGGGGTTTCCTCCATTCGATTTTTGAAAAAGCCGTAAAATCGAATGGAGGGAGGCGGTGCGCGCGTCCGAAAATACAAAAAAACTGCCGTCATTGTGCGTTCTCCCTTTCGAGAGCCACTACAAAGGCGGCAGCTTGGGTTGCGTTAAAAAGACGGGTCTTACAAAACGGCAACACGAAGTTGCCGCCTTGTAAGACCCGTCAAGCATTGTGATTCATCGCAAAGCGATGTCATGCGGACTCGGCACGGCGTTTGCGAGTGCAAACGCAAGTGAATGATGCCTGCCCGCCTGTTTCGGTCTGTATACGATAGCGGTGGTAGCCTTTTTATCCGCGAAGTCGCAGCCGTTGTCGGGGCGGTTTATGCCGCCATCCCCAGACTTTCACTGGGTAAGAGCAGGGCAGAACATTCCAACCGCTTGTTTCAGATTCCGTGAGGACAACGCTTAACCGCTCATTTTCAGAGCGATAAGGCTAATTTACCGATATTCAATTTTTAGTCTTGCTATGATTGACTATGCGGGGATTTTTTCACCCCTGTACACCACACCCACTTTCTCGTGACACAAGCGACATTGCCTGTATTCATGGCAAGGTGCTTTTATCCGTGTTGAAAATCGTAAAAGGTCAAGTTTACGTTTTTCATTCACTAACATGAATCGCTTGCCGCAGTAAGGGCATTTGATTTCTTTAAGTCGTTCGGATTCTTCGGGCTGTTTACCCTTGCCACCCTTTTTGCGGAAAGCCACGGCAGGCCAAAATTCCGGGGCGTGTCCGAATACCTCTATTACATATAAAACTTCCTCGCTGGTTTTGTAATCCATCAGATAATCCTCCAAAAACATTGATAATTCGCAATTTTGCGAACATAAGGGCAAATAAAAGACGAAAATTTACCGCCTCGACCCTTTATTAACAATCGCTGTTAGCTTTTCCAAACGAATAAGAGCAGCTCGTTTAGACACGCCGAAAGCCTTTGCCACATACTCCGGCAACTGCTGGGCGTAGCAATCGTCTTGATAACTCGCCCCTCTGATGATGCGGCGGGGTTTGTCGTTGTAAAACTTGAAAAAATCCTTGAACGCTATCCTCAATGCCGGACGGTTCATAAGAATTGCAGATGCCAAGAAATCCGCTTGTCGCTCCATGCGGGCGATGTCGGTGTTCTCTTTCATGGAACGGCTGTAATCTACACGCCCCTCTTTGGCGGCGATAAATTGGTTTTCGTATTTGCCAGCCGGACCGAAAGGATTGTCCTCCGCAAATGCCTTACGGTGCAAGAGCCAATGCGAACCCTCGTGCATCATAGTGAAACGCAAACGAGGAATGTTACGTTTTGCAAGCAAGGTTGGGCTGATAATAACCGTACCTGTTGATACAGGGATTTTCTCTGCTAATAAAGTCTGTTCGTTCAAGACCTCAACCGTTCCATCGTTAAACGCTGTAATCCCCAAGATGTTACTACCTACGCATAAGTGACGATAATCCACATCAAGGTGCAAGTAAAATTCAACAAACTTGTCAACGTCCAATGCGCTGGGTGTTCCGAGGGCATTGGGTGCAAAGTCTTTGACAAGTTCCCCTGCATAATCATCAAGCGAATCATATGTCGTGTACGGTATCATCGAAAACGAATATGGTGTATCAAACGCTTTCATCAAAAACTACTCCTTTCCTTCGAGTTGCTTAACGAACCGTTGCCAGTCTGCATCGCTTGCCCTTTCTTTGGCTACACGGAGAGCGATACGAGCCGCTTTGCTTTCGTTAATATATTCCGTCAAGTCGGGGGGAGAGGCCGAACGTGCCTTGCCCCATAAGTCGTAGAGGGTTTGACTGTCCGCATCGTTAAGATGCAAATGGGTAATAAGTGCATCCAAGAAGTCACGGTCAGCAGGGGAACGCCGTCCGGATTCAATGTCGCAGTAATGCCCCGCCGATATACCAATTTTTTCGGCAAGTGGTCTTATTGACACCTCTTTTTCGTTACGCTTATCTTTGAGGAACGCTCCGAACCTCTGATAATCATTCAACAGTATCATCCCTTTCTTGCATTAAATGTTCGATTGCGTTCGTTCGCAATGATGCGTACTTGCAGGGGATAAATAAGCGGCTTTATCGCCGCTGAGGTCGTTTGCATCTGTTCGCCGTGGTCGGCTTGCCCTGCCGATGCAAGGCAAGCCGTTAGCATTTTCGTTTGTCTTTGACTTTCACAACGACACGGAATTGTCGTTCGGGGTGCGCCTCTAAATCCCTGCCGATAATTTTCGATTCAACAACATCGTTATATCCGAAATACAGCAGGGTGCTTAACAAGTCATTTTTCACTTTCGGAACATATCCGAGTTTAGTTTCACCCAGCATGACTACAATCGCTTCGGGGTCATACGGATTGTCCGGCTCAGACTTCAAAGAAACAGACGTACCAAGTGTAAGCTGCTCGATAACGTCAAGCCCATCGTAGTATGTGAACCCCGCAATGTGAAAATCAAGTAGATTACGGCTTTTCTCGTACATTTGATTCACCTCCAAGAATTGATTTGCGGTTGATGAACCCATTATAACAAATAAGCTGTCCATTTGTACGGACAGCTTAGAGGAAATCGAAAAGGTGTACCTCAAACTGGACACCTAATCATACATAGCTGTGTTAGACTTGATAAGTTCTCGCATAGAGCCGACCAAGCTGTCCGGCGATACGATTTTAGCTTTATCACCAAACTGGAACATCCAACCCAAAAACACCGGGCTGACCGCTACATCAACAGACACTTCAAACCGTCCGTTATCCTTTGGTATGATTTTCGCATCCATGCCAAAGTAGTCCAGTACCACGTTCACCAAACTATTATCGAAAGCCAGCGTTGCCCTAACGACCTCGCCACTAAACATTCCAAAAGTCTGCTTGGCATACCTCGTGATATTGAATTTACTGCGGTCAAAATCGGCTTTGTGTTCAGACAACTCAACACTACCCATACGGTCTACCCTGTAATTCCGCAGTTCCTTGTTTTCGGCGTTGTATGCTACGAGGTAGTATTTATCACTATCCCAGCACAAGGTTACAGGCGTGACCTCGTATAAAGCACCATTTTTGCGGGGTGCAAGTTTCTTCTTCACGTTGTAATCGTAGTATTTGAATGTAATCTTCATCCCTGTGTTTATCGCCTCGTGGATTTTATCCACGCTGTAAAAAGACTGCTCATTAAATGATTTTGGACGGCCAGTAACGAAAATTTGGCGTTTTAATGCCGCTGATTGGGGGTGACTTGTAAAAGCAGCTACTTTTGAAATTAACTCCTCGCTCTTTTTTTCCGTGATAAAGCGGGAGGACTGCACCGCATCCACAAGCAGTTTAAGTTCGGGAAGTTCAAAGTGGCGATGCCCTATGTAATACCGAGGGATTCTACCCTTTGTGACTTCTATATCAAGTCCGTACTGACGGAGAATTTCTAAGTCTGTGTAAATGGACTTGCGTTCTGCGTGGACATCGTAGGTTGCAAGTGCAGAAATAATCTCCGGCATGGACATGGGGGTTTGTTCGTCAGTTCTTTCAAGTAATATCTTGCGAAGATAAAGCAGTTTAGCACGTTGATTTGGTGATGCTGGCATGATATGCCCTCCTCTCGTGAAATCGGATAATACTCTAACACCATCACGGTGTATAAATTTTCTTCTATTCCTTATATTACTATACAAACGGCAAAATATCAAGGAATTTGAGAATTTATCACGAGAACGCACGATTTAATTCTTGAAATTTGCCTTATTTTCTGATATAATGGCTGTGTTGTCGAAATCTTGCAATAGGTCGTGTGGATGATGAAAAGAGGTATTCATTTGAGAAAGGCAAGTTACAAAAAACTTTGGAAATTACTGATTGACAAGGACATGAACAAAAAAATGCTTGCTGATGCCGCCCATATAAGTTCGTCTAGCCTATCCAAGCTGGCAAAGGGCGAAACCGTCAATGTAGAAATTCTCATTAAAATCTGCAACGCCTTGAATTGTGAAATCGGCGATATTATGGAGTTGATTGAACCCGAAGAAATATAGGAGGCGGCATATTGAACGCTACACCATTTCACGCATACATTACCGCGCGGCGGCTTGCGGGCTTGGCTAATAGCAAAGCCCTTGTTTCTGTGTTCGCCTCGTCCTCCATCGGTGTATACCCATATCAAATCGCCGCCGCACGATTCGCCATGCGGTCAATGTACATAAAAGGTTGCATCCTCTGTGATGAGGGTAGTTTGGGTAAAACATATGAGGCTCTGTTGGTTGCCGCCCAGCGATGGTATGAGGGGAAAGACCGTTTATTACTCGTGTTGCCGATAAACCTTGTCGGGCAATGGACAAGTAAGTTGGAAAGTAGCTTTACCTTGCCATACACCATATGGAACGGCGGGAGCGAAATTCCCGAAAGTGATGGCATTATCATCACTACATATGATTATGCTGTTCGCAATGCTGATGCAATCGGTAGCAGAACATGGGATATGGTTATCTTTGACGAGGCCGACATTTTATTCAAACCCGAAAACAAAACCGTGGTGGCGTTAAAAGCGGCTACGGAGGGTGCTTTCAAACTGCTATTGACCCCAACGCCCATAACCATGAGTGTCATGGATATATACGGCTTAATTCATTTCATTGATGAAACGGTATTGCCGGAGGCAGACGATTTTTACAAGCGATATTTCCGCAAGCCTCAAAATTACTCTGAGTTGACCTCGTGGGTATCGCAATTCGCTTTCAGAACCTTGAAAAGTCAAGTGTCGCAGTATGTAAACATCACCGAGCGTTTGCCGATAACGATTGACTACTCATTAACTCCCGCCGAACGGACATTATACGCAAAGGTCGGAGCATACCTCGCCCTGTCAAAAAAAGCAGCATATCCGAATATGGACAGCTACGAGTTAAACTTGATGTGCTACCACATTCTTTCGTCCTCCCCAAAGGCGTTTTGCCGGACAGTAGACCAAGCCATTTCACGACTTGACGAGGGAAACGAAAAAACGCAGCTTGAAGAAATCAAGGCATTAGCCGCAGGGATAGCTGAGAGCGGAAAAATGATGGCTTTGCAAGCGGCACTCGAATCATGCTCTGCTGTGTTAAAACGGCTCAAAATCCCCTGCAAGGCGATTGTTTTCACCGACAACCTAACCACCCGCGACCTATTGGCAGACTGGCTGGGGCAAAAATCCTACCCAATCATAACCAGCCGAGAGAATGACTACATTGTAAAATTCAGAAATAGCCTCATTGCTGTGTTGATTGCTACTGACACCGCCGCAAAGGGGCTTGATATGGAGTTTTGCCCTGTTGTTATTAACTACGACTTGCTTTTCAACGCCGTGGAAATTGAGCAACGCATCAGCCGATGCCATCGACAAGGGCAGACCTCCGATGTTATTGTCGTAAATCTTCTTTCAAAAGAAAATCTATCCGATGTTCGGGTTTTAGAGTTAATAAATAAAAGAACCTTGCAATTTGACGGCATTTTTGGCATGAGTGATGATATTTTAGGTAGCTTTGATGCAGAAATCGAGAGTGTGCTGGGGCAAGCACGAAAGCCCGCCGAGATACAAAAAGCCTTTGATGCTAACCTCACCGCACACGAAGATGAAAACAGACCGCTCATATCCCACGCCGAGGATACGCTGTTTACCACATTTACCAAATCCATCGCCGACAAGATTTCCGTCACGCCACAGTATGTCACGGACATGGCTACTGACATCAATACAGACCTTTGGGAATTAGTAAAAACCCTCTTTGCCGAGCGTGACGATTACGATATTGATGATGAAAAAAAGACCGTAACGCTAACGGCTGATGAACCCCCGGTTTTGTTTTATCATTGGGTCGGAAAATCAAGCCGCCCCTACAAAGGATTGAAAAAATACGGCATGGGGCAAGATTTCAAGCCCCACCACGGAAAAATTACATTGACCTCCGTTGTCGGCAGGGGTGCGGTCAAGGAAGTGTCGTGTGCTGACATTGGTACGGTTGTGGTGGATGCAGACATCGAACCTTGCGAAATTGGGTTGTATGAAGTGGTTATATCGTCTTGCAAGACATGGCTTGCCTCGTATGATGTTCTCATTGGCATCACAGAAACAGGCGAAACCATGACGGACGAGCAATGCCAAGCCATTATGAAAATGTCAGTCCTATCTTACACAGAGGACGGCAACCGTGCCGCTAATTGGTTGCGTAGTGTGACAGGCGAAAGTGGCAGGGGTAGCCAGCTTGACTATCTTGTGCCGAAAGATACGTTGATTGAGCGATATGATGCTGAGAGCAACACGGCGAGAGCCGAGGAAATAGAACGCATTAAACTCCGTGCAATGCGGAAAAAGACCGTATTAGAACACTCCCTTGATGATTTGCGGGGGCAGATAAAAACTGTAAAGCAAGAACTGGCGACAAACGCTGGCGATAGGTTGAAAGAATACGCCGCAGAAAAGGGTTTGAAAGAACTTGAAAAACAGTTGCGTGTCGGGGAGCAAAATTTATACTTCGACCAAATGCGGGCTGATGTTGCTGCCGAGGAAGAAATAGCGACATTGACGGCAAAAGAGAGATATGAGGCACGGTCAAAGCGGCATTTCATAGTGGGTATTGTGGGGATGGATGAAGAATGAAAAATAAAATTTCCGAAGTGACACGGCAAGAGATTATTGACCTTTACATCATGGGTTTTACAGACCCGAATACTGGCAAAGAAATTAAGTGTTGTTGGTGTGGAAAATTGCATGAACCCGACTTTTTATCACGCCTGTACAACCTTAAAGATATGCGTTCAAATGATGGGAGGTTTTCCGATGCGTATAGCGATATATGGCAGCATCGTGTAAATAATTGGGATTGGGATGAAGATTGGGTGTTTTATGATGGACGGTTTTCAATTAAAACTGCACCCGATGATGAATGGCTAAGATTTTTATGCGAATCATTACATCCCGCAGTCAGAGAAGAAAAAAACAATTGGAATCATTTTGTTTCGCTCGTAAATCAATTATTGATAGTTGATGGTTTTGAGTTGTACGAAGAATCCCATATATCTGGCAGGCCAAAATTTGCATGGCGCAAGGCAAAGGGTAAAAACACGATTGTTGAAGCACAAGCGAAAAGCCTCGCTTTCAAGTTTAATTCCGATTATATAAATATGCAGATTAAGATTATGGATGAATCCATTGAAAAAAGCCCTGCCGATGCAATAGGAAAAGCCAAAGAACTGTTTGAAAATTGCTGTAAAACCGTTCTCAATGATTTGAAAACGCCGATTGATGAAAATTGGGATGTTATCCGCTTAACAAAAGAAACGTGTGGTGTGCTAAAACTAACTCCCGACCATATCACCGATTCTGTTAAAGCAAGCACTACAATAAAAAAACTGTTGGGGAATTTGTCTGTCATATCACAATCAATGGCTGAACTGCGAAATTCATACGGTAGCGGTCATGGTAAAGATGCAAAGTTTAAGGGGCTATCACCCCGCCATGCAAGATTGGCAGTTGGCTCAACTGTTGCGGCAGTATTGTTCATATGGGAAACTCATGAAGAACAAAAGGTGGTGAGTGGTAGTGTTAGATGATAACTTTAATAAGTTTTGGGTCAGCTTTAAGGCTTGGCATCGCTGTGACTTGCCGGATTCTTCGATGCTCAAAGATGAATATGTACAGGAAGGCTATGAATATGTAGCCGCACAATACGGAAATGGCTTTGATTCAATATCTTACAGATATGTCAATGTTGATTACGATTCCTTATATCAAAAAGAATATGGCGTTGAATGGATTGACCTTTTCGATAGTGACAACACCTCTGTGGCGGCATTCAAACCTTTTATTGAGTTGCTATATGATGTGTGCGTTAAGACTGATGAAAGATACCGATTTACAATAGCGATTAACGAACGGCTTAGAAAGTTTAAGATTCCATATAAACTACAAAGTGGAAAATTAAAAAGCGAGGGCTACAAGAGTACAGAGAAAATACAAAAAATCGTCAACTATGAAATGTGTGAGCGGAAAATTAGATTTTCAGAAGAAATGATTATGAGCCAAGATTTTTTGGATAAAAAAGCAGCCCTTGATTATATCGTAGACTCACTTCAATACCTTATCTCGGTTGCTTTGGGTGAACGAGTGCGAGATAAATACAAAGCCCTTGCTTTGACTATATCAGAAGATGAAAACAATAAAATTTATTCCGTGGTTAAAACAGAACTTGATGAACTGATGAAAATTGCAAATGAATTTTTTGACATCCGGCACAACGAATATCTTAATAAAGCCAAAGAAATGAGAGAATCGCTGAACGATAAAATGTTTATTGAGTACCTTTATAATCGGGTTTATGCTTTAACGTACTTAATACGACTCAAATATACTGTAAAACCAAAACAGGAGGTTCAAAATGGATAAGGTAAACGGCATGAGCATGGACATCGAACAAAACGAGCGGGATAAATTGCAAGTCTTGTTCCCGCAATGTTTCAAGGAGGGTAAGCTGGATATTGATATGCTCCTTAACCTTTGCGGCGAGTACATTGACGAAGATTTTGAAAAGTATAAATTCGAGTGGAAAGGAAAAGCTGAGTGTTTCCGCATTGCTGGCAAGCGTTCCACGGGCACACTACGCCCTGCCCCCGATGAGAGCGTGGATTTTGATACGACCAAGAACCTCTACATCGAAGGTGATAATCTTGAAGTGTTGAAACTCTTGCAAACGGCGTATTTCCGCAAGGTGAAGATGATTTACATTGACCCGCCATACAACACAGGCAATGATTTTGTGTACAACGATGATTTTAGCGACCCGATAGCCCATTACAAAGAAATCACCAGCCAAGCCACAAAGAGTAACCCCGAAAGCATGGGGCGTTTTCACACAGCATGGCTTAACATGATGTACCCACGATTGAGGTTGGCAGCCAATTTATTGCGTGATGATGGAGTAATTTTCATTTCAATAGATGATACCGAGTTTGAAAACCTAAAAAAACTTTGTAATGAGATTTTTGGCGAAGAAAACCATCTTGGCACATTTATATGGAAAAGGCGGCAAATGGTTGATAGCCGTTCAAAAACAGGCGTGTCCTCAGACCATGAATATGTGGTGTGTTATTCAAAGTATGATGGACGTATTCGTGGAAAATCAACAGACATGAGTAAATACGGGAACCCCGACAATGACCCCAAGGGCGATTGGATGAGTGCTGATATGACAGGCTTGGCTACTGCATCACAACGCCCGAATTTGCATTATGATTTAACCAATCCCGCAACAGGAATAACCTACCCATGTCCTCCGACTGGCTGGCGGTATGAGAAATCACGCATGGATAACCTAATCGCAGATGGAGAGGTTATTTTTCCAAAAGACCCAAAAGGCAGACCACGCAGAAAAAAATATGTAAAAGACTTATCGGGCGAATTTGCTGGATTCAGTACGGTGCTTGATACCGTTTATAACACACAAGCCACACGCGAACTAAGAACAATTTTTGACGATAAAGAATATTTTGATTTTCCAAAGCCTGTTGATTTAATAAAAATGCTCGTACAGCAAGGTAGCGTTGCTGCCGATGAGGACGATTCGGCTATTATCCTTGACTTCTTTTCCGGCTCTGCCACAACTGCCCACGCAGTTATGCAATTAAACACAGAGGACGGCGGCAATCGAAGATTCATTTTAGTACAGTTGCCGGAAGTCAATGCTGAAAAATCCGATGCTCATAAGGATGGATATTCAAGTATTGCCGAGATTGGAAAAGAACGCATACGCCGTGCGGGGTTAAAAATCCAGTCCGAACATGAGGCAAATAACACGCAATTATCCGTGGACGGCAACGAACAAGCACCGATTGACGTAGGTTTCCGTGTGTTCAAACTCGACACATCCAACCTCCACGCATGGGATGGTACACCTATCAACGATGGGAACACACAAACTCTTTGGGAGCGTTTTGATGCTCGTGAGAAAACAATCAAGCGTGACCGTTCCGACTTGGATATGGTTTTTGAAGTCATGTTGAAAATGGGTATTCACCTTGATTATGTGGTGTCTGAAATCACCGTAGGCAACCGCAAGTGCTACTCCATCGGCGAACGCCCCTTTGAATCAAGCCAAGACTGTATGATTCTCGTTTGTCTTGACTTCGGCATAACACCCGAAGATATAACCGCCTTTTGCGACCTTGCCCCGGCGAAAATCATCGCCGCAGAGGAGGCGTTTGAGGACAGTACGGCAATGAGTAACGCTCATTATATCTTGCGTGACAGGGATATTGAAATGAAATTACTGTAAGGGGGCGGATATGGAGGAAATTGTAGATAATCGTTATGGCTTGGTTAATGAGATAACAGAGGCAATTACGAATCACCCGATAATTATGATTTTGATTGCATTGGCTATTGTTATCCTATTGCTGTTTATTTCACGGTCTGTTTTCAAGAACACGAAATATGCTAGATTTGTTCAACAAAAAATTCTTGGAAATCCGTTTATATCTCTTTTTGCCATTTTGCTAACGATAGGATTAGCGACAATATGGATTTGGTGGGAGTTTGAGGACGAAATATCGCTAACGGCATGGAGCGTAATAATGAGTAGTGCCGTGGTTATTATGACTATAACATATAGCGTTATACAGTCAAAAAACACTTTTCGGCAGCAAGCCGCATTCGCACAACTTGGGCTTATGCCTTGCCTGTATGTGACTACCTCAAAAAACACGGCCATATTAACTCTACCGAGCGGATTAAAGGAAAATCAACCATTCCGTCAGACGTTCAAGATTGAATGTATTAGCGAGTACCCTGCTTTCGATGTAAATTGGTTTTTATGGACAAGCCCAACCAAACCCTACTTGTTTAGGGAATACGAAAAAAGCAAAGTGAAAATTCCTACTCCAACCTATACCCTTGTCAAAGGCAAGAGTTATCAAATTTCTCTCAACATAGAGAATGTGCATATGGAGCAAGTTTTGGTTGCTGAATATAAAGACATCAGTCGAAGTGAGTACACACAGATTTTTGCTTTGAAGTTAAATAAAGCATCGAATGAATTTGATGTTGATGGAGTGGATTCCCCTACACCCATTCCAGTAAATGAGCGAAATGTAAAGAAACGATAATAAAGCGTATTTACAAATTAGGGAGGATGACTTATGCCCGATGTAGTAATAACAGGATTGTTTTCATTGTTCGGTGCGATTCTTGGTGCTGTCACATCAATATTTGTCCTTAGCAGAACTATGAAAAAGAGCCTCCAACTTGAAATACAAAAAATAAACTTGCAAAAGGAGTCAGAGCTATCCATACGCTTATTGGACAAAAAGGAGGCTTATTTTGCGGAATTGCTGGTGGTTTTATCAACCGTAAGAAATGTGGCGATGGACTTTTGTGATTTTGGCTATACAGATGAAACAGAAACAAGTTTGCGACAAAGTAATGATGCAGTTTCTTTATACCTCAATTTATATGAAAAACGTAATATCCTTTATGTGCCGAAACAGATTCGCCACAAAGCGGCTGAAACATTGCATGGTTGGAAGTCATTTTGTACACGCGAAACTTCAAAGTGGAGCAAGGGAAATAGAGAAGATAGAGAACGTGATTATGAACATTTCATTTTGGAGGTCGAACATTTAGTCGAGGTCATAAAAAGAGAAATCGGCAGAGTATAACATCGAATGATGTTGTTGTAAGGGGAGATATGCTATGTGTTTTGAATGGGATGTATTTTGGAGTGCTTTGTCCTCAATAGCAACAATAATTGCCGTTATTACAGCATTTGCGATTGTTAGGTACGACCATAAAATCAACAACCGTAAAAGAATAAAGATTGATTTTAAGCACATGACAGGGCAGATAACATACGACGGTTTTCGAGAGGGAAGAACTGTTGACAGCATTTTGATTAAATTTATTAACACAGGCAATCGAAAAGTAATTATTGACGGTATCAAATTTTCGTTTCCCGATGGTCATTCATATAGCTTTCTGTATTTGTTAGCTGATAATGAGCAAGACATGAAACTACCTTGCGTTCTTGAAATAGAGGAGGCAAGGCAAATGATTATTCCTCTTTCCCATTTCGTCCGATTGGCAAAACACGCAAAGGAGTTAAACCGATTGAATGAAGAAATTGTCATTATAGCTACCGACACAGCAGAAAAAGAGTATTGTTTCAAAACGGGGATAACTTATAAAATCTATTTCGATATGGAGGACGAAACAGATGAAACTTAAATTCAAAACCCAAGACTTCCAAACGGATGCTGTAAACGCCGTGGCAGACCTCTTTGCCGGACAAGACAAACAGACCACTACATTTTCCATCGTTGACGGAGAATCGGACGGTAATCAGTTGCGTGTCATAAACGAGTTTGGCATAGGCAATGTCTTGAACATACAGGGTAGCGATATTCTTGTGAACATGAACCGCATCCAAAAGCGGAACAATTTACCCCGCACCAAAGACCTTTACCCTTTCGCCCATTATCGTGAGGGTGACAGGCGTTTTTGCATTGAAATGGAAACAGGCACAGGAAAAACCTATGTCTACACTAAGACGATTTTTGAGTTGCATCGGCGATATGGTTTTACAAAATTTATTATCGTTGTGCCGTCCGTGGCAATCCGTGAGGGCGTGTATAAGTCATTCCAAATAACCACAGACCACTTCGGGGCGCATTATGACAATGTACCGTGCCGCTACTTCATTTACAATTCGGCGAAATTGTCCGATGTTCGCCAGTTTGCTACAAGTAATAACATTGAGATTATGATTATCAACATAGATGCTTTCAAAAAGGCCGAAAACATCATCAACCAAGCACAGGACAAGCTGAACGGCGAAACAGCTATGAGATACATACAGGACACAAACCCTGTCGTAATCATTGACGAGCCGCAAAGCGTAGACAATACCGAAAAGGCAAAAGAGGCAATCGCAAGCCTTAATCCCCTTGTCGTTCTTCGTTATTCCGCTACGCACAGAGAAAAGACCAATTTGCTGTACAGCCTAACCCCTGTTGATGCCTACCAAAAAGGCTTGGTTAAGCAAATCGTTGTTTCCAGCAACACCGTAGACAATGCACACAATAAACCATATATCGCCCTAAAATCCGTATCTCGTGACGGCGGTTTTAAGGCGAGGATAGAAATTGATATACAGGGCAATGGCGGGGTTGTGACCCGCAAGACTGTAACCGCAAAGCCCGGTGATGACCTTTATATTCTATCCGGCAGACGAGAACTCTACGAGGGCTACCAGCTTTCGGGAATTGATGTAGCAGCAGGGCGAGAATACATCGAATTTTCAAACACAGAAACGCTGGCTCTTAACAAGACCATTGGCGGGGTGGATGAGGATGTGCTAAAACGCGCCCAAATCTTCCGCACGGTTGAGGCTCATTTAGACAAAGAATTGCGGTACTTGGAACATGAAATCAAAGTCCTTTCGCTGTTCTTCATTGATGAAGTGGCGAAGTACCGTACCATAGAGGGCGAAAAAGGCATATACGCCCAAATGTTTGAATCTTGCTACGCTGAACTGATGAACAGGACAAAGTATGCCCCCCTCAAAACCCAATTCCCTGCCACCGTGGAAAGAGTCCACAACGGTTATTTTTCACAAGATAAAAAAGGTGTGTTCAAGAATACAAAAGGCGATACGCTGGCTGATGATGATACTTACAACACCATCATGCGAGATAAGGAATGGCTGTTGTCGTTCGAGTGTCCGTTACGGTTTATCTTCTCTCACTCGGCACTTAAAGAGGGCTGGGATAATCCCAACGTGTTCCAAGTTTGCACGTTGATTGAGCATAAGTCCACATTCACCCAGCGGCAGAAAATTGGACGAGGGCTACGTCTTTGTGTAGACCAGCAGGGCAACCGCATAGAGGATAGAGAAATCAATATACTTCATGTCATGGCTAATGAGAGTTTTGCTGAGTTTGCGGACACCTTGCAAAAGGAAATCGAGGCCGAAACAGGCATTACCTTTGGTATGTTCCAAATCAGCTTGCTGGTGGGAACAACCTACGATGAAGAAGTCACCGTAGAAAAGACCGTGACCATCGAACAAGCCGCTGCCGCCGTGGAAACCTTAAAATCCACAGGCGTAATTGACGAAAGCGGAAAGATAGTCGCTACTATCAAAACAAACGAAATAGATTTGCTCCCATTGCCGGAGCCTGTTAGAGCAGTTGTGTCAAACGCAATCGTAGCATCATTGACTTCCACTCAACAGCCTATTGCCATTGGAACCTTGTCGGGAGCGGCATACACCGAAACTATCACCGAAGAAAAAACAATATCCTACGATGATGCCGCAGAAATTATTGCCGACATGGAGGATAAAAAGCTAATCACCAAAGACAAAAAAAGCGGCAATTACAAAATGACCGACACCATGAAAAAACAGCTTGAAACAGGCACTCTTGATTTGAGTGAACGCCACAGCCAAGCAAAACAGAGAGCAATTATACAAGTCGCTCAACGTGCCAATGCAAAGGTGGTTATTCGTGATGAATCAAAGGAAGTTAAGGTTAGGCTGAAAAAGCAAGTCATGTTATCGCCCGAATTTATGGAAATTTGGGATAGAATCAAACAAAAGACCACATACAGGGTAAAGATAGACCATGAGCAGCTTACGAAAAACTGCCTCAATGACTTTGCCAATATGCCAGCCATACCAAAGGCAAGGATTGTTACTCAATCGGCAGAAATCAACATTGAAAATGCTGGCGTAACGCACATGGAAAGCGGCTTGCGAACCATTGACCTCAAAGACGATTATGAATCCTTGCCGGACATTCTTCATGTAATCGCAACAGAAACCCTGTTAAAGCGTTCCGATGTAGGGCAAATCCTCCGGCAGAGCAACCGTGGAGCAGACTTCCTAAACAACCCCCAAGCCTTTACTGAAAAGGCGTTAGATATAATTACCCGAAACCGACATAGCCTTGCGATTGACGGAATCAGTTACGTCAAACTGGCGGGGGAGGAATATTATGTTCAAGAAATTTTCGATAGCGCGGAGTTGACCGCAAACCTTGACCGCCATGCTGTGAGTGTGAACAACAGCCTATATGACTACATTGACTGTGATAGCGGAACAGAGAGCCGTTTCGCCCAAAGTTTGGATAATGACCCCGATGTAAAGCTGTTTTTCAAAATCCCCAGCCGTTTTAAGATTGAAACCCCCATTGGCACATATAACCCCGATTGGGCGGTGTACTTGGAACACAACGGCGATAAAAAACTGTATTTCGTGCTTGAAACGAAAGGCACAACAAGCCTGTACGACTTGCGAACACCCGAACAGTTGAAAATCAAGTGTGGTAAGGCTCATTTTGAGGCGTTGGAAAATGAAGTAGCGTTCCCTGCCGAGCCGGTAGCTGATTGGCGGGAGTTCAGAAGAACGATATAAAAAATCGAAGGAGTTGTGAACTGATGGGATACCGATTTACACTTGAATCAGCACATACAGTAGCCAACCTCACTTTCGGCAAGGTGCTTGCTTGTTTCCGTGAAATTCACAGCTCTGATGAAAGTTATTGGGGGTTTAGGGCTTTTCTCGACCAATTTAATGAAAATATGTTTTCTAATGAAAACGAGCGATACCACAAGCATATACGCCGTCTGCGTGATTTGCTTGAAGGCAAGGACAGCAAGTATTACCATGACAAAAAACATTGGGATTTTTATGAAGATGATATATATAGGTTTAGAGAACTTAGACCTTACGATGAAAAAGTATTGGAGGCTCTTAAAGGCTTATCTGATACGTTCTCACGGTGTAGGTTGAAATCCCTGCTATTGCCGAGAATAAGTGACGGAAACTACCGCTCCATAAAACGATGTATTGATGATGATTTTATGCTCCACACCGATACGTTGCACAACTTGGTGGAATACCATCCGGGTGATTCGTGCTTAATTTTACAACCAACCGAAAGACCGAGAGCGGTTACACTTTATGATGCCTTTCCAAACTTTGAAATAGCCGTTAGGCAACGCGATATATGGCCAGCGGTGATATTTTGGGATGGGAGAGGCGAGTATGCTTTTATTCCAGTTGACGACAAAGGAGATTTGCGACATCTGTTCAAAATCATTCATTATGATAATTTATCCCTCCGTGAATTAAAAAACATAGCCCAACATAAAAAACGCCCAAGTCATTATATTCTGCATCTTAGTGATTTGCATTTTGGGGCTAAAAATGTTGATGTTACCGAACGCCGCTTAAAAAAGCTGATACAAAAGCAAGTTGCCAGCCTTGACGATAACGATAGCCTTGACTTTATTATTACAGGCGATATTTCAGATAGTCCCGACCAAAAAAACGCCAACAGTTATCGTAATTTTTCAGAAGATATTGAAGAACGATATGGGAAAAAGCCTACTTGTGTTTTAGGTAATCACGACATTAACAAGAAAGGACTTGCTTTTTGGAAAGGAAAGCAGCACCTTGCGAATATTGTTGGGAACTATCCAATGATAAAAGTTTTAGAAGAACCCAAAGTCATTTTCTTACTATTTAACTCCAATACCGAGGGAAAGTTAGCACAGGGAGAAATAGGCTCGGCGCAAATGTCGGAAATGGGCAATTTGCTTGATGGTGTCGAGAACATAGAAAAATATCTGCTTATTGCTGTAATGCACCACCATCTTGTACCGATTTTACGACCAGAGCATTATGATGAACGATGGTACAGGCGAATAATTCCAAGAGGATTGTTGGATGAGGCTCTACGCCTTATAGATGCTGATGTTTTCATGGAGTGGCTTAAACGCAGAAACGTGAGGTTTGTACTCCACGGACATAAACATATCCCATTTCAAGCGGAACATGACGGAATCCAAATAATCTCATGCGGCTCGTCAACAGGGCAAATCGTTCACAAAGAGCGAGGAAAAACCTATATAAGTTACAACTTGATTAAGGTTAATCAAGATACCGTGACCTGTACATTGTTTGTTGAAGATATACTTGGGGCTGGGGCGGTAGATATTAAAGCCCCGCCGCCGATGGAGTAACGGCAATGGGTTTGTACAAATTGTGCTTGGAGGGTGAAGAATGGAATCATTCTTAATAATAGCAGTACCCATAGCCATTATCGCCGTGATTGCAGTAGTGGTGGTGTATTTGAAGAAAAAAGCCAATTCTGAAAACAATCATGCTATGGATGAGAACGTGGAACTCGTGACCGTAGACGGCGGCGTTCCTATTCCCATTGAAAGAGTTACATCGTTGAGTTTGATTGATGAGAGCAGCTTAACAGAAATCACAGACAGCACCGTTGTTGCTCGAATAACGCAGACCATTCCGACAGTAGCGGAAAAGGCGGCGAAAACAGTCACGAACACGGCAATGAAAAAAGCTGATTTGTATAGGGTGATAATCCCAAACGGTGAAACCCTTGTACAGTCCAAGAGCATGACAGGGGCGTTTCGCGGGTTCTTTCGTGGAGCAAAAGGAGCGAAAGGTCATGCAAACTTAGTCAAGGTTGACCCATCCAAGATTACCAAAGCCTCAACCGTGGCGAACATAGGGGCAAACGTGATGAATGTTGGCTCTTTGGTTGTCGGGCAGTATTACATGAACGAGATAAACGCCAAACTGGAAACTATGAATAAAAACATCAGTAAAATAAGTGATTTTCAAGATAGGGAGTTTAAGAGCCGTATAATGTCCTTGATTGCTCTTGTCGGTGAGATTTCACAGTTTAGCGTTGAAATAATCGAAAATGACGAGTTGCGGACAATTAAACTGGCAGCGTTAGAAAATATGAAAGCAGACGGTACTGAATTGCTCGGACAAGTCAACGAAACGATAATTGGAATTACGCAGGGCAACCCGACCCCCGATTACAAAGCATACCAAGCCACCGTTGAGGACTTCTATACTTTGGTTGAATATCAAAATATTTTGATAACAATCCTCGAAGAAATAAGCAAATTATCATACTTGCTCGGTAAAGGGAACAGTTCAAAGGATATGTGCTATTCCTTGTACAGCAAGTATTGGGAATTGTCAGTCCAAGCGAGAGATGTACTGGAATCATGGCATGACAAGCAAGTTGCCGCCCTTAAAATTGAGATTGACAGGAATAGGCTTGAAAAAAGCGGCGTGGCGGGATTTTTTGCACAAGTGCCAGCGTTGTTTGACGATAAATGGAAGTATAGGGATTTGAAACAAGGAATTGCTGATAAAATCACTCACCAATCCCAAACAAAGCCGCAAGCGGCGATTGAACAAAAAGCTGTTTACGACAGCGATGTGCCAATAGTAATTATGGACGGCAAATACTACTACCAACATGATGCACCCGCCACCGCAAAGGAGTGAACGCATGAAACAATACCTACTGGATTATATTCGCCGCCCCATCCCGCAGGGCGTTCCTATCGTGCCGCAGTCCATACCGATTGTTTTCTTTGGTGATATTGACAAGGCTAAATATGCTACCATTGCTATAAACCCAAGCAATAGAGAATTTACCAATACCAAGCATGAAATATTCCCGACAAATAAAAAGCGGTTTGTAGACAGGGATTTCCTTGGAGCGGCTGATGATGAAACACTTAGCTTAGAGCAAGCAGAAATGGTATATCAATCACTCTGTAACTTCTTCCACAAAAGACCTTATATGCAATGGTTCGGGCAATTAGAGAAACTTTTTAACGAGGCAGATTTATCATACTTTAAGGGCGATATTATTAACCTTGACATATCGCCGTGGGCTACCAGCGTGAAGTGGAGTGCCTTGACCGATGAGCAGAGGGTTGGGTTGGTTCGCCACGGCGGGGATTTGCTACGAACGATTCTGAACGCCGGACAAATAAAATGCCTGTTTGTGAATGGTCGAACTGCAATGAAATACGTTGAGAAACACATTGCACCTTTAACGAGCCATTGTTTTATTCAATTAAATGCGAGTTGCGAAATCAAGGTCGGCAAGATAGGCAACCTCACTATCGTTGGGTGGAGTAATTATCTGCAACAGCTAAGACCGCCGCTTTCACAAGACAAAAGAAAATTATTGGTAGATAAAATACTCGAACTGGCTTTGTAATACATTCGGCGGGAGGTGTATGGATATGGATGCAGTTCTACTGCGAGAAAACTTCAAACGCTACTTAGCAGAGCGTTTTCCAAACGATAATTATATCGGTGTCCATGTGTCGGATGCTTTTTACCTCATACGGCATGAGGATGATTTTGGCATGAAGTTTGAGCAGATACTGGCAGATGGCTTTATCCCCGAAACATACAGACCGTGGCTCGAAGAACGGTTTACCAAGAGAGGCGTTCAAAACCCCCGCGGCAATGCGGCGGGGTATGAGAAAGCGTTTGATTTGCTTTTGGATTACTACCACAACAGACCATACGACCAACAGACTGCACCCAAGACCCTGCCGCCGCCCACTACATCCATTGACACGGCGCAGCTACGGAAAAAATTTCAAGCCCATATGCAACAACGGTTTCCAAAAAATCCGAGCATAGGTTCAACCGTGTCGGGAGCGTTCTTCCTTGAACGAAAAGGTAATAATTTGGGTTTCGATTTTCAGCAGATTATTGTTGATGGCATCATTCCCGAAACATACAGAGCAAAAATCCAAAAATACTTTGAATCTCGTGGACGGAAAAATCCTCGCGGCGATGCTTACATTTACGAGCGGTCATTACGCCTTTTATTGGAGTTCATCAGCGGAAACGAGCTACCGATGAGCAAGCCTACGCCACCTCCTATAACTGTACCACCCACCGAAAAAGCAATTATGGTGCAAAGGGTTGGCAAATGGCTTGTGAAAATGGGATTGGAGCGTTTCGCCCAAAAGTCCGAGCATCCGTGGGTACACCTAACAGGCAAAGATGAATATGATGCCGTGCTTAACGATTTGGAAAACACCCCTCACGCTTTTGTGCTTGCTTGTCTTATGGATAGAGGCGTTAAGGCAGAGCGGGCGTGGGCTGTGCCTTGCATAGTCATGGCGAAGTATGGGGCAAATATTCATTCGTTGAACGCCGTGAGCGAAGATGAGTACATATCATTCTTCCAACAAAATTCCCTGCATAGGTTTCACAGAGAAATGGCGGTTATATTCAAGGGCGGTGTTCAGAGGATTGTAGAAAAGTTTGACGGCGATGCCTCGCTGATGTGGAAAGGCAAACCGGGCAGTAAAACGGCGGTTAATCACTTTTTAGCTTTTCGTGGGGCTGGCGAAAAAATAGCGACTATGGCTGTAAATATCCTCGTTCGCCAATTTCAAATTGAGTTGGCTGATTTTAAGGCGATTGATGTATCGCCCGATGTGCATATATGCAGGGTAATGTATCGCATGGGGCTGATTGAGAGCGATAAGGACACAAGAGCCGCCATACGCTGTGCGAGGGAATTGCACCCCGACTTCCCCGGTATTATTGACTTTTCATTGTGGGAAATTGGGCGGAATTATTGCAAGGCGAAAAATCCGCTTTGCGGCGAGTGCATTGTAAAAAACGATTGTGTCAAACGCTTGGGAGGGGAGGTACTGTTTCGTGACCCCCCTGCCCAAAAAATAATAGAATCAATTTATTCCGAAGATGAACTAAGCGAGGCACTACGAGCGATTAAGTCACTTATTGGCAAATGTGAAAAGGCATATGTGCAGTTGATTGACAGTACGCCACAGCACACGTTGATGCAGAGGCGGCTGGCAGCTCTTAAAATTTCTGCTGATTTGATTGAAAAGGAAATGAGCAATAAACCCGATATAGTATAGTATTTGAGTGTGTGGAGGATAAAGCTGATGGACGAACTTATCATAAATAATTTGCTGGTGACGGCGGGTAGCATCATTGACAAATATTCTGCCATCGCTCGTGAAACTGGTAGAAGTTTTAACATCTTTGAGGTTGCTCGTATTGAGGATAAGGAAGTAATCGTTTGCCGTATATTAGCCGAATTATTGAATCCCAAAGGACGGCACGGACAAGGCGGCGCATACCTTGAATTATTTTTGAGCGAATGTTGCGACATGGGCGATGCTCTTTCCGATGCCGAAATTGAAAATATGCAAGTAGCGGCAGAACGCATGACAGACAAAGGACGGCCTGTTGACTTGGTTATTGAGGGAAACGGACGATGTATTCCTATTGAAGTGAAAATTTACGCCGCCGACCAATCCGCACAATGTTATGATTATTGTATGTATGCCCGAACGAAAGATAGTGAGGCTCGAATTATTTACTTAACCCTCTTTGGAGAAGAACCGTCAGATGACAGCAGGGGCAAATTATCAGATGATGATATAATTTTTATGTCGTTTGATGTTCATATTTTACGGTGGCTTGAAAAATGCCTCGCCCTACCCGACACAATCAGAAAAACCCCGCTTCGAGAAATACTCATTCAATTTATTTCTGCAATAAGGAACATCACAAATAACTTGGAGGATAAGCCCAAAATGGAACTTATAAAATTGTTATCTGAATCACCCCAACATATGCGTAATGCGAAAGTCATTGCGGATACTCTTGACGAATGTAGGTTTGAAATAGCAACCAAGTTTTTCACCGCTTTCCATGAACGGTTTGGCTCAAATTTTGAGAGCGAACCGCTTGAAAGCGATTTTGTAAAATGGGGAAACAGCATTAACGCCGAGATAAGATATATGTTTGAAAAGGATGTTGTGCCGGGCGTGTCTGTAATTTTTATTTTGAATATGTCAAACTACGACCCCCTCTTAGCTGGGTTTGGCATGATTCGGGAGGGTGAATCGGCACGACTTGGCGATAGAAATATTGTTAAAAAGTTGAGAACGCATTATGGAGTTGAAGAAAAGAAATCCTCTGCTCATTGTGTAGTGTATGAGTATATTTCTTTTGAGGACGATTGGATTAACATGACAAATTTTAACGGCAGCTACGAAAATTATTTTAAGTTGTTTGACCCAAAAACTTTCGAGGAAATATTAGATAGCACCGTTAAACAGGCAAACGCAGTCCTTGCCAAACTTAAATAGGAGGGAATAATTCATTATGAAAAAACAAGAAATCGTAAACGTACAAGGCACGGCGGTTGCCGTCCTCACCCACAGGGAAGATGATTACATATCTCTGACCGACATGGCGAAGTATAAAAATGCCGATACGACAGGGCTTGTAATTTCCCATTGGATGAGGACAGGCTATACTCTAAATTTCTTGGGTGCATGGGAACAACTCAACAACCCAAATTTTAATGTTACCGATTTCGGTAACATTAAAATGGAGAGCGTGGACAATAGCTTTATTATTTCCACAAAACAATGGGTGGAGCGAACAGGAGCAATCGGAATTATCGCAAAGCCCGGACGTTACGGCGGCACATATGCTCATCGTGACATTGCTTTCGAGTTCGCCACTTGGTTAAGCCCCGAATTTAAGCTGTACTTGATTACCGAGTTCCAGCGTTTGAAACAAGAGGAACAAGGGCGGCTTTCGCTCGAATGGAATCTGCAACGCACTTTGTCAAAAATCAATTATCGAATCCATACGGATGCCGTGAAAGAGCGGCTCATTCCCGAAGAAATAACCAAGCAACAAGCCTCGTATGTCTACGCCAACGAAGCCGACCTTTTGAACGTGGCACTCTTTGGAAAGACGGCATCACAATGGCGGGCAGAAAATGCGGGTAAAGAGGGAAATATGCGTGACTACGCAACGCTTGAACAGTTGGTTGTTCTCTCAAACATTGAAAGCATAAACGCATTATTGATACGGCAGGGACTTTCCCAATCCGACAGGCTACGACAACTGAACAACACCGCCATATTGCAAATGAAGTCCCTTGTCGGTGCATCACTTCAAAAAAGACTCACACAGAAGTAATCTAAGGTAGTTAAAAGCACTTAAACCGCCAAAGGCGAAAATCCAGTTCAAAAGACTGGCAAGCAATGTATTTGTGTAACAAATACAGCTTGTTGAGGGAAACCCCTCAAACTCCCCCCAGCAAAAATCGCCGTGAGGCGATTTTTGCTTTAAGCCGCTTTCGCGTCTGCTGGCACTCGTTCCGAGTGCGTAAAACCATAAACCCCAACCCCTTTCCAAAATCGTTTTTAAGGCAAAGGTAACAGCATAAAAGGCGTTTTACCGCTCCGTGCGGTCATTGGCTCTGCCAATTTCAGCATCACGGTAATCCAGTAGTTGGTGAACATTTTGCTGTGCCATTAGAATCTCTTGCATATGGTTTCGGGCGGCAGAGTAACCAGCATACAGCTTTTTCTTCTCGGCGGTCAGCGTGGCATACTCCTGTTTTAGAGAGTTGATGGTCGGCAACTTCGCCAGCCCATTCTCGTCAAAGAACGCTTTGGCAGCTTTACAATCTTCAATGGCTTTTTCGTTCTCGGCATAGAATTTTTTGCTGAATTTACGGCGCTTGTATTCGGCGTAAACATCTTTGGTCTTAACGTAAGTGCCGATGTGTTTTTGCATGGGCGGTATCTCTTTCAAGCGTTCATCAGCGGCGTGGATGCGGGTTTGCAAATCGTTAAAATCGCCTTTGGCTTTTTGTGCTGCCTCGGACAACTTCTCTAAATCGTCAAGGTCATTATCCTGTAAAAACATGAGGGTCTTGGCGGCTTGTTTGAGATTGAAAACCTTAGACCACCGCTCGTACCCCGGCGAATTTTGAGCCTTGATAGAGTTCTGCACATCAATGAGCAAGCTAAACTTTCGCTCTTGTGGTGCAGGGGCAGTTTTGACAGGGGGCGGTGCATCGGCGGTTGGAGTTTCACGCATGGGAGCGGAACGCAATCCAGCGATTCTTTCCTTGATGGCATCCTCGGTGTAATCCTCGGACAAGCCTTTGAGCCGCAGGAAACACCGCTTGCCCGGTAGTCGCACAGAGCGGCGTGAACGCTTAAATTCGCAATTTTCATCCTCCAACAGCTTGATAAATTCCTCGAAAGTGGCAGGGTTATGTTGGAGTGCTTTTTCGATAAACTGTTCCAGCAATTCACGAGCGGACGGCTCTTTTTTGCTACCCAGCCAATCCGCATAACTTCCACGGCTGGGCTTGGGGTTTTCGATAACGGATAATCCGTTTTCTAAGCACACAATATCGCACATTCTACGCAATGCACGAGTTGACCCCCAAAAGTTTTTGAATTTCTTATCGGTGTTGAGGTTTACTGCGTTGTACATGATGTGGCAATGGATATGCCCTTTATCTTCGTGGGTGGCAACGACAAACTGATGATTACCTTTCGTCCACCGCAGGGTCATATCGTGACAGAGTTTAGCCGCATCTTCGGGAGTTATCTCACCCGGCTTGAACGATATTCTGATGTGGTAGAGTAAAACATCTTTTTTATTTGCCGCTGTGCCGATGCTCTTATCATAATCCTGCTTGTTGAGCAAAAAGTCTAAATAATGAGTGCGAGGGTCGCAACCGTGAGTGCTTATCAATTCGCCGTTTCTTGTCTTGCTGGGATTTGTGATGTAGTGCAAGCTATCGGCAAAAGTTTGAACAGTCGTTTTGCCTTTCTTGGCTCTGATTGGTTTTATCCATGTTGCCGCCATTGGGTGAGCCTCCTTTCGTGATTTTAGTAAGTAAAAGGCACGGTCAATGTAGACCGCGCCACGAGCGTTTGTATTGATTGGAAAGCAAATTACTCTGCAAGATTAAGAACGGATATACCTTTTTCATTGGCAAGGCGAACGGTCTGTGCCGTGCCTGTGCGTTGGTATTTCATGTAAGCAATGCAAAAATCGCTGTCCTGTACCAAGCGGATGTTCCGTTTTTTCATGCAGTCTTTGGTGTATTCCTCGGACACATAGACTATTTCATCGGCGGCGGCAAGCAGTTCTTTGTACGCCGCCTTGTCATTAGCAGACCAGCCTTTGTCTTGCTCTCGGCAGGGTAAAACCATCACCAACCTCATAAACTCATGCCGTGCCTTTAACTCCAAAACTGCAAACCCGCCGAGCGTGTCAAAACCGATTGCCCCGCCGCAGAGGAATGTACCAACCCCCTCTTTGATGAGTGCCTCAATCGTTTCAGACAGGCGATTTTTGAGCATAAGCAACTCCGCTTTTCCGATTTTTCTATGCCCTGTAAAACAGCATATACTTTCCTTTTTCAATAATTCCAACCCCTTTCAAATTCGCTAAAATACTGGATAAATCCATGTTAGCGCGCTCAAAAGGGGTAGCGCAGCCCCCCAAAAAATCTTTGTGAAAATCAGAGGCCACGGAGCAATTTTGATAGGTGTTTGTTAGGCGCATTGCCCGGTCAAAGGTATAAAAAAAAGTGCGGCGGTCACGTTTGATTGTGACCGCCGCACCGTGGGCTATATACTCGCCAGCTTTTTCATTATGCCCTCTGCCGACACCCACAATTTTTCGTAGTTGTCCTGTAAATCCTTTATATCCGAGGCGAATATGCTGTGTGTTTCGTTGGCTCGTTTCGCCATTTGGTTGAGATTGTTGGTAGCGTTGCGAAGCAGTCGGACGAGTTCACGCACATCGGAAAAGTCAACACGAACAACATAGCCGTCCAAAATCATTTTGCGGACATACGCTCCACGGTTGGCAATCCCAGCCGCTTGCATTTTTTCCTCAATCAGAGCGTTTTCGGATTCAGTCACCCTCGCAGTTACGAACACAGTCCTGTTGTTCTTTTCTATGAGCAGCCCCCCTTTCGTCAGAGTGTAGTTTCTTTCTTTTGGGTCGGAGCATCGCCGCCGCCAAACTCGGCTCTGCTCTTTTGTGCGTATCGTTCGAGGTCATCAAGCATGGACGGTCTACCTTTTGCTGAGTTGGACTTCGCCGCAACACGGTCATTAGTTCTGCCAGCCTTGCTAACATAACTAACAGGGGCGATTTTCAGCACATCGTCCAAAATCCGTATGGTGTCTTTTTCGGCAGGGATAAAATATCTTGTTTGATACCCTATCCGTTCGGTGAACAATCCTTTTTTCGTCAGTAAATCATTATGAAGAAAATCAGCACCGATGACCTCTATTCGTTGCTCATTGGACACCCGCCGCTGGACGATTCGCCAATCGTTATCAAGGTAGACTGTATCGCCGCTTTTAATGTTTTTCAACAAGTCCACCGTTTCGATTTTTTCCTTTTCCCTCGTAGCCCCCAGCTTTTCCAACGTGGCATCAATGGCATCTTCGGGTATGACCCTACCGATGAGTAAATCACCGTCAGAAGTAAGAACACGATAAATCCGCACGTTTTCAATGGGGAGTTTATCCCATACAGGCAACACCGTACCGCCAATCAAGTGTAGATTGTTGGTACGAAATTCGGGCAGTTCAGAAACAGCCTTATCCCAAAGTTTTTCGGCGGTTTCGGGAGTGAGTTTATTCCAGTTTCCCATCAGTCTGCCGAGGGGCATATACTCGTTACCGTCTTGCCCTGTAAGTCTGCAATTCTCGGTTATATTGCCGTGTTCATCGGTTACAGATGAAGTTTTGAACGCCGCTCTAACCGCTCCTGTGTTCTTGCTTTGGTAAAAGCCGATAAAGGCAGAGTTATCGGTTTTGATGTTCTCAAACTCTAACGGCTTTATTTTGTTGTGGGTAGTGAGGTTGAAATACTTGGTTGTTGCCCCTGTGCTTTCATCGGCTCGAATATCGGTGACTTCGTTCAACACAACCTTATCAGCCTTGAAGTTTTCAAGCCCACGGTCAAGTGTGCCATCTTGCAAGGCTTTCTCGGTGGCAATATGCAGCCGCTCGGCGTAGCCGTCAAAGACAGCGTTCTGCTCGTTACATTCAAGGGAAAGGATGCGATTCAAAAACTTGTTGACCTCACGCATTTCATTTGCCGTAACAATGATTTGACCGTACTCGTCAACCAGCTTGTCCTTTAAGCCCAGCTTTTCAATGACTGCCATGCCGTCCTCTACACCCTCAACACGATTGAGGATTAAAGACTTGTAATATCCCGCCAGCACATCAGCCGCAAAAGCATTTTCCAAGTTATCTCCGGCGGTGAACAGCCCTTGACTGCCAGTTTGCCGTTGCCCTTTCGTCAAAGCCCCAAGCTGGTCTAACCGCTTGGCGATGGTGGAAATGAAACGCATTTGCCCCTTTAAGTCCGTTGTCACGAGCGAAAACGTAGGCGAGGACACTTGGTTGCTCCTGTGGGAACGCCCAAAGCCCTGTACCGCCGCGTCAGCTTGCCAGCCCGCTTGCAAAAGATAATGAACACGGTGCTGTTGGTTCTTAGCCGACTTGTCAGCGTGATAACTTTTGCCAGTTCCCCCTGCTCTTGAAAAAACGATGATACGCTTATCACCGTCTTGGAACGCCGAAACATCGGCTTGCTTTTTGGAGGCGATGTTTTCCTCTCTCGCCTTGCCGTCAGTAACGACAACACGCCGCTTTCGTCCTGTGTTCTCGGCTACCATATCGCTCCCGAAATGGTTGATAATCATATCAAGAGCGGATGCGGGTACTTTGATACTGCCTAACTTGTCGAGCAGCTCGTCCTTTTGTTTAACTGCCTCACGGTTGATTACAGCGTTGCCCTCGCTGTCAAAGACTGGCCGACTGCGTTCATTGCAGTTTTCGTCCTCGTACTTTTCAAATTGCACGGTAGGAAATGAGTTTTCGATATAGGACATCAGCATCTGCTTAGGGGTCAAGTCAAAATCTTCGAGGTCAAGTTCATGTTCTTGCAATCGAGCAAACTCCCGCTCCTGTGCGCTTTCATTGGTACTCACAAGCTGGATTACCACGGAATTGTCATTGTCCAACTGCTTTTGAATATCGGCAATCATGCTCGGCACTTGCATGGCAGTAAGGATTTGATTGAAAAAGCGTTGCTCCGCACTCCAAAAAGCACCGTAAGCCCTGCCTTTCGCCGTGCCGTCCTTGTCTTGGTTGGTCGTTTTTAATGCGGCGTTCAAGTTTTGGAGAACAACTTGCCAAGACCGCGCTAACTCGTCATATATCTGCCGCTGGTTGGGTGTGAGTTCATGGACGATTTTATCGTAGGCAACATCCTCGTAGCTGATATTGCGGGAAAGATACACGCCCATCGCTTTCATATCTCTTGCAATGAGTTCCATTGCGGCAAGTCCTCCGGCTTTGATTCTGTGAACAAAATCGTCACCGTTGGGGAACGCCGTACCCTCGCCCCACAAACCCAGCCGCTCGGCATACCGTAGGTTTTCCACTTCGGTTGCCCCGGTTGCGGAGGAATAAATGATTTTCGCGTTCGGTAGAGCATCCTGTATGGCAAGCCCCGCCATACCTCGCTGGCTGGCTTTTTTGATACCCCTGTTGCCTTTGCTGGCGGTGGAGTTCGCCATGTTGTGCGCCTCGTCAAAAACAATTACGCCGTCAAAATCCTTTCCGAGCCAGTTCACAATCTTTTCAAAGTTTGAATCGCTTTGGTCGAAACCCTTTGATAAAGCAGAATAGGTAGCAAATAAAATAGCCTCGTCATTGCTCAACGAGGCATCCGCTTTTTTACCACCCTCAAATTCCGTCACTAAATCGGAGTTGCCGAATAACGCCGTAACATCACGTTTTGCATCCGGCACTAAGCCCCTGTTTTCACTTAGCCACACGGCTTTTTTATTGCCTTGATTGAAGTTATCCAAGATAATCCCTGTAACCGTGCGCCCCTTGCCTACGCCTGTGCCGTCACCTAAGAAGAATCCCCTTGTGTTGCCATTGGGGAGGGTTTGTTTATGGCTTTGCCCTGCGTATGTGACCGCCTCTAACTGCACATCAGACAAAATACCATTGCTGATTATATCTTGACTTAGAGTAGGCTTGTAGGTAACAGGTGGCGGCTGTATCGCACTCATAGCCGCACTCTCGCTGATGTTGGCGGGGTGGGGCTGTACGTTTGTAAGCAGTAGCGGTTGCGGCTCGTAGTTCTCAAAAATGCTGTCGGTGAGTTCTGTTTTAACAGGCTTTGGCGGCGTTAGCCGCGGCTCAATACTCCCAAGAGATTGTCCGCTAACAGCATCGTCAACTCGTCCAAATTCAGGGTTGACATCATTTCGTCCGTCATTTCCTCTATGTCGTTCTCCGTGGACGATTGGTGCAAGCCCATCATCGCCGACACTTGCAGGGTCGGGTGGAGTTGAGGGAGTTCCGTCAGATACTGCACCAAGTTCTGATGTAGTGGTCTGCTCTCGTCCAGTTCCACCAACTGCGGTATCAGTTCTGCCGCTTGGAGCAAATACAGACTCATCGGGCTTGCGTTCCGGCTCTCGCTCTGTAATAGTTTCAGAGCGTGTTGGTGTAGCGATGATTCGTTCATGTCCACTATCAATTTCAATGCTTGGTCTATCATTCCGAATACCTCCCAAGATATTTTGTAGGTCGGTCAAGTTTTCGATAAAAGCGGTCTTTACAGGCTCGACAGTAGCACCGTTCTTGTCTATGACAAGCACTTGTATTCCAAAGGTTGTGCCGTATTTGTTGTAGTTCTTGCCGTCTACGCCAATGTTCGCCTTGACGTTGTACTGAGCCTTGATGTCACGCCACCAACTGCGGAAAGCGGGAGCATCATCAGCCATTCCTTGCCCGACAATGGCAACCAATCGTCCGTTGGGAGCAAGCATCTTTAATGCCTCGTCAATGTGCTTTGCCCCGATTTTCGTGTCGTGGATGTTACGTTCAGCCGATGAAGAAAACGGCGGGTTCATAACAATGACCGTAGGCTCTAATTTATCACCGTGGATGTTGTTGATTTGCTCGGCATCTTCATTGAAAAATCCGTCAAAAGGTAGATTTTTAAGGATTTCAAGCCTACGTTTGTCGAGTTCGTTGACGAATACCGTTGCACCGTCTTTCTTGGCAAAAACCGCAATGCCGCCAATTCCGGCGGAGGGTTCAAGCACAACATCGTCTGCGGTCACGTTCGCCGCCCAATTCGCAAGGTACGCAATGCTCGGCGGGGTAGAGAATTGTTGAAACTTCTCCATTTCAGCGGTGCGACGGGTCTGTGTGGGGAACAATTCAAGAGCGTTCATCATGCTTTCATGTGAGAGGTTGTCAACCGATAACACATACTGATTCACGCCGAGTTCCATTGCATCGTAGGCATCTTTTGAGGTAAAGGCGTTGTTTGCCATCGTATCGCCGTATGCCTGTGTTGCCGCCGCAAAAAGTTCCGCACTTGTAAACCTTTCGCCATTTTCCAGTTTGGACTGTACAAAGGCGGCTATTTCCGTTGTCGGGGATGTGGCAGCTTGTACGGTGGTGATTTCATTGACTTGCGGTGGGTCTGTAATTTCCAAAGATTCGTCATAAGCCCTGCCGATTGCAACGGCGGCATCCATCATTCGTTGTAAACTTGCCTCTGCTGATTCTCGTAATTCGTCAAAGTTTTCAATGCCGTATGCCGTCAACTCGTCAATTACGGACTGAGGTACGTTTTCCTTTGTGATTACTACCTCGCCATCAGCGTGAACACGGCCAACAATATCAATTTCATCGGGGTCTATATCGTTGAACACGATTATCCTGTCGGGGTCGGATAAAAACCGATAACTAAGGGAGTATTCAGCGGCGGTGTCTTGTTGCGGTTCATCTTCTGTAATGCTTAATTGCGGTACAGCCTCATGGACGGTAACATCATCCATGCCATGTCGCACAGCAACCCCGAAACCCTCACTCACAAGGCGGTCAACATATCCATCAAGTGCGTGTGCGGGAACACCTACGAGCGGCACACGTTCGTCAAGTCCTACGTCACGCCCGACAAGGGCAAGGTTAAGGAATTTCGACACAGCGTTGGCATCGCTACCCATTACCTCATAAAAGTCACCCAGCCGATAAAATAGGATTTTATCTTTATGCTCGTTGGCAATGGCGGTGTAGTCCTGCCACATCGGACTGCCCTGCGGTTCAAGCGAGTTATCCGAAACATCCAATAGAGGTTTGCCCTCATGGACGATATTGCCCTCTATGCCGTACCCAACTGCAACACTTCTTCCATCGTTAGTAAAGCGTTCAATATATTCGTCAAGAGCATGGAGGGGGATGCTGATATAGGGTTGATACTCAGCCAATCCAAAATCGCCCATTACAAGTGTTAATTCATACTGCTTTGATAAAACGTGTGCATCTTCACCAATGGCATAGAAATAGCCGCCGCCATGCTTTAATGCGATTTTATCTTGATGTTCGCCGGAAAGGGCTTGATACTCCCGCCACAATTCATTACCCTGCGGCGTTGCAATTTCAGCTTGCAGGGCTTGCTTGTGAGCATCAAGAACGCTCATATAATTTACCCGCACATCATCATCGGATAATTCGCCGTTGCGGTAGGCGTTCATTTGCTCCCACACATCACGAGGGATATTTGTTGCCCCTGTTATATCGCCCCACGGAGTAATGCCTGTTGTGGTGGTGATATAGGTGTAATCGCCCATCTTGCCTACGGCATATTCCACACCGTCCTTGTTATAGCCAATCTTGTCACGGTCTTGGTATAGGTTCATATCAAAATCGTGCTGTGCAGCTTGCCAATCTACAAAGAAAACAGGCGGTGGACTGCCTTGTGAGGTTACGCTTGCAGTTTCGGGTTGCATTTCGGACGGTTGCTCTGTTTCCTGTGCTTGGGGCGAAACTTCGGCGGCACGAGGCGTAACTGTGGTAAAGACAAACTCTACGTCGTCAATCGTTTCTGTGTGTTGGTTAGAAGATAACTGCGGTGTGTCGGGTGTATTTTCATCGGCAAGTCGCTCCCATTCAACATCAAGGGCATTATCAGCCGCCGTCCGCTCGTCAACAGTTAAAAATTTGTCCTCATCCATGAGTTGTCCTATGCGGCGTTGCACTTTCGCCCACGGCAGGGTTACAGGCTCGGCGTTGTCTTTAACGATATGCAAGCCCTCTTTTGAATACGGACTTGGCGTTGTCGCTTGCCCTGCATCATACTCTGCAAGCAGAAATTTGGCAGTATCACGAGCGCGGGCGTGTTCGTACATATACTCATAAACACGGATTTTACTAGATAAATCGCCGTTCCAGTCTATAATGGCTTGGTCTATGTCCTCTTGGGTTATGGTAGCAGCTTGCGGTGTCACGGTGGGATGTTCCACTTGGATAGAGCCACGAATGGTATCAATCTGCTCCTGCTCCGTTGGAAAGTCCATTAGCGAAAGTTGTTCAGACTGCTCAACGATGGTAATGCCCGCAAACGGCGAAACTAAGCCATTCTCGGAGGGGGGTTCTGTTTCGTGACCCCCCTGTTCAGTTTGCTCTAACTGTGTATCAATTCCTTGACTATGACTGCCTCCGCTTGGGCTTTCAGCCCGTTCATGTGTGCTGTCCAGCCCTGCGGGTTGCTCGTTTTGCTCGGCGGCGGGTTCTGTGCGGATAGTTCCGCTATCAGCGAGTTCAACCGATTGTTCCCAATTACCTCGATTTCGAGGCAATGACGATACAGAGTCCCTTTCAAGCTGTGCCTCGTGTACAGAATCCCCCTGTGCTTGTTGAGGTATTCTTTCCTCATCATCCCGAATCGCCCCAGCGGTTGGCTCTGCTGGGGTATCGCTATGTTGGGTATTAGATAATCCCCGCAATGGGAGTATGTTACTTTGTCTACTACCGCTACGCTCATGTCGTTGCCCTCCCAATCCCACGGCTTTTTGCCGTTCGTATTTTTTTATGGTTATTTCAATATCACGCAAAACTTCTTCGGACACATCGCTGACCGCTTTGCCGAGGGCGTATACGCTGTCGGGGGTGTTAAAATCAAAAACAGATTGAAAATCCTCGTTTTCGATAAACTCCATCGGGTCAATGCCGCACCTTGACATAAGGGCGTAAGCGGTGCTAACCGTAAGAGCATCTTGGAACGTCACACCGATATTAAATTCGTCAAGCCCATCAAGGAAACTGCCCTCTACGGCATAGTTAATATCACGCCTATTATCTTGATAGTAGCGCGCCGCAAGGGTCTGTGCAATGCTTTGAAGATAATCACCGAGCTGATTGCCACGCAGGGGTGTTCCGTTGTTTGCATCATATCCGGCGTAGCTTTCATCATCAATGTCAAACTTCTCAACGAGTGCATCAATCACGGAATTTTCATGTTCCCGCTTGACCGCCCACACGAACGGACGGCGGGGTTTCCCATACCGTCCGTCATGTGTGTCCGCTACATCAAAAACATACTTTAATCTGCTTTCGCCGCTTGTATTATCAATGAGAGCAATACCCTTTGCGCCACGTTTTACAGAGCGGTTCATGGGCTTGTTCCACATTTCAATCGGCGCACAAGCTACTGCATCGGGGCGTTGGGCGTGAATCATCAGTTGCTCGTCAAAGGGGTACTTGTAAAGCCGCCCTGCGGTATTAAGAAAACCCGTCCAATCGCCCATGCTTTGGGTAACTTGGCGGGTCTGCTGGTCGGCAAGGTCGGCGTACATTTGAAGTTTATTCGTCAACAGCATCCCCCTCCAAAAGCATTTCATCATCGGCTATAAAAAAGCCGAGTTCCGCAAATTCCTCGTCCGTAAGGCCGTCCAACTTTTCAAGCGTTGAGCCGAATATCTCAATCATGTCCGGCTCATACACATCATGGAGGGCTGTCACGAGGTCATTCCGCAAGATTTCACGGTCTGCGGTATCGAAAATGCTCATAAGGTTAAGTTCCTCGGTGCTGAATTTATCAAGGGCGATTATCATAGGATTAAACCTCCATTTCTGTTTTCTTTTTGGACTTGTCGGGGGTATCAAGCCCCGGCTGTGCCTTGCCGTCATACTCGGTTTTGCTTTTCTTTTCCCCTGTGGCGAGAGCGTTCATCAATGAGGGCTTTTCTTTCTCTACCTTGCGGAATTTATCTACCAAGCCCTCTATCAATATCTTGTGTGATTGCAAGTGAACATCGGGCGTAGGTGTGTCAAACCCTTTCGCCCATTCCTTGCTGGCGGCGGTTAATCTGCCGTCATGGTCGGAGTAATTCACGTTGCTTGCCAAAACCCACGCCACACGGTCAGCACCGTATTTATCAATAACACCACGGATGGCGGTATCAAGGTCATAACGGTGTGTGTCGTAATTGCTTGCGATAACGGCATTATCAATCGCATTACCGCACTCTACGTTTAGCTTGCGGCTGTCGTGAAATTCCTCGATTTCGCCCTTTTGCAAAGCCTCATCAGCCGAAAGCGAATATATGGGCTGGTCTTTGCGGGGAATATCGGGTATTTCAGCGGTGGGCGGGTCTGCGGGTGTCGGCGGTGGTTCGTTACCGCCTTGCTCCACGGCAGAGGCAGCTTGCTCCGGCTGTTTTTCTACCCCAAGAAATGCAGAGAGTTCAGCAAATCCAACCCTGTCAACAAAATGAGAAGTTATCTCGCCGCCTTGATTAAGAACGACAACATCACTCACAGACAGGCTATGCCCCGAAAAATCCTTTGGCGGGTCATTGAATTTTTGAAAAATGCCCTCCAACGTGGTGTCGGGGGCAAGCGGCTCGGTGTGAACAATCACATAATTATTACGGTTGACTTCCAATCCCCGCTGTTCAAGAGAATCAAGCCCCTCAAAGCGAACATCCCTTGCTTTTTCTACACCGTCCATAATCTGATAAATGGCGAATGTGTCCTCTTTGGCATTGATAAAGTCGGATTCGATTGCCGCCTCTTGTTGCTGATTGGTCTTGTTTTCGTTTTCCCTGTATTCAAGGGATTTTTGCCAGTCCTCACGTTCGATGCCGTAGATACCCTCATGGGCTTTGAGTTCATTCAAATCGTAAGCCATTGCCTCCGTGCCGTCCTCGTAGAGCATAAAAATGGTATGGTCTTGTTCGTGCAGCTCGGCGGCTCGGATATATTTCAAGGGCAACATATCATCGGAGGTATAACCGTATTCATCCCTGTCACCTACGCTGATGCTGGGGTCGGGCATAAATTCTTTATCCCACGGCGGCGGGGGCGGGTCGTAATCTTTGCCAGCCATTTCAACGGCATAAATCTGTTTCCAGTCCGCAGTTGATAACCGCTTAATTTCGATTTTGACATCATCGGGCAAGGCATCATCAAGAAAGGTGATTTCACGGTCAAAATTGATTGTGGCGAGAAATTTCGGCTGTCCGTCCTTGTCCTCGGTTTCGTTCCAGTTCCAAACTTCTACGCCGTTTTCCATTGGCCCCGAACCGATGTGATAAAAGGCGGGTGATTGCCTGTCAACTTCGGCTTGATGGGTCTGCTCGTTAATCAGCTTTACATCGTTGATTATTTGCACTACTTCGGGCGGTAGCTTGTCCTCGAAATAGGTCACGTTCCGAGAAGAATCAACATGAGCCACTTTCGTTATACCGCCAACGGTTTCAATCGCCCCTGTGTTGTCTTTTTCAAGATTGTTGAGTATGGTCGTACCCTCGTTGTCGTACACAAACGCAAGGCTAAACGGCTTTTTGTCGGTATTAAAGTACACGGTGGGGTCGGAGTATTCCTCGTCACGGAGTATGGCGGTAACAGGCGCAAAACCTTGATTGTCAATGTTCACAAGCCAACTCGCCGCAAAATCATTTATCTGCCCCTGCAAGCCTGTGATTGTCCGCTCGTTGCCGTTGCCGTCAATGCTGTGTCCTACGCCGTCCTCGATACGCTGGTAGAGCGGCGGCATAGATTGTTGAAACTCTACGGCGGTGGCGGTTTTGGTTGCTTGGTCTACATCAAACACAATCATGGGGTCGTACATCAAATCGCCGTTCATGGTGTAGGTGTGCATGATTGAGAGTTTGTCGGTATCAATCCACTCTAACGACAACGGCATAAACCCAGCCCCAGCCTCGCTACGCTGATACGAAAATTCGCCGCTCGTAATCTGCGGGAATAATGCCGCCAGCTTTTCATAGTTGCGTTGTTCAAGCGTGGCGGGAGCAATCGGCGCAACCTCGGCTTGTTTGGTCGGTTCGGGCTTTATCGTCATGTTGTTCACCATTTGCACTACTTCATTGACGGTAAATTCCACTCCGGCGATTGTTTCCGTGGTGCTTTCGGTGGTAAATTGCGGCTCGGTGGGAGTTTTAACCGCTTGGGTCGGCGGCGGGGTTTCGGCAGCCTGTTCAGCAGGAGCGGTCATATCAATGCCACGTTCTTTACAGATAGCCTTAAAGCGGTCATCAATGGCGTTGATTAGAGTGTTCGCCTCTTTGCGAATGGTGTCTTGTGATGCCTTAAACTCGTTCATGTCATGCGTACCCCAAGTAGCAAGGTAGCCGAATGAGTTTGCCCCGGTTTCAATTCCGTATTTTTGGCACACGACATATGAAACGCTCTCTGCCTCAATTTCCTTAACGTCCTTTGAGGCGGGCTTTTCGTTCTCGGCGGCGTTTTCACGGTCATGCAGTCGGGCATGGGTGATTTCGTGGATTATGGCAGACACGGTTTGGATTTCGCTCATGCCCTCACGGATGCCGATTTTTTCACCGTAGCGGCAGTAGCCGTCTTGGTTCTCGTTCATCGGTTCAAACACAATCGGCAGGGGCGATATTTCCCGCAGGGTGTCTATAAATGCCTCGTAATGCTCCACGTTCCCGGTCAAGTCCTCGACAAGCTGGGGCAAAGGTTCACCCGCCGTTTGGCTCACATCAAAGACAGGCACTAATTTGAACGCCACACTACGCTTGGTGAGTTCGGTCAATTCCTCCATGACAGGCTTGCCGTTATCGTCCAAAACTGCTTTGCCTGTTTGCGGGTCAATTTTTTCAAATAGCTGTGTCTTGGGCTTGATTTCAATGGGTGCAAAAATCCGCAGAGCAGTTTCTCCCCGCTTTGGAGAGCGGTTAAATTTTTCTTTCCACAGCTTAAAACTGGCTACCCTTGTGGCTTTTGGCATTTGTGAATGAATAAGCATGATGTTACGGCTTGAATAATTGTGGAAATGTGACATAGATTTCAAATATTCCTTGTACTTGTCGCTTGAAAACAAGTCTTGTACGCCCGCCTCCAACTTGTCGGTGAGTTCTTTGGTGCGGACTTCGTTTTCTTCTTGCCAAGCCTGTCTATCGAATTTTGGTTTTGCTGTATCAGCCATCGTTTACCTCCTTTGCGAGTTTTTCTTTGAGCATGAGCAGGGTCGGTTTGTGCTTGTTATCGTACGTTTCGGCGTTTGCCACCGCCGCACGGAAAGCCTTGTCTTTCTTCAAATCATCAAGAAATTCCATGATGTGGGGGCAGATGCCAAACTTGCCTTGTTTACAGTAAAGGCAATAATCACAGTCCATGTCGGCGTATTTGTACTTGTACATAGAATCGCTCCCTCCTTGTGAAATTGAAAAAGCCGCCTACGCGCGCAGTAGACGGCTTTTCGGTGCAGATTAGTGGTTAAATATCGTCAAGGGATTGGTTGCGGTCATCTTTGTGTCGTTCCCGCCGAGCATCGGCAATATTACCCTTGTGCCGTTCTCGTTTTTGTTGCTCCAATGCCTCCAAATGCTCTAAAACAGAGGGGCGAGAGGCGTTATTGATAATGCCGTCACCGACCAAGTTATAGTTGTCCTCGGCGGCGATTTCAGCCGCACTAAGGTAGTTCGGTTTCTTCTTAGCCATTCATCGCCCCCTTTGATTCAAACTCCATTTTGAAAGACGGATAACCCTCGCCGCTATCGTCCAAGATGATTGTGGCGTTGTAGGGCTTGCCCGATTTTTCGGAGTGCAGCCCTTTCAAAAAAACACGCCCTTTTGTGATAAGGGCGGTGGCAATTTTGGCTGTGAGCGTTACCCGCTTTGTCGTGAAGTATTTGCTTTCCTTGAAAATAGCGAATTTGCAACCCTTATTATTGCAGAAGAAACCCTTTGGGGATTCAGCGACACCGCCGCCGCATCGAGGACACTCGGCGATAACCGCACCGCCGCCAGTAGACGGTTTGTTTGACGGGAACAGGGCTTTAAGCTCGTCCGGCACGGCGTTGTGTGTTTTCACCGTGTCGGCAACGGATTGATTGATAGCCGACATGAATGTGTCAGCGGTCAACTCGCCCTGCTCAATGCGTTTAAGGTCATGTTCCCATTCGGCAGTCAGCTTGGGGGATTTCACGGCATCGGGCAGTACCTTGATGAGATTCACGCCCTTGTCGGTAGGAAGTAGTAGCTTATCCTTGCGTTTCAATAACTCCGATTTCACAAGGTTTTCAATGATTGCCGCTCGTGTTGCGGGAGTTCCAAGCCCCTTGCGTTCGGCATCATCGGGCATATCTTCCGCTCCCGCCGTTTCCATTGCGGACAAGAGCAAATCCTCCGTGTAATGCTTGGGGGGGTTGGTGAAACCCTCACGGACGGAGGTATTCACCGTAAACTGCTCCCCCTCGGTCATTTCGGGCAAGGGTTTGTCCTCGTCCTTTTTGGTTTTACCGATACTGACGAAAAACGCTTGTTCCACGGCTTTCCAGCCGTTTTGCATGATGGTCTTGCCCTTTGTCGTAAAGACTTCGCCGCCACATTCCAGCGTTATTACCGTTTCGGCGTAAAGGTGCTTATCCGTTACGGCAGATACAAGGCGGGTGCAAATCATCAAAAGGATATTCCGCTCGGCGGTAGGCAGGGCAGAAATGTCAGCTTTTGGCATGGTTGGTGTGGGTATGATTGCGTGGTGGTCGGTGACTTTGGCGTTGTTCACCACTTGGGGAACATTCACGCCCTCGGCACTAACCGTAAACGGCAGCCCAGCCGCTACGCTCTGCACAAGAGCAGGGATGCCGCCCGCCATATCCTCGGTGATATATCTGCTATCTGTTCTTGGATAGGTGACGATTTTCTGCTCGTAGAGGTTCTGCACGGCGTTCAAAGTCTGTGCGGCGGTGTAACCGAAAAGCCTGTTAGCCTCTCGTTGTAGGGTTGTGAGGTCGTGCAGCTTGGGGGCAGATTCGGACTTGTCCTTTCGCTCCACGGACTTCACAACGGCGGCATTGCCGTTGCAAGCGGCGGCGATAGCCTCTGCGGTTGCCTTATCCGTCAGCTTTTCCCGCTCGGCTTTGATAGCGGCGGTTGCCTCTACTACATAAAATGGCTCTTTGATAAAGTTCGAGATTTTATCCTCCCTTTCCACAATCATGGCAAGGGTCGGGGTCTGAACACGCCCGACACGGAGTTGTGCGTTATACAGGACAGAGAATAGGCGGGAGTAGTTCATGCCGACAAGCCAATCGGCTTGCTGGCGGCACTTGGCAGAGTGAAACAGCCCATCGTAATCCCCGCCGTCTTTAAGGTTGCGAAAGCCGTCAGCGATTGCGGATTCTTCCATACTACTAATCCAAAGTCGCTTGATAGGCTTTTTGCATTTTGCGTGTTCGTAGACAAGGCGAAAAATTAACTCGCCCTCTCGTCCAGCATCACAAGCGTTTGTGATTGTGCCAATATCCTTGCGTTTCATTAAATCTACAAGGATTTTCAACTGCTTTTTCGTACTGGCGGCGGGGGTGTATTTCCACTCTTGCGGAGCAATCGGCAAATCCTCATACCGCCACTTGGAATGTCGCTCATCATAGGCTTGCGGCTCGGCAAGCCCCAGCAGATGCCCGACACACCATGAAATTACATAACCATTGCCCTCATAACTACCGTCACGGCGGGTCTTTGCGCCCAGCACATCAGCCAAAGCCTTAGAAACAGAAGGCTTTTCGGCGATAACGAGGTTTAGCATAGGCTTTTACCCCCTTTCCTTTGATTGATTTTTGCGTTTGTTGGGTCAGTATTACGACACCACACAGTAGGGCAACCGCCAAGAACAGCACACCCAGCACATAGTTCATCACAGGCGGCAATTCGCCTGTTTGCGGCAAGTTAATAACGCCATAATCGGCGTAGGGAATGTTGGGGTCACGTTGGATGGTTATATCAACGGAAACATCACTCGTACCCACGGTGAAGAAAATCCTTGACCTCTCACGCAAAAAGCCAAACTGGACGGAATTGTTACGCAAGTAATATTCACCCGCACCCAGCGAAATTGTGGCTCTACCTTGTGCATCGGTAGTGACTTCGCCAACACGTTGGTTATCTACGGCACGATAAACCGCAAAGGTAGCACCGTGTAGTGGATTGCCGGATTTTTCGGTTCTTGTGATGATGTCAACACGGTTCTGTGTCGGTCTTGCTGGCGTTGCGGGTTGTGCAGGGGTAGTTGTGGCTGGTGGGCGTGGGGTTTGCGTTGGGGTCAGAGTTGGTTGCGGCGTTGGTTCGGGGGTCGGTTGCGGAATTGCACTTGCCGTAACTGTCATATTAGATACCGCACCCGCTCGGATGGTGAAATTGATACGCTCCATATCACGGCGGTAGCCCTGCGGCATGAGTGCGTTTCTTTTGAAATATTGCCCCGGCGGTAGGAGTGCCGATGCCTCACCAAAGGCGTTCGTGGCAATGGTTGTGATAACTTCGTCCGTCATTACATCATGGATTGTATAAACCACACCCTCTAACCTATCCCTCGAATCAGAGGAAATGGCGGTAATAAGCAGTCTGCCATACAACACTTCGGGAGTTGGGGTCTGTGCGGGTGGCGTGGTGGTGGCTGGTGTGCGGTTTGTGATTGAAACTTCTCTTATCGCTCCCGCCGCTATCCTCACGTTCACACGCTCGGTATCAAATTCAATGCCCTGTGGGGCGTGGAGTTGCCGTAAGAAATAATCATCGGGCATCAAAGAAACAGCCGCCTCGCCGAATCGGTCTGTGATTAACTCGGCAACAAGGCGATTATCCATTGCACGGCGCACTTCAAAAATCGCACCGTGAATCGGTGTGCCGTCCGCTCTCGCTGTTATGACAAGCCGCCCCGGTTGCGGTGGCGGGTCTTGTTGTGGTGGCGGGGTCGGTTCGGGTTCGGGTCGGCTTGTAAGGTTCAGTTCATTAAGCCTGTTCGCCGCAATCCGCACGTTTACCCTGTCGGGATTGGGGATAAAACCTCTAACTGCCTGTACTTCACGCACAAAATAATCGCCTATCGGCAAATCAATGGCAGCTTCGCCAAAAGTGTCCGTAACTAAAAAAGCGACAAACTCACCGTCCATTGCCCTGCGTAGTTCAAACATCGCTCCGCTCAACAACTGCCCTGTGCCTTGCGCCCGTAAAGTGATTATCAGCCGTCCGCTATCAACAGGCGGCGGGGGTGGGCCGGGTGTTTGGGGCTGGGTCGGAACGCTGAAAATCGTTATTTTTTGCCGTTGCCCTGCGGTGATGGTAGTGCCTACCACGTTGGTAATAGGGGCATGGTTGTGTGCGGGCAGAACGATAACGATATTGTAATTGCCTTGCGGTAATGGAAATTCGATGGTTCTGCCTGTGGTGTCGGTAGCTAACTCAACAAGGCGGGTTGTTTCACCAACACGGTACACGGCGAAAACCGCACCGTGGAGCAGTACGCCGTCATGGGTGCTGTTGATGATTACCAAGCTACCCAGCGGCGGCTCGTCTTGGGTCGGAGTTTCGGTTGGCTCATCTTCACCATTTTCGTAAGTGCCGTTCTCGCTTGTAGGATTTATATATTCATAATCAATGTCCGTGCCGTCTGTTTCGGCATACGCCGTTACAGCCGCCGCCATAACCATGACGAACATCAGCACAAACATGATGGTGGACTTCAAGAGATTGGATTTCCGCATTTATAAGCCTCCTTCGATTTTTCTCGCCCGAATAAGCAAACGATGGGTTGCCTCTCTGATGGGCGTACAAGTATATAAGGTGATGATGGATTCGTTATGGGGTTGGATAAAGGCAATCTGATTGTCGGGCGTGATTACCAATATCTCAAAGACTTCAAAAGCCTTGTGCTGTCCGTTCATGGCTTGAAACCCGATAATATCGCCGTTTTCTACTTCACCCAAGCGGTTAAACATAGAGCCAAAGGTAAAGTTGCGATGCCCTGCGATAACGGCATTTCCGATTTCACCGATATTCGCCGTCTGCGGTACACGCCCCGGTGCTACCCGCAATTCCGGCTCTTTAACGCCCTCCATGACTGGCAAGCGTAGGTCAATACTTTCAATGGTGAGTATGCCGATGGGAACAATATCGCTCGGAAAGTCCGCTTGATTAAGCGGTTCAAGTGGCGGGTAAACTTCGGGCAGTTCTTCCGGCTCGTATGGCACATAGGCGATATACGGTTCATAATCATAGTGTTCGGGTACATAGTCGTATTCATCGGAAACAACAGGCTCGTATTCGTATGCGGGGCTTTCAATTTCTGTTTCTTCAATAACATAGGCGGGCATGACCGCTAAAATGCTTTCAAGCAAATCCGCTTGCTCGTCAAGGTCGGCTTGCCGATTGAGTGACGGCGAAACAAGAAACCATATACCAACGCAAAAGGCGGCCATCATGACCGCCACCAGCACAATCGTCTTTTTATTCATAATCAATCGTCCTCCGCTTTGCGTTCGTCCTCGTCTGTGTTGTAGTAATCCTCGTCCGTTACGTCCTCGGCTACATCGGTTTCGGTTTCGGTTTCAAACTCCATTTCATCGCCAATATCTTCTTCGTCCTCGTCCTCATCATCGTAATCGCAGTTGCCGCCTTGCTGTTTCGGGCGAACGATTTTGAAGTAATATCCGGCACCGCCAGCGACAAGCAATGCAACAATCACAAAAATTATTGTGCCGTTACCGCCGCCGCTGTCATCGGCAGGGGGTGGGGCTGTGGATTCTTCCTGTGAATTGTTGGGCGGCGGCTCGTTGGGGGTCTGCGGAGTTGTAGCAACAGGGATGCCCCCGCCGCTACTGCCCACGTTCAAATCTGTGCCGTCCTGTGCAGCGAGAGCAATCAAGTCCTGTTCGGTTACAGCGTTAAGGAAATATACATTATCCGATTCACGCTGGCGGTCTACTATAAGAAAGAAGATATGCCCTGCGGGGGTAGTGAAAGTAAAAAACTCAATATCATCGCCGTCCGTGGCGTTATCCAATACGCTTGCTTGCCCCGCAGGGGTAAGCGGATTGGATGAAGTGACAGGGATATTTTCCGGCGGGTCGGGTTGTGGCGGCGGTTGGATGCCGATATAGAGCGGATTAACTACGCCCACAACATTGGACAAGTTCCCCGCAAAGTCCACGGCATGGATTGCCAGCGTATCGCTATTTCTGAACGCCAGTAAATCTACCCTCAATACACCGTCTACACGGAAGTTAAACCGTTGGTCGTTGATAAAGATTGCCTCAACGCCCATAAAGCCGCCAGATGCCTCAATTCGCAGGGTTTCACCCTCAACATCGGCGGTCACGGTTGGCGGGTTGCCGCTTTGGGAGGCATACGCCGTTGTCGGGAAAAGAAAAGCACCCACGCAGAGCATGAGTGCCAGCAGAGCAATATATTTAGTTTTCATCAATCTGAATCCTCCTTGTCATTTTCGGTTTGTGGGGTAGCTGCTCCCCTTGTCGGCGTTTCGGTGGGTAAGTCCAAGTTCGGTACAGTACCACTTTTTTGCTTGTCTTTGAACATCTGCACAAAGGCAGCGAGTTCTTCGGGCGCAACCTCCACGCCACGGAAAGCCGCTATAATATCAGCGTTTTCAAGGTCTACGAGTTGTTTTTCCAACTCACGCAAGCGGGCTTGCCCCTTGCTGACCTTTTCACGCAGTTTTGCCATTTCGTCCTTTATTTTTGCAATTCTTGGGTTCATAAAACGCTCCTTTCCTCGTAATTATCGAAACTCTAAAAAGAAAATCGGGTTTAGCCTGCGTCCATCAACGGACACTTCTATATGAAGATGTGGCCCCGTTGATGCTCCTGTTGTGCCTACGGTTGCTATGACATCGCCCCGCTCAACCTCTTGCCCCAGCGTGACAAAAATCTCGTGGCAATGTGCGTACCGCATTTGCATACCGTCCTCACATTCGATAATGACAATATTGCCGTAGCCTGTTGGGTGATAACCTACATATACAACAACGCCGTCAAGCCCCGCTAAGAGCGGTGTACCCGTTGGCAGACCCATATCAAGCCCCCAATGAAATTGCTTGCCGCCGTCTATGGGATGGATGCGATAACCGTACAGACTGGAAACGAAAGGCCGCCAGTCAAAATCAAATGGATTTCCGAATATCTGCCTTGCTCCCAATGACTGCATGAGAACATAGAAATGTTGGGTTTGGTCATCGTCCATGCGTTCTAATAAAACCTCGGTAAACGAGCGGGAAGTCAAAGTAACATAGAGGATATGCCACTCATACTCGACAATTACGGTGTAAGTGTAGGTATAGGAGTGGGAATTGCCGTCCTCATCCGTCCAACTGCCTGTGCCAGTCCGTTCTTCCTCTCGCTCTCGTATCTCCATGACGGATTCCAGTTCAAGGGTATATTGAGCATCGAAAATCGCTTGAATGGTTGCCGCAACATCAGCAAAGATGAAGTCCTCATACACCGCCGACAAAAACGCTATCAGAGCAAAGGGGTCATGCCCTAAACTGTCAATGCTTAAACGATACTCGTCATAATCGGGGTAGTTTTCTTCAATTTCATTGATATAGATTCGCAAGTCGGTTTCCAGTTCGGTGTACATAATGCTTGCATCGTCAATGTCCTCAAATTCGGCAGGGTACATCACATGACCGACAAAAGAGGAAGTGCCGCTAAACATCCCCACACACATGGTAAACATGGAAAGAATGAGGAAGATAATCAGTAATATCAGCCCTGCCTTAACCAAGAATATGGGGTTCTTGCGGATTATCGCCGTGACTACCTTTGCGGCTTTGGCGGTAAAGCCCACGGCTTTGCCTGTCGCTTGTCCGGCTTGCTTTGCGGCTCGTAGCTGTTTAGCATAGTTTCGCTTGATGGCTCGTTTTTGCATAAACCGTGAGAGTGGATTGCTTTTTAACTTGGGGTTATCCCGCAGGGCTTTCCTGTAATCCAACCGCATTTTGTTCTTGATGGACTTTTGCTCCAACTTCGCAACGCGGCGGTAGGGTCGGTTCTTGTGGAAACGGTATGCAGAACGTACAGATTGCTTTGCACCACGATAACCGCTCTCTGCCATAAGTTCAGCTTTGTGAGCTACTTTTACACCCACGTTGTCATGTTCCACTTGATGAATTTTGGCGTGTATCTTTGTAACGGCAAGGGATGTAACCACGCCCGCCGCTTTGACAGGCATTGCCGTATTTTTCGGCTTGTTCCACTTCGCCTCACCGATTGGTATTTTTTCAACTTCGTGGGTCAGCTTGGAAACGGTCTTGCCTTTGTCCTCGTCAAATTCAAGGGTTTTCTTCTTGACCGTCCGAGTAGGCAGCTTGTCTTGGGCTTTTTCCAGTTTCTCGTCCAGTTTCTCAGCCCGCTTTTCCAGTTTGGCAACCACTTTTTCGTCTTTGGCAAATTTCAGCTTGCTATCGGGTTTGTCGGAGGTAGAGCCGGCAGGGGTAGTAGTGCCATCATCAGCATCACCCGCCTGTTGTTCGCTTGACTCGGCGGCATTTTCGGGAGTTTCGGCGTTTTCGTTTGGAGTACCGCCGTCAGTTTCATTACCCCGCTCATCGGAAGAATCAGCATTGTCGGGCTGTTCTGCCTCGTCATGTTTCAACGTGTCGTTATCTTCTTGCGGCTCATGTTTTAAGGATGAGTCCTTTTCTTTTAACTTGGACTTCCGCTTTTGTTTACGGTTGAGGGTCATTTTACCGAGAGCGGTTGCTCCAACCTCTAACGAAAAGCGTGTAGCAGATACAGCGGTGTTCCTGTCGGGCGTTTCATCGGGTGAGATATTACGCATGATGCTTGCCGCACCGTGTTGTAACCCTGCAAGCCCCGCCGCTGTTTCATTACCGCCCAATGACGGAGTACCCGCAGGGGGAAGTGCCACCCCTGTTGTTTCTTGTGGGGCGGCACTTGTTTGGGGTCTTACATCGTCACGAGAAAACTCGTGTTCCAGCCGTGATTGCGGTCTGCGTTTTCTTGTGGTGTCGGTATCAGCGGCGGGTTCAACTTGGCGGGGGTTGCTTTCGTCAAAGTTGAGTTTTCGGCTCATCATCCCACCTCATCCAATTTCGTAGTCATAATACGATACAGTTCCGTATCTTTCGGGAATTTGTCATTGAATGGGATAATGGTATTGCCGTGAAACAGCAAACCCTCACCAGCCGCCGATTGCGTTACATACGAAAGCTGATAAGGGCTTATGCCAAGCTGTTTTGCAAGGATTTGTCTATCCCCGCCCGCTTGGTTGAGCATGAGGATAAAGTCGCTGTTTTCAAAAATGTTCTCAATCTCACGAGAAGAAAGCATATCCTTGACATTTTGGGTGATACCCGTAGGAATACCGCCCCATTTCCTAAATCGTTTCCATATCTCTATGGAATAGGCAGCGGTCTGTTCCTCTTTCAAGAGCAAGTGAAACTCGTCTATATAAAACCAAGTCGTTTTACGAGCGGCACGGTTGATTGTAACTCTGTTCCATACGGCATCTTGCAAAATCAGCATACCCAGCTTTTTAAGCTGTTTGCCGAGTTCCTTGATGTCAAAGCAGACAAGGCGGTTACTCATGTTTACGTTGGTGCGGTGATTAAATACGTTTAACGAGCCTGTGACGTAGATTTCCAATGCCGTGGCAACGTGTTGTGCCTCCGGCTCGGACTGCTTGCGGATAAGGTTGTACAAGTCCTCCAAAATCGGCATTTTGTCGGGGTGCGGGTCGGCAAGGTATTCCCTGTATACCAGCCGCACACAGCGGTCAATGATGGTCTTTTCCGTAGGGGAAAGCCCCTCTTTACCGCCGACAACCAACTCGCACAACGAAAGGATGAAGTCACTTTTCAGCGTGAGCGGGTTTTCTTCTTCGCTGTAATCCACGTTTATATCCATCGGATTAAGGAAGTGCGGGCTTGTGGGTGACAGCTTGATTGCTTGTCCGCCAAGCCGTTGCACCAGCGGAAAATACTCACCTTCGGGGTCTGCGATAATGATGTCATCGTTCGTGATAAGGAACGCATTAACCATCTCACGCTTGGCAGAGAACGATTTGCCCGCCCCCGGCGTACCGAGTATCAAGCCGTTCGGATTTTTCAAAGCCTTGCGATTTGCCATGATAAGATTGTTTGAGAGGGCATTTAAGCCGTAGTACAGAGCCTCGCCGTCTTGGAATAACTCCTGTGTCGTGAACGGCACAAAAATAGCGGTGCTTGATGTTGTCAAACCCCGCCGTATTTCAATCTGATTTAAGCCAAGCGGCAGAGAGGACATGAGAGCCTGTTCCTGTTGGAAGTCCAACCGTTTCAATGCACAGTTGTACTTTTGGGCGATACCCGATGCGGCAAACACAAGGTTTTCCAGTTTCCGCTTGGTGGGTGCGGTGTTCAGCACAATAATGGTGACGAGGAACATCCGCTCATTGCGGGATTGCAGTTCCTTTAAGATGTTTTTTGCCTCATCGCCGTAGGTGGCTATATCCGTAGGGATAACGTCCATATCGTAGCCCGACCTTACCGCCTTTTTTTGTTCGGCGATTTTCATTGCATCAAGGTCAGTAATCTTCCGCTTGATGGTCTTGATTGCCTCCATTTGGTCTATGGACTTGATGTGCATATTAACGGTCACGGCGTTGTCCATGTTGAGGTAATCAGCCAAAAGCCTGTCGGTGAGTTCGGGGGCAAGGATTTGAATAAAACTGGCAGCCCCTATGGTCGTACCCATGCGGAAAGTCTTACCGTCACGGAAGTCAAACGAGGTAGGGGCGATATAATCCTTTGTGGAAAGCCCTGTTTTGGCGAGGTCAGCCCATTCAAGCTGTAACTTCTCTGTGCCATCGGGGTGCATTTGTCCGTGGAGTACGGCAAGACGTTCCAATCCGTCAAGGGCATGGGCTTTTACGCCGAGGACTTTGAAATTGTTGATAATGTCCGTTTCTATGCGTTCCAGCCGTGGCTTTGCCTCTTTCATGCTCGGAGCATCAATGCCGAAGGTGATATACTTCATCTTCACCAAGCCGTTGTTGCCTTTGGCAAGCTGATTCTTCATCATCTCGGCGTACTCCACACGGATAGAGTTGAAATCATCGTCTTGGTCGGGGATGCTGATGGACTTTTCAAAGTCTTTCATGTTGCCGTATTTGTTGATAAAGGAGAGCTGTACGCTCACCGTGTTATCAAAGTAGTTGAGAAAATCGCAATATCCCTCGAAAATCTGCGTTTTGTCCTCGTTTTGGGCGAGTTGGTAATTTATATCGCCGAATGTGATTGTTTTGGTGAAAAGCCGCTCGTTGACACGGCAGATACCGTCCTTGTAAATCTCGTGGTAAGGAATGGACTGCTGTGCGGAGGTTGGGGCTTTGCCTGTGCCAAAAATCTTTTGTAACAGGGTTTCCTTGAAACTCGGCTTTTTGGCTGGGGGTATGCCGTTAGGGGCGTTTGCACCCTTTTTTACATCGCTTGCTTTTGCATTTGGTATTGGTGCATTTTGGGGCGGTGTTTGTCGTTTGGTCTTGCGATTGTTCGCTTTGCTCAAATATCTGACCCTCCTTTTCGATTACTGAATAAAAGTTTTCGGTTATATAGGGGCGTTTCGGCGGGAAGAACCATTTACTGCGGATGATGTTGAACAAGATTCGTTCGGCGGGTATGCCGTCACGCTCATACATAGCCATAAAAAAGGCGGGGAGCATTAAAGCCATCATCAGCAGTACGGCGGTTTCATTACCGAGTGCGCCTCGTGTGGCGAAAAAAACAGGAACGCCGATTGCCGCCGCCGTTCCAAAACAGACTACTTGCCGCTTGGTAAGCCCAAGCATAAATTTAGTTTTTACTTTGGTGAGGTCTTTCGGGATTTGGACGTAAGCCACTAATCATCACCCCCTGTCATGTGGCTCAAAATGTGGGCTATGACATCAACCGTCCAGCCGTTGCCAATAGCCTTGTAACGCTGGGTATTGCTGATGTTTACGGTGTTGCCGTTATCATCAACGCCGTGGGCGGTGTAGTTGTCGGAAAGGGTTTGGCAGCGTTCAGCCTCAACCACGGACAACTTGCGGATGGTGTAGTTCCCATCGGGGAGGTTGATTTTGTACAAGCCTGTCTTTGCACCCTTGCCACCGCCGTTGGCACACATTGAAATCGTTTTTCCGTGAACGCTGTAAATCCTGTTGCCTTGACCGCCTGTACCGTAGATACCCACACGGATGGGCGAACAAACAACGGAATCGGTCTGCACCGTAGTAAGGGCGTTCAGTTTACCGTCCTCTCGGACTTCCAATCGCTTAAAACTGCCGTTTTCGTCTACACGAGTGCGCAAGGCAGCTCCGACATCTTCAACCGCCTCGGCAACAAAAAGCCCTGTTTTCTGGCGTTTCACCATTGACAGGGCGTTTTCTTTGTACATCGTTGAGAGTATGGTTTGTGATTTGTCGGCGAGAGCGATTGGCTCTGCTATCATAGTTCGCTTTTTCTTGGCGATACTACTTCGGAAGTCCGCTCCTTGATAGGTTGCGGTAATGCAATGGCTTTTGTCTTGGTATGGGATGCCGCTGTCAAGAATGTCTTTGAGCAAAATCCCTCTGTCATAAGGCTGGGTAATGCCCTCGATGTTCGTCCAGTACAACCGTTTTCGTTGCTGTGCCGACACAAGAGCGGAGTTCATAAGGATAGGTTCACAGCCCAATTCATCGGAAATATAGTCACGGATATTATTAGGCATGGAGGCTACATTTTCGTAAAGAAAATACCGTGGCTGTATCTGCCACAGGGCATCTACAAAACGCATAAACAATTTCCAGCCCATGCCGTCCTTGTCAACTTCACGATTAGTCTTAGCGATACTCCAAAAAGTGCAGGGAGAGCCGCCCATAACGAGGTCATAATCCGAATACTGCCGAAAGTCGGCATCCATAACATCGCCGTGGTGAGCGATTGCGGGGTAGTTGTATCTGCTGATTGACCGTGCATACTTATCAATTTCAAATGCCTCGTAATGCGAAACGGCATATCCGGCGCGTTCAAGTGCAACGCGCCCACAGGATATGCCGTCAAAGAGTGATACCACTTTGAGCGGACGATTCAGAAACAGACCTCCTCATCATCCTCGTAGATGAAAAAGCCGTCCTCGTCAAAGTCCATAGGTTTGAAAGGTGTGGCAAGGTCGCTGAAATCGCAGTCCTCGTCTGCATCAGCTTTGTTCGTGAGTTTCAAAAGGCGTAGATAATTGTCACCCGCCTCAATCGTTTCCAAGAGCAGAGCAACACGGATTCGTACATCCTCGCCGTACTTGGCAATAAGGGTATTGGCAAAGTCCACGGTGAGGTAGTAATCCTCTTGGTTCTCGGCGGCAAATAGTTCATTAAGAGCCTCGCCGAATTGGTAGGGGCAGTCTGCCTGTTCTGCTTGCAAAAAGTCAGCAACCATTTCAAGGGGATTGTGGAAGTTGAGCAAAAACGCTATCTCACCCTCGTCAAGACAGAGGGTGTCGCTGGTAAGCTGTGCGTAAGCATCCTTAACAGCGGCAATGCGGTGTGCCTTATCATATATTTCGCCGTGACCCAGCAGATTTAATGCCTCTGCCTCGAAATCGGCGTAGTTTTGCTCGACACGCTGTTGCAAACAAGCGAGAGGGGTGAGCCTTTTGGAGCAATGGATTATAGTCAAAAAACCATCCTTTCCTTATATAAATGAAATAACCCGCATAGAGCGGGCGTTAATGGGCTGAGAAAATGGACTTTGCAAGACTTCCTGTTTTTAGGAGCATGAAACAGAGCAGAGCTGTGTACCCCACAACCGTCCATATCGCAACGTGGATATTCGGAGCGGCGGCGATGTTACCAACCAATACTGCGTAAATCGCAACGCACACCATGATTAAGAAACCTTGAAACGCAACCGCAAGCAAGGCTTTGAGGTAGTTGTTACCTACGCTCGACCATTCACGGTTTACCATTGTTGAGAGGGGGATAGGTGCTACGGAAATCGTCAAATAAATTTCCAGCATACGCCCGACCACTACAATAAAAATGACGATGGACATGATAAACATGGCAAGCCCGATGAGTTGGATTTGTAGCCATATACCCATCAATTCGCCGATGCCCATATCTTCCATCGTAGCCTCTAACGCCGCCATCATTTCGGGGCTACCGAGTGCGGTATCGCCCAAAATAAGAGCCGCGGCGTTATTGATTACGGTCTGTGCCATATCAAATACCGCCATAACGATGTTAAACGTGTTGGTAAGGATGAATACGGCGATAAAGGTCTTGAAAATCCACTTGAAGATGTTGAATGTGTCGAAGTCTTGGAGATTGTTTTTCTCTATGATTAGCTGTATCAACTCGTAACACAGCACAAAGGTTAGAATCATTCCCGCTATCGGGAGGATAACTGTTTCAGACAGATTCTGTATCATGGCAAAGACCCCGGCGTTCCAGCCCGCCGGGGTTTGTCCTACTTGCACCGCAATATCGGCTACCGAATCATTAACTTGGTCGAATATGCGGGCAAAACTCGCCATGATGCCGTCAATTAGGAACTGTCTTATCCAGTTGGTAATACCATCGAAAAGCCAGCTCATCTAATTGTTGCCTCCTTTTTTAGCCGAAAAGCCCTGAAAGCTGAGGCACGAGCAACATACCGATGAGCGCAACGCCGCCACCAGCCATAAGTTGCTTCATGCCCTGTGATTTCGCGCCGGGGTTGTCATTGCCGTAGCCTTCGAGAAGATTGATTACTCCCCAAACGCCAAGACCGCCGCCGAGTGCGATTACCAATGTTTGCAATACTCCTACTGCGCTGTTGAAAAATTCCATTAAGAAAGCCTCCTTAGATTTTTAGTTTTTTTGTGGTGCTGTGACATATAAAAACAAGGCTCGTGAAAGCCTTGTGCCGGACATGAAAAAGCCGCCATCGGGTAAAGAAACTCGTTGCTACCGAATGGCGGTCATGGGGTGGATGCCCGATGCTGGTGTTGATTGGGGCAGTCCAATATTCAGTTGTAGGTGTATCGTGTTTGTTGAGTTCTGCATAAATATTCCAAAACTGCATATAATAAATGTGTATGCCCTTTTTGAATGACTAAATTCGTCAAGATTCGGCAGTAAATTTATCTGCTTGTCGGCATATACTAATTACATAATAAGTTTTGGAGGAGGGTAAAAATGAGAGATAGGTTCTTGTTTCTAAACAACTCAGAAGAAGAACTACGCAAGATTTCTTTTGATACTAATGAGGTAATGTACGCAGTTCGTGATTCACAAAGCAAAAGAGAAACTGCTTTGGTTGTTAGTGATAGGAATAAGAGGGTTAGCATAGGTTTCCATGAAGAACCGTCTTTTTCATCCCACAACAATGAACCTTTCTACGTCATTAGAAATGTTGCAGAAATTAGTTAGATGTTAATTGTCTTGCTTTGAAACATCAATTTCCGCTACAACATAGACATCATCCTTTCGCAATTTTGCTCGTGAGTTCAAATACTTACCGACATCAAAGTGCTGTTTGGGGTCATGGTCGGAAAGAAAGCGGTAGTTTGGGTGTTTTTCAATGTTGTACTTCCGAGATAAAAAGGGGCGTTCGCCACGCACTTGGAGTATGCAGCGTTCGCCGTCCATAACCGCAATTTCGTCCACGGACATGAGTTCCTTGCCTAACTTTTGGAAGTTCTGACCGTGGGATTCTTGACTGCCCTTGCTAATGGAAGTATTGAACATATCAATCGTTTCCTTGCCGAGCATTTTGCTGATTTCTTCCAACGTGGTCTTTTCCTTGCCTCCAAGAAACAGGGTGGTGTCCATGTTGCCGATTATGGTGTCCATGTTGTCCTTGTAAATCGCTTTTAACTGGCTCTGTGCCTGTAAAATCACACAGGCAGAGATTTCTCGGCTGCGGATTGTGGCTATCAACTTCTCAAAGTTGGGAATAAGGCCAATATTGGCAAACTCATCCAGCAAAAAGCGGCAATGAACAGGCAACCGTCCATTAAAATCGTTGCCGGCACGGTCACAAAGCAAGTTGAAAAGCTGGCTGTAAAGCAAAGCCACAATGAAGTTAAAACTACTGTCGGTGTCCGAGATTATGACGAACAGGGCGTTTTTCTGCTTGATGGTTTCTTCTTCGCCAGTATCAGAATTGATTTTCTTGTAACCGCCAAGATTATCAAGTTCCAATTCGTCCTCGCTCATCAAATCACGAACCTCAGCAATATCAAAGGGTGCAAGCCTCGCACCGCATGAAATGAGTATGCTTTTGGCTGTTTTGCCCGCCGCTAATTTGTACTTCTTATATTGCCGCAGGGCAAAGTGTTGTGGCGCACGTTCTTCCAATGCCTCAAAGAGATAATCAATGGAATTTTTGAAATTTTCGTTATCCTCACGGACTTCCATTTTGTTAATCATCTCTACAAGGCTGTTCATGTTCTGCTCATGCGGCGGGGCTTCATAATGGATATAGCCGATAAGTGCTTGATACAAGAGTTTTTCGGCTTTCGTCCAAAATTCATCGCCGCCCTTGCCGTCACCTTTCGTATTTTCGATGAGAGCCGTCACGAGTTTAAGAATGTCTTTTTCACTACGGATATAACTGAAAGGGTTGTAACGCATGGACTTTTTGAAGTCTATGGTGTTAATGACTTTGATACGATACCCCCGCTTTTTGAGTAACGTGCCAACTTCGGACAGGATACTTCCCTTTGGGTCGGTGCAAATAAAGGAAACAGGAAAATCCTCTGATTCGCATTGCATCAAGTTAGGCTTGACGAAAAAGCGGGTTTTACCCGAACCACTACCGCCGATTACTAACACATTTTTGTTACGAGCGTATTTTACAGGCTTTGGGCGGCTGTTCATGGTAAGGCTTTCCGTTTGGGTCAAGATGATGTTGTTCTTGGGATTGGGGTCAATATACGGTTTAATGTCTTTTTCCGTACCCCAACGTGCCGAGCCGTACTCTACATCTTTGCGGTACTTCTTGGCGTTTCTGCCACGAACATAAACCACTAAACGCATGAGTGCGGCGGCGGCAAGAGCCAGTACAAAGTCCGGCACAGGGATTTCAAAAGGCAGGGCATCAAGGGGCAGGGTCGGGATAACCACTAGTATGATTACAAAGATAATCACATAGGGCATATTGAGCAGTAGCAGCTTTTTGATTTTCGCCGTGTCTATAACTCCACCCCCCGATTCTTGCTCTTGGTAATATCGAGGACTTGGTTTTTGACCTTTTCCATAAGGTCACGCAACATACCCAGCATCGAGGGCTTTTCAGTAGTCCTTGCCATTGTCTTTGCGGTGTATTCGTTGAACGCCGCAGTTATGGCATCAGAATCTCGTGCCTTAAAGAAAACAAGGTGTTTAGGGTTAGTTTCGGTGGCATCCTTAACCACGGCAAAGTCCACGCCGTACTTTCGGGCGATGCTCTCAAAGTCCTTGATGTTCTTGTCGCTGATTTCGATATTTGTTACACCATGCCCTTGCCCAACAAGCTGTTTGACAGTCTGCTTGCCTTTACCCTCGTAGTTTTTTGGGGTTGTGGCTTTCTTGGCACACGACATAAACAGTTTCATGGCTTTGGCAAGTGTTTCCGAGGTCAGCTTGCCGCCTTTGATAACAAGGCAAACATTCTTCTCGTTTATTTGGTCGTTATCTACAATATAAAATCACATCCTTTCGCATAAAAATGGCCGAGAAGATAACTCCCAGCTTATGCCCCTACATCGTCAAAGCTTATCTGCCCGCCGTTACGTTCCACTTCCGGCAATACACCGTGGGTTTTCAACAATCCGTACAGCCAATATCTGCCCTTTGGTGTCCAGCAAGTGTGAATGAGGGTAGTCATGCCGTTTTTGGTGTAGGTATTCGTTACGGTGTAGCCGTTGCCTTGAAAATCCTTGTAGAGCAGCCACGTTCTGCCGATGCGGTATTGCACACGGAGGCGGTGCAAGAGCCGATTGAACGCCACAGCACTCATGCCGTAGTCTTTTGCGATAATGGAAACTTGAACAGCATCGGGGCATTGCAAAACAATGTCGTGATACAGGGCTTTGGGGGTCAGTTGTGCCACCCTGCGGACAAGTGCGGTGTTACGGTTTTGCTCGGCGGCGAGATTACGGAGCAATTCGGCGTTGTATTCGCTGTCCTCTTGCATACGCCGCAAAACTTCTTCGCTGATATACGCCCCATGCTTGCGGATGGTGGGTAATACTTCATCAAATACCCACTTTTCAAAACGCTCGGCGGCGGGCAGCTTAGAGCGGATGATGAGGCGGTATAAATCGCCTTCGGGAATGAAGTTATAGGATTGCATACCGCTCGTGGAGGGGAGGTCACGTTTCAGTACCCCCCTGCAATGTCTTATGATTGCGGCTTTCGGGTTGGTGTACCCAAGCGTTTTCGCACACTCGGTTGCGGGGAAAAAGGGCTTGCCGTCAATCATCAGCACTCCCAACTGTCCGAACTCACGATTTTCAAATACTTGCATTGTATCTTGCATAGATTTCCTCCCTTAAAATGAAAATGCCGCCTCTTTTGGGCGGTCAATGGTTGATTTGTTTATGCTGTTTTGCTTTATCGCCAGCACCGTGTCGGCGTAGTCCTTGCCGATGGGCGGCGGTGCGGTTGTGATTTTAATGTGCGAATACCGCTTGTCGCTCAACAACTCTGTGATTATGCGGTTTGTGGCATCATGCCCTGCTTTGTCGTTGTCGAGGCATAGCTGGATGCTCGTGATTTGCGGGTTGCGTTCCAAAAAGCCGTTTAGTGCAGCAGATGAAACGCCGCCGAGAGATAGCCTGTACCCATCCCAGCCAGTTTGCCCCATGTCATGGATTGAGGCGTGAGCCATACAATCAATAGGGCTTTCAAACAGGGCAAGAGCAGACCCGCCGTGTCCGTTGAGTTCAATCGGGGGAATGGAAAAACTAAATTGCTTGTTACTGCCGGACACATCTTTTTTCAAGTCCTCTGTAATCCCTCGTTCACAAGCGAATCGGGCTTTACCGTCCTCGTCTTTACCGACAAACACGCATCTGTGCTTGTTGCTTTCGTAGAGCAGCCCCGCTTTGATACAACGGTAAATCACATCACGCCCGATACCGCGCCCCCGCAAATACGCCACAACTCTGTCGGCGTTCCTGTTTGGTTTGGGTAGGGTAAATGACTTGGGTGGTGCTGGCGGCTTTATCGGTGCTTTCCGTTCGGCTTTGTATTCTGTTATAGCGTAGCCGCTCGTCAATGATTGCACCGCATCCACAAAATGAACGCCTCTCACTTTCATAAGGAAGTCCAACGCTGAATACCCACCATATTGTGTAGAGTGGCGAAACCACTTGCCGTTTGAGATTTTCAGACTATCATGCTCAACCATTTCGTGCTGGCCGGCTCTGCCTTTGCTTTTGCGGACATTTGACGGCTCGTAAGTAAGCAGATAGTCCAGTAGGTCAACGCTCCGTGCTTGCCGTATTTGTTCCTCGGACAATTTCGGCATCGCCTACCTCCCTTGCGTTCGGCGGCGGCATTTTCAAGCATTTGCCGTCACTTGTAAGGCAGACAGACCCAAAACCCGCAAAGGCACAACCGCTACACTTGCGTTTATAACCTTTTGTATACGGTGATGGTGCGTGTCGGTGCGGCTCTGCCGCCGTCTTGTGCTTATTTCGCCTCGGCATAAAATTCCTCCCTTTGAGTGTGTGATAATGAAACGAACGCCTCGGCTAATGCGGGGTTAAACTGCGTACCCGCTCCGTCTTGTATGTGTCGGAGTGCCTCATCCGGCGGCCAGCTACGCTTGTACTGGCGATTAGGGCTGATTAAGGCTGTGTACACATCGCAAATAGCGGCGATTTGAACAAAATCGGGGAGTTCGGCGGCGTTCATGCTCCAATAGCCCTGTGAATCCCAGCGTTCGTGATGAAAAAGAGCGATTGTCCTCGCCATTACCCCAAAATCGCAGGGCATCCGTCTAAGGATATTTGCACCCCATATTGTGTGGGTTTTCATCAAGGCAAACTCGGCAGGGGTTAGTGCCGTAGGCTTGCCTCGGATATGCAGGGGAATCATTATTTTCCCGACATCGTGGAGGGCGGTGGCGTAGCCGATTTGCCTTGCAGTTTCCGGCTCAATGCCGAATGAAAGTGCCAAGACTTCCGCAAGCCCAGCCGCCGCCCTGTCCTCGTTGTAGTTTGTCATGTGCAGCTCTCACATCCTTTCAAAGTGAAAACGCCCTGCGATTGTTCATGCAGGGCGTTCAGCTACTTGGTGCGTATCAATGCGTTTTCCTCGGACTGGCGGCGTATAATTTCACGCTGTTGCTCAACGATATACTTGTAAAAGCGGTTCTTTTGCTTTTGGCAAGCATGGAGGAATCTGACCGCCACCTTATACTTGTGGACTTCGATTTCCTCACCCTCGTCCAGCGGTTGCGCCTCAATATCTGCCCGCTCGTGCCGCATAACCTCGGCATCAACAGTTTCTTCCGTGCCAATGTCAAAACAAAGGGTTAGTTTTTCGCGGATTGCAAAGTTCTCATTTGTAGTGAACAACATTCCGCCATCGCTGAAATTTGCCATACGGCACAATATCGGCGGGGGTGGCTCGTCATTGCTGTCCGTCACACGCCGCACCATGACAGGCAGAGAGCATTGCAAGCGGTAGCAGTCACGCCGTTGGTCGGCTTTGATGTTACCGACACGCCGCATCTTGGCGAACATGAGATTATCTCGCTCGACCCGCTCAACAAATTGCACAGCCAGCGAGAACATACGAGATTTGGCGAAAAGGTACATTTGAATCGCTTTGCCTCGTGGCAGGGGGTAGTGATAGCCTCGGTGAATAGGCATTTTAATAAGGAAACACCCATCGGGCAGCACTTCCTCTACATATGACCCCAGCGATACACGCCCTTGCACCTCGCTTGCACCGCTTAATCGCTCGATTTCAAGCAAAACTTTCATATCAGCCACGATTTCGATATGTTCTTGCTTGGATTGCTGTTTTGCCATATCTGACCTCCTTTCGGGAATAAAAAAAGACCCGATTGATAGATGGTGATAATCAACCGAGCCTGTTTTGCGTTTTTGGGCATTGCAAAGGGCATGGTGTCGGATAACGCCATGCCCTTTGTCATAACCAAAAGTTGTGTTTATCCTGTTTTTTCAAAGTACATCGCTAACGCCTTTTCTACGATGTCCTGTACCTCCTTTGCGGGTTGATTAGGCTTGAAATACTTGGAATACACATCCTTGCTGACCTTAACCGTGGGTGTGCGGTTTGGTTTTGGGTTCAATGCACCCGATAGAATACGCTTGATTGCATCATCATCCAGCCTGTCTTTTGCCGAATACTTACGGAGCATATCGGCTTTTTTCATATCAACAGATAATCCATACCGTTCTATGCAATTTGCCAATAGGCTTTGTTCGGACTCATGCAGATACGATATTGTGACGGCAGGGATAAACGCGATTGTGCCGTAATCAAGGTATTCTTTCAGCCTTACTATAAGCTGATTTACTCGCAGATAACGGGCAACTGTGTCTTTGGAAAGGCTGTATGTTTCACCTACTCTTGCCATTGAAGTCAACTTATTCGCAACTTGCGAAGAAGTTTCATCAGCCCTGCTATCATGCGGGTTTTCGAGCATTTCTAACTGTTTAATTATGTCATTTCGCTTGCCCTGTGAGAACATCTTAGAATGGTGCAGGGCAATGACCGCCGCCTTTTCCGAGTGGCACATTTCAGAAAATGACCGCTGGATAAGGTTCGTTTCGATAACATAAACCATTGCATCTGCATCGCTGATGTTTTCAAGGATGATAGCGGGTACATCTGAAAGCCCAGCCAGTTTCGTTGCCTCTACACGATTATGCCCCGACAAGATTTCAAGGATAGTGCCTATCCTACGGACGATAATCGGCACGAGTACGCCGTTTGCCTTTATGCTGGCAACCATATCGTCCATCCGCTCTCCCTCATGTAAGCGGAAACGGAATCCATCAAATGGGGTTAGTTGTTCAATGGGAGTGGAGGTTATGACCCGCTTGTTGGTAGGTTGCGTTCCTATAATCGACGTTGCTTGCTCCAATGGATTGACCCCATCGTTGAGTAAGAACAAATCGTCAAGGTTCTGCAAGCGTGGCTTGGCTTTGAGTTTATCGGGCATGACCGCACACCTCCAATGCAAAATTCGTGTAGGCATGAGCGGCTTTGCTGTCGGCTTGGTAGTCCAAGATGCTACGGCTTGCGTAATTTGCCTCGCCGACCTTTACCGTGCTGGGGATGATGGCATTAAACATCTTGATTCTGTCACCGCAAAAATCGTCCAGCAGAGCCTTTGCCGAATGGAAAAGTCTTGTCCGTTCATCGCAGATAGTGAGCAGAACACCCGCTATCTCAATCCGCTTGTTGATTTTCCGCTTTACCTTGAATATGGTACGCATTAAATCGGTCAACCCGGTAGCCGACCACAACTGAGGGCTAACAGGGATAATCACTTCATCACAAGCGGCGAGTGCGTTGATGGTGAGTAAGCCGAGGTATGGGTTCGTGTCTATAATAATGAAGTGGTAGTCACCCCGCAGGGGTTCAAGCAACTCCGACAAGGTATGTTCCCCGCCCATTTCGTCACGCAGATTGATTTCCGCTACGGATAGGTTTATGTCGCAGGGGATGATGTCTACCTTTTCGCCGTGTTGGATGTACTCGGCTTTGTCGGGCAGAAGTTCGCCGTCCATTATTGCAGTCAGTAGGCTGTGCATAGACAACGGCAACTCGGCGGGGCGTTCGATGCCGAAACTCATTGATAAATTCGCTTGCGGGTCAAAATCCACCAAAAGCACCTTGTAACCCTGCTCTGCCAATGCGAAACCCAAATTGCAAGCGGTAGTGGTCTTGCCTGTGCCACCCTTTTGGTTGGCTACGGTTATGATTTTGTTTTCCATATCTCAAACCCTCCTATTATTTTTTTGAATTGTTCTGAATTTGTCCGATACTCAATAAAGCGTGGGGTAACGACAAATTCTAATAGGTATGGCTTGGGTATAAGATACTTGGGGTGGGTCATAATTGACTTGATTGCCCCTGCTTTTAGCAATTTCAAAACCGTGCTTAGTTCCAGTCCTGTCATTTCCGTAATGTCTTGGGATGTCAGCAAATCCTCGTACCCTGCATAGATATAGTTGAAGTAATCCGCTATATCCGATTCTTGCCCCGCTAAAACCAGTTGAGCAAAGCATTTGCGGGTACTTTGTTTGTGGGATGTGACTGCTCCGTGGGGTATCATACTACCGACTTGCTCTCGGCGGCGAAGATAGGTAATGACATCATCAAGGGCGATTTTGTACCGCCATGTCTGCTTGCCTGTGTCCTCTGCTGGGATAATCCCATGCTCTACGAGATACCTTGCACTCCGCTTGGCTATCCTGCATATCCTGTGCAGATGGTCGAGGCTGATGTGGGCGGGGTACTGCTCCCGCAATGATTCATACATTTCTTGTTTCATAGCGTCCTCCAAAGGTTTATTTGTCAATAGTAGGCAGACGCTAATTTGTGTGTTTCATAAAATGTAGTGAAATGTTTGCCATTTTTCCAACGAGGCAAAAATCGTGATGCCGTTCGTGTCGCACAAAATATGCGGTGGATTGAGTGGACAATGTTTGCTCGATGTTTGCTAAACGTCCAAAAAACATTGCTAAATCGGGCTGAAAGGACATTGGGGTTCGAGCCGCATGATTACTGCTTTTACACGAACAAAGACCGCTCAAAGCCAGTTTTTACTTGACTTTGCACGGTCTTTAACTTACACTCAATTCCATGATGATGACCTATTTTCCAAACAGCATAGAAAACTTGAAAACCGCAGAGGTGAAAGCCTCCAGGGGTTCGAATCCCTTGCTATCCGACCTAAAGGCCTACAGATGCAGCAATCTGTAGGTTTTTTATTTAAAGGATACGAAAGGGGTGTTTCAATGATTCGTGTTTATTTGGACAATTGTTGTTTTAACAGACCATATGACGACCAACGTTACTTAAAAATTGAATTGGAAACTAAGGCAAAATTAAAAATACAAGAACTTATTGTTAACGGTGAATTGGAATTGGCAATTTCATATATTTTGGAACAAGAAAACGATGATAATCCCTTTTTGGAACGTAAAGCCATTATTGATGATTTTTTCAAATATGCGATCATTAATATTAATGAAAGCCAAGAAATTATTAAGATAGCTAACGCGGCGATGGCTGCAGGTCTAAAAGTATAATAACATAAATCGACAACGGTCGACAAAAGTGATAAAATAAAAGCATGGCATATGACGCGAAATTTCGGGGTCGTGTGTTGAAATACATCGACAAAGGTCACACAGTACAGGAAGCAC
>Ga0131853_10000350_pt1 | contig 84344 bp, 67 predicted proteins | sample TergutLab28metaG_FD_92764 | JGI IMG/M metagenome (GOLD analysis project Ga0131853, IMG submission 92764) | Labiotermes labralis P1 segment gut microbial communities from Petit-Saut dam, French Guiana - Lab288 P1 (version 2) (version 2) | ecosystem: Host-associated > Arthropoda: Insects >...
AGTTATCAGTAGAACCGTCGTTAATGCAGATAATTTCAATATCATGAAGAGTTTGATTGATAATGCTATTCAAACATTTTTCTAAATATATTTCTACATTATATACTGGAACAATTATTGATATCTTGCTCAAACTAACCTCTTTGTTTATGCTATGAAGACATAATAACATAAATACATAGTCTAATACTATTTTTTTTGTTATAGTTTCATCATATGATAAAAATAAACTAAGTATTTATGGAGGACACCGCATGAAATACGATTATTTAATAGTAGGGGCAGGGTTTGCTGGTGCTGTGTATGCTCGTCTTTGCGCCGATAAAGATTTAAAAGTATTATTAATTGATAAAAGAAATCATATTGGCGGCAATGCTCATGATTCTTATAATGAAGATGGCGTGCTAATTCATAACTATGGTCCTCATATCTTCCATACTAACAATAAAGAAGTTTTTGATTTTTTATCGCGTTTTACGCAATGGCATTATTATCAGCATTGGGTGTTGTCTAATGTTGACGGACAATTATTACCGATGCCGATTAATGTTTATACCATTAATAAACTTTACGGAACCAGCTATACTGCTTTTAATATCCATGAGTTTTATGAATCTAAAAAGAAAAAGCTCAATGGTGAAATTAAAAATTCTGAAGATTTTATAGTATCGCAAATTGGGGAAGATCTCTACGAGAAGTTCTTTAAAAACTATACTAAAAAGCAATGGGGCGTTTATCCGTCTGAGTTAGATAAATCGGTAGCAGCAAGAATTCCTATCCGCCATAATTTTGACCCTAGATATTTTAGTGATAAATACCAAGCTATGCCGCAGCACGGCTTTACAAAAATGTTTGAAAGCATGCTGGATTCTAAGAATATTGATGTCCGCTTAGGTATAGAAATGCAGAATTTAGACGAGGGCATTTCTTACGACAAAATGGTTTATACTGGCAAACTTGATGAATTTTTTGATTATAAACACGGAAAACTGCCTTATCGTTCTTTGCGGTTTGAACTTGAAAGTTTTGAAAAAGAGCAATATCAAATTGCCCCTGTAATTAATTATCCTAACGATTACGATTTTACCCGCATAACTGAGTATAAATACCTTACAGGGCAGGCTTCTGATAATACCACAATCTCTCGTGAATATCCGCAAGAAGAAGGAGAGCCTTATTATCCTGTCCCTAACGATTATTCTAAGGAAATTGTGGAAAAATATCTGTTAGAGTCCACAAAATTAAAAAATGTTTATTTTCTAGGAAGATTAGCTGAATACAAGTATTATAATATGGATTATGTGATAGCAAGCAGCATAAGCAAATTTAAAGAAGTTGAAGAAAATAATTAATGCAGTATCTTAAGTTAATTTTAGAAACTAACAACATTAAACCCTTTGAAGAAACTGTTGAGGAATATGTGCATAGCATTTTAACTCAAGGGGTTTTAGGGTTCGAAATTGAATCGGAAGATATCTTAAATTTGTCTTTTTTACGGTGGGAAGTGTTAATTTCTCCCGATAGCAGCGGCTTAGTTGATGAAAATTTTATACAGAATGTTTGTAAAAATCTTAATATAAAAATTATTGCCAGCAGTATTGTTGAAGATAATACTGACTATCTTAGCCAAAATAATCATAGATACTCCATATCTTTAGGTAATTTTGTGATTTTTAATAATATGGAAGATTACAGTAAGTTCTATTCCCCTGCAAAAATTCCTATAATTATTAATCAAAGCACTGCTTTCGGCACAGGCGAGCATGAAACTACGGCTCTTTGTTTAGAATGTATAGAGAATCTTCATAATAAAGGCTATAATTTTAATAATATGCTAGATTTAGGTTGCGGTTCGGCAATTTTAGCCATTGCTATGAATAAATTATTTAGCGGTCAAATTTTAGCGGCAGATATTGACAGTTTAGCAATAGAAACTGCTTGTGAATTTGTTGTAAAGAATAATGCAGAAATAGCTATGCTAGTATCAAACGGTTTTGAAAGTATATCAATGCAGAAGTTTGATTTAATAACCGCAAATATTTTGTTAAATCCGCTTATCAGCATGAAAGATGACTTTTATAATTATTTAAATGACGGCGGTTATTTGGTGTTGTCGGGTTTTTTAGATTCGCAGGAAAAAGATCTGCGGGCGGCTTTTGATAAACAATTTAAATTTGTAGAAATAAAAGCAAAAAATTCGTGGCGGGCAATTGTATATACAAAATAAAATTAATTGAAAACGGAGGAATGTAATGGAAAACAATAAATTAACGGTTTTAATTTTAGCGGCAGGCATGGGATCAAGAATGAATTCTTCAATTCCTAAGGCTATGCACATTTTAGGCGGCGTTCCAATGATTGATCATTTGCTGCACAAGGCGAAACAATTAAATCCTGCACAGATTATTTCGATTATCGGCGAAGATATGCCAGCCCTGCAAGAGCATATTATAGATAGATGTGATGTTATCCATCAAAGTAAAAGGTTAGGCAGCGCCCATGCGGTTTATACCACAAAGTATGTTCATAACCTTAAAGAAGGCATTACCTTAATCCTTTATGCTGATACACCATTAGTTGAAACTACAGCTTTACAAAAGCTGGTTGATAAAATAACAAACGGTGAAAGCGATGTTTGTGTTTTAGGATTTGAAAAAGAAGAAGAAAATTTTTACGGCAGATTGATAGTTGATGAAAAAGGCAATCTTCTTAAAATTACCGAAACTAAAGATTTAACCGGAGAAGAAAAAGATACCACCCTATGCAATTCAGGGGTTATGGCAATTAAAACCGAAATTATTTGGGATTTAATTGCTAAAATCGGCAATGAGAACTCTAAGGGTGAATATTATTTAACCGATATTGTAGAAATTGCTGCTGAAGAAGGTCGTAAATGCCTATTTGTTTTAGACGATGAAGAAACTTTGGGGGGGGCGAATACTAAAACCGAAATGGCAGATTTAGAGTTAATCTTTCAATCCATGCAGAGATTTAAATTTTTAGAGCAGGGGGTGCAGCTGATTGACCCTGACAGTGTTTATTTTTCTTTAGATACTAAAATTGGTCGCGATGTAGTTATATATCCAAATGTGCATATTTTGGCGAAAAGTGAAATCGGCGACGGCTGCACGATTTATCCGTTCAGCATTATAGAAGGTGCGGTTGTAGGTTTAAAATCTAAAGTAGGACCATTTGCACGATTAAGACCAGAAACTGTTTTGCTAGGAGATAATCATATCGGCAATTTTGTGGAAATAAAAAAATCAACTATTGATGCGGGAGCTAAAATTAATCACCTAGCCTATATCGGTGATGCTTCTATTGGTAAAAAAACTAATGTGGGTGCTGGAACTATAACCTGTAATTACGACGGTAAAAATAAATTTAAAACCACCATCGGCGATAATTGTTTTATTGGATCAAATACTGCATTTGTAGCTCCTGTAAAAGTTGGTGATGGCAGCTCAGTTGGCGCAGGCAGTGTTATTACAAAAGATGTTGCTGCTGGAACTTTAGCTCTTTCAAGAGCCATGCAGAAGAATCTTCCTTGGAAAAAATAGAGTTTTTAACTAAAATTATGGCAATTATATACATAAAAGATGAAGATAATAAACTAGGTTATTTCGTCATACCGACGAAAGTCGGTATCTATTTGCAGATATTATAACAAACCAGATTGTTGTTTGTAAAATAATCTTATGGATGCCAGCTCACTAGCACGACATGACGAAGTTGGTCTTTTATGTATATAATATCAAAATTATTATTAAGCACAATCTTTTTAAAATGATAATCTTGAGTTTAAGATATTGATTTTCATATTTTGTTTGCTTTTATGAAACAGTCATTAACTATCCTGCTTAGTTATAATAAAATTAATATCTTTTTAAAACTTTTATATTTATAATATCCTCGTTATTAATTTAATTGAGCCCATCATGGGGTGGGTTGTTTAAGTATATTTTAATTGAAAGAGGGTCTGTTATGACAAAGTTTTTAAAAATTTATAATCATGCAATTACTATTATTATTCTGGCAGTTATCGGCGGATTTGTCGGCTATCTTTTCGGCGATAAAATTTTCTTCTTAAAACCTTTCGGCGATTTATTTATAAATCTTATTAAAATGCTGATTGTGCCAGTAATTTTTTTCACGGTAATTAATGCAACATCTAACCTTAACAGCCATTCCAATGCTGTTTCTTTAGGAGGATTCAGTCTATTTTACTATTTGCTGGCTTCAACAGTTGCAGGTTTATTAGGGGTGGCTATAGCTTATTACTTGGCGCCGGGAGTTGGCATAGCAGCACTTCCGCAGGAATATTTAACCCTTCCTAAAGATTTAGAAAATGTGGGCGGCAGTATGACGATTGGATTTTGGGATTTTATTTTTGGCATGATTCCAAAAAATCCTATTAAAGCCCTAACTGAAGGCAACCTTTTGCCGATTTTATTTTTTGCTATTTTTGTTGGAATTGGCATTTCATATTCTTCACATAAAGATAAGGATATTCTTATTAAAACCATAGCTAGTGCCAGCGATGTTTTTATGTGGATGGTAAAAAAAATCATGTTCCTTGCCCCTATTGCTGTATTCTGTTTAATTGCTTATTTAGTGGGAAGCATAGGCATTGAAGTAGTTTATTTAGTTGCTAAATTGTTTCTAGCAATTATTTTAGGACTACTTATTTGGATATATATATTTCTAGGAGGGTTGGCAGCGATTTTTTCTAAAGCATCTTATTTTAAGTTTGTTAAAACCATTCTGCCGCTGCAAGCCTTAGCATTCAGCACAAGCTCATCCCTTGTGTGTTTGCCTAAAAATATGGAAACTTGTGAAAAACTAGGAGTATCAAAAGAAATTTATAACTTTGTGCTGCCAATAGGCACAACACTCCATATGAATGGCAGTGCCTTATACTATTCAGTGGTAACTGTATTTTTTGCTCAAATGTTCGGCGTGCCGCTAGATTTTTATACCTATATTTTGATAGCTTTTACAGCAGCGCTTGGTGCAATGGCAACACCAGGAGTGCCTGGACTATCTTTAACCATAGTAATGGTTCTAATGGTGGCAAATGTTCCTCTGATTGGTTTACCGCTAATAATAGCGATTGACAGAATTTTAGATATGTTTATCACTACCACTAATGTGATAGGAAATACAACCTATACTACCCTTGCCGAGCGCCTCTTCGGGAAGAAGAGAGCTTAATCTTTGGATTACTGCTTCGTTGTGAGCCTCCTCATGTATTAAGCATACACTACGGAGTCTCACGCCTAGTATTAATCTCAAAAGATTAAGCTCTATGGGAAAAGCAAATCTCTCTCTTAGGTTTATGATTTGTTGCAAAGCCGCTTATGTGTGTTATACACTAAGCAGTCCATACTCTAGTAGAAGTTCAAGACTATCTGCTTTTTATAATTCTCTTTATAAAAAAATTATTTTAGCTATAATATAATAATTAAAATAAGCGAGGAATAATATGAATAAATCTATAATATTAGGCTCAATTTTGTCAGCTTTGCTGATAGCAGGCTGTGCTACTAAAAAAGAGACGACTGAGATAACTCAATGCAATTTTCCAGATGCTCCTAACACAGCTGCTCCGTTATGGGTATGCGGCGGTGCAGTTGAGGGTGTTGCAATTGCTGCGGTGGGAGCGGCTCAAAAATCTCATGCTAATGTTAATTTTATGCTGCAGCAGGCAACTGCTAATGGCAGACTGGCTTTGGCGCAGGAAATACAATCAGATATTCAAGCTAAGGTAAAAAGTTTTACTGAAACGACTGGCAATTATGATAGTGAAACGATAAATCAAGTTAATTCTTTAATATATCAGCAGATTACTAATCAGAAATTGCAAGGAACAAAAGCCTTTAATAGAATCACTAGCCCTAATGGAACTTTATATGTTTTAGTTGGTTTTGATAAAAATATTTATGAGAATCTTCTAAAAGATTCCCTTCATACCAGCTACCAAGACAACCAAGCCCAATGGCAGCGGACTTTATCTGAAAAGGCCTTTGAGCAGTTGGAAGAATCTATCGCTCATTCGCATGAATAGCTTAAATGAGAGTTTTGTTTAAGTTAGGATTATTGGGTGTATTTTTATTGCTGGCGGCTTGTTCTTCGCATCATGCAATTCTTGATGGTGAAATAGCAAGGCTGCAAAGCAATACCGTTGCAGAGAAAAACTTAAAAAAATTGGAAGTGTCAGAATCTTCTAATGACTATTTGCTTTTTATGCAGGAATTAGCGCGAATATATTTTATTACTGACGATGCTTCTAACTCTTTGCTTTATGGTAAAAAAGCTACGGATTATTATAATATGCTTGATGAGAAAGCTGTTCTTGCTGCCTCTAAGGTTGGCAGCTCTTTGTTGGCTTCAAGTTTCGGTTCGGATAATAATTTAGATTATACTGGCTCGGATTACGAGCGGGCTTTTGATTATTTTTACAGCAGTCTTAATTATTTAAAAAAAGGCGATATAAATTCTGCCATGATTGACATTCGGGCTAGCTCTGATATTCAAAAATTAGCAGTTGCTAGGCGTGAAGCTAGAATTGCAGCTGCCCATGAAAAAATTAACTCTAAAAGCAACTACAATTTATCGGGTGATATAAAAGGCATTATAGATCAAAATGCAAAAATACTATCTGACACACAGAGTAGTTTTTTAAATGCTTATATTTATTATATTTCTGGCAATATCCGTGAATTGGCGGGTGATTTAAACGGCGCTTTGGTAGATTATAAACTTGCTCTTAGTGTTAATCCTACCAATCTTTATATTTTGCAAGATGTTTTGCGGCTGGCAAAAATTATGGATGTATCTTACTACCAAAGTTTAGCCCTCAATAATGTAAAAGAGATTGCTGATTATAAGCAAAAAGCTACAGTAATTGTTGTGTATGAGCAAGGCTTTGTTCCAGCTAAGCAAGAGATTCGTGGAACGGTTTGGTTGTTTGACGGATCTTTTTATACTATCGCTTTGCCGTATTACCCTGAAAGTAAAATAAACCCTGCTAGAGTTATCGTTGATTCCTTCAATGCACGCGGCGAGGTGCAGTCTGCAAAAATGGAAGTGATTGCCGATATTTATAAAATGGCTAGAAATGATTTAGCTGAAAATTACCCTTTTATTGTGGCAAGGCAGGTCAGCAGGGTTATTTCTAAAGGAGTTATGCAGTCGGTAGGAAAGTCGCTGGCAGACGATAAAAATGGCGGCTTAGGGCTTTTGATGTATAGTGCAGGGGCTATGGCTAGTGTTTTAGAAACTGCGGATATAAGATCATTTAGAGTTCTTCCGCATTATGTGTTGCTAACGAAAATTAACTCTTTTGATAGTATAAATAAATTAAAGATTTCTGTTGATTCTAATAGAAGCATTGAAATAGGAGATATTTCTGTAAAATTGGGAGAGACTGCGATAGTATATGTCGTTGATACTGGTAATTATATATATTATAAAGTAATATATAAATCAAGGAAACAGTAAATTTTTTGAGTTTCTATGTTGTCATGCCGCTGCTTATGTATGTTTAATACACTTCGCAGCAGCATTTCTAATTAACTCTCAAAAGATTAACTGTTTAAAACTAACGGGGAAAAATTATGAGAAAATATCTAAGCATAGCTTTATTATTATTTTTAAGCGCCTGCGGAGGGACATCTTATCAGGCAGTTGATAAAAATACTGCCAGCAGTATGTTTTCAGCAATAGATCAAAAAATGCTGGTGGAAACTCTTGCTAGCAAGCTGGTAAACGATCAAAGTTTTAAGGCTGAATTAGGCGGTGATAAGCCTACTTTATTAATTGATACTATTAAAAATAAAACCTCAGAGCATATTGATACGGAAAGTATGACTGACACCCTTAAAGTATCTATTGTAAAAAGCCGTCTGTTTTCTATTATAAATAGAGAAAAAATGGATATTTTAGCGAAAGAAAATGCTATTGCTCAAAGCGGTTTAGCCGATTCGCAAAGAGCAACTGAGCTTGGCAGATTATGGGGTGCTAAGTATGTAATGTATGGTAATTTTAGTTCAATTGTAAATTTTGTTGGAAGCCAAAAACAAACATACTATAAATTTACTTTAATCGTGCAGAATATTGAAACCGGTGAAGAAGTTTGGATAGATGAAGCAGAAATCAATAAAGTTTCAAAAAAAGGCATGTTCTAAGTATTTAAGGGCATAATCCATGAAAATAGCTAGATTTTTATTAATAGTGTGGCTATGCCCTTTATTTATAGGAAATGCTTTTGCAAATTTATCTTCTGATATTATTTTAGAGGCAACAGCTAAAGGAAAAAACCAAGAGCAGGCGGTTAATAATGCTTTGTCGCTGCTTTCGCAGCAGGTTTATGTTTCGCTGAAAAACACTACAGTAATTACTGAAAATCTGCAAAATGAAGATTTTTCAACAAATATAGAAAATAATACGATTTTAACTTCTAACGGTTATTTTCAAAATATTACAATTGATACAAAAAAACTATCTAAAAATTCTTACGAGGCTACGGTTAGTTTATCTAGGCAGGCTTTGGCGAATACAATTAACTATCTTTTTATGCAATTGCTGCCTGAAAAAATTGAAGATTCCTCTGCTATAAAGCTAAAAGAACAGCTGGATAGAGCTAACTTTTTATTCTCTTTAATTAACTATGCGCAGGTAAATAATGTTGTATTTCAGCGAAGCGATATAAATTTACAGAAGTATATTGCTGATTTACGAAAAATTATTAATGCCGATTCGCAGCTGCGATTTTTAATTTATCCGCAGGGAACTAATGCAGAAATTAGTATTGATAAAAAAAATTATAAAGAAACTGAGCGAATCTATCTTGCCCGCAAAAAATATATTTATAAAATTACCTCTCAAGGTTTCAAACCTGTGGTTGATGAAATTACTTTGCGGCAGGGAGATAATATTACCCTAGATATTCACATGCAAAAGCAGTTGGATAAAGTAATTCCAGTTAGGCTTAAAATTAGCAATAAAACCTCGCTGGCTGATTCAGTAATTAAAGATGATTTAAAATTTTTAATTTCACAGAATCAAATGCGGATTGTAGAAGATTCGCCAAATTATATTGAATTTACACTGCAGCAGCAAATTGCTCCTAGTGTCATAAAAGGCTATAATAACCATATTGTTGAGGTTAGAATCAAAACCTTTATTAATGGAAAAGAAAGCATAACTCAATTTAGCATTAATAATCTGCTGGAAGATAACCAAAGCAAAATTCCCCCTAGTGTTTTTGTTAAACAAATTAATCCCTACGCACAAAAATTCTTTGCAAGATTGTTTGATTAATGTTATAAATTCTTTTTTTAATCATAAGGGAGGGGTTTAAAATGAGTATTATTAATAGGTTTTTTAAATTACAAGAATCGCAAACTTCAGTGGCTACTGAGTTTAGGGCTGGAATAACAACATTCTTAGCCATGTCTTATATAATTTTTGTGAATCCTTTAATTCTTTCTCATACAGGAATGGATAAATCGGCACTATTCACTGCTACGGTTTTAGCAATTGTCTTTTCAACATTGCTAATGGGTTTTTTAGGCAAATGGCCTATTGGTTTAGCTCCAGCTATGGGAGTTAATGCTTGGTTTGCTTTTGGTATAGTTGGGCATATGGGGTATTCATGGCAGCAGGCTTTAGGTTTTGTATTTGCTTCTGGGATTCTTATGATTATTTTTACACTTTTACCAGTAAGAGAAAGACTTATCAATGCCCTATCAGAATCTCTTAAAATTTCAATTACTGCAGGGTTAGGATTATTTATAGGGATAATTGGATTTAAAACTGCAGGAATTCTTGTTCCCAACGAGGCAACCTTTGCTAGTTTCGGCAATCTTACATCTATGGGGGTAATTTTAACTGTATTAGGGCTAATTATTATTTTTATTTTTGAAAAGAAAAAAATATCTGGAGGGGTTTTAGCTTCTATTGCCACTGTATCAATTATTTCTTTAATTTTAGGGAGCAGCAGTTTTAGCGGAGTGGTTTCTAAACCAATCAGTATTGCTCCTTTATTCTTAGAATTACAGTTTGCGGATTTGCTATCAGCTAGCAGTTTGCTTATGATTACTACTTTGTTTATTGTTTTATTTTTTGATAGCACAGCAACCTTTATTGGAGCATCTACCTCTTTAGTTAAACAAAAAGAAAAGCTGAATTTAACAAAGCCTCTTTTGGTTGACGGTATTGCTACGACAGTTGGTTCGCTTTTAGGAGTAAGCTCAACTACTGCTTATGTGGAAAGTGCTGCCGGTATTAAAGAAGGCGGCAGAACTGGTCTTACTGCTATATTTATAGCTTTATTATTTGCCTGCACTTTGTTTTTTTCACCGCTGCTTAGTATAATTCCAAGTTATGCAGCTTCAGCTGCCATGATTTATATTTCTTACTTAATGTTTTTGCCTTTGAAAAACTTAGCTTGGGATGATCCCACAGAATTATTGCCATGCGTAATTATTTTAAGCATTACTACATTGACCTTTTCAATTTTTAATGGAATAGGCTTAGGAATTACATTGTGGATTATTTTAAAGATTCTCTATGGCAAATGGCAAAAAAGTTATTTACCAATTATTATAGTGGCATTGTTGTTTATTTTATATATTATGGGACATTAAAGGAGTAGTATTTAATTATGTCGGAAAAAATTTATATATCTTGGGAGCAGTTTTTTAAAGATTCTAAAGAGTTATCCCAAAAGATTAAAGATATGAATCTTGATATTAAAGGAATCGTTTGCATTACAAGAGGCGGGCTTGCGCCTACCTCTGTAGTTAGCAGTGAATTAAATATCCGTAAAATTGAAACTTTCAGCATTAAAACTTATTCAGATTCTATGGATAGAGAATCATCTTATGAAATATTATCTACACCAATTGAGGCTATTAAAGATAAGGGGTTGGGGTGGATTATTATTGATGAGCTAGTTGATACCGGCAATACAGCGGAATATATTTTAGAACAGCTGCCGCTGGCAAAATTTTTTGTGCTTTACTCTAAGATTCCTAACCACAAAAGTATTACAAAATATATTCGGGATTTTGATAAAAGCATATGGCTGTGCTTCCCTTGGGAGCTAGAGGTATGAGGCGCAGCTCCTTAATAAAAATTACCAAAATCAGTATTGTGTTTATAGTTATTGCCGTAGTTTCTTTTATTTATTTTTCGCAAAGAGGAGAAAAAATTGATGAGAAATTGGCAGGAATTATTTGTGCAAAATTAATTAATGACTATGTTGACAGCAATTTTATTATCAAGAAAGTTAGTTTTAATGAATCTTATAAATTTAATCAAGTAAAAGTAGATTTATCTATTGCATATAATAACGGTAAAGAGACTTCATCTATGTGTTATTACAAAAAAAGATATGGAAATTCTACAATATCGCTTATAAAAGCTGACTTGCGAGACTCAAGCGGCAAGTTAAAAACTTTTAGTGATTTAAAAGTAATATATAAAAATTAATTTTGGATTAACATAATTCTTGAATTATGTTAATAATTATTATATATTAACAGTAGGTGTGTTTTATTTTCCATTGCATCTACATTGAAATTTAGTTAAATACTAGGAATAATGAGATAAGAGTATGTCTTTAAAAGTAAATTTTTTCCCGCTACACTTTATAGTATCTATTTTAGGATTAGTGGTTTTTTCAATAGTTTTTAGCGATACCATTTATTCGTATATGGCTGAAAATATAACCCTAAATGGTGCGATAATCGCCTTGTTCGTATTCTGTATGATATGGATATTTGGTTGTTTATCTTATTATGCCCGTAGTGTTAAATTAATTAATAATTTATTTAACTCGGCAATACCGCAAAGTGTTGAGGGTGAAGAAGGTGCTCAGCCTGGTAGTCAATCTATGTATATAGCTTCAAGTATATCTGGAACACTTATAGACAACCCAGTAGCTTCTAGGGTTTTATCTAATTTTGCTAAAACGGGCAAACTAGACATCAATTACTCAGATGCAATGATTATCGTGCAAGCGGTAGATGAAAACGGCGACAGAATTATGGGTCCTGCTAAATTCTTAGGCGGGGTGTTTATATTATTAGGTCTTTTTGGAACATTTATCGGGCTACTACATACAATTGACGGTGTGGGAACGGCGTTGAAATCAGTGTCCGATGCAGATAATGTGGATGTGTTCGGTCTTGTAGGGCTTCTAGTAGAGCCTCTTCAAGGTATGGGTATGGCGTTCTCAGCTTCATTATTTGGTCTTACTGCAGGTCTTTTTGCTAACTATGGAATTTTCGTAGCCCATCATCAGTTGGCTGTTTTTATAAATAAATTAAAAAATTTCCTTACGGCTACAACTGGAATTTCTCAAGTAGATCCTTCTGAAATTAAAGCTGAAGATATTCTTTTAGCATTAGAAGATTCGTTCAACAAATTAAGTGTGGTTTTTGCTGAAAAGTTAGATATGGTAACTGAAGGTTTGTTGGCTATGTCTAAGGTTATTGCTAGAGGGCAAGATAGGCAGGAAAAGCTGTCAAAAGCATCGCTTATAAATTTAGTTAAAGTGGCTGAATTGGCTGAAAAATTAAATATATTAGAATCTTTAGATGATAATGTTAGACAGGGATTAGAAGAAAACAGAATCGAGTTGTTTAAATATTTAGATTCGAAAGTGGTTGCTAGTTTTAATCAAGTATTAGATACTTTAGAATTAAACAATAGAATCTCTATAGATCATGTTGAGCTTTCAGAAAAAACATCAGTAGTAATAGAAGATTTAGCCGGTATGATGGAAAATCTTCTTGATTTAACTGAAGCTGGAAATGATGTTGTTTCTGAAAAATCTGATGTTATTAATGGCTCTTTAAGAGCAAATGGTGTAATTTTAAATGACTTGTTAGAATCTTCAGACGAATCTTTATCGGTTTTAGAATCTATTGATGGTAAAACTACCGGCATTGATTACAGACCAAACTTCGATGAAGTTGTTGATGCTGTTAATGAGAATAACGATTTAACAAGCGAATCTAATGCTTTATCAGATGAAGCTAATAACTTGGCTGATACTTTAATAAATAAAGTTGCTACTGAAGATAGTTTGCTTGCAACGATAGATTCAGTTGAAGATGCAACTGCTGCTATTGATGACACTATTAATGAATTAGAAACTCAAAGAGAGATTTTAAATGATACTTTAGATTCTCTTAATGATATTGGTGATTCTATAGATGATAATTTAGAAAAAATTATTGAAAGCAATGATGGAATCTTGGCTGAGGTAGTTGATGCTAATTCTTTAAACAATGATATTCTTAGCGAAGCTACAAGAAACAATGAATTGAATGAAGATATTTTAGCTACAGCTAATGATAATTTAGATACCAACAGAGATATTTTAGATGTTGCTTATAATGATTTAGATAACGACAGAGATATTTTAGATACGCTAAGAGACGGCTTAGATACTAACAGAGATACTTTAGATATGCTAAGAGATACCTTAGATACTAATAGAGGCATCTTAGATACGCTTTATACTGTAGATTCTACATTGTCAGAACAAGCCTCATCTCTTTATAATTTAGAGCGTTATTCAGATTCTATGTTGAATAATCTTGAAAGCATTTATTCATCATCTATTGAGCTGAATAATAGAGTTGGTGAAATGACTGACGGGTTCTCTACTTATCTGCCGATAATGACTGATATTATGGGTGTAGTTAGAGATGAAATGAATGGTTTAAGCTCAACTGTAGAAATGTTAGGAAACAGCATTTATGATATGTCGCAAAATTTATCACAGCATGGCGATGCTATTGGTAGATTAGGTGAAATTGTTTACTTGTTAGATTCAAGAATGGAAAGTTTAGACAATGCTACATCAAGTCTTAATAACTCATTGCAGCAAACATTGCCAGCCATGTATGAAGCTATAGATATTTCTTCAACTAATTCGCAGTATCTTGCTCAATTGATTGGAACAATGGACTATATTGCTCAAGTATCTGAGGGCATAGGCAGAAGTATGGCTGATTTTGCTAATCAAGTATTGCAGGAAAATGCTTATATTGCTGATCAAGTTCAAAATGTATCATCAGTAGTTATGGATTCGATTGACAAAATGTCAAATACAGTGATGGATTCTACAAATCAAATTAGCAATTCTTTAGCAGAAACTTCTTATTCATTGATGGATACTTCTAATACTATAAATGGCGCTGCTAATACGGTAATGGATGCTGCTAATTTAATATCGCAAGCTGTTGAACAAAGCACTTTAATATCTAATGATAGCTCAATGGCAGCGCAAACAATGCTATCAGTTGTTGATGAATTCTCACAATTAAGAGACTTATATTCTTCTCAAATGACTGATGTATCGCAATTGCTTTCAGATACTATGTCTTCGGTTATGGCAGCAACTGATTATGTTTCTAATAATTTAATAAATTTAAATGATTTAGTTGCAACTGTGCAGGGTTATTCAAATGATGTTATGAATACTCAAGAAACAATTAGAGAATCTATGCAAGGAATGATGGGTGTTAGTGAGTATATGGCTAACTCTCAAGATAACTTCTTAAATGCGCTAAGCGGAAATATGAATCAAATGGCATCAATAATTAGTGATGGCGTGAATTATACGGCTTCGTTATTAACAGGTGCTATGGATTCTTTATCTAATAATATTAATTATACTGCCTCAATTTTAGCAGGCGGCATGGATAATGTAGTTGAAAGATTAAATAATATTAATATGCTTACAGAAGTTCAAACGGCTAAACTAGATAATTTAGATTATAGATTAAGCGAACTTCCAGATACAGTGACAAGTATGTTTATGAACTTAGGTGATATGTTTAGCAATATGTCAAACTATCTTGGCAGCACTGTAGATAATATGCAAAATCTAGTTTATGAGATTATGTCGCAAAATTCAGCTGCGCAGTCGGCTATTATGGAAGCAATTGTTGATAATAGAAGCGCTAATGCTATGGTTATGGACATGGTTAATCAAACCACTGGATTGCAATCTGTAATTGCTGATCTTGCCAGCCAGTCTAATTATGCTAATTCTATGGTAGATAATTTGGCATCGCAAACATCTATGCTGCAATCTACTATGGATATGCTGGCTAATAATTTTGCAAATCAAACTGATTCACTGCAATCATCTATGGGTGTATTAGCAGATACTTTCTCTGGAATTTATTCTGGTGTAATGGATACAACGCAAACAATGGCAGCTACATCTAATTCATTGTTCTCAATTTCTAATGAGTTAGCAACACAAACTGATGCTTTGGAAAGAAACAGTGTGATGGCTTCTAATTTAAGCAACGATCTTCAGAGTTTAGCTTTCTCTAATGAAAATTTAAGAGATGTAGGCGGTATGCTATCTAATGTAATAAACTCTTTTGATACATTAGCTAATGTATTATCAACAGTGCAGGTTTCTGCTGATAATATGGATAGAACTTTTGCTAATTATTCCGATATGCTGTTTGGTGAAGTTTCTAGGCTGACTGAAACCCTAAATGCCCATTTAAGTAATTTTATGTCTAAAGACCTTACATTGGGACAAGATATATATAATATTATGAATGGTCTTTCTATGGCAACCAATGATATTTCTAGCGCTATAAACACTTTTGAAAATCTAGCAAGCAATTCTATTGTTGCTAACAGTAATGTTCAAGCACAGATAGAAAGCTCTATGAATTATGCAATTAATGAGATTGCTTCTATTAAGGAAAATTTAGGCAATAATATTTCTGAAAGAATTATTTACGAAATTTCTCAAGTGTCAAATAATCAGCAAGAAATGATGAATAGATTAGGTATGGTTATGCCGCAGATTAATGACTTAATTAATATCCTAAGCTCAAATGGTGGTGGTTATGGTCAGAATATGATGGGTATGAATAATCCTAATGCTAATAATGGTGATCTTCTTAATGCTTTAATGACTTTAAGAGAAGAGCATCAAAATGGCAACGCTAGATTAGACATCATGGCAAATGCTGTAGATACTTTGATTACTGAAATATTAAATTCTAGGGATGTTGCTGAAACAATACTTGATGTTGTTACTAGAATGGCAGGATTAACTCCAAGATAATTAAAATATTATAAGGAAATATAAGGAAAAATAATGGCAAAAATGGAACAGGAAGATGTCGGTCAGCAATCATGGCCGGTATATGCGGATATTCTTTCTTCCACACTTATAGTTTTGGCATTTGCTCTTTTAGTTATGGTGATGGTGGTATCTGTTATGAGAGTAACCTCATCCATAAGAAATGAAAGCCACGAAACAGCTCCGTCTTCTTATAAGGTGGAATCTGAGGTTTTAGGAGATTACAGAGCAGAGTTTCAAAAATTAGCGATTGTTGCAAATCCTAGTATGCGGGAAGAAATGCAGATACAAAGTGATGCGCCTACGGTTGATCAAATGAGCAATAGACCGATTTATGTTCCTAAAGATATTATTGATGTTGTAGATAAGCCTCAAGAAGTTAAAGCTATAGGAGATTCGGAAAGACAAGTTCTTGGGGATATGCCTAAAGTTGTAGATGTAAATCCGATTGAAGTTTTAGAAGAATTAATAATCGTGCAAAGAGATGTTATAGAACAGCAAAGAAAGGTTATTGAACAACAAGATGAACAGATTGCACAAACTGTAAGAGAATATCAAAGTTTATTGGCTCTTGTAACTAATGAAAGAGAAATTGAGGATGTTCGGCAAAAAATTAATCCGCAGCAGGATGTTGCAAGATTTACTCCTTTAGATATGGAAGGTCAAAGAGTATCTGGAACTACAGAGGCTCCAACTGGACAAGGTTCTTTGTTTTTATCACCGCCGAATAATCCTGTATCAAAAATTTCTGCTGAGGTGCTGAATGATGCTTTATTCTTTAATTTTAAAGACAATGCTCCTTTCTTAAATCAAGAGAGCAGCCAAGTGGCTACAGACACCATAAGAAATAATATTGATAAATTCAGTGGATCTAATATAATATTAGAAACAAAGGTTACAGATTTTGCAGTATCGGGAGCTGAAGCTCAAAGAATTGCTGTAGAAAGATTGTTAATTTTCCGTTCTCTTTTAATTGATGCTGGGGTTTCTCCTTCATTAATTAGATTGAAAACTATAGAGGGTCAGCCGGACGATCCTGCTGCTAGCAATAGTGGTCAAAGCGGTTCTGCAGAGTTAAATTATGGTTGGGTTGCGATAAAAAGAAATGGTTAGAGTTATAAGTTTATTCTTAATTTTATTTGTTAGTATATTTTTTTCTAAATCAGCTTACAGTTTAACTGTGTATGAAGTGATAGAAAGGGTAGTCAATAACTCTCCAGAATTAAGAGTTATTTTTGAGAAGAAAAATCAAGCTGTAGCGGGATTTAAAGATCAAAGATCTCAATATCTTCCTCAAATATATACTATTTTCAATAGAGAGTATAATAAAAATGATCCAATAACCTCTACTGCTGATTCTGCTTGGGAGGCTTATAATAAGCTGCAAGTAATTTTAGAGCAAAGAATTTTTGATGTTGAGCAAATGACAAGAATATTAAGTTCTGCCCAAGCTGTGCAATCTCAAGAATTTGAAAATCAAAAACTATTAGAATCTTTAATTCAGTTAGCGGTAATATCTTACTATGATGTTATTCAAAGTGAGTATCTTGTTTCCATTAATAAGGAATATTTAAGGCAAGTTAGAGAAATAGAAACTTTAACAACTAATATGAGAAATCAAGGTGATGCTACATTAGGTGATGTTAATTTAGTTCAATCAAGATTGGCTTCAGCTAACTCTAACTTAATTTTATCTCAAGCAAATTTAGATAAAACTAGATTAAGATTAGCCTATTTATTAAACTTAGTAGATAAAAATCAAATTAACTCTTCCGTAGCAGTTTTACCTGAGCTTACTAATAAGGACTTTTATGATTTAGGCGATAAAGTTATCAATATGATTCCTCTTACTGCTGAAGGTTTAATAAATGAAGTGTTAGCAAATAATATTGATATATTAATAATTCGTTCAAACCTTTGTTTATCTGGTTATGACTTAGAGGTGCAAAAATCAAGATATTTACCTGTAGTAAACTTAACTGGTGAGTTAAGAAGTGAAGAAAGCAGAACTGGTTCTGGTTTTACAAGATATGGTAAATTAACTTTTGAAGCAAGATACTCTATCTTTGATGGTGGCAGCAGAGAAGCTGGGGTTAAAAAATTCTCAGCAGCTTTAAAAGAATTAGAATATCAGTATGATATTATGGTAAGAGATACCAGTGATAGATCTTTCTCTACTTTTAACTTGTTGAGATCTTACGAACAACAAAGATTATCAATTTTAAAAGAAATTGAAGCTACAGAAGAAGTTGATAGAATTTATAACATTCAGTTCCAATTTGCTAGCCGTAGTTTAATTGATAGATTAGATAACCTTGAAAGACTATCTAATGCTAGAGCTAAATTAGTGCAAACTGATTATTCTATCTTATCTTCTCGGTTGCAAGTTTTATTACTAATGGGTAATTTTGTAGAGTTCTTTGGCTTCCAAAACTACTTAGAAACTAATAACTTAAAATTATGTTAGTATAATTTTACGAAAGAAATCTAATGTTTATAAAAAAAGGAGTATAATTATTTTATACTCCTTTTATTTATCTTTTATAGATTTATTAATTCTGTATTATAACAAAAAAGATCAATAAAATATATAATACCGATAAAAGCCGTAACTTATTTACATCCTAATTACACAGATGTTTGATATTATGATAAACTATTTTCTAGGGATTAAATTTTAATTTATTTAGTTATCTTAATTTTTAACTTTCAAATTAATTTAAGTATTTTAATTTACTTTAATAAAACAACAACTTTAAATTTTATTTTATTGCTTAAGGCATAAAATATGTATTATAATATAATTGATTCAGTGATATTATAATAATAAAATTGTAAAGAGGAAGGCGCACTGAATACTATCTTTATATCTAGCTTGGATTGATATTCATCTAAGCTAGATATTTTTTGTAAGTATTTTATATGGAGTCTATTTCTTATAATTTACAGCAAAATGTTTCTATAAAAATTGATTCTATAATTTTTTATTAACCTAATTACTATGCTTAAGGGCATAACTAGTATATGAGATTTTTGGTATTATGTTTATTTTTCATTAAAATTATGAGTATTATCCAATAATTTCATTGAGCTTAGCAATAAGCTGTTCTTTTTCGCCGCTGCCATTGGTTTTAAAACGAATTAATGGAATATTATATTTTTGTAAAATAGAATTTTTTAGAATATCTCTATGATATTGCTTGCTTCCCTTTTTATGATAATCAAAACCATCAACCTCAATAACAATAACTGGCATTTTACTAAGTTTATCAAAAATCAGGAAATCTACATGGGTTAAAATATTTTTCGCATAAATTTTCTCATTATCTCCTAGCTTGCTCATATCTCGTAGTAGCATTTGCAAAGGTACAAAACTAGCAACATCAAATTTGGCGAAATGTTCCTCCTTTAAAACTTCGCCTATTAACGCAAACATTAGATTTTCACTGTCAAAATCAGAAATTTTCTTTTGATTTCTTAAAAACTCCTGCTTTTTATGATAATAACCCTTATATAAATAATCAAAAACCGAATAAACTTCACTTTTAATAATTTCTAAATTATTATATTTAATATAATTCTCTAAATCGCCGATATTAGTATCCACAGCTTCATCATCACTTACAACCACTATAAGTTGATTAATTGCCCGAGAAACTGCCACATTCAAGCGATTAGCATTATCAGCAAATGCAGAAATTTTATTATCTACCGTGCTTAAAATCACCACTTCTTTTTCACGCCCTTGAAATTTATCTACCGTATCGGCTTGAAACTTTGTATCGGCAAAGGCAGTCTGCAGGGCATTTGTTTGTTTCCTATAAGGGCTAACAATTCCCACATCGCAATTCTCAAGCCTTTGCTGCGAAATAACCTCATGTTTTATAACATCAATCTGCCTTTGGTTAATATGATTTCTATCATGATTTCCGGATACGGTTTTATAAAGTATAAGCGGCTGTTCTTTATTATTTTCGCTTAAAATAATCAGCTGATTGTTATAAAACTTTTGATTGCAAAATTCTATTATTTTAGGGTGGCAGCGATAATGCTCCCTTAGTAAGACTTTAGGTGCTTGCGGGAATAACTCACTACAACTCAACAAAATACTATGATTGTTATAACGATATATTTCAGCTACATTAAATTTATTCCATATTATATCAGTAGATTTCGCAGTTTTAGGCTCAACCACATTGGGCAACTGCTTTAGGTCGCCAACCACCACAATGTTTTTGGCACAATACATTGCTAGGCTGCCGGTGGCAATATCTACCTGCGAGGCTTCATCAATAATTACATAATCATACAGTGTATTTTTAGATAAGCTGCTGATAAGCGAATAGGTGGTGGATAAAATTACAGGGTAATATTTTAAGAATTTATAAGAATTTTTCCATAAATCTTCACTTGTAAAGCTAGTTTTAGTTAAATTTTTATATTTTTGCGATAAATTATTATGGAATAATTTTAAAGATAAACTTGAGGATTCCTTCATTTTAGCATTAAAATTAAAATCCTCAAGCTCGTTTTCTGTTGCTTGCAATAGTTTACTTAGCTCATTAATTTTTGTGATGTAGTAGCTTTTTGGCAGAGTTTAATCATAATTTCTGGAGCAAGTTTATAAAATTCTTTAGTTTTAACTCCAAAGCGAAAGTAGTTAATCATTCTTGTAAAAAAATTTGGTTTTTTGTTATTACGAAGATATTTTTCGCATAAAAACCATAATTCCATAGATTTACTAGAGTTTATAGGCTTTAAGCATACAGATACAAAATTATCACTATATTGGCAGTATTCATTAAAATGCTGATATTCTAAATTAACTCCCGCTATTTCTTGCTTTAAGCTAGATAATTCATTTTTTTTAGCAAGCATAATTTCTAATTGCTGAGAAAGGCTAATTAAAGATTGCTTGGTTTTAATTTCTTCTAAGGGATTAATCTCCCAAGCCAACAAATTAGGCAAAGGCTTTTGTTCTTCTATAAATTTTTGCTTGTTCTCGCTACTGCCAAGGTTAGCAGAAATAAAATCTACATGATATTTTTTTAATTTTTCAAACACATTCATAGTGGCAGAATTGTTGTTAGAAACTACAGCAACAGTTTTGCCCTGCATTACTAAGTTGGCGATAATATTTAAAATTGTTTGAGTTTTGCCGGTGCCAGGAGGACCTTCAATAATGCTGAAAGGGTTAGTCAGAGCGTTATCAATCGCTTTTTTCTGCGATAAATTAAAACCAAAGGGATAAATTGTAAAAGATGGGGGGTATGGCTTATTTTCAGGAAACCTTCCACTTAAAAAAGCAGCAAGAATAGTGTTTTTATTAATAAAATCAATTTTTTCATAATGATTTTGTAGAATGTTTTGGTCGCCATTTTTAATGCCAATTTCGTATGCGATACTTTTAAGATAGTTAAAGCAATTGCTGGAAGTACTTTCATTTAAAATAGAATGAATAATTTCAACATTGCCGGCATTGTATGAAAAAGTTCTACCATCATTAAAGGTAATGCTGACTTTGTTGTCTTTTAAGTGGTAAGACTTAATATCGGCAGTCCTATCCTTGCCTTTAATGATGATTTTACTTTTTTGTTGGTATTCATTCATCTTTTGCCTCAATTACTACTATAAATTAGCATAAGCAAGGCAAAAAGTCTATTATAAGAGCTAAGCTACAGTTAAGCCCAAATTGGCTGCCATACTACGCCGAATTTGTCAACTATCCATGCACATTTGCGGATATGACCTACGCATTCTGGTCCCATCATCACGACGCCGCCTTCAGCAAGAGCTTTAAATATGGCGTCAAATTCAGCCTCGTCTTTGCAGTCTATACATAAAGAATTTGCCCAGTTAAATTCAGGGCAGGCATGAGCTTCAGTCATATCTAAAAACATAATATGTTCTTCGCCTATGCTAAGCTGACCGAACATTACTCTTTTTTTATCACCCTCAGTAGCAGCCATTGGGTGATCGCCATACGGCTCGCATTTGGTAATTTTAGTGTTAGGAATAATTCCAGCGTAAAATTTCATAGCCTCTTCAGCACGACCATTGAAAGTTAGGAAAGGCGTAATTTTTTGTTTTTGCATCAGTTTTCTCTAGTTTTCTATATTAATATAAAAGTATGAAAGCATATATAATTATAAAGAATATATATTTTTTTACAAGGTAATAAAACCCATGGTAATACTACCTAAAATTATTTTTGTAAATGCGTTAATTAATGTGTTATAATTTTATTTAAAGCTGTTTGATTCTATAGTCCATGTATTTATAATAAAAAATAATAAGGAAATAATTCACCATGAATTGGCATGAGAAAAGTAAAGAAGATGTTCTTAAGGAGTTAGATTCTAATATTGATAACGGGTTATCCTTAGCTAGTGTTGAAAAATTACAGCAGAAGCATGGGAAAAACGAGTTTGCAGAACCTCCGGCAGAGAGTATTTTTTCTATGATAGTGCGGCACATGAAAGACCTTGCCACTATAATATTATGTATAGCTGCTTTTATATCATTGTTGATGGTAATCTTTCAAGGCGATGATATTTATAAATTTATTGCAATTACTGGAATAATTATTTTAAATCTCACCCTAGCTATCACTCAAGAAAGGGGAGCTGAAAGGTCGCTCGCTGCACTTAAAAAACTTAGCAGTCCTACCAATATTGTTTTGCGTGAGGGCAAACGGCAAGAAATTCCCTCTACTGAATTAGTAGTAGGAGATATTATATTCTTGAAGACTGGCGATATGATATCAGCAGACGCAAGATTGCTGGAAAGCACTAATCTTATGGTAGACGAAGCAGCCCTTACCGGCGAGAGCGTTTCTTCAGAAAAAGACTCTAATCTTATATTGCCTGAACAAACAGTCGTAGGCGATCAAAAAAACATGGTATTTGCTGGTTGCCTTGTGGTGGCTGGGCATGCTAAAGCGATTGTTGTTGCTACAGCCATGAAAACTCAAGTGGGTATTATTGCCGGCTATTTAAACAGCACAGTAAAACTACAAACTCCACTGCAAATAAGAATTAATAAATTAGGTAAAATTATAAGTATTGTAGCAATTCTTTCTGCTATCTTGTTGTTAATATCTGGTTTGCTTAGAGGTTGGGATCTTTTAGAACTAGCTTTGCTGGCAATTGCCCTATGTGTGGCAGCTGTGCCAGAAACTTTGCCTTTAATTGTAACCCTAACCTTAGCCCATGGCGTAAAGGAAATGGTTAAAAAGCATGCCCTTATAAGAAAATTGCAAGCAGTAGAAACATTAGGCAGCACCTCAATAATTTGTTCCGATAAAACTGGCACGCTTACCCAAAATCGTATGGCGGTTAAAAAATTATGGGCTGGTGATGGCGATCCTTTTAGCGATGAAGATAATTTTTCGGCAGCCCAATTAGACCTATTAAGTAAGTTTGCTTTTGCCACAAATGCGACGATGGAAACTAACTCCAATGGTGAAGTTGTGGTAATCGGCTCGCCTACGGAATCGGCAATTATGAATTTATTAATTGCTAAGGGAATTGATAAAAAAGCAGCAGAAAAAAACTTTCCAAGGGTTGAAGAAATTCCATTTTCTTCAGAACGCAAAATGGCAACTTTTATCCAGAAAGACCCTGAAGGCGGCTATAGAGTATTAACTCTTGGGGCTTATGATAGAGTTCCGTTTAAAAATACCTCTGTTGAGCGGGATAAAATGCACGATAATTTTGCTGAAAATGCTTTGCGGATATTAGCTCTTGGCAGCAAGCATATAGCTGAAATTCCAACTAATTTAAGCGATGTAGAGCGTGAGCTAGAATTTGAAGGCATACTTGGAATTATAGATCCGCCGCGTCCAGAGGCTATAACCAGCGTGGCAATTGCTAAAGCGGCAGGCGTGCGGACAGTAATGATCACGGGAGACCATGCCATTACTGCCAAAGCCATTGCTAAGCAAGTCGGCATATTAAATGATGGCGACAAGGTTATAACAGGAGTAGAGTTAGCTCAAAAAAGCCAAGAAGAACTTGAGGCAGCGGTTAAAGACTATTCTGTTTATGCTAGGGTTTCTCCGGAGGATAAAATCCGTATAGTTAAGGCTTGGCAATCGCATAATGAAGTTGTGGCTATGACCGGTGATGGTGTTAATGATGCTCCTGCATTAAAAAGAGCTGATGTTGGTGTGGCAATGGGTATAACAGGCACAGAAGTTTCTAAAAGTGCATCTGATATGGTTTTAACCGATGATAATTTTGCTTCAATTGTTGACGCTATTAAATACGGGCGGAATGTTTTTGCCAATATCCAGAAAACTGTCTATTTTCTTTTAACCTGTAATTTCTCTGAAATTATCTTAATATTAGGTGCAGGCATGATGGGTTGGGGCATTCCTTTAACGCCTATTATGATATTATTTATTAATGTGCTAGCCGATGGTGTGCCGGGCATGGCTTTGGCTCTTGAAAAACCAGCCCCAGAAATAATGCAGCGGAAGCCTGTGGGCAGAAAAGAAAGTATATTCAATGGCTATAAATTTGTAATAACTATGCAAACTATGGCATTCGTAGCAGTTGGCTGGGTTGCTTATTATATTGGAAAATTTATTCCATTAGACAACTATATTATGCCATCGCACGAATTAGGGCAAACTTTGGCATTTATTGTAATAGGCTGGACTTCTATTTTTCATATATTTACTGTCCGCAGCCGCTACTCTATTATTAAAAGCAATATAGGAGATAATCCATTATTAGCGTATCTTGCTTTATTGATGACCATGTCTTTTATACCAATTGCTTTAATACCGCAGGTGGGTGCAATATTTGATGTGGTTCCAATAAATACTAATCATTGGCTGGTGATAGCAGGGCTTTCAATTATTCCTACCATAATAGCTGAAATTCATAAGTTTATTACAAAGGAAAGAGTGTAAAATCATCATGCAATAACAGTTGTCATGATCTCTGCAATTTTATTACAAACTAATTTCAAATAAATTTTTTAAGCAATTAAATAGTTTAGATATTACAACCCTTTATTAATATTAATAAAGGGTTAAAAGTCTTGACAGACTTTTAACAATACTTATACTTGTATAGTATTATTTGTTAAAGGAATAAAATATTGAATAAAATAATTTTGAGAATAATTTTAATTGCGTTGTTCTCACTGCCAGCTGCAGCAGGTCAGGTTGTTAATATTACTCAAAACCCAACTGGTGATGTATACGGCAATGCTAGTGATGTTAATAATCCTTATGACAGGTTAGGAGACCCCAACAATAATACGCTTAACCTAAATACAGATAATTTACTTTTTTATAAAATTGTTTTTTATGGAGCTAGCAGTAGTTCTGCTACAGGGAATCTTAGCGGAAATACGATAAATATTACAGGAACAGGATTTCAAATATATGTCCTAATGGGTGCTTTTGCATCAACCTCTGGAAATATGAGCAATAATACAGTATTTATAAGCGAATCTACTAATAGTTTTTATGGTATTATTACTGGTGCATTAAACAATGGAGATGGGCGGGTAAATAATAACAAAGTTGATATTCGTTCGGGGATTATTTCTGTTGTAAGCGGTGGTTTAGGAAGTAAGGGTGTTGTAGATTCTAATTCTGTTTATTTAAGCAATGTGGCTGGAAGCAGCGGATTTGCCATATCTGGCGGAGGCGGAGGCGGTAAAGTATTAAACAATATTGTAGAAATAAAAAATTCATCTTTTATGGGGCTTGAGGGCGATTTATCAATAAGCGGAGGGTATGATCTTTTCAAGACATATGATTGTTCTGCAAACTGTGAAATTTCTGGTAATAGTGTATCTTTAGAGAACACAATAGTTAATGAGGGTTATATCTATGGCGGCGGTAATAGATATGATAGTGATAGTAAGTATTTAATTAAAAACAACACAGTAAATATCAATGGCGGTTCAATTGGCGGTGAGATATATGGCGGATATGTAGGCAGCGGCGGCGGTGATGTTATTAATAATACAATTAATATTTATAACAATCCAGATTTATCAAGAGTCTACTTGTATGGAGGATATTCTAGCAACGGTGTAGTTTCTGGAAATACACTAAATTTATACACCAACACGAAAGTTTACTTAGTATCAGGCTTTCAAAATTACAACTTTTACACAGATGGCAAAAACTTAGAAATACCAATGCTAAAAACTACAGGGTTAACTCTTATAAATATGAATAACACTGTAGTAGGACTATATTTAAAAGATGGCTCGCAAGCCTTAAAAGGTGGAGATACAATATATTTGGTATCAAACATAACTGGCAACAATATCAGCCAAGCCAGTGGAATAATTCGTAGTGGAGCAACTATGCTTTATGATTGGGATTTGTTGGTAGATGGCAGAAATTTATATGCAAAAATAAAAGGAGATGTTGATACGGGAAAGCCTGCCCCATGTATAGGAGAAGACTGTGGCAGCGGAGGCGGTAATAACGGAGGAGACAACGATGGAGCAGGTCGTTTAAACCCCGAAACTAAGTCTTTAGCTGAGGGATATTTATCTGGTATGTCGTTGCTAATAACTGGAGGCGATTTAGCAAATGAGGGCAGCAGTATATTAGATTCTACTTTGCAAAACGATGGTGATGGAATGTTTTCTAGCATTAGCGCTAATTCTATAAAGCTAAACAGCGGATCTTATGTTGATACTAAAAGCGGCTCTCTCATAGTAGGTTTCGGCAGTAAAGTTGATAATATTTTGTTAGGATATTTTTTAGAAGCTGGCGGCGGTAAGTATAACACCTACAATGAGTTTACTGATATAGATTCTGTTGTAAAAGGTGAGGGCAGCAATACTTATGCCGGAGGCGGACTGCTAGGCAGGCTGTCTTTTGATTCTATTTATTTTGACGCTTTAATTCGCGGCGGGTATATATCTACAGATTATAAAGCAGACTACTCCCCTGATGCTAACTACAATATTGGAGAGCTGTATTACGGTGGGCAGTTTGGAGTTGGACTAATTCAGCGTATGGATTCTTTCTCTCTCAATGAATATATTAAATATTTGGCAGCAATGCGGCAAGGGAATACAATAAAGCTAGATTCTGGGGAAGAAATTCAATTTGCCAATGTAATGTCTTCCCGTGCAGTAGCTGGAGTGAGGGCTAAATACACGGCAGTATATGTTGGCTATGCTTATGAGCAAGAACTAGCAGGTGAAGCGAAATCTACAACATCTAAGCAAACAATTGACGCTCCAACCATTAAAGGTGGAACTAGCGTGATTGAGGCTGGCTACGACCAAACTTTCTCCCATAAGTCAATACAGTATGGTTATGGGCGTAATACCCGTTATAGCCCTGCCTCTAGCTTAAATATCGGCTTTGGCGGTAAATATTACATAGGTCAAAGAGAAGGCTTCTCCGTAAATGCTAAACTTGGTTATATGTTTTAGATAAACACCTAGTTGCAACAAAAAGGCTAACCTTTATGTTAGACTTTTTTTATTGCCATAGTGGAGCAAAAGAATATGATGACTATATACTACAATAATTCGCCATATCTTTTTATAAACACCTTTTTTAATACGGTGACCAGCACCATATACAGCATAATTGTTAATAGCAAAAACGGAAAGAATATAAACGGTAGTTGCTCCATTTGAAATTTTGCACCCAACGGAGTATAAACAAGAATTGTTCCCATCAGCATTCCTAAGCTGGTAAAGGTAGTAAGAATAAACGAAGAATTGCTTTGCAACAATGGTATTTTAGGTGTGCGTATCATATGAATTACTAGCGTTTGCGTCCATAAAGATTCTACAAACCAGCCGGCATGGAATAAGGCTATGAATAAACCCTGCTGCGAGGCGTTCAGCTCGTTAAAATTACCGCCCACAATGAGGGGACATATATAGAAAAACAGCAATGCAAATGTGGTTATATCAAACACCGAAGATGTAGGACCTATCCAAACCATAAATTTACTTATGGACATGGCATTCCACGACTTTGGTTTTTTTAAGAAGTCTTCATCCACATTATCCCACGGAATTGCCGTGCAAGAAATATCATATATTAAATTAAGCATTAATATTTGCAAGGGCAGCATTGGCAGAAAAGGCAGAAAAATGCTAGCAACTACCACAGAAAACATATTGCCGAAGTTAGAGCTGGCGGTCATTTTAATATATTTAATTGTATTGGCATAGGTTTTTCGACCTTCAATTATCCCTTCTTCCAGCACCATCAGGCTTTTTTCAAGCATAATAATATTTGCAGATTCCTTAGCAATATCTACCGCACTATCTACCGAAATACCTACATCGGCTTCTTTCATGGCCGCCGCATCGTTAATGCCGTCGCCCATAAAACCTACGGTATTACCGTTATTCCTTAATGCGGCTACAACACGCACCTTCTGCTGCGGTGAAAGTTTGGCAAAAACATTAGTTTTTTCAACTTTTTCTGCAAGTTCTTTATCCTGCATGTTTTCAATATCTTTACCCAGCAGGATATTATCTATTTTTATGCCAACCTGTTTACAGATAGATTTTGTCACGGCATCATTATCGCCAGTGAGGATTTTTGTGGTAACGCCATATTCAGCTAGAATTTTTATGGCAGGGGCAGCGGTTTCTTTAGGAGGGTCTAAAAAGGCGAGAAGTCCTATTAGCACCATGTCAGATTCATCTTTTACCGAGAATGTGCCAGCCGAAGACGAGCTTATTTTTTGGGCTATGGCTAAAACCCGCATACCATCGTCATTGTAATCTTCCGCAATTTTCCTTACTTCGCTTCTTAAATCATCTGTAAGCGGTTCAGTTTTACCATTATATTCAACATAAGAGCATACCGCAAACATTTCTTCCACTGCTCCCTTGGTGATTATCTCTTCTTGGTTAGAGCTATCTGCCACCACAACGCTCATACGGCGGCGGTTAAAATCAAAAGGGATTTCATCTATTTTTGTATAGTTTTTCCATTGAACAACAGCCTCATTTTTTTCGGCATAGTTGATAATTGCTATATCCATAAGGTTTTTTAACCCCGTTTGATGCCAGCTATTTAAAAAAGCATGACGCAGCACTCCCTCATCTTGATTACCGTGAACATCTAAACTATATATCAAAACCACTTTATCTTGTGTTAGTGTGCCGGTTTTATCGGTGCAAAGGACATTCATTGCCCCTAAGTTTTGTATGGAATTAAGACTTTTAACAATTACTTTTTTACGAGAAAGCATTACCGCACCTTTTGCAAGGTTGGTAGATACAATCATCGGTAGCATTTCCGGCGTTAAACCTACGGCAACGGATAGTGCAAACATAAAAGCCTCTAACCAATCGCCTTTTGTAAAGCCGTTTATGAACAGCACTGCCGGCACCATTACCAGCATAAACCTTATTAATACCCACGAAACTGAAGCCACACCTTTATCAAAGCTGGTGGCTTTTTTATTATCGCTGATTTGTTGGGCAATGGAGCCAAAAATAGTTCTATCACCAGATACAATAACCATAGCAATAGCAGATCCACTAACCACATTGCTGCCCATAAAAACAAGGTTATTTGCATCAAGAGGATTAGTTTGTGCCCCTTCCATAGCGGCACTAAATTTTTCCACAGGGGCACTTTCCCCCGTTAGGGACGACTGGCTAACAAATAGGTCTTTTGCTTGTAAAATACGGCAGTCAGCTGGTATCATGTCGCCGGAGGAAAGGTTAATGATGTCTCCTACAACTAATTCAGTTATAGGTATTTCTTGAGATATATTTAGATTGTCTCTTTTTTCCTGTGTTTCTTGGTTAGTTTTTCTACGCACGGATATGGTTGTTTTAACCATATTTTTAAGTTTTTCTGCCGATTTATCGGAGCGATATTCTTGCACAAAACGCAATATGCCGCTAATAAATACCATTGTGGTTATTATTAGGACAGCACTGTAGTCTTTTTCTCCAGGGTTAGCTAAAATTACATCGGTAAAAAGTGAGACTGTAGCTAAGATAAACAATATAATCGTAAATGGACTAATAAACGCTCCATACAATTGTTTAAATATGGATGCTCCTTTTTTATGGCTTATTTCATTTGAGCCATACTTTGCGCGCATACTAGCGATTATCTCGAGAGGTAGTCCCGCTAAACTATTTTGATATTCTTTAAATATTGACTCATTATTCATAGTGCAAGATTCAAGCAAACGCTTTTTTGATATGGAGTCAGATATGATTTTGTTTTTATTTTCCTTCATCATTTTATACCGCTTTTTTATTGGATTATTTGGGATTTTTTAATATATTTTCTATTTTGTTACGGGGGAGGGTAATTTTGGCGGATCGGGGGGGATTCGAACCCCCGATAGGGTTTGCCTATACACGATTTCCAATCGTGCTCCTTAAGCCACTCGGACACCGATCCTAGAAAATAAAAGTTTAATCGTTTTTATTTGAATTGCCAAGTTTTTATTATCAGTAATGTCTTCCTTACTTTTATTTTTGCAGTCCGCAGCTTATTTTAAAGGAAGTTTAGAGGCGGGTTTCTTCTTTTTCGGCTTTGGCATAGGTAGAATGCGATATAATAATACTGCTAAATCTAGCACTAATTCTTTATCGTCTATATCAACTATATAATGTTCTTTTGCACCGTTATAAGGATAGCTTGTCTCGAGCATACGCTCATGCTTTAGGAAAACTTCTGCAACCTCCGGCAGCATTTTAGCAAATACTGTATTATTGCAGACAAGAAAAATTGGCTTGGCATAGCAATAAATCATATATTCACCGAACATTTTTTTGTTTGTTATATCACCTGCTTCGTGCATTTGTTTACAAGCATAATCAATAAAGTTTTTATCTGTAGCCATAGAAAAAACACTTTCCTTAATAAAAATATAATTTCAATTGCGGTAGGCTAATGCTATCCAAAATTATTCAAACTTTTCATAAGTTCTACCCTCAGCACCGCGATAAAACCCATTAGAGAATTTATCACCTTTAGGAAGCAATGGCTGCATTAGGGCAAAAGCCTCGCTGCCAGATATTTTTTTATCCAGCACATCTTTAAATAACGAAATTACTTTAAGCATATCCATATAATGCGGAGATATTCTAAAAATATTTACACCCATATCCTTAAGTTCTCCTACCTCGCTAATTAAATTTGCATAAGTATAAGACATGGTTTGCGTGCCGTTAACGGTTAAAAAATTCTCGTCTGTTAATGTAGATATAGTTTTGCCATTATAATCTTTTTCACATACATATTTACAATCATCTTTAGAAGTATGATGAATTCTTGCATGATAGCATCTTGCAGCAATTGCTAAGGGCATGCGTCCAAAGGCAAAAATCTCTTTTTCAGTTTTAGGGTTGGCTGCTGCTGAGATAACTTTAAGAGATTCTCTATCAATTTCATAAGGAAAGCAGAACCGTTTAGCCCCTTGTGTTTCTAAGGTTTTAACTGTTCCTTCATTATACACATTAACAGTAGGACCTATAATGTAGGGCTTATCTTTTAATAAACCTAAAAGCCCAACATCATTTACTTCTATTAAAGTATTGCTTTGAGCTTTTTCTATTAATTTTTTGCAAACATTCATTTCTAAGTCGCTTAGAATTAAAGAAAAAGTAGAAAAATGGACTTTTTTTCCGGCTTTAGTTAGTCTATCTACAACATTTTCAAAGGCTGCTTCAAAAAATGGATACCTTTTATAGCAAACTACTTCACCCAAATATACTTCATCGATGTTTGATTCTTCAGCAATTTTGAAGTAAAAGTCTTGCCAATCGTTTACTTTCCAGTTGAATAGACAGGCTCCCAATGTTAATTTATAATCTACAGCCATTTTCGCACATATGCTCCTGTGGTGTTGGTGTTGCCCTCTGATAGTTTTTCAACATCTGGTATATCATAAGGCTTACCCTGATTAACTGCATCAACTGCAGTGCGGAATTGTTTAACAATAGATTCCACATAGGCTTTTCCTCTTTGACGGCCTTCTATTTTTAAAGCGCTAACGCCAGCTTCTAATAGTTCTGGCAGTTTATCAATAATTGACAGCGAAGTTGGTTCTTCAAATAAATATGATGTTTCATCATCAACATTAAATCTACCTTTGCAAATGGTTGGATAACCAGGAGATTCTTCTTTTTTAAAAGAATTAATTACCGAATTATTCAGTTTGCTTACAAGACTTCGTCCTCTATCTTCATACTCTACAAATTCCGCCGGCGAACAGACGCCGTTCTTGTTGGGAGATTTTCCAGTAATATAAGAAGAAAGCGAGCATTTGCCTTCTGCCATTACACATAATCCGCCGTAAACAAAAACTTCAATTTCTGCATTGGTTCTTTCTTTAAATTGTTTAATTTGCCGCAAGGTTAAAACTCTTGGCAAAACCACTCGGCTAACCTCGTAAGTATTAATGAAATAATTGATTGCCTCTATACTTGAGGCAGTGGCTTGAACAGAAAGATGTCTTTTTAAATTAGGGTGATTCTTATGAGCATAATCAAGCAAGCCAATATCTGCTAAAATTACTGCATAAGCACCAGCTTCTTCTGCATCGACAAGAGCTTTATGCCAAATATCTAATTTACCGGCAGTAGGGTAAGTATTAATTGCCACTAAAACTTTACTTCCTTTAGATTTTGCATAAGCTATGCCTTCATGCAGTTCTTCAGTAGAAAAGTTAAGTCCTGGAAAATTTCTGGCATTGGTTTCGTTTCTAAAGCCGCAATAAACTGTATCAGCCCCTGCGTCTACTGCGGTTTTTAAGGCTGATGGAGTTCCTGCCGGGCACACAATTTCTAGTTTCTTCATTTTTTTGCCTTCATATCGTTAAAATAAAAAATTGATATTTATCAATTAAGAATTATTATAGTCTGATTTTTTCCTAATTTCTTCTTTTTTTATTTTATTGATAACTGTTTTAAGATTATCAAGGTCTTCCTCTGCTTCAATTATTCTATTTTTTATAGAAGCAATATCTTTATTAGTTTTTGAAAGAATTGCTGAAGTAATTGTATTTAAGCTATTTTGAAGGATACTATATTTTTCTACAGTTTTATTGCCAATTTTTTTAGCAGCATTTTCAAAAGGAGCTGCCATTGATGATAAATCGGCAATGATATTCATATCCTCACCATCTACAGCATTTCGTAAAGCTACACTTGCCGCTGTTGAACCTTCTATTACTAATTCGTTTGAAAAAAACATGGCATCACCATCGGCATTGCCTTCAAACAGCTGCAGTAAATTACTAAGACTTCCCTTAATAGTAGCTGCTACATTAACATGCTCGCTGCGATGGATGGCTTTTAAAACAGGGGAGGTAAGGGATGGTTTTAAATAAAAAACAAAAGGTAAATCCGTTGCGTCTATTATGAAATCAAATTCTTCACCGGAAAGTCTTTCAAAAATACGAGGATGTTTTTCCTGCATTATTTTAAGTGATTTATCTAAAAAAGGCTGTAAAAAAGATAAAGGAACTTTTTTAAAAAAAATTCCTAGAAGCAAAACCACTGATAAATCGTTTTTTGTATCACTGCTCATAATGCCTTACTGCTTATAATATTGAATACTGGCAATCCGATTACATAATCGGCGGGCTAATTATTATAAAAAACCGCCGCAATTAATTAATACCAGTGCCATCTAAATTTATTGTTGTAATAAATTCATAACATTTCCAACTAATACTTCAAGACTTTCAGTGGTATCTTTGAACTTTTTATCGCCGTTTATGTCTCCTAACCATAAAGCAATTATATACTCATCATTAAAGATAATAGCAGATTGGAAATCCATCATAATAAAGAAAGTGTTTCCTCTATTTGTGGTTATGGTGTTAAAGTAAACATTCTTTAATAGCTCGGTATAAGTTCTTCTTAATGTGATAAGTGTTTTCATATCATATTTAGATTCGTTGATGCCATTGATATTATCAATTATTTGAGTTTCAATAATTGAAGGTTCAGCTTGGAATGCTGTATAAGACCTAGTAATATCAAAGAAATTAACTCTTACATCCCCGTTAAGCAAATCTGGCATTGCAATAGGTGCTGTTGGAGTTATTCTTAATCTATTAAACATATCCTCAAATTCTTTTGCGGTAAGTGCTGAGAAGAAATTATTTTCTAAATAAGTTAGTTTTTCAGCCAGCATTTTTCTAATACCGCTTGGCATAACTGCTAAATCTTTTGATTCTATGGTTTGCAGTTCGCTAACCGTCATTTTAACTTCAGTTGTATTGAAAGTTAAATTTGGATTAACTATCGGCGGCACAAACTGCTCAATTCTTTTATTAGAGAATATTAAATTTTGATAGTTGGAATCTAATATCTGAGTTGGCACATCTTTTTTATTATCCAGCAAAGTTAAATACATCCATGGCTTAAGCGAATTATAGACAAAAGTTTCTGGATAAGTATTTTTAAAATACAATTTGCCGTCAACCATAGTTGTAGTAAGCCCAACTAATAATTGATTATTTTGAATAACAATAGCAGAACCTTCTGGAATGTTATTTCTTCTTAATTGCTCGCCTAGCAAAGAGGAAAGGGCATTTTGCAAAGCATTAGAGAAAGTGGTTTTCACTGTAATATCATAGCTTTCAGGGAAGTGTTCATAACCAGACAAGAATAAGCTATCTAAATAAATTGAGAAAGAAGTTCTTGGAATTTTTGCATTACTGCTAGCTTTTTTGTATTCATCTAAAATATTTTCCCTAAGATCTTCTGGAACATAATCATTAGCTATCATCATATCTAAAATATTTTCTACTGTAATCTCGTAGTTAGGGTAATATTTCTTATTATTATCGTAAAGAAGTTTCAGCATAAATAAAGCATGAGGAACATCCATAGTATTTGGATCAACTTTTTCAAAATAGTTGATAAAAGACGCTTTCATTCCTATCTGATAATTGGAGAAATAAGTTACATTTAACAGCAGCTCAAAGAAATTTCCTAAAGATACTTTCTCTTTAAGCCAATTTACTAAGAGGTAATTTTTAATAGGATTAATATATCTGGCAACAAATCCTGTAGTATCAGGCTGATAAAATTTAGTCATTATAATATTAATGGAAGAAAATTCACAGTTAGGAGAAGCCATATCTTCCGGACCTTTAAAAATTTTACAGCCATTAATTATATAAAAATCGTTTCTGCTGAAAATTTCATTGTTAGCACCGGCAACTTCAGTAAGATAATAAGTATCAATTCTATCATTAGGAAGCAATGGTTGATCGCTTGGAGCAAACTCGTTTTGCATCTCAAATCCTATATTAATATCAGATTGACCCATAAATAAATTATTTGCCCAATCAAGAAATTTGTTGGGGATTGCCGTTGCCACATCGGAAATCGTGCCGAAAATGCTGGTGTTTCTTCTAAATATACTTTCTCTAGGAGCATTAATATAATTGCGGTATTCTAAAATTAGAAAATTTATAAAGTCTTGATCTACTTTTACATTTTCAACAGGAATTCTTTCTACAGATGCCTGTTCCTTAGCCTTTTGATAAATTAGCTCATTCAAGGCATGAAGTGCAATAAAAGCATGTTCAAAGTTGCTTGAAATATTAGCAGCATAAGTAAGAGTTCTTGGCTCTCTTTTGGTTTCAAATATTTTAGCATCGCGGCTATCTACTATTTTAATGGAAAGCGGTTTATTAATGGAAGCTAAAATTGGAACTAATGGATTGGCTTGATTTAAGAAAGTGCCAATCATAAACATCATAACAATTAAAGCAAAAATCATAAAAGCTAAAACTTTTAATTGATTATTTACGATTCCTTTACCATCAACAGTTTTAGATAAAGCCTGAATATAACTTTCAGTTTCTTCTGTATCTACGCCTCTAGCCGACTGCAGTCTAATAGCTTGCTCTGATCTATGCTTACGATTTTGCTCTACTAATGATCTAATGTTCCCGTTAAGACCGTCGCCGGTTTTCTGTCTATTTTTATAAGCGTCTTTTACCTCATTCCTAATTGAAAAAGATGGAAGCCTTACCTGTTTATGCTTATTAAGAGAACCCTCGAGTTCATAATCTTCCCCCGCGTTTCTTCCTGTATATGTGCGGTTGCTAGTAGGTTTTGGTGAAGAATTATCTTCTCTAGATTCAGGTGCTTTGCTGGGAGAAGCATACCTGCTAGATGCTGATGAGCTTGAGCCCCGATTGGAAGAGTTTCTCGTTGAGCCTGATCTGCCTGTGGAATTTCTATTATTTTCTCTATTAAGGATTAAAAAATTAAAGTTCTTATCAGAAAAATTATTATTATTAAAATTACTAAACCCCGCTAAAGAATATTTAAGTTTATTTTCACCTGGGAAAATTTTTTGACATAATTCTTTATAAGCAGAGTTTAAAAATATTTTTTTTAAAAAATTCACAGAGAAACCTTCTAAATTTTATTATTGGCGTACCCGAGAAGACTTGAACTCCTAACCTTCTGATTCGTAGTCAGATGCTCTATCCAGTTGAGCTACGGGTACTTACTTCATAAAAACCCACAACATTTAATGTTGTTATAATAATTAGTATATATTAATATACATATTATCATATATTATTGTATAATTAAAAAAAATCAAGATATATTTAACTTAGGTGTGATTTATGATAAGATTTTTCATAAGTATCTTTATTTGTTTATTTGTATTTAGCACTGCGGAGGCTTCGCTGTTTCGCGATAATATTTTTATCGGCAAAAATAAAGAGAAATATTCTTATTTTTTCAGCATTACAGAATTTACTTCAATAAAAGATATAGAACAAAAACTTCGCAGCAAAAAATTTTCGCTGAAAAAAAATACAAAGCTACTGGTAATATTAGAAATGCCTAATAATTTAAGCTCATCAAAGCAAGAAGCCCTGTGGGTGCAGCTTGGCGATTTAAAAACCAGCTTTAATAATACCCCGTATCATTTCATCACAAAATTCAATGGCATAGTAGATAAAAATCTTTCCATGTATGTAGTCCATTTATACTATAAATAAAGTTGACTAATAATTTTATTTGATATAGTATATTGCTTACTTGTAGATTGAAAATTAAGGAGAGAAACCCTTGAAAAGAACTTATCAGCCTAGTAAATTGGTTAGAAAAAGAAGGCACGGCTTTAGAGTTAGAATGGCTACTAAAGGCGGAAGAAAAGTATTAGCGGCTAGACGCGCAAAAGGGCGTTATGTATTAAGTGCATAATACACAAATAAAGCGGATAGTAAAAGCTAAGCAATTTTCTAATCTTAAAAAAAATGGAGACAAATTGGTTTATAAACCGTTTGTTATTCTTTATTTAAAGGAAGAAAACTTATTAGAAGAAGTTTATATCGGCTTTATTGCTAGTTCTAAACTTGGAAATGCGGTTGCACGCAATCGGGTAAAAAGAAGACTAAGAAATATAGCCATGAGTGTTTTAAGCAGTATTGATACTCATGGTTTTTCTATTTGTGTAATTGGCAGACATAGTGCATTTGATTACGATTTTGCCAAAATGAAGGATTTATTCACTCATGCCATTAAAAAAATTGTTGCAGCAAAATAGAGAATCAGATTCGCATAAATTGCTTGGTAAAGTAATTTATATTGTGTTGAGTTTTTTTAAAGTATTTGGGAAAATATTTTCTTATATGGCGATTGGTTTTGTAAAGTTTTATCAAACAGTAATTTCGCCTTATTTAGCGCCGTCATGCCGCTATACTCCCACATGTTCGCAGTATGCTATAGAAAGCTATAAAACACACAATATATTTTTTGCGACTATTTTAGTGTTAAAAAGAATTTTAAAATGCAGTCCGCTTGGAGGCTATGGCTACGATCCAGTTCCTAAGAGAAAACATAAGATTTAAGAGGTTTATTAATGGGTGATTTATTTAATAAAAATTTTGTAATTGCAGCAGTTATCGCTTTTTTAATTATAGTTTTTTGGGATAATCTTTTTTTAAAAGATATTCGGGAAAAAGAAGCTGCCTTAGATAAACAGGCATCTCAAACGGTAGCTGTCGGCGGACATAATTCGCAAGCCCAAAATATCAATACAGATACTTCTATGCCTCAGCTGCAAAACTTGCCTCGTATTAGTATTGCCAACTCTTCTGTTCAAGGCTCGCTGTCGCTGCAGGCTGGCAGAATTGATGATATAGCACTGCTGCATTTCCAAGAAACCGTTGATAAAAATTCACCGAATATTCATTTGTTCAATAAAAAAGGCACTAAAGATGCCTACTTTTTTGAAAGCGGCTGGCTGTCTGAAAGTAAAATAGATTTGCCAGGTGCTAATACAGTTTGGTCGGTTGAGGCGGGCAGCAGCAATAAGCTGACGCCAGAAACCCCTGTAGTTTTGGTGTGGAAAAATTCACAGGGAATTCTTTTTAGAAAGCATATTTCTATTGATGATTTATACATGATAACTATCAAAGATGAGGTTATTAATCACTCTAAGAATGAATTAAACATTAATCCTTTTGCTTTAATTGTTCGTCATGGCGATCCGCAGACCCGTGATTTATTTATTTCTCATGAGGGTTTTGCCGGTCATGTTGGCGGCAGTTTAGAGCGTATTAAATACAAAGACGCCTTGAGTGAAACCTTTAAATTTGAAACGCAAGGCGGCTGGATAGGCTTTACCGATCAGTATTGGCTTTCGGCTCTTGTATTAGATAATTCTCATCATTATACAACGAGATTCTTGTCGTATAAAGATTCACAGAATATTAACAATTTCCAATTAGACTTTTTAGGCAAAGATACACGGCTTTTAGTGGGCGAAAGTTTCGCAAAAACTACAAGAGTCTTTGTTGGACCTAAGGAATACAATCTTTTAAGCAAATACGACGATATGTTTAATATCGGTAAATTTACCGATGCTATAGATTTTGGCTGGTTCTTCTTTATTACCAAGCCAATGATGATGTTCTTATTGTTTATTTATAATTTTGTCGGCAATTTTGGCTATACTATTTTAATTTTTACTATCATTATAAGGGCAGTTATTTTGCCGATTGCTTATAAATCTTATGTTTCTATGGCTAAAATGAAAGAATTGCAGCCGAAAATGAAAGAGCTGAAAACCTTGTATAAAGGTGATATGCAAAAGTATAATAAAGAAATTGCGAATCTTTATAAAAAAGAAAGGGTAAATCCATTATCAGGATGTTTGCCGCTATTGCTGCAGATTCCAATTTTCTTTTCTATTTATAAAGTAATTTTTATTAGCATTGAAATGCGGCATGCTCCCTTTATTGGCTGGATTAGAGATATGTCTGCTATGGATCCTTCTAACATATTTACATTGTTTGGGTTAATACCAATAACTTTGCCGTCTTTTTTACACATTGGGATTTTGCCGATTTTAATGGGAATTACCATGTTTTTCCAACAAAAACTTTCTATGTCGCAATCTTTAGAACCAATGCAGCAGCGGATTATGAATATGATGCCGATTGTTTTGGTAATTGTGCTGGCTTCTTTTCCGGCAGGTTTAGTGATTTATTGGGTGTGGAGCAATATCATTTCCATTATTCAACAGCTGATTATTAACAAAATCGTTCATAAAGAATTTGGACTTAGACGCAAAAAACACAAAGTAAAAGCCAGTTCTTAATGAGTGAAGATAATCTTAACCTAGAGATAAAGCAAAAAGACCTTAGTCTTTTTAGAAAAAAATGCAATTTTGTTTTAGGGGTGGCTAGTTTAAAACAGCTTCCCCAAACAAATCTGCCAGAGGTGGCTTTTTGGGGGCGAAGTAATGTTGGGAAGTCTTCTTTAATTAATAGTCTTTTAAATCGCAAAAATTTAGTAAAAGTATCATCTACTCCTGGTAAAACTAAGGAAATTAATTATTTTTCATTAAACGAAGAGCTTTATTTAGTTGATCTTCCCGGCTATGGCTATGCGAAAGTCAGCAAAAACATTAAAGAGCTATGGAATGATTTAGTGGTAGAATACTTAATAAAAGCTAAAAATTTACGGCGGGTTTTTCTTTTAATTGATGCTAAAGTGGGCTTTAAAGAAATAGATTTTAATATTATGGATTTTTTAGATTACTATGGTCGTTCTTATCAAATAGTTTGGACAAAAGTTGATAAAATCAATAAATTTATGCTGGCAGATTTAAAACAGCATGTAAAAAATACAGTGGAAAGTCGTCCGGCTTGTTATCCGGAGTTTATTTTTAGCAGCAGTGCAACTGCTGAGGGGATGGAATCCTTGCAGTCAGCCATATTGAATATTTTATAATTTAAACTATATGTATAATATAGACCGTTGAAATTTGAGGATAAAATGTCAAGATTGTTATTTAACCATCCGTTTTTATTAGGTTTTGATTCTGTAAGTCAAACCTTAGAAAAGCTATCTAAAGCTACCGATAATTATCCGCCTTATAATATTGAACAATATGATAATAATATTTTGGTTATAAAAATTGCCGTAGCTGGGTTTGAAATTGAAGATTTATCTGTAGTGCAGGAAAATAACGAGCTGATAATAGTGGGCGAAAAAAAATGCAAGGATATTAATGTAGAATATATCCATCAGGGGATTTCCTGCCGAAAATTCCAAAAAGTTTTTGTGCTGGCTGAAGAGGTTATTCCTGTGTCGTCGCATATAAAAAATGGACTTTTGGTTATTCAGCTAAAAAGAGAAGTTATTCAAAAAGATGTTAAAGTAATTGCCATAGCCGACCATAATTAAAAAACATGATAAATTTCCCAGATATTTCACCAGTAGTTTTTTCAGTAGGAGCATTTTCTTTAGGCTCTATAGAGATAGGTCCTATTGAGATTCGTTGGTATTCTTTAGCTTATATTTTTGGAGCAATTTTTGCGTTGCTATATATTAAATTCCTAAACCGTAATCTTGCTTTAATCCCAGAGCCCCGCAGGAAAAATTTTTTTGAGGATTTATTGTTTTATATTATTTTAGGAGTTTTGCTTGGCGGCAGATTAGGTTTTGTAATTTTTTATGGATTTTCTTATTATATTTCTAACCCCCTAGAAATTTTTTATCTATGGCAGGGTGGCATGTCTTATCATGGCGGCTTAATAGGGGTATTGATTGCCTCGTTCTTGTTAGCAAAAAAATATAATATGAATTTTTTAAGAATTACTGACATAATTGCCCCCTCAGTTCCTATAGGCTTATTTTTAGGGAGGCTGGCTAATTTTATTAATGCCGAGCTTTACGGCAAGCCTGCAACTGTGCCGTGGGCGGTTCATTTCCCTAATGTGTATTTGCCGCGCCATCCCAGCCAGTTATATGAGGCAATGCTAGAGGGGGTTGTGCTGTTTGTTGTGCTAGGAATAATGTGGCATCGCAAAGTTTACAACAAAGAGGGCTATTTAAGTGCAGCATTATTGATTCTTTATGGTATTTTTAGGATATTTATAGAGTTTTTTAGGGTTGGCGAAATTTACTTTTTTAATGTTATTTCTATGGGGCAAGTGCTGTCGCTTCCAATGATTATTGCCGGAGTATTTATTCTATATTATGCTAAAAGAAAGAATCAAGAAATTAATTAAAGAACAGGGAGCAATCCCGTTTGATAAATTTATGAGCTTGGCGGCTCATAACTACTATGCTAATTCTAATCCCATAGGAAGCAGCGGCGACTTTATAACAGCTCCGGAAATATCCCAAGTTTTTGGTGAATTGATAGGTTTATGGCTGCTGGATACTTGGCTTAAATTAGGATCTCCTGATAGATGCCATCTGATAGAATTAGGAGCAGGACGGGGAACGCTGATGGCTGATATTCTGCGGGTTGCTAAAAGTTGTCCGCAATTTCATAACTCTTTAAAAATAGCTATTCTTGAAATTAATAAGGAACTAATTTCTATACAAAAAGAAACTCTGCAAGATTATAAAAATATTTCTTGGGTAGGGACTGTTGAAGATTTACATATAGAATATCCTGTATTAATTTACTCTAACGAATTTTTTGATGCACTTCCAGTTAAGCAGTATCTTGTTAAAAATGAAGATGTTTTTGAACTGTGCGTAGATATAGATACGGAAAACAGGTTAAAATTAGTGTTTGTAAAAGCAGCTATTCCTATGCTTGCTGGTAATGATGAAGAGAAAATTATAGAAACCTCACCAGTTGCTAATTCTATATTTAATTACTTAGCTGAGTTTGTCTCTAGGTATGGCGGGGTATTTTTAACTATTGATTATGGTTATGAAAAGCCAGAGTTTAGAAATACCATTCGCGGTTATAAAAATCATGAATTTTTAAGCATTTTTGAAATTATCAATCTGTGCGGAGAAGTAGATTGGACCTATAATGTTAATTTTAAAGAGTTAATAGATTCTTTAGGGGATTTAAGTATTGATAAATATGCAATAATAACTCAAAAAGAATTTTTAGAGAGTTTAGGACTTCATTCTCGGGTTGATATTCTACTAAAAAACATTGCTGCCGAAAAGGATAAGGAAGATTTTCTTAAGGGAATTCAAAAGCTAATTTTGCCAAAAGAAATGGGAGAAAAATTTAAAATCCTTTGTGTTTCAAAAAATATTCCAGATTTAGCAGTTTTTAAACAATAAAATAAATATATAATATATTATAATATATTAATAAAGTATATTATATATATACTTATAATTAACCACATTCATTCAATGAAGAAATTTTGTTTATTTATATGCTTAATATTTTTTGTGCCACAAATTAATGCAGCAGGGCAAACGGTTACAATTACAGTTGATCCGGCAAGTGATGTATCTGGGAATTCAGAAACCCCAGATGGCTTAGGTGTTGCTACCTTAGACCCTGCAAACAATACGGTTAATGTTATTGGAAACAACATTAATACTACTTATTCCATAGCCGGCGGAAGAATTAGCTCTGCCGTTTCATTTAGCGAGGTTAGCGGTAATACGGTAAATATTCTCGGTGATGACTCAACCTTTGCTGAGGTGTATGGCGGAATTATATCCTACAGCGGTAATAACGGAAATGTAATTAATAATACCATAAACATTTCAGGTAATAATTTAACATTTAATAAAATAATTCGTGGCGGCACTTCCTCTGGGTTAGGAAGTATTAATAACAACACTATAAATATTGGTGGGAGTGTATCTACATTTAATGACAATATTTTTGGAGGATATACACTAGGGTCTCAAATAAATGCCGATGGCAATACTGTAAATATAAGTGAATCTTCTAATAATTCATATGCTGGCAGCGTTATTACAGGAGGTCGTGGGGCATCGGCTAATAACAATAAGGTTATTATAAAGTCTGGCACTTTTATACAGTCTGCTACTACAATAAGGGGCGGCAATGGTGGGGGCAGCACTGCTGTTAATGTTGGGAGTGCCAATAATAATTTAGTTGATTTAAGCAACATTACTTTTATGGCATCAGGAACTGTTATCGCCGGCGGACATGCCCATACCATAGCCAACGACAACAATGTAAAAATAAATAAATTAAGTTTTACGGGTAGCACAACAATAAGGGGAGGCTGGGCAGAATCTCCTGGTCAACAAGCACCTGATTCTTTTGAGGCATCTGGTAATAATGTATATATAGAAGACAGTGATATTTCTGGAAGTATATCTGGTGGAGAAATTACTGGCAATTCTAGAGATAACACCTTAGTGAAAGTTCAAAATAATACATTAAATATTAAAGGCGGCAGTTATAGCGGCAATTTATACGGCGGTAATGCTAGCCGTGGGACAACAAGTGCAACCAATCTAGCAGGAATTGTCCAGTCTAATGGTGTAAATATTTCAGGTAGCAATATTGTAGGCTCTGCAATATATGGAGGAAGAGGCGGGGTTGTTAATAACAACTATGTAGTAATTAAAGATGGCAATCTTGAAAATACGAAAGTTTACGGAGGATATTCCGATGGCAGCAGCACGGCAACTGATGTATCCTTTGAGGCATCGGGCAATAGTGTATCTATAAATGGCGGGGTGATTGGTGGTGAAATTTACGGCGGCTTTAGCTATTTGCAAGCAGGTTCTACAGCACCAGTAAACAATAATACGGTTAGCATTTCTGGTAATGTAGATTTAAGCAATGCTTCTTTGTTTGGCGGATTTGCTACAGATGGCAATTCTACTTCTAGCGGCACCGGCAATACACTAAATTTAGCCAGCAGCATAACCCTTTTAAAAGTTGCTAATTTTGATAATTACAATTTTTATATAACCGGCAGCAATAATACCAGCCCTATAATGCACACCACATTTGAGCAAACCGATATGAGCGGGACAACTATTGGGCTATATTTACAAGAAGGAATAAATGCCAATTTTAAAATAGGTGATACCATATGGCTAGCCGAAAATATAAAAGGAGATGAAGATAGTTTAAATCAATCTTCTCGTTATGTTCGCCAAGGGGTTGCTAAAATTTATGATTGGGATATACATATAACTGGAGATAATTTATATGCAGTTATTAATAAAGATGTATATGTTAGCACAGATGGAGGTGCAAATCCTGAGGCAAAATCTTTACTTGAGGGGAATTTATCTTCGCTTGGAATGCTAATTTCTGGAGCCGATTTAATAGCAGATAGTGGTGTCCGTTCTTTAGAGGCAGCTTTATTTAATAAATCTACTGGTATTTTTACAAGTGGTAGCTTTAATTCACAAAAACTTAATAGTGGTTCTTATGCTAAGGTTAATAGCACTTCTTTTATATTAGGGTTAGGACACACAACTAAAAACAACAACATATGGGGTTTATTTTTAGAATATAGTAATGCCAATCATAATACTTTTAATAAAATTGAAGACTATGAACTACAGGGTGGATCTATTGTTAAAGGCAATGGCACAAATATTTATACTGGGCTGGGCTATCTTGGCAGAATGAGTTTCAACTCTATGTATTTTGATAGTTCGCTGCGTGGCGGATATGTGGCAACTACTCATAATGCCGATTATACAGTAGGTGCTGAATATAATATAGGAACATTCTATTATGGAGGGCATTTGCGGTATGGCTACATGCACAATATAAAAAATATAGAAATGACCGAGTATGTGCAGTATTTAGCAACATTGCAGCAAGGTAAAACCACAACTTTATCTAGCCGCGAAAAAATTAAATTTGCTAGTATGCTTTCTTCCATAGTATCAATAGGAGGTCGTGCTAAATATAATGGAATGTATTTAGGATATGCCTACGAGCAAGAACTCGCTGGAGAATCTAAAGCTAGCATAGAGGGATTAGTGGTTAATCCAGCAACTATAAAAGGCGGCACAAATGTGGTAGAGACTGGCTATGAGCAAAATTTCGTGAAGTTATATTCTCGCTCAGCGCCAGGCAAGGGCTTTGGTATAGGTTCTACCAGCATAGGCTTAGGCGGAAAATATTATATTGGTGTTAGAAATGGTTATTCTATTAATGCTAAATTTGGTTATATGTTTTAGAACTTCATAAAGATTTAGCCGTTTTTAAGAAAATTTAATAATTAAGTAGGAATAAAGTAAATGAATCAAATAAAAGTATCAGTAGTTGTGCCTATTTATAATGTAGAGAAGTATTTAAGGCAATGTCTTGACAGTATTGTTAATCAGAGCCTGCAAGATATTGAAATTATTCTTGTTAATGATGGGTCAACGGATTCCTCTTTTGATATTATTGCAGAATACGCAGCACTTGATAAACGCATTACGGTTATTAACCAAGAAAATTGCGGTTATGGGCATAGCGTTAATAAAGGTATTGCTAATGCAGTTGGCGAGTATATTGCCATTGTAGAGTCTGATGATTTTATAGATTTAGCAATGTATGAAAAACTATATAAAATAGCCGCAGCTAATAAAACTGATTTAGTGAAATGCAATTTTTATATGTATAACTCTAAAGCTCCCTTAAAGCAGCAGAATATTTTATTTAAACAAAAACATCGTGATTTAACTACCGCTCCTAAAGGAGTTTTCAATATTTTAGAATATCCGCAGCTAATGATATTCCACTCTTCTTTATGGGCAGGACTATATAATGCTGAATTTATTAAAAGTATTAGCTTAGATGAAGGCAAATCTTCAAGCTATCAAGATTTCCCATTTATGGTTGAAGTTTTAGCTAAAGCGAAGGCAATTTTTGTGGTAAATGAGCCTCTGGTTTATTATAGAAATGAACCGCAGCAGAACAGCTCTACCATAAGGAAAGACAGAAAACTTTTAATTATGCCAGAACAGTCTATGAGGGCATTAGAGATATTAAAATCTTATAATTTGTATGATAGTTTGAAGGAAGAAATTTATTATCATATATTCATTGCTAATTGGGGATTTTATAATAAAATTAATGATGAATATAAAGAGGAATACTTTAATTTATTGCACAATATTTTCATTAATTTAAAAGATGATAAAAATTTTACTTATAAATATTTTAATAAAAAGAAAATTAAATTAGTTAAATACTTTATGCAAGGAGAATATAAAAAATTTCCAAGAAAATTTCTCTTTAATCTTTTTAATTTTATGAAGTAATTAAAAGATAATTACACATTAAACCTAAATAATATTACATCGCCGTCTTTAACAACATAGGTTTTGCCCTCAGAGCGCATTTTGCCTGCAGATTTAGCTCCAGCCTCACCGCCGCACTCTATAAAGTCATTAAAAGAGATAACCTCAGCAGCAATGAAGCCGCGTTCAAAATCGCTATGAATTACTCCTGCTGCCTGCGGGGCTTTAGTGTTAATGTCAATCGTCCATGCGCGGCTTTCAATAGGACCGCTGGTAAAATATGTTTGCAATCCAAGCAAGCTAAAAGCTGATTTAATAATTTTATCAAGTCCGGTTTCTGCTAATCCTAAAGCCTCTAGGAATTCTTTTTTCTCGGCTAATGATTCCAAAATAGAAATTTCTTGTTCTATTTGGGCAGAAATTTTAACGCATACAGAATTTTCTTTTTCTGCAAACACTTGCACTTGTTTAACATATTCGTTATCCTCATGCAGCTCTCCTTCTGCTACATTGCAAACATAAAGCACAGGCTTGGCGCTCATTAGAAACATTTTTCGGACAATGTCTTGTTCTTCTAAGTCAAAATTTATGCTGCGTATAGGATTGCCTGCCTGCAGAACAGGGATCATTTTTTTTATTAATTCTACTTGTCCGCCAGCCGCTTTATCGCCGCCTTTAGCTTTTTTTTCTAGGGCGGGCAATCTTTTTTCTAAACTTTCTAAATCGGCAAGCATAAGCTCTATATTTACAATATCAATATCCCGCAAAGGATTGACGCTACCTTCTACATGGATAATATCAGTTGATTCAAAACACCGCACCACATGTATTATTGCATCTACCTCTTTAATATTGGCTAAGAATTGATTGCCTAATCCTTCGCCTTTACTTGCTCCGCGCACTAACCCAGCAATATCTACAAATTCTAGCTTGGCATATAAAATATTTTTAGATTTAGTAATAGCAGAAATTTGATCTAGGCGGTTATCAGGAACATCAACAATTCCTTTGTTAGGATCTATGGTGCAAAAAGGATAATTTGCCGATTGCGCATTCTGTGTTGAGGTTAGGGCGTTGAAAAGAGTTGATTTTCCCACATTTGGCAATCCAACAATTCCACAATTTAAGGACATTATATACCTCGTTTGTTAATATTTTCTATAAAAGTTTTAAAATCTTTGTTTAGTAAATGCGGCAATTCAACTGCCATATTATAAAAAGTTTTTTCTAATTCAATCATTTCCGATTTACTAAAATTGCTTAGCACATAACTGCTTACATCAGCATCCTCGGCAGGTCTGCCTATGCCGATTTTAATTCTATGAATATTTTTACCGATTTTATTTTGAATATCGCGAACGCCCTTTTGCCCGCCATCGCCGCTATTGGTTTTATAACGGATAGCATTAAAGTTTAAATCAATATCATCTTGAATAACAATAACATCCTCTGGGAGAATTTTGTAATAGCTGCATAAAGGCTGCACGGCTTGTCCCGACAAATTCATAAAAGTTTGGGGTTTCTGCAAAAAAACTTTGTGTGAATCAATATTTTTTTCAGTGATCAGCGATTTAAAATTATCTTTCGGTGCGGGAAAATTGTAAAAAGAGGCAATATAATCTAAGCATAAAAAACCCGCATTATGACGAGTTAATTGATACTCACGACCGATATTGCCTAATCCTACAATTAATATCATTAGGGACTACTTTTTAGATTCCGCCCCTTCTTCTTCAGCACTTGCAGCAGCTGTAAGCGAAGCAATCGGAGTTCCTTTAGGATAATAAGTTTTAATTCCTTCTGGCAATACAATATCTTCAATCTTAATAACTGTTCCTGAAGTAGAGCTTCCTAAATCTATATCAATTTGTTTTGGAGCTTTTTTAGGATTCCCTGAGATTTCTAAATAATGCAGCAGAATATTTAAAGAGCCGCCAAATCTAAGTCCTGGAGATTTATCTTGGTTAAGAAACACCACTGGAATTTCCATTCTAGTAATAGTTTTAGCACCAACGCGCAGCATATCCACATGCAGCGGCTGATCTGATACCGGATGAAGCTGCACATCTCTGATTAAAACTTCTTGATCTTTACCGTCAACCAAGACTTTATAAATATTATTGTAAAGAGTTTTCTTTGCAAGCTGCGACATCACCTCACTGGGCAATAGGCAAACTGAAGCAGGATCTTTAGAGTCACCGTAAATAGTAGCAGGTACTAAATTTTGTCTTCTAGCTTCACGAGAGGCCCCCTTGCCAACTTTTTCGCGCATAGTCGCTGTGAAAGTAAATTGTTCTGTCATAATTTTTTCCTTTAAATTTAAAACAGTTAATGTTGATACCTCCAAGGGTGTAAACAACATTAAAAATTATACTCTTTCGTTTCTTTAAAGTCTAGTGTAATTTTTACTTTATTTAATTTGAGCATTTGTTAAAATATAAATAAATATGTTGAAAGGAGAAAATAAATGAAAAAACTAATTAACAGCCCTGAAAATGTGGTTAAAGAAATGCTGCAGGGTATGATTCTTGCTAATAAAGATTTGCAATTGTTTGCGGAGGAGTCGGTAATTGCCAGAAAAAATTTCACAAAAAAGGTTGGCATTGTTAGCGGAGGCGGCAGCGGACATGAGCCTGCTCATGCGGGATATGTAGGATTTGGCATGCTAGATGCGGCAGTATGCGGCGAAGTGTTCACATCGCCAACGCCTTTTCAGGTTTATAAGGCGATTGAAGAAGTTAACCAAGGCGAAGGAGTTTTATTAGTAATAAAAAATTATACTGGGGATGTGTTAAATTTTGAAATGGCGATGGATATGGCAAAAGATAACAACATTAAAGTAGCCAGTGTATTGGTTGATGATGATGTGGCTATGGAAAATAGTCTTTATACCGTAGGGAAAAGAGGGGTTGCCGGCACAGTTTTGGTGCATAAAATTGCCGGAGCTTTAGCAGAAAAAGGTGCAAATTTAGAAACTATCCAAAAAATTGCTGCAGATGTTGTAGCAAATATGGCAACCATGGGGTTGTCTTTAGGCGCCTGCACGGTGCCGGCTTCCGGAAAGCCAAGTTTTGAACTGGGTGAGGATGAAATGGAGGTAGGTTTAGGAATTCATGGCGAACCTGGCGTTTATCGCAGCAAAATTAAAACTGCCGGAGAATGTGCGGAACTGCTAATGGAAAAGGTTTTAAATCACTTAAAACTAAATGCGGGTGAAGAAGTTTGTCTTTTAGTAAATGGCTTAGGAGCAACACCTTTAATGGAGCTAGATATTATGAATTATGAATGCCATAAAATTTTAGCAGCTAAAAATATTAAAGTTTTCAAGAATCTAGTAGGCAACTATATGACATCTCTTGAAATGCCGGGGGTTTCTGTTTCGCTATTGCGCTTAAAAAATGAATTTAAAGAATCGCTGCTGGCTAAAGCTAACACAACTTTTTATAAAGAGGTGTAAAATGCAGTTGAATTCTATTAAAGAAATTATTGCAGCTATCACAAAAAATTTAGAAGCATATCGTGAAGATTTAGACGGTTTAGATAGAGATATTGGCGACGGCGATCATGGCAGTAATCTTGTGCGCGGCTTTGAGGCGGTTTTAGAGGATTCTAAAAATTGGGACAGTTTAAATTTATCGGCGGTTATGAAGAAAATCGGCATGACGCTTTTAGCCAAAGTCGGCGGAGCTTCGGGAGTTTTATACGCCTCAGCATGTTTAAAAATTGCCCCTAGCGTTAATAAAGAAGACTTGCAAATCAGTGATTTTTTAAATGCCATCAACATTGCCATGCTAGAAATTTCTAGCAAAGGAAAGTCGGCAGTAGGTAATAAAACCATGTTAGATGCTATGAATGGTTTCAGCGAGGCTTTTGCTTTAAAAATGCAGAACAGTCAAAATTTCATAGAAATTTTGCAAGCAGGCGTGCAAGGAGCAGAGTCTGGAGCTTTAGCAACTAAGGATATGGTTGCAAAATCTGGCAGAGCCAGCTATTTGGGTGAGCGAAGTGTCGGACATACAGATGCTGGGGCAACATCTTTTTATATAATTGTTAAATCCATTTTACAATACCTAAAGGAGCAGCAATAATGGCGAATTTAGTGGTAGTAAGCCATAGTTTTGTTATGGCTGCAGAGGTTATAAACTTTGCCAAAGTAATGAGCGGTAATAAAAATTTAGACTATAAAATTATTAATGCTGCCGGTATGAGCGATGGCAGTTTTGGCACCGATGGTCTTAAAATTAATCAGGTGCTTATAGGGGCGCTTAGTGATTCTGAGGTTATGATTTTTCATGAGATTGGCAGCAGTATTTTAGCAAGCGAAATGGCAATTGAAATGTTAGAAGATGATTTAAAATCTAAAGTAGTAATGGCAAGGCTGCCGCTGGTGGAGAGTTTGTTTGTTGCTTTAAATGTTAATAGTAAAGATATGAAAGCAACAGTGCTGCAAGATACTTTAAAAGAAGAAATCAAGAATCTTTATAATATATAAGCTCCTGTAATACTGACGAAAGTCGGTATCCATTGGGTTATTATACAAAACACAAACTGCAGTGCAATACTCTGCAAATAGATGCCGTGTTAAGCACGGCATGATGAAAGTGATGATGCTGAGCTCTAGTATGAAAATTTATGTATGTTATTTCAAAAACAAATCACTCATAGATGCTTCGGTTGATATTCTTTGAATACCCTCAGCAAGAATTTTTGCCACGCTTAAATATTTAATTTTTGGTGAAATATAATCTTTATTCACAAGACTTATAGAGTTGCTGACAATAATTTCTTTAATCGGTGAGCTGTCAATTTTTGACATGGCGTCTTTAGAAAATAAACCATGAGTAGCATAGGCGTAAATAGATTTTGCGCCTGCTTCATGCAAAGCTGCCGAACCATTGCAAAGCGTGCCGGCGCTATCGGCAATATCATCAATAATAATACAGTTTCGCCCCTCAACATTTCCAATAATATTCATAACTTCCGATACTCCGGCAAGCGGTCTTCTTTTATCAATAATTGCTAAATCAACGCCGCACCATTTGGCAACTGAACGCGCACGCATTACGCCGCCAATATCTGGCGAAACAATTACTGTGTTATCAATGCCAATTCTTTTTTTTATATCATCAACAAAAATAATATTTGCTAATAAATGGTCTACAGGAATATCAAAAAATCCTTGAATTTGAGCAGCATGTAAGTCTAACACTAAAATTCTGTCAGCCCCTGCTACTGAAATTAAATTTGCTACTAATTTTGCAGAAATTGGTGTGCGGGGTGCAGATTTTCTATCCTGCCTTGCATAGCCAAAATAAGGAATAACCGCAGTAATGCGTTTAGCTGAGCCTCTTTTAAGGGCATCAATCATTACAAGCAGCTCCATAAGATTATCGTTTGTAGGGTATGAGGTGGACTGAATAACAAAAACATCTTCTCCCCTTATGCTTTCATTAATTTCCACATTAATTTCCTGATCTGCGAATCTGCCTATCTTAGCATCTAATAGTTTTGTGTTTAGATATTGAGCTATTTCCTCTGCTAAACCGTGATTAGAAGTGCCGGCAATTAATTTCATAAAGTTTTACTCCTGTGTTTTAATAGTTATGCAAGAAAGCTGTAATCCTTTGCCTTCATTACGATGTGTTGACCTCCTGTGTGAAAAAAATAAATCCTCATTTTTATAGGTATCTAGGTTTATTATATCCACATTATTCTTATTAATACCATTTTTTATACCTATATTATAAGCATAAAGCGGCAAATTGAAAACATACTTTTTTTGTGCTTGTAATTTTTTAAAAAATTCATGGGCAGATTGGTCTTTATTAATAAAGCTATCATAAAAATTTTCATCTACCTCGTAGCTGTTTTCATGAATGCAGGGACCAATTACCATAAGGATATTATTTTTTGCAGAGCTTTTAAGTTTGGCAATAGTGTTTTGGATTATGCCACCCAGCAAACCCTTCCAGCCGCAGTGAATTGCTGCAATTTGTTTATTGATTGTATCGCAGAATAAAATTGGAATGCAATCAGCGGTATAAATGCCTAAAACTATATCTGATTCGCATGTTATCATACCATCGGCTTCAATATCGCATGGTGTAGATTTATCTGCTTGAATAACTTTAGGGCTATGCACTTGGTTGAGAGTTAACAATTTATTGGTGGGTAAGTTAAAACTTTTAGCAATTGCCTCTCTATTTTTTTCAACATGCTGAGGATTGTCTTCCAGTTTAAAACTGGTGTTAAGTGAAGAGTAAATGCCAGTGCTTAATCCGCCAACTCTGCCAAAAAAAGCATGGTCAATAAAACTAATTTGCGATAAAAGTGAAGATTGCAAACGCAAGGGTGCTGTATTCATAAATATAACTCCATATCCTTTTTGTTACGCTGATGTCCATTCCGTCATACCTGCGAAAGCAGGCATGACGGGCTTAGTTAAATAGGAATAGTAATATCTACACGCAGACCACCGTATTGAGAATCGCCCAGCTCAATGCTGCCGCCATGTTTGGTAATAATATCTTTAACGATATACAACCCTAAGCCGACACTGCCTTTTTTAGCTGTTCTAGCCTCGTTTACTTTGTAAAAAGGGCGAAAAACCAGCTCTCTAGCTTCTTCAGGAATACCGCTGCCATCATCTTCTATGGTGATTGCTAAATTATGATTGCCTAAATCTTTGATTGTAATTTTAATTCTATTAGCAAATCCTACCGCATTATTTAGAATATTATCTATGGCTCTGCGAAAAAGCAACGGGCTGATTTCAATATTTTTATGAGACTGTTCAAAACTAACATTAATGCTGATGCCAGCATAATTAGGATTTTTAATGATAGATTTAAAAAATTCTTTAATATTAGTATATTGTTTTTCATAAACTACAGAATCATCTCTGGCAAAACTTAGATAAGAAGAAATCATTTGATACATGCTGTCAACCTCTTCTTTTAACTCATGCGACAAAGGAGTTTCATTGACATCTAAAATTAAATTCATTTTAGTCAGCGAGGTTTTTAAATCATGTGATACGCTAGATAAAAGCATAGTCCGCTGCTCTATAAACCGCTGAATCTGCGAAGTCATTTCATTAAAGGCTATAGTAGTTTCACGGATTTCAATTGAACCTCTTGGCTGAATATAAGGAATTTTTTCACCTTTGCCAAAAAGTTTCGCATATTTAGACAGCTTGTTAATTGGTCTTAGCTGCAGCCTAATAAACTGAATAATTATTAAAAGTGTAATAATGTATAGTAAAACCGCAGATATGATAAAGTAGGTTATAGGTTTCATAAAAAACAGTTCTTTTTCTAAATAAAAGGTAATGTAGATATTGTCCTTAATTAAAACTGAAAGACGCAGTATGGAGAAATCTTTGCCGTATTCCTTAATATAAATAGGGTTATTCGGTATCTGTGCCTGAATTTCTTTAGCTAAATCAATACTGCGGCTGGTTGATTGCAGCATAGGGCTATTTTTATCATCAATTATTATCATCTGCGGGTTCAGCGTGGAATATTTGTTAGCTTTATCGATAGCATTTTGAATTTCCTCTGGAGTTGCAGCTTCATCAACCTGCGAAACAATATTAACAATATTGTTGGCGAGATTCCGCAATAAAAAAAGCTGCACTTTCCGCCAATAGCTGTCGTAAAAAATAATAGCTGCTGCCACATGAATCAATAGCAGAGTGCTGGATATTATCAAAATAGTGCGGTAATATAAACTTTTTGGTAAAAATTTCTTCAGCGGAATGATAATATATCTATGATAGAACCGTTTTAACTGTTTTAAAAAACTACTAAGATGCCAAAACAAAACCTTTTCCTCTGATAGTTTTAATGTGTTTTTTGCTGCTGCCCATGCTGTTTCGCAAACGCATGATATTAACATTTAAAGTATTAAGGTTGCTTTCATTTATTTGCTTGCCTAAGGCTTTAAGAATATCTTCTTTATCAATGATTTTATTGATATTATTTATAAATATTTTAAAAATTTCCATCTCTAAAGAAGATAAATTTACTTCTATGTCATTAATTTTCAGCGAATTATTAACTTTATTAAAGGCTATATCATTATACCTAATAATATCCTGCGAATTATCATCTAAACCAAACCTTATTTTCAGCAGATTCTGCACCCGCAGCAGCAATTCTTTAGAATTAAAAGGCTTGGTTAAATAATCGTTTGCTCCGCAGGAAAGTGCTCCAATTTTATTATCAATTTCATCAACTGCAGTCAGCATAATTGAGGGAATATTTATGCCGCTAGCGTGCAGCGAGGATATAAAATCTATGCCGTTTTCTTTTGGCATCATGTAATCAACTATTAAAGCATTGAAAGAAATATATTTGATTAGTTTCCGAGCCTCAGCTGTATTCAACACATAAAAAGCTATGTAGCCGTTCTTCATAAATAACTGCGATAGCAAATCTCCGATTTTTTCATCGTCGTCTATAATTAATACCTGCGGCTTAAACATTTTAATCCATAGAAAACAATCTGCTGGTTACATATTCAAAAGTTTCTTCAATGGAATCGGTAATTAAGAATTTATTTTTATCGTCTTCACTAATTAGCGAATATTTTTCAAAAAGCTCTATATTTAAAACCTTGCTGAAAAACTCTGAGCCGAAAAATACTACCGGAACTTTTTTACCCATTTTGTTGGTTTGTTCTAAGGTTAGCATTTCAAATAATTCGTCCATAGTGCCGAATCCGCCAGGAAAAACAATAAAAGCCTTAGCGAAATAAGCAAACCAAAATTTTCTCATGAAAAAATAATTAAAATTAATATCTAAATCTGCTGATACATATTTATTAGAGCTTTGTTCAAAAGGCAGATCTATGTTTAAGCCGATAGTTCGCTCTCCGGCTTCATATGCTCCGCGGTTGGCAGCTTCCATAATGCCTGGTCCGCCGCCGGAACAGATATAGTATTTTTCTTTTTTCGGCAGATTTTTAGACCATGTAGCAAATTTATTAGCTAATTCCCGAGTTTTTTCATAATATTCAGAAATTTCGTATTTATGCTCGGCCTTTTTTAAAAATTTTTCGGCAACGGCTTTATCTTCAGCAGTTTTTAAATTATCCTGCGCCAGTTTAAGATTTTTTCCAGCTTCCTCTTTAGACATAATCCGCGCTGATCCATACATGACAATGGTGTTATGAATATCTTGATCTTCAAGTTTGTCTTTTGCTTGAATATATTCATTAATAATGCGGTATAATCTTGCTTCCCGAGAGTTTAAATTATTTATTTTATCTTCCATGTGCTGCTCCTTTTTTAATAGATTTATATGATTGATTAAGATATTGAAAACCCGATAACAGTGAGAGAATTACTGAGAAAAATAGTAAAAGTATCCCAAAATTCATACAGTTTTCATAAAAATTATTTTCTCTGCCGCCAATGATTAAGAATCCAAGGGCGAGCATTTGAAAAGTGGCTTTGTATTTTCCTATTCTATTGACTTTAATAATTACCTGCTGGGTGGCAATACCCTCACGCACGCCAGAAATTACCAGTTCTCTTAAAATGGTTATCATCACGGGGATAATAATTACTTTGGCTAAATCTGTTTCTTTTAGCAAAACCATAATGCAGACAATAATAATTAAAGATTTATCGGCAATAGGGTCAAAAATTCGCCCAAAGTTAGAAATAACCTGATATTTGCGGGCAAGATAGCCGTCAAGAAAATCGGTAATGCTAGCGATGGCAAATAATGCAAGAAACACCCAGCGGTTAAAAACAGTATCTTCCACATACAGCATAACAATAAAACTAGGAATAATAACTAATCTTATTAATGTTAAGATATTAGGCAGTTGTTTCATTTAGTTCATGCACCTTAATTATAATAGTAGAATATATCATATTCGTAATTAATGGAAGTAATTAATTATTTTTTATCATTGCAAATTTGTGTAGTTTTTTGTTATAATTATTGATATAAATAATTAGATTCTTTTACTTTTTAACTTAAAAAGGTAGTTTTTATGAGTGTTATAGATCGTTTTATAAAATATACTAAAATCAATACCACCACTGTTCCTAAAACAGGAGCTTTACCTAGCAATAAAGCTGAGTTTGATTTAGCAAATTTAATCGCACAAGAACTTCAAGATATTGGTCTTGTTGATGTTAAAGTCGCCGATAATTGTATTTTAACGGCACGGCTGCCTGCTAATACAAATATAGCTGTTCCTCGTCTTATGTTCTCGGCACACTTAGATACCAGCAGCGAGCAAAAAGGGGATACCTATGCCCAAATTCACAAGTATAACGGCGGCGATATTGTTCTAAATGCTGAACAAAATATAATTATGCAGGCTAGTAAATTTCCTGAATTAAAAAATTATGTTGGCGAAGATATAATTACAACAGATGGCACTTCGCTGCTGGGAGCTGACGATAAAGCCGGGCTTGCTGCCATTGTAGAAGGGCTGCAATATTTGGTTGATAATCCTCATATTAAGCATGGCGAAATTAAAGTTGCATTTTTACCTGATGAAGAGCAGGGGCTGCTTGGAGCAAAAGCGTTTACGGAAGAAAATTTTGCTGAACTTGGTTTTATGCTAGATGGCGGCAGCTTGGGTGAATATTCCACGGAGAATTGGAATGCCGATGATGCTGAGATAGTTTTTCATGGGGTAAGTGCCCACCCCATGTCAGCAAAGGGCAAAATGATAAACTCTCTTTTAATTGCCCATGAATTTATTTCAAAGTTTCCCTCTGCTGAAAGACCAGAGCTCACAGAAGGCATCGAGGGCTATTTTTGGGTAAAAAATATTCAAGGAAATACCAGCAAAACTATATTAAATATTGATGTTAGAGATTTTGGGGCAGAAACTAGACTTAAAAGGTTAGATTTTATCCACAATCTCGTTGCAGAATTTAATAAAACTTACGGAGAAAATACCGTAGAGGCTGCTGTAAATTCAAGATACTCTAATGTGGCAAATCACTTACAGCAGTTTCCTTGGACAGAAGAGTTAATATTAAAGGCTATGAATAATCTAAATATTAAGCCCAAAAAATTAATAATGCGGGGCGGCTATGATGGAGCTGTGCTTTCGCAAAAAGGGATACCTTGTCCTAATATATTTACCGGAGCTTATAATTTTCATAGCATTTATGAATTTTTACCTGTGAAATCTTTAAATTTAGCAGCATCTATGGTTGCAGAATTAGCGGCTATTTTAGTTAGTTATGCTGAACAAAATCAAATCAAATCAAATAAAAAATAGGGAAGTAAAATGATAATATCGGCTTTAATTGTTATTGCAACAATTATTTTAATTGGAAGACTAATACTAAAAGGATATTCTGCTAAAATTGTTCTCTTAATCGGAGGTTTTGTTTTAATGACCTCAGCATACCTGCTAAAAACAGGGGAGGTATTGCCAAGCAATGTTAAGCCTACAGGTTTGATGATTGGTGATCTGCTGGCTTTTTTAGATTATATGTTCAGTATAAATAGTGCTGGGCTAGGCTTAATAATTATGCTTTTGAGCGGATTTTCTATGTATATGTCCGAAATTAAAGCCAACGATGCGGTGGTGTTAGTTTTTACGAAACCGCTCAAAAAGCTGAACTCGCCCTCAACATTGCTGTTTTTAGCCTATCTTGTGGGGGTATCTTTAACACTAGCCGTGCCTTCGGCTAGCGGTTTAGGATTATTGCTGATGGTAACCATGTTTCCGACTCTTGTGGCACTTTCTATCAGCCCTCTTTCAGCCGCTGCAGTAATTGCTACCAGCAGTGCCGTAACATTTTCTCCTTTAGCTGTAGATAGTATCGCTGCCGCAAACTTTTTAGGAGAAAATCTGCTAGTATTTACACTTTATAAAGTTCTGCCGGTAGCTTTGGCAACAATTTTAGTTGTGGGCATAGCTCATGTTTTTTGGCAAAAATATATGGATAAAAAAATCGGCTTTAAACCTGTAGAGCTCAACACAAGTGCTGATACTTTAACTGCCCCTAAATTTTATGCCGTATTCCCATTTTTACCAATTATATTTGCGATAGTGTTTTCGCCGGTAGTTATGGACGAGTTAGGCTTTAGCTTTACTTTGAGTGTAAATGTGGTGGTTTTATTATCTATAGGTATAATATTTATTTCCGAATTATGTGTAAAAAGAAATTTCAAAGAAGTATGCAGCACTTTTGAAAGTTTTTTTAAAGGAATGGGAGATTCTTTTACCTCTGTGGTGGTTCTTTTAGTAGCAGCCGGTTTTTTTGCCCATGGCTTAATGGCAATCGGCATTATTGATGATATGATTAATTTATCAAAAGATGTCGGCTTGCCATCGCACTTTATGACTGTTCTTTTAGCAGTTATAACCTTAGGCGGAGCTTTTATGACCGGTTCTGGCAATGCAATTTACCTGGCATTTGCTCCTATGATACCGGCTTTAGCAAAAAGTTTGGGCATAAGCGGAACTACTATGATGCTGCCAATGCTGCAAGCCTCTAATATGGGGCGGGCGATGTCTCCGGTAAGCGGTGTAGTAATAGCAGTAGCCGGTATTGCTAAGGTGAGCCCGTTTGACATTATGAAAAGAACCGCGCTACCAGTTTTTATTGGCTTTTTATTTAATTTAATTATTACGCTAATATTTATTTCGTAAAATAGACTATTCCGTCATACCGTCTGCACACGGTATGACGGGTTTATGGCATAACCTAATGAAAGTAATTAAATATATTTTTGGCAATATTTTCACTAATACCCTTAACTTTTTTTAATTCTTCAATGCTAGCATCTTTTACCTTTTCAATAGAGCCGAAATAGTTAAGCAGCTCTTTTTTTCGTTTGCTGCCAATTTCTGGGATTTTATCAATTGATGACTTGGTCAGAGAATTTAGTTTGCGTTTAGCAACGCTTTTAACCGCATGGCGATGGACTTCATTACGAATCATTTGAATAAAATGCAATGTGGAAGAAAATTTATTGGGGTGCAGCTCTTCCCCGCTATCAGTAAAAAGAGTTTCTTCGCCGGCGTTTCTATCAGCTCCTTTAGCGATAGCCACCAATTTTATGTTAGATATATTTAATTCATGCAAAACCTGCATAGCGATACTAAGCTGCCCCTTGCCGCCATCTATAAAAACCAGCTGCGGAATTTCTTGATTTTCTTTCAGCATTCTCACAAATCTTCTTAAAAGAGTATGCCTTAAAATTGCGTAGTCGTCCCGCGTATCTATGGTTTCATCTTTTAAATTAAAGGTGCGGTATTCCTTTTTTTCAAAGCCATAAACTCTAACGGAAACCATTGCTCCCAGCGGAAAAGTGCCATAGAGATGCGAGTTATCGTAAACCTCAATTTTAGTAATTGACTGAGAAATTTTAAAATAACTCTGCAAGTCTGCAAAATGCTTTTGCCATTTTTGCGACTTTTCTTCATATTTGTTAAGGCTTTCAAAAGCATTTCGCACCACAATATCCATAATTTCAGCTGATCGCTTGCTTTTAGGATTACTGATAACCGCCTTTTTACCTCGTTGATTCTTAAGAAAAGTTTGTAGAATTTCCGTAGATTCTTTTTCTAAGGCAATATTGGTATAAATTTTATCGGGAATATCGCGGTTATCGTAAAATTGTGTAATAAAAGAAGACAGAGCGTTTTCTTGGCTTTCTTCAAGTAAAATTTTACTGGGAAAATCTAAGCTGCCGTAATTATGCCCGTTTTTAAACATAAAAACCTTAAATAAATAATAGCCGTTGTGTTCTATTAGGGCTAAAAAATCGGAATTTTCGTTGTTATCCAGCATAATGCTTTGCGAGGCATTCAGCTGCGATAGAGCTTTAATGCGTTCACGAAAAATTATCGCCTGTTCAAAATTGTTGTTTTGGCTGGCGGCAAGCATGGCTTGCTTCAATTCATTTTTAAGATTATCGGTAGATCCTTTTAAAAAGAAAACAGTCTGCTTAAGGCTTTCTGCATAATCTGCTTTAGATATTTTATTAACACAAGGAGCAGAGCACCGCTTAATTTGATATAATACACAAGGCTGTTTGCGGCTTTCAAAGGCGGTATCAGAGCAGCTGCGCAGATGAAACATTCGTTGAATTGCCTTAATACTTTCTTCAACATTTACGGCGGAGGCGAATGGTCCAAAGGTGTTTTTATCTGGCGTGCCGTTTTTGCTTCTAATTTTGGTAATTCTAGGAAAGTCGTTGGTGTGTTCAATTTTAATAAATGGAAACGCTTTATCGTCTTTCAGCAGAATATTATAGCGGGGCTTAAAGTGTTTTATTAAATCGGATTCTAAAAGCAGGGCGTCTTGTTCATCTTTAGTAATTACCCATTCAATATGATTAATTAAGCTAACCATTACCTCTGTGCGCGGCAGCAGGTGAAGGTTAGAGTAGGAGGTAATACGATTTTTTAGATTCTTCGCCTTGCCGATATAGATAATTTTTCTTTGCGAATCCATCATTTTGTAAATGCCGGCTGATAGCGGAATATCGGCAGATAGGTTTTTTATAAGGTCTTTACCAATTATTTTAGGCAGTTGATTTTTTTTTATTGACATGGATTTATGGGGTTTTATCTTAAACTGCGGTTTTAGTTGTCAAGCACTATTTTATTATTTTATATTTTCTATCTGCAGGCTTTTTATTTATTACTGCGAATCAATAGTTAATTTTTTATCCACTGAATCTGTGGATAGATTTGTGGATAAATTTTACAATTCTTATTGTATCAAGAAAATAATTTTTTGCCTATTTTTTAAATAGAATTTATAAATTACGGATTTTACTGGAGTTGAGTGATTTTGATTGTGTAATTTCTATTTTTTCATGCAGCAAAAAGCAGGCAAACCTTAAATGTGTATAACTAATATAATTTGTGTTTCGCTTATTAATAATTATCAAGAAATGGTAAAATAATTTGCCGCTTTTGGAGATTGTATTACAATAAATTACATCGTAATACAACAAGGAGATAGTTATGAAAATTGTAAGCGTTAGAATGAGTGAAGAAGTTATAGCTGAAATAGATAAATTCGCCAAAATGCAAGATAGAGACAGAAGCTATATTATCAATAAAGCCATGCGGGCTTATATCGCGAAAGAGAAACTGATTTTAGACAACATTCAAGAAGGAATTGATGATATGGAGGCAGGGAGAGGTCGTAGCTATGAAGATTTTAAAAAAGAAATGGCTGAATATATAAAATCTCAGGAATAAAAAATGAAAATTATTATTATGCCTAGAGCATAAAAAAATATAACGGCACTATGCTTTATAATTTTAACATCAAAGCCGTATTTTAATTAAGATAAAGTGAAGACCAAAACCAACTGTCATGCTGTTGGCAAACGGCATCTTTTCTTCAATGGATACAGGCGTAGCCGGTATGACGAGTTATATATTAATTATCAAATATCTTATTAGCCATGCCGAAATCAACAATTTGCTTATAAACATCTTTTTTAAATTTGGTAATGCGTTCAAGTAAGGTTTTTGTATCAACCCATTCATAACATGCAAATTCAGGTTTTACATCGGCATTAAGGTTAATATCGCCGTCTTCTCCTAAGAATTTTAAAAAGAACCAAACTTGTTCTTGCCCGATATATTTTCCTCCCCAAAAATTTTTGCGGAAACCCTCTGGAAGTTCGTATTTTAGCCAATCAGTTTTAGTGATAATTTCAAATTTATTAGTGCCAACTTCCTCGAGCATTTCTCTAAATACTGCTGTTTCTGGTTTTTCATCGGCTTCAAGCCCTCCTTGCGGCATCTGCCACTCACCTTTAATATCAAGCCTTTCTCCCATAAATATTTTCCCTTCGCTATTAATAATAACTGCTCCGACTCCTTTTCTATACATCACTCACTCCTTAGTTTGCAGAATTTCTATTGCTTTATTAAGTTGATAGTCTATTGCCGAGCCTTCTTTTGCAACAAAATTGTTTTCTAGCCCTTTCATTTCTTTTAATTTAGAATCGGTGCAGTTTTTACAAATGCTCCCGTCTTTGAAGATAATTATATCGGGCATAATTCCTACGCCGTCAACCTTTTTATCAGATGGCAGCAGATATTCCGAAGTGGTTAGCTTAAGATAATCTCCATTACCAATGCTTAGAATATCCTGCACTACACCTTTGCCAAAACTTTTAGTGCCAACAATTGTTGCCCGATGATTTTCCTGCAGCGATCCTGCTAAAACTTCTGATGCAGAAGCGGTGCTTTCATCAATTAATATTACAATCGGCTGCCCGTTTAAAATATCCCCTGGTTTTGATGTGAAAATTTCTTCATGAGACATATTGCTGTTTTCTAATTTTGCAATCAGCCGATTATCTAAAAATAGGTCAGCTGCAAAAATTGCTTGATTTAAAAGACCGCCCCCGTTATTTCTTAAATCTAAAATTATTCCGCTGATATTTTTGTTTTTATTAATAACTTTTTTTAGTTCAATGGCAGTATTTTTATTAAAAGTTGGAATTTTAATATATAAAATATTGCCATATTTTTTTGTGGAAATATCATCTATTTTAATTTTTTCTTTATTAAGAGTTATATGATATGAGCGATTATTTTCATGAATTAAATCCATGCGGATATTTTTATCTTTTTCCTGCAGCCTTTGCGATACTTCCATTACCGATAGGTAGCTTACGGGCTTATTATTAATGCTTAATAATATATCGCCCGAATGAATGCCGTTTCTTTTTGCCGGCGAGCCGTCAACCACATACAGAATTTCAATCATATTATTTTTATTTTTAAAAAATTGAATCCCTACGCCGTATAACTCACCATTGGTGTAGTTATTAAGCTCTTTAAAATCTTCTTTTTTAAGATAGCTGCTGTAAGGATCTAATTTTTCCAGCATGCCTTCAATAGCATAATTAATTAGGGTTGATATGGGTATATCTTTATAATAAGATTGTTTCACTTCGTATAGAATGGTAGTGAAAAGATTAATGGATTCGTAAACATCTTTCTCCATTGGCTGCGTTTTTGCAGTTTTATTGAAATTAGCCAAGACAATTCCAGTTATAATAAGCAGAAATATAATGATTAAAATTTTTTTCATGGTTTTTCTCTTTTTTCAAACCACATAACCGGATCTTCAGATTTATTATCGTATTTTATTTCAAAATAAATTGGTGTTAAATTCTTGCCTGATAAAGCAATGGGTTCATGTTTTTTTACCAGCTGCTGCTGTTTTACAAGAGGAGATACATTTCCTGATATAACCGAATAAATACTAGAGGAATGTTTAATAATAATTACCTTATTGAATTTTTCAAAGTCATCGATAAAAAGAATTTCACCATCAAAAGGAGCTACAACTTGTGAATTAGGAAGATTTAGCAGCACAATCCCATTTTTATAAAGCCGATTAGGGCTTTTTTTGAAAGGGGATTCTAAAAAGCCGGCGCTAGGAGCAATAAAGTTTCCTCGTTCAGCTAAAACTTTATTATCAGAGGCTAATTCATTTTTGGTATAATGCTTTTTATTAAGATTTTGAATAAGGTTAGCTAAACTTGAGGATTCTTTAATTAATCGTTCATTAGAATCTTTAAGTTCTTGTGCTTCTGCTAAATTATGATTGCTGTTTTTTAAAAAATCTCTGAGAATTTCTGTATTTTTTTTAATTGCTTGATTAGTGTATAAAATTTTTTTTTCAATTTTTTGGCTTTCTGCGTTGTTTTTTTGAATTAAAACAATGTATTCTTTGATTTTTTCAATCTCATCTTCAATATATTTAGTATAATAGGTAAAAAAAGAGTAAGAAATTAAAGCATCGCGTTTTGACTGCTCGTTATAAAGCAGCAGTTTTAGTGAGGCGGTGCTTAATTTATAAAGGGAAACAATATTGCGGCTGATAGTTGCTTTGTAGGCGGACAGCTGTTTTTCTCTTTGTTTTTTTTGTGCCTGCAGAAGATTCTTATAAATTTCTAAATTTTGCAGCTCAAGCTCATTAAGCCTTAATCTTTCAGAAATGGCAATCAAATCATTTTGCGATAAAACAGCATTGCTCTTAGTCTCTATAGCGCTAAGAGCAATGATAATTATGATTAATTTGCAGATTTTCAGCACAGCATTACTTTTTAAGCAGCAATTTACCGTCCATTTCAGCAGGGACTTCCACATTCATTAAATTTAAGATAGTAGGAGCGATATCTGCCAATCTGCCGTCTATTAGTTTAAAGTTTGTGCCAGGCTGATTTGCCAGCACCACTTTAACTAAATTAGTGGTATGCTGCGTATGCGGAACATTGTTGATAAAATCCCACATGGTTTCACAGTTGCCATGATCGGCAATAATTATCCATACATAGTTATTTTCTTTAACGCATTTTTCTAAATCTGCCAAACATTTATCCACAGTTTCGGCGGCAAGAGCTGCTGCCGATAAAACGCCAGTATGTCCTACCATATCGCCGTTGGCATAATTTACCACTATAAATTCTGGAGCTTTATCCTGCATATATTTAGTAAGCTGACTGGTAACCTCATAAGCAGACATTTCCGGCTTTAAGTCGTAAGTGGCAACTTTAGGCGAGGGCACAAGGATTCTTTCTTCGCCAGCATATGGTTCTTCGCGTCCGCCGCTAAAAAAGAAAGTTACATGCGGATACTTTTCAGTTTCTGCTACTCTTAACTGCCGCAGATTTTTTTTAGCAAGCCATTCGCCAAGAGTATTTTCAAGATTCTCTGCTGCAAAAACCGTGTTAAGTTTTGCGGCGAGATTGTCTGAATAGGCTACCATGCCTAAGGAATAGCCGAATTTAATAACTTTTTTGCGGGTGAAGCCTTTAAAATCTGGCATAACAAGGGCATCAAGAATTTGTCTTGCACGATCGGTTCTAAAGTTTATCATAAAGAGCATATCGCCGTCTTGCATAGGCTTATAGCCTTGAATTACCACTGGTTTCACGAATTCATCGTTTACCTCTGCCGCATAAGAATCTTCAAGCACTTCTTTAAAAGAGCTGAAAGTTTTTGGAGATTCTCCCAGCACCATAGCGTTATAAGCTAATTCAATGCGCTCCCAGCGTTTGTCTCTATCCATAGCATAATAGCGTCCGCTTACTGTTCCTACTTTAATATTAGGATATTTTGCTAAAAGATTCTCTAGCTCAGCAGTATAAGAAACTGCACTTTGCGGAGGCGTATCACGACCATCGGTAAAAAGATGCAGCACGACATCTATCTTATTTTTAGCAAAAATCTCAGCAGCATAAAGCATATGATGAAAATGTGAATGCACGCCGCCGCTGGAAAAAAGCCCCATAACATGAATTCTTGCTTTTGTAGATTGGGCTTTGCTGATAGCCTCAGTAATTTTTTTATTAGCGGCAAATTCGCCTTCTCTAATAGCTTTATTTATTCGCGGCAATTCCTGATAAACAACCCGCCCAGCCCCAATATTAGTATGTCCAACCTCAGAATTGCCCATTTGACCCTCTGGCAGCCCTACATCTTCGCCGAAAGTTATTAAAGTGGCGTTGGGATTTTCAGTAGAAATTCTATGCCAATTAGGAGTTTTACCAACCTCGATGGCGTTAAATTCAGCGTGTTCTTCGGTATATCCCCATCCGTCTAATATTGTTAGAATTAATTTTTGCGTATTCTTTGTCATTTATCTAACCTCGAATTTTTAAATATTTTCATAGTTTAACATTATTATGAAAAAATTTTAAGCAAAATCGTCATACCTGCGAAAGCAGGTATCTATTTGTGATTTAATTACATGGATGCCGTGGCTGAAGGTTCTCATGGCATGACGAAATTTTATGCTATTCTCTATGATAAGGATGATTATTTATTATGCTTTGCACCCGATACAGCTGCTCTACTAGAAGCAGCCGGGCAATTTGATGGGGAAAAGTTAGTTGGCTAAGAGACAATATATAATCTGCTTTAGCTTTATATTCCGGCAAAAAACCGTCGCTGCCGGCAATTAAAAAGGCAATTGGTTTCTGCACATCGACTAAAAATTTTTTCAGCCCTTGTGTTGAAAGGATTTGCCCTTGTTCATCTAACATAATTTTAAAACAATTAGGCTTAACTAATGAGAAAATTTTTTCGTTAATTTTCTGCTGATTTAAATTTTTTTCATCAAATTCAACAATATCAAGGCGGATATTGGTAAATCTTTTATGATACTCGGCTATGAGCTTGCCAATCGGCAAATCACCTTTAATTTTGCTGGCGGCAATAACAGTAATATTCATTTATTGCCAAATTTCTTCCAGTTTGTAGTATTCCCGCACTTCCTCACGGAATAAATGCACGATAACATCTTGCAAATCTATTACAATCCAATCACCGTCATTCTCGCCGTCAATTCCTAAAATTTTTGCTCCCCCTGATTTAGCCGCCCGATGAATTTTTTCACTTAAGGTATATAAATGGCGGCTTGATGTTCCTGTGGCAATTATAATATAATCGGCAATATCACTTTTGCCGCCTAAGGTAAAGGTTAGCACATTGATGGCTTTTTGTTCTTCTAAGGTATTTAAAACAAGATTCTTTAGTGTTTCATTCATGAATATTTAATTTTCCTTCTCTAATTTTTGTGGAAGATAATGGGTTTTTAGGAATCAGATGCACCATAATTTTTTTATTTTTGTTTAAAATTGCATATTTTTTAAAAAAAGTTTCATATGTTTTAGGATTCCTTGCAAAAATATGACAATCATAATTTGTAATTATTTCCTGCCAATTTTTAAATTTATGGATATTTGACAAGGAATCTTCTCCCATTAGCCAAAATAGTTTATTGTTTTTGGCAATTAAATTGCTTATTTTCCGCAAGATAAGGTAAGAGTAGTGTAAATTAAAAGAATCTTCAATAGAAATTATTTTAATAAAATTATAAGTTTTAGTAATTTCTTGAGCTAATTTTAGGCGTTTTTTTAAATCGGTGTAGTCTTTCTCTTTAGATTTTAAGGGGTTAAGTGGGGTAATCATCCATATTACCATATCAAGATTTAACTTTTGTTTTGCCTGCATAGACAAATAAATATGTCCGATGTGCGGAGGATTGAAAGATCCTCCCAACAGCCCGATATTTAAGCCTTGCCCAATTCTAAAAAGACTGGAATCTGCTAGGTATTTATTATTTAGTATTAGATAATTCATTTTTATATTGTTTTTTTCATAAATTTTATGATATAATGCTGATAGACAATGTTAATTATAACATAAAAATTAATATAAACTAAAATTAAAAGAGAAATAGCAGATATGTTTAACAATCGCAACAATATGAATTCATTTAACCGTCCGAATAATTCTTCTAATTTTTCTGGAGGTTTCTCTAATAATAATAATTTTTCAAGCGGTTTCGGCGGCGGTAATAATAAAATGGGTTCTGGTTTTGGCAATAACAGCTTTAGCGGCGGCAATAGCAGAATGAATTCTGGTTTCGGTAATAGCAATTCTATGGGAAGAGGTTCTTTTAATGGTTCTTCTGGCGGCATGGGAATGGGCAGACCTCAACAGTCTCAGCATAATTCTTCTAATGGCTCTAACGGCAGAGGTTTTGGCGGAAGCGGTATGGGCGGCAGATCTATGCAGCAGTCTTCTGGCTTTGGCGGCGGAATGCAGCACGGGCGTCCTAATGGGAACGGTTCTTCAGCAGGCAGAGGTCGTGAAGAAGAAAGAGTTAGAAAAGACGACCGCGACCACGGCGACAGCAGAAACAATTCAAGAGGGGGTTCTAAAAGTTCGTTAAACCATCATAGCAAAAAAAATCACAGCATGGGAATGAGAAACGGCAGATCTTCTTATGAAGAAGATTATGAGGACTATGAAAATGAAGAAGAATCTTCCCAAAGCAGAGATAAAGGCAGAGACAGAAAAGAATCCAGCCGCAGGGCATCAAGAGGTTCACGCGGTTCTCGTAATAAAACGCAAGAAGTAAGCTCAAGAAATTCTGCACATTCTAGGGGCAGCAGATCTAAAGAAAGAGCTGAAGAAGAAGTTGATGATGTAATGGAAGAAATGCCAAGCACTTCTGGACGCAGCAGATATAGCAAATCGTCTAAAGGAATTGGAACCAACAAATCTTCTGTTTATAAAAGCATGAATTCAAGATCGGCTATTCCGCAAAATGAAGATTACGATAAATACAAAACTGCTTCAAGATCTATACATGATAAAAAAATGAAGCAAGATAATTATGAAGCCGAAAAAATTGATAGAGATGCAAAAAGCAATTATATAAAAGCCCAAAATGTTGAAAAGAAAGGTTTTTTTGGTAAAGTTTTTTCAAGAAAGAAATAGTCTTAACTAGATGGTTATGTTGTTAAAATAAGGGAATGAATAAAAACATTCCCTTATTTTTTTAATTACTATCATACATCTGCAACACGGTATTATGACAGGAGCTTGTTCTCGTATCACAATAATTAAAACGAGTGCTTAAATGACAAATAGAATGAGGAATCATTATATTTATTAGCATCAGTTTCAAATCTATAAGAAACCGAGATATTCGCCCAAGGGGCAATGTAATCTATACCCATTTTATATTTAACAAATATCGGCAGGTAAGATCCATTAGTTATACGAAATTTATTAGAATCTATCTCTTGGAATTTAAAATTAGTTTCGGTGCCAGAGTAGTATCTAATGCCTGCGGCTAAAGCAAATGTAGGTTTCAGAGAAATCCCTTCTTTAACATATAATATTTCTTTATCAAAAGTTGTTCCTATGCCTAAATCGTGAACTAAAATGCTTGCACCGTCAACATTCAGTTTGCCGGCAACTCCTTCTTCGCTATAGCTGTTAATGGCAATAGATCCAAGCGAGTAAAAGGTGCTATAGGTGGCGTTAAAGTTGTAGAATCTTTCATCTAATGTAGATATATAACCGCTTTCAATATGTGAGGTGTAAGAAGATGAACCTAATTTAGAAGTATTAGACTGTTTAATAAAGTTTAAATTTCTAGTATTATCGAACTGGGTTTGCGAGTAATTGAAAACAGTTTTACCGTAAATTTTCGGTGTAAATAAATAATCAATTCCTACAGCAGCATTCAGTGTTATAAAATCTTCATTAAAGTTAGAATGCGCACCGTCTAAAGTTCCGGTTAAATAACTAACTGATGCTCCGGCAATGGCTTTAGAAGAAATAATTTTAGAATATCCTAGCTGCATGGTGTTAGAGTTTTCGGTATAGCCGATAACATCTTTATTATCGCCAAGACGCGCAATGGTTTGATTTAATTTTACCCATAGATTATCTTCTAAATTGGTAAAATCTCTTAATTCGCTGGAGAGTGTATCTATATTTTTTTGATTGTTGGTATGAATAGAATTAGCATAAACTCTATGGCTAACCGGCATAAGTTTAGAAATGTTAATAATAAGGGCATTGCCGTCAGCAGACCTAGTATCAAGACCGGTAATAATTTTTGCCATATGGCAAGGGAAAGCTCCTGCTCCTTGTGTATCGCAATCAAATGCAGGAATGTCGTTATTAAGAGCTCTATTGTAAGTAATCATAGTATCTAAAAGCTGTGCCATTTCATAAATGCCGCCGCTAGTGCCGCCGCCATTCTGCTCTACCACAGCGGTGTAAAGAAGTCTTCTATTAATTCCTACTAATAAACCATTGTTAGGGATATTAATATAAAATGGCTCATTATTATTAGAACCATCGGTGTAATTACATTTGCCATTCTCGCAAAGAATTTCTTTCTTATCAAACCAATAGGAAAGATTGGTTAAGAACTTAAATTCGGTAGATTTATCAAGAACTCCAGCATATTCAATAAGGGCAAACTGATTATCCTTTCCCAATAGGAAATCGTAGGTGTCTTTAAACTCTACATTTAATTCGCCGCCCAGCTTAACATCGCCGTCTACGGTTATTTTTGATCTGCTGTTAGCATCTTCTATTTTTTGATCGCCGTTAATAGCAATAGTTAGTTTTCTTTCGGATTCAAAATTGTTATTAACCTGCACATAGCCGCTTTGCAGATTAATATTTTCTAGTTTAATATCATTTGCGGTTAAAGTAGCATCACCGGCATTAATATTAAATTCTGTATCAAAGATAGGCTTTTTAGCATTTTCTTCATTGCATTTTTTTTCATCTTCGGCGGTAGAACAATCTTCCTGCGGATATAATGGATGATCTTGCGTAGTTGTAATGCTTTGAATAAAGTTGTCTCTATCAAAATTATAATTTAAAGTGCCTTGATCGAGCACGATGGTTTCTAAATGCGGAATTTTTGAATTATCTGGCTTATCAGAAATAACGCCAATATTAACAATAGATCTTTTACCGTTTATAATTAGGTTTGAAACTTTCTCTTGGGTAAAATCAAAAACCTGCGGATCTTTTTTATCATCAGTATCTAAAGCAATTTCATAGGTATCAATTTCAGTATCCAGCAGTTCTAATTTTTCGATAGCTTGCTCTAACCGAAAAGTGCCGATATATCCGCCGTTCATGATTACTTCAGCTCTATTGCTTTTAGAGCCGATAGTAAAACTATCTATACTGCCGCCGCCAATATTAACTTTTTCAGAGCCTATTAAATTAAGGTTTTTAATTGTTGCATTGCCGTCTATTTCCACAGTGCCGGAATTATTAAGCGCAACATTTTCAATTATGGCGCCGCCTTTAATATTAATCTTAGGTGTGAAAGCGCTGTTTATAATAAGTGTATTAATTTCAGCGTTTCCTTCAATGTTAAGGGTGCCGCTTCTGATCATGCTAACTTGATTAATGAAAGAGCCGTCAATTGCCATAGAATTGTTGCCCGTCAAGTTAATAGATAATTCGCCGATAGTATTAGAATTATCAATATTTAATATATCTTCGCCATTCTTATTATAAGCGGTTAAATTAATTAATTGTATGTGAGAATTTTTTAAGGTTAAAAGACCGCTGGCACTAGAATTAATAGTAATAATTCCGCCATTTTCATCATTAGCATTCCCCATGCCCTCAACACCATCAAGAGTTAAAGCCTTACTGCCGCGGAAGATGAATTCGCCTTTTTTAGAAAGTTTTAGGGAGTTTAAATTGCTGAAATCATTGGTATCGTAATAGAACTGACCGCCATTAGATATTTCAATGTTTTCAAAATAAGCGCCGTTATTTGAAAGGGTTCCTGAAGCAACATTGCCTCCTTCAATAATTAAATTAGTAATGTTAGTATTTTTTGTTTCACTAGAGTTTTGAGTATTAATAACTACATTACCAGATTTAACAATGAGTTTGTCTAAATTAGTATTGAAAAGGTTAAGATTTTTTCCATCAGTAATTAGTGTGCCTTCGGGAGTTGGATTAGGATTAGCAGCAGTGTTAGAATTAATTTCCAGCTTAGAAGAGGCTTCTTTCGAAGAAAAATAAATTTCACCGCCATTGGCTACATTAGCTTTAAAATCACCGCTGCTATATTTCAGCTGACCGCCATTAATGGTGAAGCTATTGTTAGATTTATCGTATTGGTTGCCAACTGCTCCTACATTTAAAATACCGTCATTAACCACTATTTTAAAATCTTCGCCAGCAGGGGACTGCAGCATAAATTTAGCAATTACAACTTCGCCGTTGCCATCTTTAATTAATGTGGAATCTTTACCATCTAATTTTAAACTGGCAATTTTAAAAGGAGTTGATTTTTCGGGGTCATTCGGGTCTATTGAGGTATCATTATAGTTTAAAATAAAGCTAGAGCCGTTTAAAACTTCTAAATTGCCTTTAATTTCCTTATCGGTTAATAAAGCAGCATTTAAAGTTGCCCCTTTATCTACAACTAAGCTAGATTTATCATCCATTTCAAGATTTTGGTTGATTTTATTGTCTTGGGAAGTGCCGTCTAAAATTAGCTTTGAAAGCGTCAGCTTAACAATATCGGTTTGCAAGCCTTCGCCATTAAAGGTTATGGTTGAACTGTTTCTTAATTCTAAAGATCCAACCGAGGCAACATCGTTAAATAGCTTGCCAATATTTAGGCTAGAAGATGTTATAACTACATTGTGGCTATAGTTGGAAGATATAGACGGCTGACCTTTAATGCCGCCGATTTCTGCAATATCTCCGCTTACTGAAACAATATTAAAATTTAGGTTTCCAGTATAGTTTGTATCGGTATATTCAAAAGGATCACTGCTATCCCAATTGCAGTTAGATATGGTAATAGATCCATTAGAAGGCGTGCTAGGATTACAAGCAGCCTGCGCTGGCTGCACATTGAAACTAAGGGCAAGCCCAAACGGAATTATAAAAACAAATAAAAATTTAAGCATAAAACTCTACTTAATAAAATAAATTAATAAGAAATTATAGAAATAAAATAAAAAAATATATATACAAATTTACATTCAAGCAATATTAATTTTATTTAGAAGTAGAATGCACAAAATGAAAGGGTTTATCTGGAAAAACATACTTCCATGCCGCATGAAGCGCCATAGAGCTTTCTGCAAACCCGGTAGAAATTAATTTTAGTTTATGGTTATATTGTGCAACATCGCCAACCGCAAATATACCGTCTATAGCGGTTTCGCAAGTTGGAATTTGAACATCAATGGAAGAATGGATTTTATTAATTTTAAAACCCCAGTTTTCAAGTTCTCCTAAACTGCGGGATAATCCAAAAAAAGCTAAAAGATGATCGGCTGCAATTTCTTTTTTATTATCGTCTAAATCTTTAAGAATAACGCTTTTAAGATTTGCACCGTCTCCGCTTATTGCATCGAGCATAAAAGGAATTACTAATTCAATTTTATTTGTTTCAGCTAGTTTTTTTAGCTGTTCTACCGAAGCGGGGGCAGCTCTGAAGTTATCCCTTCTATGCACCATATAAATTTTCTTAGCAATGTTAGACAGTTCAATTGCCCAATCAACTGCAGAATCACCGCCGCCGGCAATTACGATATTTTTATCTCTAAAAATTTCCGGATTTTTTATGAAGTAATGCACAGACTTGCCTTCATAATGCTCTATATTTTCTAACGGCGGGCGGTTAGGACCAAAAGCGCCGGCACCGGCACAAATTAAAATTGCTTTTGCATAAATGGTATCACCGGCAGATGTTTTAACACAAAACTGTTTGAATTCATCATCTTCCCGAGTAAGTTCTAATACTTGGGAGTTTAAAAGGAATGTGCCGCTATCATCACCCATAAATGGCGTTGCTTGTTTCATTAACATATCTATAAGATCTGATGCTAAAATTTTAGGGTATGCCGGAATATCGTAAATATATTTATTAGGATACAAAGCAATGGGCTGTCCGCCAATTTCAGCAAGAGCATCTACAACTATGGTTTTCATGCCTAAAAACCCTGCCTGATAAACACTAAAAATTCCAACAGGACCTGCCCCTACAATTAAAACATCAGTATTATATGCTTGCAAAATTTTACTCCTAACATATTTGTTGCAAAATGTTCCGCATGAAACATTACATGTATAATTTGGAAATTAATTATCACTCAATTGTGGAATAATTTTTGATTTTTGTCTATAATTAATTCTATGGAAATAATTTATAAATTAAATACAATTAAAGATACGCAAAGAATTGCTGAAGCCTTAAGCAAACATTTATACGGAGCAGTAATTTTATTAAGCGGCGATATAGGGGCTGGCAAAACTACCTTTGCTTCATTTTTTATTAATGCCCTTTTAGAAATTCCGCAGAATATTACCAGCCCAACTTTCCCGATTATTCAATCATATAATAGTGTTAATGGCATAATTTATCACTTAGACTTATATCGCATTGAAACTTTGCAAGAGTTATCTCAATTAGGGCTTGAGGAAATTTTATTGCAGACCTGTTTAATTGAGTGGGCGGAAAAATTAGGCTCTTATGCTCCTAAACATTTTGTTAAAATTAGCATTTTTAATGAATCTGCTGGGCGGAAAATGGCAATTAGTTTTTCGAAAAAATATGAAGATATTTTTATAAAAATTCAACAAGAATTGGCAAAACAATGATTTACAATATTCCATTTGATAGAGCTTTCATTGATGTTTTTTGCGAGAAAATATTAAACGATAATCAAGATAATTTAGAGAATCTTTTTAATTATTTAATTCTTACGCCTAACCAAAGAATTGTTAATAGTTTGCAGACTGGATTTTTAAGAGTATCGAAAGCCAAATCTTTAATTTTACCAAAAATTATTTCACTGCATGATACGCAGTATATTATTGCCAACAACTCTGTGGCTTTTAATGATGCACTTAAAAAAGATTTTGCGGATATTTTAAAGCCGGCTATCTCTAAAAGAGAGCGTTCATTTATTTTAGCGAAACTTATAAATAAAATGGATTCAGCGTTAAATTTTACGCAATCACTTGCTTGGGCGGAAGATTTAGGAGATTTAATAGATAAGGCTTATTGGGAAAATATAAATTTTAATAATTTAGATAATATCGTAGAATCGCAATTAGCTATCCATTGGCAAGAGATATTAAAATTTCTGCATATTGCCACGAGTTTTTATCCGCAAATTTTAGAAGAAAAAGGCTGTATAGATGCAGCGTATCAGCAAAAATTAACTTTGCAGCTGCAGAATAAAATTTTTAGGGAAAATCCGCCGGCAAACCACATTATTGCTTTAAATCTTTTGAGTTTTTATGATGATAATATAAATTTGCTGAAAACTATTAATAGCCTTAGCAAGTCGGATATTTACTTTTATGGCATTGATAAAACTATGCCTATTGATAGCTATGAAAATTTAGAATACACTCATCCGCAAAAAGTATTGTCTTATACTTTAAATAAACTTGAAGTTAAAAGAGAAGATGTTGTAGATATTACTGTTCCAACCCTTCAAGAAGCTATTATTCATAGAGTATTTGATGATGTAATTTATAAAAATGCGGCTCAACAAGATATTCAAACTTTTGCTGATAAGTTCAGCATTATTAAAACTAAAAATGAAGAAGAAGAGGCTAAAGTAATTGCCTTAAGTCTGCGGGAGGTTTTGGAAGAATCTGGCAAAACAGCCGGACTTATTACCAATAATCAAAATCTTATTAACCGCGTGCAAGCCTTGCTTATGCGCTGGGATATAGAAATAGATGATTATTTAGGAAGTTCTTTAAATAATTCTCTGCAAGCTAAATTTTTTTTACTGGTGGGGAATATAATATCTTATGGCTTTACTCCTGAAGATTTCTTAGCACTTTTAAAGCATCCCTTCTGCTTAATGAATTTAAGCAGAAGAAATATCTTAAGAGCTGCCCAAAATCTTGATTTTTATTTGTTTAGAAATTTGCTGGATAATAAAACTATTGCCGGCTATATAAATGAAATTCAAAAAATGGAGTATCTGCCTGCAAAAATCCAAAGTAATATTCTTGATTTTTTAAACCATATTACTGTAAATTTTACAGAAATTTTTATTCTGCAGCAGACATGCCTGAATAATAAAAAAATTAATTTTCAAGAAACCTTAATAAATCATATTAAAGTTGCAGAAAACTTAACTCTTAATACCGATAACCCTAAAAGTGCCTTGTGGACTGAACAGGCAGGCAAAGAGCTATCGCTGCTTCTTGCCAAATTGTTAGAAGAATCTTTATCTATTGGTGAAGTTAGCATTAATGAATACATGGAAATTTTAAAAAAATCTATCCTTGATACTAACTTAAGAGAAATTTACAATAAACACCCAAGACTTTATATTTATGGCGATATGCAGAATAACCTTATTCAGCATGATTTACTAATTGCTGCAGATATGAACGAGGGAGCTATGCCTTTTCTGCCTCCGCCTAATCCTTGGATAAACTATACCATGATGGATAAACTAGGATTTTTGCCGGCGGAATCTAATATTGGTTTAAAGGCTAATGTTTTTTCGCAAATTATGGGTGCAAATGAAGTATTGCTATTGCGAAGCGAAAAAAATCAAGGCAAACTTACAACTCCATCAAGATGGCTGCTGCAGCTGCAGACTTTTTTAGATTACTACATGCCTCTGCAGTTAAATACAAAGCAGCATCTTTATGATATTCAGCAAAGTATAGATATTCCTGAAACTTTTACGCCTCTTATATTAAACGGTCTTAGCTTTAATCCGCAGATTAAATTCCGTCCGACTAAAATATCGGCAACACAGTTTGAATCCTTGCTGAAGAATCCTTATATATTTTTTATTGAGAGAATTCTTAAAATAAAGCCTTTAGAAAGAATAAATCCTATTCCTAATAAAAAAGATTATGGAAATTCTTTACATTTAGCTTTAGAGAACTTTTTTGCTAATCTTGAAACTTTTAAAACTTTGCCTCCTGAAAGAATTTATCGGGAGCTGATAAATCTTGTAGAGGCTCAATTTAAAAATTTTACAGCATCACCTACTTTTAAACTTTTTAAAATGCCAATTATTAAAAAGGGCATTCATGAATTATTAAATAGTGAAAATTTAGAAAATATTACCAAATCTTATACAGAAATATCAGGCAGCATTTCTGTGCAAGTAGGAGATATAAAAATTACCATTAGTGGCAAAGCTGATAGAATTGATATTTTAAACAGCAATGCCATCAACATTTTTGATTATAAAACTACATACACTTCTAAAATAGAGGAATATTGGCAGCAGCTTTTAATTTTAAGTTTAATTTTATACCATCAAGGTTTTGCAGAAATAAAACATAACCTAGAAGAAATTGAAACTAAGTATATATTCTTTCCTAATAAATTCAGTGATAGACTGGAGAAAAAAGACAACGGCATTCCTAACATTGCCGCTTTCATGCCAGAATTTTTACTGCAATTAGAAAGCACACTAGCAAAATACTATATTGATGCTATTCCTTATGAGTTTAATTTAGAGGATAAAAAAGTTTATGTGGAGCATAAGCACTTTATAAGATTTGATGAATGGAACACTAACTTAGCATTAAGTAGCGAGGCAGAAAATGAATAATGCTTCAAGCACTCAGCAGCAGGCATCTAATCCTGAATACTCAGTTTTTGTAAGCGCCTCAGCTGGCACAGGTAAAACTAAAATCCTTGTGGATAGGTTGCTGCGATTGCTTTTAGAAGGGGTTAGCATTGATAATATTTTATGTATTACCTATTCTAGGGCTGCTGCCCAAGAGATGATTAACCGTCTTATGAATATTCTTGCAAAATGGAGCATTATGAATGATAACGAGCTGCAGACTGCTTTACAAGAATTGTCTAATCGATTGCCAAATGCCGAAGAACTAAATATAGCTAAACAGCTATTTTCTAAAATTATTAACCATCCAAGAGAATTAAAGATTCAAACTATTCATTCATTCTGTCAGAATCTATTAGCAAGATTTCCTCTTGAAGCTAATATTCCTCCGCACTTCAGTGTAATTGAAGATGTCATAGCTGCAGGTCTTAAAAAGCAGGCAACTGATGAAATTATTGAAGCTACTTTAGAAGATTCACAATCCAGCAGCAGCATAGAAAATATTCTTTCACTTTTAAGTAGGAATATCTCGCAATTTTCTTTTGAAAATATCATTAGAAATATTCTTAATTACTCTGAACAATTAGAATTAATTTCAGCAAAATATAAGACAGATTATTCTTTAGACGGCTTAAGGGCAGAGATTTACAAATATCTTAAAGCCAATATTAATTTAACCGCTGATTCTATCCTTGAGAGTTATTTTCTTGAGATGTCAGCGGTAAACTTAAAAGACTGTCTTAAAATTTTTCTAGCTAAAAATTTACGACCTAGCAAATTAGATGTTTTAGCCATTGTAGAATTTATAGAATACCCTATTAGTAAAAAAATACAGCAATTTGAAACTTGGAAGGCATTTTTTTTAACGAAAGAAGAAAAGCCCAAGCAGAAAATTCTTTCTAAAGAGGTTATTGCCAAGTTAAACGGCGAAGAAAACTTTATTTTAGAAACCATTGCAGAAACTTCTAGTGCTCTTTTGGCGGTTATTGAAAAAATTAAAGCTCAAGCCAGCTCTGAAGTAAATTTTGCTATTATGCAGCTGGCACTAGCCATTTATGACAGGTATCAAAAACTAAAATATGAAAACGGCTATTTAGATTTTAATGACCTTATCATGAAAACAAAAGATCTTTTAAACAATCCGGCTATGTCAGCATGGATAATGTATAAGCTAGACCAGAAAATTGATCATATTCTTGTTGATGAATCTCAAGATACCAGCCCTATGCAGTGGGAAATTATTAAAGCCTTAATTGCTGAGTTTTTTAGCGGCTATAGTGCTAAAGAAAATAACCGCACTATTTTTGTAGTTGGCGATATTAAGCAGTCTATTTATTCTTTTCAAGGGGCTGATCCATATTCTTTCAGCAAAACCCGCGAATTTCTTAAAAATAAGATTGAAAATGCTAACAAGCCTTTTTTGCAACTGGCGATGAATACATCTTTTAGGTCGTCGTCCGGCATTATTAACATGGTTAATTGTATTAGTAAAAATTTATTTGATACTACACAAATTCCTTATTTAACTGAAGATACCAACCACAAGGTTTTTCATGATAATAAGCCAGCCAGTGTAGAGGTATGGCCTTTAATTTTTGTAGATAAAGACAGTTCCTTAACCTTGGGGGATAAATTCCAGTCCCTAGCCCTGGCTATTGTAAAAAAAATTGAAATTCTTCATACGGATTACGGCATTGCCTATGGAGATATTTTAATTCTTTATCGTAAAAGGCAGAATAATATCACGCTTGATTATATTGTTAAACTGTTGAAAGATAGAAATATTCCAGTGCTGGGCATTGATAGAATCAATCTTAAAAATAATATTGCCATTCAAGATATGATCTGCACGGCAAGATTTTTATCACAGCCTAAGGATAGCTTTTCATTGGTATGTATTTTAAAGAGTCCCATTTTTAATTTAAACGATGCCGATATTTTTAATATTATTCACTATAATTCAGCACACGATGCTTTTAACAACTTAAAATATACTCATCCGCAGATTCATGCAACCTTGAATGTATGGCTTAATATGGTGGATTATAAAAGTGTTTTTGATTTATTTTTTCACATTCTTTACGAATCTACAGATGGTCAAACTAACATCAGCAGATTTATCCAAAGGTTAGGTTTAGAGGTTTTAGACCCTTTGCATGAATTTATGAATCTAATTTTTGATTTCAAGGCTAAAAATGAGGATAACTTACAGTCTTTCCTTAAATTTTTAGAAAATTATGATTCAGCAATTAAAAGGGAAATTTCTAACAATGCTGATTCCATAAATCTTATGAGTATTCATGGCTCTAAAGGGTTGCAGTCTAAAGTGGTTTTTTTATTAAATGATTTAGATAACCGCGCGCCGCGCAAAGATATTATGTATAATCGCGATGATAATAATCCGCTTTTGATTATTGCGCCGAAAAAGGAAATAAAATCGCAGACCATTAAAAACTTGGAAGATACTTATAAAAATTTAGATTTAGATGAATCTAAAAGACTGCTTTATGTAGCTATTACACGGGCGGAAGAGCATCTTTATATTGCCTCAATTTCTAACAATGAAGAGGCAGCAGAAGCAAGCCGTGATTCTTATACTTGGTTCAAAGCAATTACCGCAAATATTGCTGAAGTTTTAGTTGAGGAAGAGGACGATTTTTTTAATGAAAATCTTGGATTTATTTCAAAAAAAGTTTGGAGAATGCAAAATTTAGCTGACGCAAAAACTAGCAATCCTCCTAAAACACCAACGGAAATTCCTCAATGGGTATTTAAAAAAGCCCCAGTAGAACCATCACCTAGCAAGCCTTTAACTCCTAGCCGGCTGATATTTGAAGACCCATACTTTAGTTCGCCGCTGGATATTCTTAACACAAAAATTCTACCTTTGGTAGTTAATAAGGGTGCTATTATCCATAAAATTTTAGAACAAATTAATTACATTCCAAAAGATGATGCGGATATTTTTATGGATAACTTCTTAGAGCAGCAGCTGTTTGCACCTGCAGATAAAGAAGATATTAAGCAGAATATTAACAATATTATTAAGAATCCAAAATTCAGCTTTATGTTTAGTGCTAAAAATTTAAATGAGGTTTCTTTAAGCGGATCTGTTATTGAGAATGGTATATTACAGATGGTTTCTGGAAGAGTTGATAAGCTGATTATTTTAGAAAAAGAAATTATAGTTATTGACTATAAATACTCTCAATCAAAAAAAATTATGCCGGCAGCTTATAAAAGACAGATTAATCTTTATAAAAGCCTTCTTGCCAATATTTATAAAAATCATAAAATTAGTGGTTTTGTTCTTTTTACCCAAACTCCAGAATTAATTGAAGTGTTAGATTAAAAATCTAGTTTTCTCTTGATTTTCTCAGGGGGGGGGTAAACTTAAATTAATTGAGTTTATTATATGAATTTGATAAAATTGGTAATAAATAGTAATAAATTATTGAGAGGTATTATGATAAAAAATATATTTTTAACTGCAGTTTTATCTATTTTTGCTATGGCAGGATTTGCTAAGGAAGTTAGCTATTCTATTGATATTTCTTCGGTTAATATTAAAGTGGAAGGTAAAAATTTAAGGGCATACCGCCTTAATAATACCTCACCGGGACCAATTATTAAAGCCAATATTGGCGATACTGTAAAAATTACTTTTAATAATAAAACTAAGAACGATACTTCTATTCATTGGCATGGGCTATTAGTTCCTAATAATATGGATGGTGTTGCGGGGGTAACGCAGTCTCCTATTAAAGCAGGCGGTTCATTTACTTATACAATACCAGTGAAGCAAACTGGCACTTACTGGTATCATGCGCACGATTTAACTGAAGCTGAGGGTGTTTATGGCGGCATTGTTTTAGGAGATGCCGGAGAAGATGTATCAAAAGAAAATGTTTTATTATATGGCGGTCAGCTTCCTGAAGAAGCTGGCAATATTTTAGGCAGGCTGCAGGAAGGTGATATGAGTATTATGCACGCGGCACATCATGGCGGCAATGCTAATTCCAGCAATGCTAATAATATGATGGGTAACAATGATTCCAATACTTGTCCTGTTGATGGAAATTCTAATGCTTCTTGCTCTGTTGGAAACAATATGGGTAATATGATGGGAAATGGCGGAGGCAATACCAGCAATGGTAGAATCGGTCATTTTACTGATGTGGTTTATGCTAAGCATTTAATTAACGGCTCGGAAAATCCTATTACAATTAAAGAAATTAAAGACGGCAAAGTAAAGCTAAGAATTGTTAATACTTATGTTGACGGCTATTTAAATTTTGTTTATTCCGGCGGTAAATTTAATATTGCTGCCAGCGATGGTCTTGATGTTAAGCCGTTGGCGGTGGATCATTTAAGGGTAGCTATGGGTGAAACATACGATATTGTTTTAACTATGCCCGATAAAACTAAATCTTACGAATTAGTAGCTTTTTTCCTTGGCGGCAGCGCTTATTCTAAAGTATTAATTGGCAGCGGAGCATTAGTTCCTTTGAAATCTTATAATTATAATGATTACAATATAGATCAAGTTTACAATGAATTAAAAACTATCACACCGAAGTTCATCCAGTTTGATAAATTTAATGGTGTAGAGAATCATAATTTTTCTTTAGTTGGCAATCATATGCGCTATAACTGGGAAATTCAAGAAAATGGAGTAAAATTAAATCAGCTAGATGTAAAAGTAGGAGACAAAATAAAAGTTAAAATTACCAATAATTCTTCTATGCCGCATCCAATGCACTTGCACGGACATTTCTTTAAAGTAATTAGTGCTAAAAACAATTTAATTAAACATACAATTAATTTAGATCCGAATGACAGCCTTGAATTTGAGTTTATAGTTGATAGTGAGGGCAAATGGTCGTATCACTGCCATAACCTTTTTCATATGGCTAGTGGTATGATGATAACCCTTAATGCTGTTAAAGGCTAAGATTATGGATTTCTATTTTGCCGCAAGGGTTAATTATACACTGGCACTCTTGCTCCTAATATAAATTTCAAACTATCTAATTTTAAGTAAAGGCTAATATCTAAAATATTAGCCTTTACTTAAAAATGTAAATTTTTGTGCAGCTGTTTTAGGAATATTGAAAATTAATTTGCTATTTGCAAAATAAGGGTGTAATCTATCTGTGGTTGTAAATATATTATAGTGATTCGTGATGTTTTTAACAAGAATATGCTTAGTGTTTTTTCTATTTTTATTATTGCAAACAGCTTTATTTGCTGATGAGGCGGTTTATTCTAAAGATGCTTATGACAGGCACGATAATTCTCAAATTACTGCAAATATTGACAGCTATTGGTATTTACAGAAAAATGATACGAAGCGCTATTTAGCTGTGGTAGGCGCCGGTGCGGTAGTAGCAATGATTGGCGGCGTGGCTATTTTATGGATGCTGCCGGAAGAAGTTACTAAATGGGATAAAAGCGACGCATCTATTAGTAATTTAGGAAGCCGTTGGGTAGATAATATTAAAGCTGCTCCGGTGTATGATAAGGACGAATACTGGTTAAATTATATAGCCCATCCATATTGGGGTGCGGTTTATTATATGCAGGGTAGAAATGCCGGCTTAGGACCTTTCGGTTCGTTCATGTTATCAACTTTTGCTTCAGCATTCATGTGGGAATATGGCGTAGAAGCATTCGCTGAGATACCCTCAATTCAAGATTTATTCGTAACTCCAATTGCTGGAGCTTTTATCGGGGAAGGATTCTTCTATGCTTCACAAAATATCAAAGCTAATGATGAGGAAGTATTAGGATCAAAAGCATTAGGCTGGACTTTGCTTACTATTATGGATCCTGCGTTCTTAATAATAGAAAAAACCCGTTTGAGAGAATATGTCCGCAAAGATAAAACCCCTGATGAGCATTATAGTTCATGGGGAGTTGGCAATAATAATGCTTTAATGCTGCGAACAACTTTTCATTTAAATTAATGTCTAAAATTATCGTATTATTTCTGCTTCTTTTTACTGTTTCTTGCAGCTATTATAGCGGTTATCAAGAAGTTCATTATTACAAGCATAACGAAATTCCTAAAAGTGGCTCATATTATATTGTCTATGAAAAAGGCTTTGATAATTATTCTAATTCCCAGTATTTAGCGGTATCGCGCAGAATTCAAGAGAGTCTTGAAAATTTGAATATGGAAAAGGTTAACAATATAGAAGCCAGCGATTATATTCTTTTATATACCTATGAGGTATCGTTGAAAAATAAGGAATATCAAGCAGTTTTAAGTGTCCGGCTTTTTGATAGAAGTGTAAAGGTTTCTGCTTATAATAATAATTATACAAAAATTTTACAAAATGAAAAAATGATTTTTGATTCGTCTGCCGTTATGTTTATGCAAACTTATGATATTAATCAAAGCCTTAACTGTTTATTGCCGGCAATTTTTAAACAGCAAAGTTTTGGAGAGAATAAAAGTTTTAATATTAAAAAGAAAATAACATCCGAGAAATTTGATATTTCAAACAGTAAAGGAATATATTACTGTTTATATCCATAGGAATATATAATTTATAGCAGGATATATAAATGCAAAAAATTCTATAATAACAACGGTGAATTTAAGATAATAAAAATTATGTTGAATATATTATCAATATTTGTTAATATCCAGTTAGGATTATGTTTTTATCATATAAATAAAATTTTTTAGTTGAACAAGGAGACTAAGAGCTATGGCGAAAGAGAGTTATGTAAGAAATAAACCGCATGTGAATGTAGGGACAATAGGACATGTGGATCATGGGAAGACAACATTAACAGCGGCAATAACGAAAGTAATGGCAGAGGCCTATGGC
>Ga0131853_10000351_pt1 | contig 84319 bp, 82 predicted proteins | sample TergutLab28metaG_FD_92764 | JGI IMG/M metagenome (GOLD analysis project Ga0131853, IMG submission 92764) | Labiotermes labralis P1 segment gut microbial communities from Petit-Saut dam, French Guiana - Lab288 P1 (version 2) (version 2) | ecosystem: Host-associated > Arthropoda: Insects >...
GGTGTTGCCACTATGATCTGCGGACGGCGTCTGAGTGCTGAAACTTGATGATGAATCGGCTCTCCGCCGTACAGAGCGAGGACGCGGATGCTCGGCTTGAAGGCGACAAGTTGTTTTAATACAAACGTTGTCTGCACCGCAAGCTCGCGCGTGGGGCAGAGGATGACAGCTTGGATATTGCGGTTTTCCGGGTCTAGGTTCTCTATAATCGGGATGCCGAATGCCGCGGTCTTCCCTGTTCCGGTGGGGGCTTGTACCAATAAATCTTGCCGGGCGAGCATCGGCTCAATCGCCGCCGCCTGCACAGGAGAAGGTGTCTGGAAATTCATTTTTGTAAGTGCGCGCATCAGCTCAGGACTGAGCGGAAATTGTTCAAAGTGAGTGATCAAATTGTTCTCCGTTTATCATTTATTTTGGATCCAAATTTGCACAAAAAAACACATGCATTTGTAAGTCGTTGAATAACACAGTGACTTACAAAAACATGCGAGACAATGTAACACAATTCGAATACGTCATAAAGTATACCACGAATTCTGACAGATGTCAAACGCTAGGGGCAAGCAAAGGAATAAACAACGCCTTTATACGCAAAATATACCCGAAGAACTTAAACGCACCGGAAAGGATGAGACGATATGAGTAAGCCAAAACCTGATGATCGCAGGGACAATGCCTCGAAAATTAAGGCCGCCATGGATGCTACAAAGCGTAATATGGAAGCGGCAGACGAGATGATCGCTAGGACGGACAACCCAGATGTCAAAGCAGACTTAGAAGCCAAAAATGAGCGGCGCGAAGCTGCACTCCACGGCATGGAGGTGGAAAGAAAGCAGGAAGCCGCACACAAGAAAGAAGACTAACCGCCCTACGCAGAAGGGAGCGATCGAATTGCTCCCTTCTGTTCGTACTGACTACTTATCCGTCGCCTCGATTTGGCTCTTCCGCGCATAAATAGCGTGGTGTTTAGAGCTTCTCGATTGCGGAGTTACATGACCGGATGGATTGGAGGACTTTGCTTCTCGTCCGATCCAAAGTCCTCATCGTGGTCTTCGCCGTTTTCATACATTTTCACCCCATCATTGATATGAACAGTTATAGCCAAAGCTGATACCGCTTAAGCCTAAGAACAGGCTGTTCTGGTATCTGCAACTGACGGACGGAGATGGGTTTAAAGGACACGCTCTGCGTGGACGAAGGGGTTTGTGGAGACCTTGCCAAGCTGCTTCAGGCACCTATTCCATTCAATCATAAGTTTCTGCGGATATTTGCGCTCTGACTGTGTCATGCAATATTTCGGGCAAAGCAATTCATATATGCAATGGGTGGTTCCGTTGTTGCAAGCTATACAATCATCATTTAAATTTATGGACTTCTTATAAATCATAGCAAAAATATTTTAGATCTTATACAAAAAAACGAAAATAACTTGACATTTTCCCTATGTGGTGATACGATAATAAAAACCAAACATGGAACCGGTTCCATGTTTGTGGCGATTTTTGCACAATCTAAAAATGTAAAATATGTATGGGTGATTTACGATGAAGACAATTCAAGAAATTGCAAACTTAGCCGGTGTTTCAAAATCTACGGTATCACGTGTGCTAAATCATAGCGGTTATGTGAGCCCGGAAGTGCGGAGTAAGGTAGAGCAAATTGTAAAAAAGACGGGATATGCCCCCTCGGCCGTGGCAATGAGTTTGTCAAAGCGAGAAACACGCTCCATTGGTGTCGTAATCCCCGAGATGGCTAATAGTTTTTTTGGAGAAGTCTTGAGCGGAATCTCTGAGGTATGCGATGAACTTGGTTGGTCGCTGATTTGCTGTGACACGGCAAACAGCATTGAAAAAGAAGATCGCGCACTGCGCGCACTCAGCCAGCAACGCATCCGCGGATTGATTTTCACCCCTGCCGGAGAGCGCAACAGCGAAGAAAGGCAATATCTGGAGGCCTGCTTCGATGCACTGGAAGCACCTATTGTATTGCTGGATCGGCATCTAGACGATAGCCGTTGGAGCGGTGTGTTTTATGAAAATGAAGAAAGCGGGTACTTAGCTACAAAAGAACTGATTGACGCGGGAAATCAACACCTTGGAATCATCACGGGTGATTTGCGGCTGCAGATTGCCAGAGAGCGTTTTCAAGGCTTTTTGAGAGCCTTAGAAGAAGCTGGACTTGAAACAAATGAACAGTTCTTTCTAAAAGGTGATTTTTCTGTTGAGACCGCATATGTACTTACCAAGGACTTGCTGCAAAGCGGCAACTTGCCGGATGGTATTGTTACTTGCAATAACCGCACGAATCTTGGATTTTTGAAGGCAATCCGTGAACATAAACTGCGCATTGGACGGGACATTGCCGTGGTTGGAATTGACCATATTGATGTGTTGGATATCTTAGACTACAACTTTAGCTGTATCACTCGTGACGCTGAAGCGATGGGACGTGTTGCCATGAGACTCTTACAGGCGCATGACTTGCAAAAAACCACAAAGCAAACCATACAGACGATCCCTTGCATTGTAAAACGTAAAGGCTCCGAGCGGCGTATAACGGATGGCACGGAGTAAATGGAACCTATCATATCGGACGCGGTATGTAGGCATATAAATGAAAGAAAAGAAAGGATGTAATACAAGATGAAGAAACTACTTGCACTACTGCTTGCCCTTGTTCTTGTTGCAGGTCTAGCGGCCTGCGGCGGAGGTACAACTCCAGATCCGACCCCTGAGCCAGCCCAAGAAACGACGCCAGCACCTGCTCCGGCTGAAACAGCTGATGAAGACGATGCAAATGAAGGCCCCTTTAATATTCCTGTAATCATCAAGGCGACTGACTCTGACTATTGGCAAATACTTGCCTCTGGCGCGCTCCGTTTTGCGGCTGAAAATCCAGATTTAGCAAATGTAACAATTCTAGGTCCGCCTAGTGAAATTGACATTGATCAACAAGTAACTATTCTGGAGAACACCATCGCAACAAACCCAGACGCGATTGTCATTGCATCAACCAGCAGTGTGGCAACTGTCCCTGCGATTGAGCAAGCAATGAACATGGGTATTCCTGTAATCACCCTGGATAACCGCGTTGAAACAGACAATTTCACAAGTTTCCTAGCTACGAACCACGGTCTGGCTTCCGGCCTTGCGGCTGAAAGGATGTATGAAACTTGGCTGGAGGAAGGCATTGATCCATCTGGCCAAAGCGTCATGGTGATCAGTTCCGTCGCGGGTACCGCTGTTAATACCGCGCGGACAAATGGCTTCATTGATCGGATGAGAGAGCTTGTTCCAGACATCAATGTACTGGAAACACAGTTCGCTGATAACGACATCGCAAGAGCAATGGATATCGCCCTTGGTTCAATCAGCGCGAACCCGAACTTGATCGGCATCTTCGGTGACAACAACCATATGGGCGTTGGCATTGCGCTGGCGATTGAAGAACTAAACCGTCCTGACATTGTAACCTTTGCCTTTGATGCGAACCTAGAGCAAGTGAATGCAATTCACGCAGGCTGGCTCACCGGTATCGTTGTACAAGATCCATTCGGTATGGGCTTTAACGGTGTAGACTTTGCCGTACGTACAATCTTGGGTGAAACGGTCACTTGGGAAGTTGTTGTACCTACTACTCTAGTCACTCTCGCAAACGTTAACGACGCAGATATCCAAGAAATGCTGTCCTATCATCTGCCAAGCTAGAGAAAGTCACGAAAAAAGGGTTGCCGTCAGGGTTTACCGAACTCTGGCGGCTTTTCAAAAGGATGTGCGTAGATGAATCATGTTGTCGAGATGAAAGGCATAACAAAATACTTCCCCGGCGTACGTGCTGTACATAATGTAGACCTCGAAGTGCGCGCAGGAGAGGTTCACGCACTTGTAGGTGAAAACGGTGCCGGTAAATCCACTATGATCAAGATGCTAATGGGTGTGCATCCCAAGACAGAGGGTGAAATCTTTCTTGAGGGCAAGCCTGTTGAAATAAAAAGCCCATTACACGCACAAAGTTTGGGACTCGGTGCGGTATATCAGGATGTCAATCTAGCTCTGCACCTTTCCGTTGCGGAAAATCTATTCATGGGACAGCTTCCCCAGAGTAGACTTGGCATGATAGATTATGGAGAGATGTATCGTGAGACCACTCGCATCATGGAGTCAATTAATGTGAGTGTCAATCCACGAGCTATTGTTGGCACTCTAAGCGTTGCCTTGCAGGAGATGGTTTGCATTGGTAAAATCCTGCGCCAAAAAGCAAAACTCGTTATCTTCGATGAGCCTACTGCCCTGCTTACGACGGAAGAAACCGAACAACTTTTCCAAATTATTCGTATGCTCAAAGCCAAAGGGGTTGGCGTTCTGTATATCTCTCACCGTATGGAAGAAATATTTCAGATATGTGACCGCACCACCATCCTAAAAGATGGTGAGAAAGTGGCGACAGTAAATACTGCCGATGTGACAGAAGATGACCTGATATCCATGATGGTTGGGCGCAGCGTGCAGGATATGTATGGGATCAGCCACGTATCACCGGGCGAAGAGATCCTTTCTGTAAAAGGCCTATCCCGCAGGGGTGAGTTTCAAAATATCAACTTTGAGATACGCAAAGGCGAAATATTCGGTATGTTTGGCCTAGTCGGCAGTGGCCGCACGGAGATTGTACGCAGCATATTCGGCGCAAGCAAAGCGGATGGCGGTACGGTTACATACAAAGGTGCCCTTGCTGGATATAAAAATCCGCGCCAAGCCATCAAAGCGGGGTTTGCTCTTTTGCCTGAAGACCGCAAGGGACAAGGCCTAGCTCTGAACTTGATGATTACCGACAACACCAACATGGCCTCAATGGAACAGATTTCTACCTGCGGTATATTAAATAACCGAAAGGGCACACAGGTTGCCGAATCTTATGTCGAGAAACTGAACACGAAGACGCCTAGTGTCTATCAGCTTGTGAAAAACCTCTCCGGCGGCAATCAGCAAAAAGTTGTCATTGGAAAATGGCTGGCTGCAGACAGTGACTTTTTCATTTTTGACGAGCCCACTGTGGGAGTGGATGTCGGCGCGAAGTTTGAAATCTATAAAATTTTCGAAGATCTTGTTAAAGAAGGAAAAACGATCCTCATCATTTCATCGTATCTGCCTGAAATTATGGGACTTGCTGAACGTATGCTGATCATGTACGAGGGCAAACAGATGGGCATTCTTAAAAAAGACGAGTTTGACGAGGAGCGCATATTGCGCTTGGCATCGGGGATAAAAGAACAGGAAAGGAAGTAATTTCCCATTATGAACGTTTCTACATCTAAAAAAGGCCGTATTGGTTTTGTAATCGGAAACGGCAAGACTGAGCTTTTTCTTTTGCTGGTTCTTGGTCTGCTTTTCTTAACCTTTGGTTATCTCTCAGAGGTATTTTTCACTGTGTTCAACTTAATGAACCTATTACGTCAAACCGCAATCTATGGCATTGTCGCCATCGGTATGGTTTTTGTCATCATTTCTTCAGGCATTGATCTCTCCGTTGGCTCTGTAGTCGGATTTTCCGGTATGGTTACCGCCATGGCTCTTGTGGCAGGGGTTCCCATCTTTGTAACCATTCTGCTGGCGATCACGCTATCGGCCTGTCTCGGGCTTATAAATGGCGTCCTCGTATATGATGGCAAGGTTCCGCCCTTTATTGCAACCTTAGGTACCATGGCTGTTGTGCGTGCGGTTATCATGCTTGTTACAGGTGCCAGAATGGTATCCGGTCTGCCGCGGGAGTTTATCAATATCTCTCAAGCGACTTTGTTTGGCGTACCTATACTGGCCGTTGCATGGATTATACTCACCTTGCTTGCCTACTTTGTTATGAAGAAAACGGTTTTTGGGCGGAGTGTCTTTGCATATGGCAGCAACAAAGAAGCCGCGCGGCTTTCGGGTATTAACATGCGCAAAACAACTTACGGCGTCTATATTTACTCAGCTGTTATGTGTGCCATTGCTGGTATACTACTGACATCACGCCTCTCAAGTGCAACACCCACCGCCGGCAGCACTTATGAGCTTGACGCGATTGCGGCGGCAGTTGTGGGCGGGGCAAGTCTCAGTGGCGGTGAGGGATCTATCCTCGGTGCATTTCTGGGCGCGATTATCATGTCTACCCTTCGCCAAGGCGGGACTCTCGTTGGGCTGAATGCTTTTGTTATGGAAATCATCATCGGTGCGCTGATTGTCGCTGCTGTCTTGCTCGATCAGCTACGTAAAAAGCAAAGTGGGGCGAAGTAGATGATCTATAAACAAGTAGAAAAAATAAAAGAACCGATATCCGTGATCGGTCTTGGGTGTTGGAACTTTGGCGGTGATTGGGATTCGTCTGAAGAACAAAATTCAATTAACATTGTACACGGAGCGCTAGATGCCGGAATCAACCTGTTCGATGTGGCGCCCGTATACGGCTGGGGTGTGAGTGAGACGATTCTCGGAAAGGCACTCAAAACTAGAAGAGAGAAAGCCATCATCGCGTCAAAAGGCGGGCTTCTTTGGGATGAAGACCGGAATACATCAAACAATTTAACAAAAGAAAGCTTGCTAAACGAAATTGACAAGAGTTTAGAACGCCTCGGCACCGACTACATCGACATCTATCAGTTGCACTGGCCGGATCCGAACACGCCTTTAGAAGAAACCGCTGAGGCGCTCAATATCATGCGGCAGGCGGGAAAAATTCGTTATGTGGGCATGTCGAATTTCTCTCAACAAGATGTTGAAGCCATGATGGGAATGACCTCTGTGGAGTGTCAGCAGAGCCTATACAATATGTTAGAACGAAATCCCGCCACCTATCATGGTATCCCCCTCGACTATCGGACGGAGGATGAAGTATTGCCTTGTGTAGAAAAGTGGGGACAGGCATTTCTTCCATACAGCCCCTTGTTCCAAGGACTTCTATCCGGAAAGTTCACAAGCGGTATAAACTTTAGCAAAACAGACATCCGCAACAACAACCCAAAGCTTGTAGGAGAGGCATTCAGCCGCTACTGGAAAGCTACAGAAGAAATTGCGGCGGTAGCAAAAGAAATCGAAAAACCCATGAATCAAGTTGCTTTAAATTGGCTCAGACAGAAGCCAGCAGTTACCTCTATTATCGGTGGTGCCTCAAACCTAAAGCAGCTTGCAAACAACGTAGCATGCTGCACATGGGATATTGACGCGGCGGTCATGGCACGATTAGATGAAATCATAGCGCCCTTTCGGGAAGACTGATTTTTAACCGCCACAGTTTGTGGCGGTTTTTTATCTTGTCTAATTGTACAGCAAGCAAAACCACGGGCTATGCCCGTGGAGCCAAAAAGACCGAAAAGACTGCCTCGATTTTTAAGTAGGTTGACTATATAAGTCAAAAAAGGAGAAATAGCATTGAAATTTATACTGGCTCATGACTTAGGAACATCGGGAAACAAAGCGACCCTTTTTACGGAAGATGGCAAATTGGTCGGCAGTGAGGTGGCAAAATATAGCACGCATTATTTTAATGACACCTGGGCGGAACAGGATGCCGAAGATTGGTGGCGCGCGGTTTGCCAGAGCAGTAAAAACCTGCTTGCTTCTGCGGGTGCTGATCCACGCAAGGTAGCGGCGGTAAGCTTTTCCGGACAAATGATGGGCTGCCTCTGTGTAGACAGGCAGGGGAACCCCTTGCGTCCCTCTATCATTTGGGCAGACCAACGCGCCCAGACGCAGGCGAAGCAGATTGAAGCGCAGATCTCTCAATGGGATTTTTATCAAATCGTCGGGCATCGCAACACTGCATCCTACGGCATACAAAAACTGATGTGGGTACGTGATAACGAACCGGATATTTATGCGCAGACCTATAAGACACTGAATGCGAAAGACTTCATCGTGTTCCGTCTGACTGGCAAATTTTATACAGATTATTCCGACGGAAACAGCAATGGATGTTACGACTTAAAGCACTTCAAATGGTCGGAAGAAATCCTAAGCTATGCCGGTATCAATCCGGATAAGCTCCCGGAGCTAAAGCCATCCACCTTTGTGGCGGGCGGGGTCACAGAACAAGCTGCTCTAGCGTGCGGACTTGCAGCGGGTACGCCTGTGGTGATCGGTGCAGGAGATGGGGTTACTGCCAATGTGGGAGCGGGATCAATTAGCCCCGGTAAGACCTATTGCTCTCTGGGTACCTCGGCATGGATTACTACCACATCAGAACACCCTATCTTTGACGAGAAAATGCGCACCGTTACTTGGGCACACGCAATTCCCGGTTTGTATGCGCCCAATGGAACTATGCAATATGCTGGCGGTGCCTATAGCTGGCTCAAAAATGCTGTTTGCACGATGGAGTCCTACGAAGCGAAGCTCCACGGTGCGTCGCCCTATGACTATATGAATGACCAGATTGCTGCAAGTCCTGCTGGCGCAAACGGCCTCGTCTTCTTACCCTATTTACTCGGAGAGCGCGCGCCCCGCTGGGATCCTCATGCGAAAGGCGCCTTCATCGGCATCAAACCTGAAACTACACGGGGCGATATGATTCGCAGCGTATTAGAGGGTGCCACAATGAACTTGGCAATTGTGCTAGAGGTACTGCGGACGCAAGTACCAATTACGGAAATCATGGCATTAGGCGGCGGCGCAAAAGGTAGTGTGTGGCGGCAGATTATGGCGGATATTTATAACGCAGATATCCTAGTTCCATCTACCCTAGAGGAAGCCGGATCTATGGGAGCCGCAGTCATTGGCGGTGTCGGAGTTGGGCTTTTTGCAGACTTTAGCAGTGTGGATCGTTTTATTGAAATCAAGGCCAAGCATTTGCCAAGTCCGGATGCCGTCCGGATCTATGCCCCTGTGAAGGAGAAATTTGATGCATGTTATCTTGCCTTAAAAGATGTCTTCTATGAAAATTTCTAGTTAAATTTAGATGGCTGTATTGTGTTATGCCTACACAGAGTTTGCGCTTCTAAGCCCCTTAGTATCCACCAAGGTTGTCCGTCTTGCTCGACTAATCGAACCTTCCCAAACTCTTTGCTCTTGAAAATTTGTACTTGATTTTGCATAGACAATACCTCTCAAAAAATGAAGTTCCATCTCTCAGCGGTGGATGTAAAAATAGATCGAGCCGGGTTGTTTTGCAACTCGGCTCGTAATATCGTACTATTAAACTAGCTTGCTTTTCGGCAGACATAAGAGTAAATCCTATAACGACACTCGTACCAAAAACTGCAAGCGGTGCTTTATGATACCGCTTGCAGTTTTTTATCGTTTGGATAGACTTTGATAGACTGAAAAAGAGAATTTAAATCCTCTTTCCCGTGAGTACATCATTGACAAGATTCACTTATGCCGTGTACAAAAAGGCTGCCTCATCAGCTATGCCGGCAATCAATACTCTGTTCCTGCAGAATGCACCGGTCGTGATGCGGCCGTCGCTGTACCGGACAATATGCTCGCCATCTGCCATGAAGGAAAACAGATTGTCCTACAGCGCTATCCTACCAGAAAAAGACATGGTCGTTAACGCCCACCACCACCGGAGATTGACACTCAAACTTGCCCCATCCGCCTTGTGTGGTGTAAGGTATTTTGAAAAATGCACGCACTATCCCCTGCTTGCAAGGTCATAAGCCTCACATTTGTTTAGGATCGTGGCTTTCCTATCATACTAAAATCAAAGGGGGCGTTCTATGGGAAAGGACCAGAAACAGTTAGTAGCAGAAGAAATTTGGCTGAACTATTTCAACGAATATCTATTTCAAAAACAGAAGATATCTGAGAGCCAGCGAAACAAGATGAAGAATCTGATCAGTCGGCGGACGTATGGCGCAAAAAAGGAACAATAAAGCAGAAAACCTTGCCCACCACAGGCAAGGTCTACATAGATGTACTACACAAGGCTTTTGTCCATATCCTCAAGGCAATCTTGGATGTCGTGGACATATCTGTCATTCTCCGCGCTTCTCTGTCGTGTTCCATAGCTGCCCATAGTTCGCTAGGCTTTCCTCTGCCGGAATAAAACGCTCGCCTGCTTTCTGGCGTTCGAGGGAATGTAAAATGCGCATTTCCCGTTCTTCCCAACTTTCTTTCCGCACAGCAAAAGGAATGTCACCCGCTTCCATAGACGCTACTAAAAATATGCGGATCGCCGTTGAAGTATCTAGCCCCTGAGAAGAAAAAAGTATGTCAGCAGATTCTTTTAAGCGATCGTCTACACGTACTTGCATTGTTTTAGACATATCTATCTCACTTTGATTTAAATGTATCTACATTATATTGCATTTGTAATGATGCGCCAATATTCAGCTTGACCTTTACATTGCAATTTACTTTTGTTATAATTCGAAGATGATAAAAGAAACTTTCGGAGGATATTCTCATGGACGTATATGATATTCGGCAACTTATGCGCACAAAATCAATCTACGACATACCGCTAAAGGTGACCTTCTATGCTCGCGTATCAACGGAGAAAGATGAGCAGCTAAACTCACTTGAAAATCAAGTTTCCTACTACTCAGACTTCATCAAAAGCCATCCAAATTGGACGTTCGTTCTAGGCTACGTGGACGAAGGTTTGTCAGGTGCCACCACAGCCAAGCGGGAAAACTTTCACAACATGGTCGCAGATGCCGAGGCGGGAATGTTCGATCTTATCATCACCAAAGAGATTACTCGTTTTGCACGGAACACGCTAGACAGTATCCAATACACTCGCAAGCTCTTGTCCTGTGGTGTGGGGGTGTTTTTCCAAAACGACAATATCAACACCTTTGATGAAGACAGTGAGTTACGCCTTACCATTATGTCGGGCATTGCACAAGACGAACTACGGCGACTTTCCAGCCGTGTGAAGTTTGGACATCAGCAAGCGATCAAAAACGGCGTGGTGTTAGGTAACGGCCGTATGTTTGGTTATGATAAAGAACATAGGCGTCTCGTTATTAACGAAGCGGAAGCGAAAATGGTGCGAGAACTGTTTGAGCTTTACGCTACCAATGAGTACAGCATGAAACAAATTGAGGATATCTTTTGGGAGCGCGGCTACCGCAACCATAACGGCAATAAAATTAGTCACTCCACTATGTCGAATACAATTTCCAATCCGAAATACAAGGGTTACTATGTTGGAAATAAAGTTAAGATCGTGGACATATTCACGAAGAAGCAAAAATTCCTCCCGCCGGAGGAGTGGGTCATGTTCAAAGATGAGACCGGTGAAATTGTTCCTGCCATCGTGGATGAGGGATTATGGGAGCGGGCGAATGAGGTGCTGCAGCGGCGGAGCAAAGATGTAAAACGCCGTCAAAATCTCTGTAATCACCCAAACCTGCTCACAGGAAAACTTGTCTGCACTCACTGCGGAAAAACGTATTACAGGCGAGATAACAAAGACAGAATGGGTAATGTCAATAGCCGGTGGGTGTGTAGCGGGAAGATTAGCGGCGGAAAAGATGCCTGTCCGTCTTTTGGAATTTACGAAAACGAGATGAAACCCATTCTATTCGAGGTGTTCAACGAAACCTCTGATGCAGTCAGCGAACGATTGATTGAAGTTTACATGGAACTCTACCAACAGCTAGAGGGCGAAAATAGTTTGCAGGATGACATCAATAGGATTAAGGCGCAAATAGAAGCGGAGCTCAGAAAACAAAATAAGCTTTTAGATCATAACGTCTCTGGTGCGATTACGGACAAAGAGTTCAAGCGAATGAACGCCGAATGTACAAAAGCAATCGCAAAAGCAGAACAAGAGCTCTTTGAACTGGAAAAAGAATTTGATTCTAAGCAGGAGCAAAAAGCGCATCTCGATCAGATCCGTTCAGTTCTCGACCAAGCAAAAAAAGATGCCACAAAGGGAATTATCAACAAGACTTTTGTGGAAAGCTATATCGACAAAATCTACGCCACGCGCATAGAAGATGATACAACTGACTCACATTCACTCGGAATGCGTTTGGAAATCAAACTTTTCACTGGAGAAACCACAGAAAAACACCTACAAAAGTTCAAAGGTCGTACGGGTCACACGAGTTTAACCATTTGACCGCCAATGCTACCAGCTTGACGAGCAGTTAGGTCACCGTTGTAACCTTGTTTCAGATTTACGCCAACTTCGTTCGCGGCTTCCATCTTGAAACGATCCATTGCTTCACGTGCATTTGGGTTTAAGATACTATTAGAATTAGACATAGTAAATACGCATCTCCTTCAAATTAAGCGGACAAATGAAATCCCAAGGATTCCACCTCTCCTATTCCTGAGTTGCCGCATGTCTGGCATCTCCGTACTATCTTTGCCCAGAGGACACGTTATATGCGGCATTTTCTGTGGAAATTTCTGATGAAAAAAACTTGAGATATTGCCAAACTACACCCCGCCTGCCGCAATGGGAAGCAGATCTTGCTCGCCCATAGTCTCTTGTACATCAAGCTTATACTCATCCGGGAGTGTCAGCACCGTGACGAGCGTATCATCCCTGAAGATATACACATGATTCCCATAGAGGCGGATGACAGATTCAGCACGCTCAAAGCGCCGGAGATGATCGAAATACCGTCTCAAATTACCTGTACTCTCCTCTGGGCGAAGTCCTCTTTGTCGGCTCGTGTTTGTCATTGCAGTGACCCCCTTTTTGTTGTTGCGTTTATCATAACAAAAAGAGTGTCCCATAGTACGGACAGGGAACGCTATTTATCGGCGTATATCTTATATAATTCAAGCATGAGCGTCCGCATCGCTTCCCGTAGACTGTCAGGTGCGATGATTTCGGCTCTCTGTCCGAATTGTGCCATCCAACTGAGGAAAACAGGGCTTTCTGAAATCTCTACCGTCACTTCAAAGCCGCCGTCCGCTTTACGTAAGGGGACATCGATCCCGAAACGATCAAGCACGGTATTGATCAGACTTTCGTCAAATCGTAGTTTTGCCCGTATCCGCTCTCCGCCGAACATGCCAAAGACACGCTTCATGTGCTCCGCCACATTGAAACGCCCCTTGTCGATTTTGTCCGCCTTTTCCGGGGAAAGAGATACACTGCTCATGCGGTCAATGCGATAGTGATTGAAGTCGTCATATTTTGCGTTGTAACAGACGACGTAATAGTTGTCATCATTCCAACAGAGAGCCAGGGGCGTGAGACTATAGTGGGCGCCGTCCCGCCGGTAGACGCGGGATTTACTGAGATCATAATCGAAGTATTGAAAATTGATCTTGACTCCATCCTCGATCGCCAGATGGATCGTATCGATGCTATAATACACACTCTCATTGATCGCCTTGGGGCGTTCCGCACTGAACACCTGACGCCTGAGCTGTTTGGCGTGATGTTTACTGGTGAGGGAAGACAGTTTCCCGATGAGCTCTCTGCTCTTTTTCTGTGTAATGAAACGAGAACTCTGCACGGCGTCTACGAGGAGTTTCAGCTCCGGTAACTCAAACTGCCGGGAGGCAATGTAATAACCAAAGGTCTTACTCTGCCGCATTTCAATGTCGAGCCCATATTGGCGCAAAAGCTCCAAATCCGAATAGATCGACTTCCGCTCAGCGCGAATGTCGTACTCAGCCAGAGCCTGCACTAGCTCTTGGACTGTGAGGGGGTGCTCCTCGTCTGAGCGTTCTAGGAGGATTTTCATCAGATAGAGAAGCTTCATCTTCTGGTTCGGAGAACTGGGCATGATGGTGCCTCCTGCTAGCAGTTTTGAGGCTATTATATCACAGATAGCTGTCCAATAAAAAGGACAGGGAGAATGGACGCAGAGACCAAAGCCTCCTTTCCCAAAGGAGGTGGCAGGCGAAGCCTGTCGGAGGATTCAAATTTGCTTGCAAAGTAATCAAAGATATTGAAAAGGGCACAAAAGGGCAATCCTCAGTCAGCTTCGCTGACAGCTCCTTTTCCAAAGGAGCCTAAGGTCAAAAGCCTTATGATACATTGTAGCCCCCTTTCCAACTCATTCACCCAGTTCGCCCGAATCTGGTATAATAAACATAGAGAACCCGGCATGAAATACCCTGATTTAAAAAAATTTCAAGCCAAAATCAAATCCGTGACAAAAATGATCGAAAACATCTCGGAAACAATAGATTCAGCCGGAATTCGAAACTTTCAAAAGGAAAACCGACCCAAAGTGATACACAAAACAGGTGGAAAAAGGTAGAAAAAGGGGTCTCTACAGCATCTTTTTCCACCATTTCGGGCAAAAAAACAAGCAAGCTTCAACCATATAATATGCTTGGTATAGAATCAAATACCTTGCCTTACGCTCTCAAATGGGTTATCCTATGTAGTAAGCTCTCCGCTCGTAACAAAGGCTTCGGCGGTCATTGTGACACCTAGTTTGTAGCCATAAAGGAAATCCTTCATGACGATGAAGCGATTGACTTCGCTTTGTGCATCAAGGAGCTTTTTTAGAGTTTCTGTCTCTTCTGCGTTTAGCTTTTCAAGCAGCTTGTCTTCCAGGCTATTCACAAGAGCGACTACTCGTCCGAACTCTGCATCTCCACGATAATTTTGCTCGTTGGGCGAGATGTTGCCATAGAAAAATTCTTTCAGGATACTTGGCATAAGGTTATCCTCCTTGATTCTTTTTGTGTGATTTGGTATAATATTATGATTTCATTAAGCTGAACACGCACCATGGCTCATGTTTCGATTTTATGATAACATGCACCATGGCGCGTGTCAAGTGTTTTTCATAAATAAGTTTGGTGGTGTTGCAAGTGTCAGACTTTTCAGAGCGATTGCGCGAATTGAGAGCCTCGAAAAAGGTTACACAAAAGCAAGCAGCTAAAGATATGGGGCTATCAGAAAGAGCGTATCAGCATTATGAGCTCGGTGAGAAAGAACCGTCCCTTGGAAACATCGTTAAACTCGCCGACTTTTTCGAAGTCAGCGCAGACTACCTCTTAGGCCGCTCAGACGAACGGAAATAACAAAAGGAGACAAGGCAAATGCACAGAATCAGACCTCCCAACTAAGCCTCAGCCCGAAGTCCTCCAAATGAACCTGTGGGTTCAGTATCAATAAAAAATTTGGAGGAAAAAATGACAACATTTAATGTCAAATCCCTATACATCTACAAGTTCATAAGTCAATGCCTGCCCATCTACGCCTTCTATACGATCCTCTTCATCGAAAGAGGCAAGTCGGTCACAGAGATTGCGATCCTGATCGCCCTTTGGAGTGTATTCACCATCGCATTCGAAGTCCCGGCTGGAATCTTAGCAGACAGATGGAACAGACGAAACATGCTCGCCATAGCATCCGTGTTACAGGGCGTGTGTTTCATCATATGGTTTTTCTCCCATAGCTTCCCCATGTTTGCCTTCGGATTCGCTTTTTGGGCCCTTGGAGGCGCTTTTACCTCCGGCACGGAAGAGGGTTTGATCTATGATAACCTAAAGAGTGACGGAAACGAAGAGAGCTTCACCAAGATATACGGCAAAGCCCAGTTCTACGCAAATATCGGAATAATTGTCGCAATTGTTTCGGCAGGCGTCATCGCCAGTTTCGTTCCGATCGAAGTCATCGCACTCCTATCCGCAGGAATTTGCTTCCTCAATGTAGGATTTGCCTTGCGGATCAGAGAGAGAAACTTCTACTCAGAGCGGGTAGAGGAGGAGTCATCAGGTTTCTTTGAAACACTCAAAGGGGCTGGTGTCTTCCTCAAAGGAAGTAAGATTGCCCTCGTGTCTCTCTTGTTTTTGGTGCTCTTTGCGAGCCTCGGAAACTATCTGGATGAATTCGATGCCATCATTATCAATGACTTCGGACTCGGCAACATATGGGTCAGTGTGATCCTGACGGTACGATTTGCCTTCATTGCTTTAGGTGACATTCTCGCGCCAATGGTAGGAAAGAAGATCGCTTCCATCAAGCAGATTTTCCTGCTGAACGGACTGGCATGTGTTCTTCTGACTGTCTTTGCCCTCGTATGGAATCAGTTTGCCATCCCTATTTTTGGCCTTGCGTCCATGGTGATGGCGATTACAGAAATTCTGTTAGTAAACGCTCTGCAAGAGGAGATCAAAGAAGAAGGCCGGGCAACCGTGATGTCTTTCTATAGTGTCGGACAAAACATAGCCATGATTTGCTTCACTTTGATCTACGCACTGTTGGCAGGGATATTTACCTTGCAGCAGGTCTACCTCATGATCGCGATCTATGGCATCGTGGGTGGACTCGGATTTTATCTCTTGTTTCGAGCAATCAAGATCAGAACTTAATTTACTGCGGGTTGCAGGCGCACCTGTAGGGGACGCGCCGCCCTCGGCGTCCCGTATAACAGCAGAAATTCACGGTGTTGATTGTAGGGGCGGCCATTGGCCGTCCCCGGACGCGCAATGCGTGCCCCTACATGCTGTACATTGTAGAATGTTGCCCACATCGTCCCCTACGGGTACCCAATAAACATCAGGCGTACCCGATTACCACCAAGTAACAAGCCAGCCGGGAAGACTCTCTTCCCGGCTGGTTTGTTTATTCCGTCTCTGGAGCAAGCACGTCTTGGCTAATCACAGAAACCTCAAATGCCGTCCGTTCAACTGCCTGACCGTCGTTTTGTTTTATGTAAACCCGACTCTGCACCCGACCGATGAGTTCCAGTGTCGTCCCAACCTCCCAAGCGGCGGCTTCTATTGCATTCTGTCCCCAGGAGATACAGGGCAGATAATCAGACCGCCCGTAGCGTCTGGCAGAGGCAATGAGCAGATCACAAATCTCCCGCCCCATGGGTGTGCGCCGTAAATTGGGTGATTTGCATAGCACACCCCGCAGGGTGATGGTGTTTGCGTCGTCTGCGTCAGAGAGTGTAATCTCCCGGGCGAAAATGGTAATCACCAAGCGGCTGCCTGTGCCTGTTTTGTTGTTGAAGGAGCGGAGCTCACCCGCTACTTTGATCTTTGAGCCCCCGTCTAGCTGAATCTGCTCCAAAAGGGATTGTCGTGCCACGATGGGAATCCGGTCAAAGGTGCCGGAGAGGCGTCTGACTTCGAGAGGGAAGAGGAAATAGGCCTCGTCCCGGCTTATGTGGGAAAGTTCCGGGCGTCCGGCTAAGACCCCTGTGAGCTCCGCTAGATTATTTGGTCGCTTCTCTTCCAATGTGTCCACCCCATCCTTGCATTTCGTCATTGGAAGTATATGCAAGACAGGATGAGCTTAGACCGCCAGTCGTTTCGGCGGGACACCTAAGAGGAGCAAAGCGCCATAGAACGCCATGACACCCGATGCACTTGTAGAGGGCGGAATAGAAATCGGGATCTCCTGCTGTTCGATCACTTGTCCGCTCAAAGTCACAAGCTCTCTCTGTAGAGCCAGAAGGGCGGAGTCAGGTGTGAGACTGGAAACGGTGATGGAGTCTTTAGAAGAGAGCCCAAAACTCACGACCCACTTAGACGGAATTTGTGAAAAGGCTGCCATCTGCACGCCACCTGGCAAAAGAAGCGCCCGACAGGAAAGGTCTGCGGGTAGTAGAATGGCATTGGAAAAAGAGTCTGCAACAAAAAGATCATATGCGCCGGAAAAATCCGTCAGATCGGTTCCATGGCTGATCTGAACAGGGGGACTCTGCTCCAAGGCAAGCAGAAAATCACCGAGCCTGGCTGCAAGCCCCCTCGGTGCAGGTTCTAGAATCGCTACACGATACACACATCCACCCCATCTGCGCTGTGATTGGACTAGTGTGCGCGGTCTGGCAGGATTTATACACAAATGGGCAGTCTTGTAAAGAGCAAGCTTATCGTACAGTTTTGACATAAATTCAAAAGAAACAAAATCTCCCTTTGCAATTCCCAGCATCTTGTGATAGTATCTATAAGAACGTTTAAATATGGTATGGGAGCAAATAGGAAAGGAAATCGAAAAATGAAAAAGATTCTAGCTTTACTACTCGCAATGCTGCTACTAACAGGCCTCCTTGCAGGCTGCGGCGGCAACGATACACCAGCGCCAACAGCGACACCGGCCCCGGCAGAAACACCGGAGCCAACCCCGACTCCAGAGCCGGAAGAGACTCCGGAGCCAGAGGAAACCCCTGAACCAGCAGAAGATGAAGTGCGCTGGGGCAGTGTTACCCGCGGCACATGGGATGGAAATACTTACACAAGCGCATACCTAGGTCTGCAATTCGACATGCCTGCAGACTGGGCAGTTGCAAGTGACGAAGACATTAACCAAATCATGGGTCTCGGCCTTGATATGGTCGGCGGAGATCTCGGTCCAATTGATTTAGACGCGTTAGATATCATCACCTTCATCGATATGATGGCTTCTGACCCCATGACAGGCGGAAGTGTTTACCTGACTTATGAGCGCCTTGTATTTCCTCGCACTCGGATCTCTGAGCAAGATTACATGGATCTAGCCGCCCAAACCCTGATCATGATGGGTATGGAAGTACACTTCGACTTCCCAGGTACCACCAGAATCGGGAACTATGACTGGTACTCCTACGGCTCTGAAATGGATGTGTTCGGCACTTCTGTCTTCGGACGTTACTTCATCAACATTGAAGACGGCATCGTGCGGATCATCAGTATCATCTACAGTGATTTCTCTATGTATGTAGATGAGATTCTGGAGATGTTTAGTACACTGTAAGCTGGGGATAAGTAAAACAGAATAGGAAAACCGCTGTAACATGATTGTTACAGCGGTTTTTGTCTGTTAAAGCCTCCTTTTTCAAAGGAGGTGGCAGGCGAAGCCTGACGGAGGATTCAATTCTGCATTAGACTTGCAAAGGGCAATCCTCAGTCCGCTTCGCGGACAGCTCCTTTGCTACCATAGGCACCCCTTCCGCCAAGCCAATCGCTTCGCGCTTGGGGCGTCAGTTGAAAAAGGAGCCTAAGATCAAAAGCGTTATTACACCTTGTAGGGGACGATGCCCATAGTGTCCCTTACAACAATGCGTATGTAGGGGCGATTATCAATCGCCCGCGGGCGGCTATTAGCCGCCCCTACGACATATGTTGTAACATTGTAGAATGATGCCACCCCAAAGGCCAAAATACCCTCACGCCGGAATCTGTCTGCCGGTGATAGAAATCGTAAACTCTGTTTGATGCATGAGCTCTGACACTGGAATCAGCGTAAACCCATCCGCATGTAGGCCTTCCACGATTTCTGGCAGGGCTTCTACTGTCTGTTCCAGATTGGAGTGCAGCAGCACAATACCGCCGGAGAAGGCTCTTGTCTGTACCTGTCGCACAATGGCCTCGGCTCGTCCGCCGCGCCAGTCGCCGCTGTCGATGCTCCATTGGACCGTGTGGAGACCCAGATCTCGAGCGACTCGAATCAGATTGTCGTCATATTCCCCATAGGGTGCTCGGAATACTCGGGGGCGGGCGCCTGCGATGCCTGCGATTGCCTCACTGCAAGCCTCCAGACTTTCCCGGATCTGTGACCTTGACAATCGGCGGAGTCCACTGTGACCATCGCTCAGATTCTTCAGTTCATGCCCGCTCCCTACAAGCCGTGCGGCGACCCCGCCGTTTTCTCTCACCCATTCCCCAGTGACGAAGAAGCTTGCGCGGACGTCATAGGCGTTTAGGATCTGCATGACTTGGAGGGTGAAGGTGTCCGAGGCGTCTAAGACATTAAAGGTGAGGCTCATTACCCGATCCTCACGCTCTACGCTATAGATCGGCACCACCCGTTCCCGTCCTGAGACGCCTACGATGGCGGGATGGTTTATAATATAGAAGATCGCAAGCACCGCTAGGGCGAGCGCTGCCGCAACGATGTATTTGCGCCGGATCAGCAGGACTTTCCCTCTGAATGGTTTCTGCATACTGGATCCCTCCTCTTTCCTTAATCCATATGCGGTGGAGGACAAAGGTATACGCCTGTCTTTGCATTTTGACCTTTCCTGTGGTAAAATCCAGAGAGAATCACACGTGATGGGGAGGCCTTCACTATGCCCGATTTATCCACAGATGTTCGCTATGTCAAAGGCGTGGGCGATGCCCGGGCGAAGGCGCTATTGAAGCTTGGCATCACAAATCTGGGAGACTTGGTCTCTTACTTTCCCCGGGCTTATGATGACAGACGGAGTTTTGCATCCATTCGGGATCTCACCATAGGAGAAACCTGCTCTGTGCGGGCGATTGTAGCAAATGCGCCCAGTTTACAGCGTGTCCGCAGAGGGCTTGATCTGGTCAAATTCCGTGCCGTAGATGAGGCGGGACAGCTGAACATTACTTTTTTTAATCAAAGTTACCGCAAGGATCAGATCAAAGAGGGGGAGGCTTACGTCTTCTATGGAAAAATCTCCGGCACTCTCACCGCGCCCGCTATGCAAAACCCTGTTATGGAACGAGAGGCGGATAAGGGACGGCTCACTGGGCGCATTGTACCAATCTACCGGCTCACCCAAGGTGTGAGCCAGCCTTTGCTCATCAATGCAGTCTCACAGGGACTTTTAGCCTGTGGTGAACTCTTCCCTGATCCCTTGCCTCATGCCGTACGTGAAGAGTATGCTTTAGCGCAGACCCGCTTTGCCTATCATAATATCCACTTCCCAGAAAGTGAAGAGGCGCTGGAGATCGCCCGGCGGCGGCTTATCTTTGAGGAATTGTTTCTTCTCTCTACCGCCCTCCATTTCCTACGAGATCGGCGGCTTGAGACTACCGGCTGCCGTATTCCCCCTGTGGATCTGGAGCCATTTTACAAGGCGCTCCCATTCAAACTCACAAATGCGCAAGCGCGGGTGATTGGAGAGGCACTCACCGATATGGATGGTACACGTCCCATGTCTCGCCTCATACAGGGGGACGTGGGTTCCGGCAAAACCGTCATCGCGGCGGCAGCGGCTTGGACGGCGCACCAGGCGGGATATCAAAGTGCTTTCATGGCGCCGACTGAGATACTGGCAGAGCAGCATTTCCAGACGCTTTCTACACTTCTCGCACCTCTTGATATGCGGGTGGGACTTCTGACTGGCAGCATGACTGCGAAGAAAAAACGAGAGATGGGCGAGCTCATCGAAACCGGCTATTTCCACCTGGTGGTCGGCACCCATGCCCTGATTTCACAAGGGGTCGCTTACCACAAGCTTGGGCTTGTTATCACAGACGAACAGCATCGCTTCGGCGTAGATCAGCGCAGTGCCTTGACGGAAAAGGGTGACCAGCCCCATGTGATGGTCATGTCTGCCACACCCATCCCGCGGACCTTAGCGCTGATTATCTATGGAGACCTGGATGTTTCCATCCTAGACGAACGCCCACCCGGACGGCAGGAGATTGACACCTTTGCCGTAGATGAGCGGTATCGTGAGCGGATTACAGACTTCACTCGCAAGCTTCTGGACGAGGGACGGCAAGCCTACTACGTCTGTCCCGCCATCGCCTCTGATCCGGAGGATGTGTCGAACGGTCTCAAAGCCGTGGAAGACTATGCGAAGAATCTGCAAGAGAGCGTTTTCCCTGAACGTAAGGTTGCCTTTTTGCATGGCAAGTTAAAACCAAAAGAGAAAGAACACACCATGGCAGCCTTCGCCGCCGGAGAGATCGACATTTTGGTTTCCACCACGGTTATTGAGGTGGGTGTGGACGTGCCGAATGCCGCTCTAATGGTGATTGAAAATGCGGAGCAATTTGGTCTCAGTCAACTCCATCAGCTCCGCGGGCGCGTAGGGCGGGGGGAGCATAAGTCTTATTGTGTGCTCTTCTCCTCCAATCAAGCGGAGAGTGTACAGTCACGCCTAGATATCATGTGCAAGACCAACGATGGGTTCAAGATCGCAGAAGAAGATCTCGCCCTCCGCGGCCCCGGCGATTTCTTCGGATCTCGCCAACACGGCCTGCCGGAGATGCAGCTTGCGAGCCTGACCTATAACATGAATGTCCTCCAAGACGCCCAAGGGGCAGCCGCTGCGCTTTTGGAGGGAGATCCGAAATTGGAATACCCCGCACATAAAGCCTTGCGGGATAAGATTCAAGCAATGTTCGAACTTCACGGCAGCTCATTTCATTAAGAAATCCCCTAGGCTCCTTTTGTAAAGGAGCTGTCAGCGAAGCTGACTGAGGATTGTCCTTTGTAAGCCTCTACGGAATTAGGCTTCGCCTGCCACTTCCTTTTCCAAAGGAGCCTTTAACAGACAAAAACCGCTGTAGCGTAAATCGTTACAGCGGTTTTCTATCTTTTGCAAACTTACAGTTCCTCAAACATGGACAGTACTTCCTCCAAAACCGCAAGATCATCGCCATAGACAATGCTAATCATTCGCGCAAAACCATTCTGAATGGAGATAAAGCCTCGTGCATTTAGGCTGGAATCATCCGCTTCCCGACCATAGGAATACCAATAATAATTACCAATCCGAACAGGACTTGGAACATCGAGGTGAATGGTCGCACCAAATATCTCAGACTGTTGTCTTGTAAAACGTTCCAGATACATCGCTTCCGACATGCCTGTACTTGGGAAGATGAGCCGTTCAAGAATAATGTGGACACCAATCCCAGAGCGGGGATGCATTGCCATCATATCTGTCACTGCGACTAGATCGATCATATCCCAAACATTACCAGATAGGTCGAGACTATCCGCCGAGAGACCCATCATAATAGCGATCTCCTCATCAGTAGCTGCGAGCCAACCATCCGGTAAGGTGAATTGCAGACCAATAGAAGGGTTTCGAAAGATGTCATCCACCCATTCCCCTCGCACCGGAACAGCCCATTCCCGCACTTCTGGGGAAGGACTTGGAGCAGGTGGGTCATTGCTTGCGCAAGCGGTCAAAAAGAGCGGGAAGGAGAGGGCAAGGAACAGAACCGTAAAAAGCTTTCTCACGCGAAACACATCCCACATTCTAAAATAGCCTAAAACTCGGCAGTCCCCACAGTTCGTGCATAAGGGAGCACGTCTCGAATGTTGCTTACCCCCGTGAGATACATCACCAAACGCTCAAATCCAAGCCCGAAGCCTGCATGTTCCACACCGCCATAACGGCGCAGATCGAGGTACCACCAGTAATCCTCCACATTGAGACCCATATCTGTGATCCGCTGTTCCAAGAGATCAAGTCGCTCTTCTCTCTGGCTTCCGCCGATGATCTCTCCAACGCCGGAGACCAAGAGATCCATCGCCGCAACGGTCTTGCCATCCTCATTGAGACGCATGTAGAAGGCTTTGATATCTTTCGGATAATCCGTGACAAACACCGGACGTCCGATGTATTCTTCGGTCAAATAACGCTCATGTTCTGTCTGTAAATCGAGACCCCATTCAACAGGGAAGGTAAAGCGGTCTTGCACTTTCTGCAAGGCTTCAATCGCCTCAGTGTAAGTGATCCGCGCGAAGTCTGAGGACACGATATGCTGCAAACGTTCCAGCAAGCCCTTTTGGACAAACTGATCAAAGAAGGCCATCTCCTCCGGACACTGTTCCAGTACGGCAGAGATCACATATTTCATCAAGTCCTCTGCCAAGGCCATGTCTTCTGTAAGACCGGCAAAGGCGATCTCCGGTTCAATCATCCAAAACTCAGCCGCATGACGGCCGGTGTTGGAATTCTCCGCCCGGAATGTAGGGCCGAAGGTATACACATCCCCAAATGCCAAGGCAAAGCCCTCCACATTGAGTTGTCCGGACACGGTGAGATTTGTCTCCTTGCCGAAGAAATCTTGGGAATAGTCAATGTTCCCTTGTTCATCCCGAGGCAGATTTGCCGGATCCATCGTGGTCACACGGAACATTTCACCCGCACCCTCACAATCACTACCGGTGATGATGGGAGTGTGGACATACACAAAGCCCCGCTCCTTAAAGAACTGATGAATCATCTGAGAGGCCACACTGCGCACACGGAATACCGCCCGGAACAGATTCGTCCGCGGACGCAGATGTGCGATGGTACGCAAAAACTCCACACTATGCCGCTTCTTCTGGAGCGGATAATCCGAAGAGGAAGTACCTAGGACAGAAACCTCTGATGCGTGAAGCTCCAGCGGCTGACTCCGATCTGGTGTGAGCTCTACACGACCGCGCACACAGAGAGCAGCGCCTACGTTTTGACTGACTATCTCAGCAAAATTAGAAACCTTGTCATCCGCCATGACGACTTGCAGATCGGAAAAACCGCTGCCGTCATTGAGCTGCACGAAGGCAACTTGTTTCATATCCCGAACCGAGCGAATCCAGCCGCAGACGGTTACATCTTGTCCGTCATACTGCGCGGAATCCGAAAATAGGTTGTGCAGTCTAAGTCTATCCATAGGTAAATCCCCCTTTATAGTCAAACCACTTGAAAATTACCTTGTCTTAGCGGTCTTTTTTGCGCTGCGCTACGTTCTCCTCCTTGCCGGGCGTCAGCCCGCCTGCGTCGTCGGCCTTGCTCGACACAAAAAATCCTCGCTAATCCTAAGGTGCTTTTCAAGTGATTCGACTATAGCTTGCTAAACAGTATAACCCAAACAAGGGAAAGGTGCAAGATCAGTTTATATGATTTCCTTGTGCTTATTCTTGCGCGGTTTTGCGATTACAACGATCAAAATAACCACGGCGATCACGAAAAGGAGGAGCAATACATGAATCACAGTAATCGGAGAAGATATAATGTCTTCCAGCAGGAGCACTTCAAAGAGTTGTACATCCACTGTAGAGTAAATCACATCACTCACAATCACCGCTTGACTGGCTTCCAACTCTCTGATAGATTGGCGCACTTCACGTAAACGGTCATTTGCGGCGGTGTATGCCTCATCTTCGGCAGTTTCAAGGATTTCTAGAAGCTCGCTCTCTTGTTCGCGCAAGTCGTCCAAAGTCCAACCGGTCTGCTGATATCTGGCGGTCTCTTCCTGCATATTCTGTTGCAGGCTCCAGATGTTATAGTTGTTCTCCACAACAAAAATAAGCGTCCCAAGTTCTTCCGTTGGCACACGGAATCGGAAGGTGGCACTTTGCTCCGTCCGCGTACGGCGCAGATCGGACCCTCGTACGTCTGCACTGATTAAGTATCCGCCGGCCTCTGCCACGGTATCCAGAAGCAAACGCATCCCCGGAAGGAACTCGGTTGTTTGCAGTTGCATGGAGACCGTATAGATCAACCGCCGATCTCCGGCATCTGAGGGGGTCAAGATGGGGAGACTGAAATAGTCACTGTCAGGGGCGGCCTCTGCACGGACGGAAAAGTTCATATCAGCTTCGGCCTCAAATGCAAAATCAGCGGATTCAGACATGACAGGTGATGTTGCACGTGCGGGTGCATCCGCGGCAGGAGTGGCGGGTTCCGGTGCGGATGCCGCCATATCACCGCTTCCGCAAGCGGCGAGCAGAGCTACGATCAAGAGCAGTAGTAGGGTAGATTGGATTTTCTTTTTCATTTTAAAACCTCCTCTTAAGGTATGAAATTGCTATACTAGACGCATAGCGACAAAAATCGTTCCACTTTAGCTATGATATTCAAACTCCAAGCCATCCAAACTAACCGTATCCCCATCGGTAATACCGAGTTCTTCCAGGCGCGCATAGACGCCGGCCTGTTCCAGATTCTTTTCAAAATACTGCCGAGACTCCTGGTCGTCAAAGTTGATGCGATCCATCAGCTCGACTAACCATCTGCCCTCGACCAGCCAAACGTCTCCATCCACAATGCGGTAGGTGAGCTCTTCCGGTAAGGCGGGGAGTATCTCAGGCGCAATATACTCCGGCTCATAGACACTGATCGGCGGCAGATCTTGGAGCTTTTCGGCAATCAGGCTGATTAGATCGCCGATCCCTTGATGTGTCGCCGCAGAGACGGTGAGAAGAGGGAAGCCTCTTTGCTTCATCTCCGCTTCAAAGGCCTTGAGGAGTGTGTCATCCTGTACAATATCAAGCTTATTCGCCACCACAATCTGAGGACGAGACGCAAGCTCCGGACTATAAGCCAGAAGCTCCGCATTGATCGCATCAAAGTCCGCCAGCGGATCCCGCCCCTCACTGCCGGAGACGTCTACCACATGGACAATTAAGCGGCAACGGTCCACATGGCGGAGGAAATCATGCCCAAGTCCGGCACCCTCAGCGGCACCCTCAATGAGGCCGGGGATATCCGCCAAGACAAAGGAGACATCATCCCGCGCAAAGACCACGCCAAGATTCGGGAACAGAGTCGTAAAGTGATAGTTGGCAATTTTGGGACGCGCCCGGCTCATGACGGAGAGTAGAGTAGACTTTCCTACATTGGGAAAGCCGACTAATCCCACATCAGCAAGAAGCTTGAGCTCCAAAATAACCGTCCGTTCCTCACCGGCTTTGCCATTTTTCGCAAAGCGGGGCGCTTGCCGTGTGGGTGTGGCAAAATGCTGGTTCCCCCAACCGCCCCGGCCGCCTTTTGCCACGACAAAAGGCTCGCCATCACTCATGTCTCGCATGATGGCACCCGACTCCTGATCCCGCACCAAAGTACCCCGGGGGACACGGATGATCAGATGCTGACCGGCTTTGCCGCTCCTCCGATTATCGCTGCCGTCAGCGCCGACTTCCGCCGCGTATTTGCGCTTATAGCGGAAATCCATCAGGGTAGACATATGGTTGTCTACCTCCAGAATCACATCCCCGCCGCGCCCGCCGTCACCGCCGGAAGGGCCGCCGTTTGGGACATATTTCTCCCGATGGAAAGCGATTGCTCCATTGCCGCCGTTCCCGGCTTTGACTTTAATTGTTGCTTTATCTACAAACATTATAAATACCTCATATTTGAATAATGGGGCTGACGCTAAACGTCAACCCCATACAATCCGATTCATTGGCAAGCCTATTGTGCGAGTTCCTCATAAATGGAAACACGCTTGCGATCTTTACCGAAACGCTCAAAGCGGACACGTCCGGTTTTGAGTGCGAATAAAGTATCGTCTTTGCCGCGCCCTACGTTTGTACCCGGATGAATCTTCGTACCACGTTGACGAACGAGGATATTACCGGCTAGAACCATTTGACCATCGGCTCTCTTCGGGCCGAGTCGCTTGGATTCGGAGTCGCGGCCGTTTCTGGTACTACCTACGCCTTTCTTATGTGCCATCTGTTATTCCCTCCCTTTAAACAGTGATCTTAGAGATCTTCACTTGTGTATAGGGCTGACGATGGCCCTGCTTGCGTTTGTAGTTCTTTCTGCGCTTGAATTTGAAGACGATTACTTTCTTCGCCTTACCGTTCTTGACCACTTCCGCCGTGACAGTAGCGCCTTCTACAGTAGGAGCGCCAAGTTGTGTGGCTTCGCCGTTAAACACGGCCAGAACACGGTCAAAACTGACTTCTTTCCCAGCGTCAACATCAGCCAGTTTCTCAATGAAGAGCGTATCGCCCTCAGAAACTCGATATTGTTTGCCGCCGGTTTCGATAATTGCGTGCATATCGTACACCTGCTTCTAATTAGTCTCGCTATCCAAGGCGGGGATAAATCCCACTTAAAAGTGCCTATTCAAAGCGGCCTTATCAATATACCAAAAATATCAGACCTTGTCAATACATCCTTGCGCCGCGGTGTTGCGTTCCCAATCCTGTTTTTTATTCAAACTGATAACATCTAGCATCACATCATTTTCAACCTAATCTACTTTTTGACTTTTGCCACTAAGGCAACAACCATAGCCACACCTGCTACTATAAACAGAACGATTGCAGGAGTTTCGGCAAAGTGGTCAAGCAAAAGGCCGTAGAAATAATTTCCAAGTACAATGCCCAGCATCATAGAAGCAAAGGCAAGGGACATGATTTTTCCAACCAGATGCCCCGGCGATTTTTCTCCAAGATAGGCCCAGTTAACAATTCCCAAAATAGTACTTGCGGAATAGGAAATTGCAAAAAATGCAACAAGAATAACGAGGGTAAGCATATTACTACCGCCCCATATAAGTGTCAGCCCCATTAGGACAAATGAAATGCTTGATATGAGTATTAACTTGCGGATAATTGTAATATTTGCTCTTTCTCCCAGTAAGCCAATCAGCAAAACGGTAATTGAACCACCACCGGCAATCAATCCCCGCATAAGCCCCACAATTGTTTCTCCCATTCCTAAATAGGCTGAAATTAGTACATTTAAGGCCAAAAAGCTAGGGCCTAAAGTTACACCAAAAAGCGTAACGATTATAATAACTTTGCCAAGCTCTGGCTTTTCTTTTACGACACATCTAATGCTATCTTTCATATCAGTTAGTACCGTTTTGGGCAAACTATCGTTTGTTTTTTGCGGATGGTACGGTATTTTGGTTGCAAGGTTTACGATTGTAGCCAGCAAGTGGCAGGCAATAGCTATAAATAAAACAGGTGTAACGCCCCATCTTGAAAGGATAAAGCCGCCCATGATAGGTGCGCCTATTCCAGAAAACATTAATAGCAAAAAGGTGGCGGAGTTGGCTTTAACCAATGCCCCCTCCGGAACTAATGCCGGAACACTCGCATCATGCGCCGGAGAAATTAGGCCTTCAAAGCCAAGAAGAACCAGCATTACAGTAACAGTAGCAGGTACAAGTTCCATAATCCCGGAAATGCCAAAATATGAAACAATGGCTATTGCGGTAGCAAAATTCATAACCGCCAATATCTTCCTTTTGTTGAACCTGTCCGAAACAATGCCGCCAATTGGTGCAAATATAACAAGCGGAACTGTCGAGAGTGCTACAACGGTTCCCATTAAAATTGCGCTCCCGGTTTCTAAGAAAACGTAAAGTGGCAGAACAAATTTTAGCAATTCGCTCCCAATCGAGAAAAGTTCCATCCCAATTGCAAACATAATAAAGTCTTTGGTCCAAAGTTTTTTTACAGATGTCATTTTTAACTCCCTGCTTTATCTAAAATTTCTCAAAATAAAAACATCACTAAGAATTCGTGATGTTCTCTAATTTCGATTTTAATTTTAGCAGCTAGGAAAATTGTTATATTGGTTTAAAACGACATCTTTCGCTCCTTACACAAATTAATAAATTGGACGGGTGTTAATCCAATGTTTTTCTTGAACTCATTTATGAATTTTGATTGGTCGTAGTAGTTATCTATCAAATTGTCTATTTCTGTCCGCCCATACAATAGTTCAGTTGCGCAATGCTGAAACTTGATAATAGATAAAATCATTTGCGGTTTTAAACCATAGTGTTTCTTAAATAGACGCTGGATTTGGCGAGGACTAAGACATATAGATTCGTAGAGCATTTTTGTGTTAAGAAAGTTGCTGTCGTTGATGCCATTGAATAGTTGTATATATTCTGTGCTTTTCTTGTTCTTGGAAAGGCTTGCGATGTAGCCAATTAAATAATCCTTCATGTGTGCATAATCCAACTCAAAGAATCCGGCGGTATGAAAGCTGCTGTCAACTTCATCAATCGAAGTCATGTTGTCTGTTATCATGGTCGTATCAATTCCGGTTAGCGCATAAAAAGCCCCTGGGTAAAATCTAAAACCAATATATTTTTCGTGAGTCGGCGGTTTACAATCGAAAATCGTCTTGCTGCACAAACCCCAAACAATAGATTTGTCTTCGACACTAACTACTAGATTAACGCATCCGTCTACAATAATAATATCTGAGATTGGGTTAGTATCCTTAATATAATATTCTGACTCCCACATGCAAATCAAAATGTCCGCTAGTTCTGGAATGGCAGTTTCGGTGTATTTGATTTTTTCCGGGAATTCTTTGCTGAGCAAGGTGTGATATTGAATGGGGTTATACATTTTTTAAAAATCGCTCCTATAGTTTTCATTTGATCATTATACTGCGCAAGCCATGACAACAGTATGTCATGTTTCATGTGAACAAGCAAAATTATTTTCAGACCGCTGTTCCTTGTCAAAATGCCGCAAATAAAAAAGTGAGGGGGATATACCATGGTTGGTACATCCTCCTCACTTTTCAATATGGCGGTTGAAGTTATGATTTCATAAACTTACGAATTCATGACTTCAAATTGCAGAGATAAGCTGTTAGCCCTTCACAATCGCAACCGTATCACGCGCAATGACAAGTTCTTCGTTTGTGGGGATAATCAGTACCTTACCGCGAGACCCTTCTGCCGTAGCATCCGTCTCTTTGCCGCGGACTTTATTTTTCTCTGTATCGATTTCAATACCGAGCGCACCGAGGTTTTCGCAGATGAGCTCACGATCCTTGATGCCATTCTCGCCAATGCCTGCCGTAAAGATTACAGCGTCCACACCGCCCATGGCGACAGCATATGCGCCGATCAGCTTGGACACACTATAGTGGAACAAGTCAAGGGCAAGCTGGGCGCGATGGTTGTCCTCCGCAGCGGCAGTTTCCAAGTCACGGAAATCAGAAGAGACACCGGAGACGCCCTTAACGCCGGACTCTTTATTGAGCATGTTCACAAGCGCATGGATATCCAGTCCCTCTTTGTCTGCAATAAAGGCTAAAATGCCAGCGTCGATATCACCAGAGCGGGTTCCCATGGGAAGTCCCGCAAGGGGAGTGAAGCCCATAGACGTATCTACACTCTTACCGCCATCAATGGCACAAACAGAAGAACCGTTCCCCATATGACAGGAGATAAGTTTCAACTCTTCAATGGGTCTCCCAAGCATCTTCGCCGCCCGGTCTGCCACATAGCTATGACTCGTACCATGGAAGCCATAACGGCGGACTTTGTAGTCGTCGTAGTATTTGTGGGGGATGGCGTAGGTATAAGCCTTCTCCGGCATGGTTTGGTGGAAAGCTGTGTCGAACACTGCAACCTGCGGAATGTCGCCCAAAACAGTTTTACAAGCTGTGATGCCTGTAATGTTCGCCGGGTTATGGAGGGGAGCCAAGGGAATACAGTCTTCAATCGCTTGGAGTACTTGCTCGGTGACGAGGGAAGAAGCGGAAAAGTGCTCACCGCCATGTACCACACGATGTCCCACAGCGGAGATTTCAGAGGCGTCAGAAATCACGCCGGATTCCGGACACATCATTTTTTCCATCATGATCGCAATGGCAGCAGCATGGTCGGGAAGCGACACATCTGCGTCAAAGACTTGCTTTCCTTCAAGCTGTGGTTTGTGGGTAATATGTCCGTCAATCCCAATACGTTCACAGAGACCTTTGGCGAGGACGCTTTCGTCTGTCATATCAAAAAGTTGATATTTGAGAGAAGAGCTACCCGCATTGATGACAAGAACTTTCATTTTGACACCTCTTATATTATAATGTAGGAGCGATCTAAAACCGCCTGCCGTTTACGGCAAAGAACAATGAACTAATTCTAAACCTATCGGGCGGAAAAAACAACCGTTTTTGCAAAAATTGTGGAAATTTTATCAATGTTTCACCACCCGGAACAGAGAGAAGTAGGAGGGGCAAGATGAAAGTAGCGGGAATCATAGCTGAGTTTAATCCCTTTCACAAAGGTCACACCTTACCGATCATAGAAGCGCGCCGTGTTGTAGGAGCGGATGGATCTCTTGTCTGCATCATGAGCGGCAACTGTGTCCAGCGAGGGGATCTGGCAGTCTTCCACAAAAAAGCCCGTGCCGAGGCGGCGATTTGTTGCGGAGCAGATCTCGTGATCGAACTGCCGGCATCTTATGTATTGGGCTCCGCCGAAAAATTCGCCCGAGGCGGGATTGCACTCCTTGCATCCCTCGGCACGTCAGATCTATACCTAGCATTCGGCAGCGAGACAGCAGATGGTCTTGCGCTGATGGAAGCTACAAGAGCATTAGATCTGCCGGAGACGCAAGCGAAAATTGCCTCTGGTATGAGAGAGGGCCTTTCTTATGGTACTGCCTGTCAAAAAGCGCTGGGTGAGGCGGGAGCCCACGCGAGTTTGCTCCAAACACCAAACAATCTCCTCGCCATCGAATACCTACGCGCAATTCACAGACTGGGAGCGGACATAAAGCCCTTGCCGGTGCAGCGTCAAGGCGTGGCACATGACAGTGAGACGCCTCACGGGGAATACGCCTCCGCAAGTCATCTGCGCACCTTGTTTCATGAGGGAAAGGCCGAGGAAGCATGGGGCTACATGCCGGAGGAAGCGGCAGATATCTTCCGCCGAGAGCTCGCCCAAGGCCGTGGCCCGGTTGAAATCGGGCAGCTAGAGCAAACCATTCTCACCCTCCTGCGTCTCCAGCGGGAGCCTGTGGGGGGATATTTAGATGATTCAGAAGGACTCAGCCGCCGGATCCGAAATATAGTGGCAGAAGCGGCGACTTTAGGAGAACTCTTGGAAAAGGTGAAAACAAAGCGCTATCACCTCTCCCGCATCCGCCGCCTAATTCTAGGCATGTGCCTCGGACTAACATCGGCAGACCGCCCGGAGACGCCACCTTATATCCGTCCCATAGCGGCGAATCAGAAGGGACAGGCATTGCTCAGGCAACTGACGAAAACAGCGACACTCCCCATCCTAAGCCGGGGGGGAGAGGTCAAAAAATTAGATCAAGAAGTCCGGCGTGTTTTCGAAGTGGAGAGTATGGTAACAGATTTACAGGCGCTTTGTTTTTGTAATGACATCCATCGGTGCGGCGGCAGCGAGTGGAGAACGAATCATAGGTTGCCATAATATGCCAAAGGGGTAACATAAGATTATATAGTGGAAATTATGCAGGAAAAAGTAAGCCTGTCGCAAACTACGAAATGATGCAGAAAGTTATGGAAAAACAAGAGAAAATTGCAAATTGATGCCGAATTGATGCGACAAAGTGCGGTTTACCATAACTGGCTTTCAGAAAAAGGCTTGCAATTCCGTACAAGATGTGGTATTATGTGTTACAAATGGTTACAAATGAAACACAAAACGGTACGGATCCAAGGAAAGAGGTTACAAACATGAGACGAGTAAGAGGGCTGATCTGCTTTGTTCTATTGCTTGCGCTACTGGGAACACCTTTAACGCTGGCAACGAACGGCGCAGCCGCGGAACCATATGAATATGAAGCAGTAGAAATCAGAGTGCCAGACCTCACCTACATCACCCAAATGATGGAGATCGCCACAGCGAATGGGGCAGACTTTTTGACAGAGGGCAGAGCGGCAGAAGTACGCTGGAATGAAGTGATTGCCTCTGACGAGTGGGAAGGTTTTGCAGCCACAGCATTCTTTGAGTATTACTATGTACCTGCGGCAGAGATTGCAGTTGAGATTGCAACTTATCTCGTTGCAAATGGCATCACAGAGTTAAACGGCGAACCATTGCAACTTCGTATTGTGGCATCCAGTCAAAATCTCCGCACGGGGCCAGCTCGTGAGTATGAGCGCATCGGTTCTTTCCCCCATGGCAGAATTGTAACACTATTAGACAGAGACGAAGATGGTTGGCTAAAAGTAACAGATGGTGAACTGATCGGCTGGTGTGCACCGATTCACTTAGCGCCTTTCGACGGGAATCGCGTACACGTGCTGCCAGTAGTAGAAGCAGCCCCAAGTCTCATGCCAGAGCGTGATCCGGAAGCGCCAAGCATCAACGAAATAGCAAATCCAGATTGCCAAGAAAGCAATCCGCCTGTACCGCCAGCCGGTTCAACAGGAACAGGAACCGACACAAGTGATGATCTATTCTGGTTGGCTCTCGCCATCCAACATGAAGCCGGTTCGGACTGGCTCTGTGACGAGCATCAACTCTGGGTCGGAAACGTGGTGCTAAACCGTGTGGCAAGCCCCCTCTTCCGTCCTACCACAATTCATGGTGTAGTGCATCAGCCCGGTCAATATCCATGGGCGACACGCACATGGAGCCGGAGCTTTGTCTCAGAGAGAGCCTTTGCCAATGCACAGCGCCTCTTAAACGGTGAGCGTTTTGCGCCGGCGGAAGTGGTCTTCCAAGCGCAATTCCCCCAAGGGATCAACTACCGCACATTCACTTGTTCGGTTACAGGAAACACACACTTCTTTGATAAACCACGCTAAATGAGTAGAGTGCAAGGAGCCGGGGAATTGTCCTCGGCTCCTTTTTTGTGTCCCCTCTTCCCAAACGAGGGCAAAAATGGTACACTGAGAGCATTGTAAAAAGGGAGAAACAGCTTATGTGGATCGCAGATCAGTGGACAGATTTAGAAGTAATCGACTGCGCAGACGGCGAGAAGTTAGAACGCTGGGGCGATAAAGTCGTTGTGCGTCCGGAACCTCAGGCAATCTGGCAGACAGAGCGCAAAAACCATGGCTGGTGGAGTGCAGACGGCTGCTATGAAAGAAGTAAATCAGGTGGCGGTCAATGGACGAAAAAGAATTTGCCGGAGCACTGGAACGTGCGCTATGGAGATTTATGCTTTAAAGTCGGCCCCATGAATTTCAAACACATGGGACTCTTCCCGGAACAGGCCGCGAACTGGGACTTTATTCGGGAGAAAATAAAGGCAGCAGGACGTCCCTTAAGCGTGCTCAACCTCTTCGCCTACACAGGCGGCGCCACAGTTGCGGCGGCCGCTGCGGGCGCCGCTGTCTGCCATGTGGATGCCGCAAAGGGAATGGTCGCTTGGGCGAAGGAGAATGCGGTGCTATCCGGCCTAGCAGAGGCGCCCATCCGCTGGATTGTAGACGATTGTCTTAAATTCGTCCAGCGTGAAATCCGCCGCGGACGCCGGTATGATGCGGTGATTATGGATCCTCCCAGCTATGGTCGCGGACCCGATGGGGAAGTTTGGAAGCTGGAGGAGAATCTCTATCCCTTCATCCAAGAGGTGAGCGGCGTACTCTCAGACGATCCGGTTTTTGTTGTGATTAACTCTTACACCACAGGGCTTTCAGCCTCAACACTCACCTATATCAGCGAAAGCATTTTCACTAAACGCTTTGGCGGACAGTCAGAGAGCAGGGAACTCGGCTTGCCCGTGACAGAGAGTGGCCTCGTGCTCCCCTGCGGCGCGACTTGTAGGTGGGAGCGATGAGCCTGATCCGGATTGAGAATCTAAGCTTCTCCTATCAAGCCCAGCACGGCGCAGATAATGTGCCGGTATTGCGTGACATCAACCTGGAAATCGCCCCCGGAAGTTTTGTGGGAATTTTGGGTGCAAACGGCAGCGGCAAAAGCACCCTTGCGAAAACCATGAATGGACTCCTGCTCCCCTCCATAGGCAAGGTATATGTGGAGGACATGGACACAGTGGATGAGAGTTTGCTCCTAGAAATCCGCCGCCGTGTAGGCTTGGTGTTCCAGAACCCAGATAATCAGATTGTCAGTAACATCGTAGAAGATGATGTAGCCTTCGCGCCGGAAAATTTGGGGATTCCCCCGGAAGAGATTCGGCAACGGGTAGATGAAGCGCTCCGCGCTGTAGACATGTACGACTACCGCCTCCACGCGCCGCATCTCCTTTCTGGCGGACAAAAGCAGCGGGTGGCGATTGCGGGCATCATCGCCATGCGGCCAAAGTGTATTGTCCTAGACGAGCCGACCGCTATGCTTGACCCCGTTGGACGGCGGGAAGTGCTTGATACCATCAAGGCTCTGGCGCGAGAGCATGGGATTGCGGTTATGTTGATCACCCATCACATGAGTGAGTGTGTGGACGCAGACCGGCTCATCGTCATGGATCGCGGCGAGATTGTGCTGGATGCCCCCCCCCAGAGGGTTTTTGCAGAAGTTGAGCGATTGGAAGAGCTAGGCTTGGCTCCGCCGCAGACGGTGGCGCTGTTGTTTGCACTTCAACAGCAGGGAATAGAGGTGCCATTGGATGCGATTACGGTTGGAGCGTGTGCTGAGGTGATTGCGGGTGCGGTATCGTCAACATAAGAATGCATCCCAATCCCTTGCCCTTAAAACTTCGGATTTGATGTAACAGCTATCTATCTGCAAAAACTTCCCAGAAGCTTACAACTATCAATTCGCACAACCCGAAGATGACAAATTATTGCAACACCTGAGAATGATACATGAGCACTGACACAACAAAAACGATCCCTACATTCGAGGGGATTCTTAAGGGCGAAGCCCTTGAGCCGTTTTTTGGTTCCTTTTGGACGGGCCAAAAGAACTCGCCCGCAGGCGAAACCTCCCCGCCGGAGGCGACCTTCAGCAGAAAGAAAGCAAAATAAGAGGCACTCCAAATGCTAATAGAAACCAAAAACCTAACCCACATCTACGCAAAATCCACCCCCTTCGAACGCACAGCGATCAAAGGCATAAACTTCCACGCCCAAACAGGCGAATTTATCGGCATCATAGGCCACACAGGAAGCGGAAAATCCACCTTCATAAGCCACCTAAACGGCTTACTCAAACCAACAGCAGGCCAAATCCTCTTCGACGGGGAAGACATCTATAAATCAAAAGAAAAAACCAGAGCCCTCCGCTTTCAGGTAGGTCTAGTGTTCCAATATCCGGAGTATCAGCTCTTCGAAGAAACCGTCCATAAAGACATTGCCTTCGGCCCTAAAAACATGGGGCTATCGGAGGCAGAGATCAACAAACGCGTAAAAGACGCCGCGGCACTGGTGGGATTGAACAGTGAGTTGTTGGAAAAATCCCCCTTCACCCTTTCCGGCGGCGAGAAGCGCAGGGCCGCTATTGCCGGTGTGATGGCTATGTGTCCAAGAGTGCTAATCCTAGATGAACCCACAGCAGGACTCGATCCAAGAGGCCGTGAGGAGATCATCGCAAACATCCAAAATTTCCACCAAGAGACAGGTGCGACGATACTCATGGTGAGCCATAGCATGGAAGAAATCGCCCGGACTGTGAGCCGCATCATCGTTATGAACGAAGGTGAAATGACCATGGACGGCACGAGAGAAGAGATATTTTCTATGGAGGCGGAGCTTCATCAAATGAGTTTGGCAGTACCTGAGATTACCCAAGTCGCAGCACGTTTGCGTAGCCTTGGCATCGACCTGCCTAGGGATATTTTTACCGTAGAGCAAGCGGTGGAAGCCATTATGCAAAGAAAAGGAGGGTGCTGATATGTTACGAGACATCACCCTCGGTCAATACTTCCCCGGGAACACCATGATCCACAGGCTAGACCCACGAACGAAGCTGATTGGTATCATGCTTTATCTAGTCGCCCTTTTTGTAGCGAATAGCCCTCTGACACTGGGGATTGTGGCTCTCTTTCTTCTGCTCATGATGAGCATATCCAAAGTGAACATACGCCAAATGCTGCGAGGGCTCCGGCCTCTGATCCTCCTCCTTGCGCTGACAGGTATCTTAAACATGTTCCTCACTCCCGGAGAGTTGCTCGTGTCGATTTGGCGCCTTAGCATCACATGGGAGGGCCTCTCTCGAAGCATAATCTTAATCGTGCGCATTGTGATGATGGTTATGAGCACCTTCATCCTCACCTACACAACAACACCTATGGCGCTTACCGATGGGCTGGAGAAGCTCATGAATCCTCTCCGCCGGATCCGTGTACCGGTACATGAGCTGACCATGATTATGAGCACCGCCCTCCGATTTATCCCGACTTTGATCGAGGAGACGGATAAAATCATAAACGCGCAAAAAGCAAGAGGGGCGGATTTTGAGACTGGCAATTTAATCCGCCGCGCCAAAGCTCTTTTGCCGATCTTCGTACCCCTCTTCATGAGTGCCTTCCGTCGTGCAGAGGAGCTTGCTACTGCGATGGAATCCCGTTGCTATCACGGCGGCGAGGGGCGGACGAGAATGCGGCAGCTTCAATTTACACGGCGTGATATCTTGGCGGATATGGTAGTGATACTTCTACTCGGTACCGTCATCAGTTTGGTGGTGATCGGCCTATGAGACGTTTAGCTCTCCGTATGAAATACCGCGGCACCCACTATCACGGCTGGCAGCGACAGGAACGTGACATCACAATCCAAGAGATGTTGGAAAAATCCCTCCGCATCACCTGCGAGGAGGACATTCACGTCGTCGGTTGCGGGCGCACAGATGCCGGGGTACACGCCCTGACGTATTGTGTGAGCTTTGACTCAAACACAAAAATCCCCCTAGACCGTCTGCCTCTCGCTTTAAACGCACGCCTGCCGGAGGATATCGCAGTCCTCCAAACGATAGAAGCAGAGCCGGATTTCAACGCCATTTCCTCTTGTGTGAAGAAGGAATACACGTACCAGATCCTAAACAGCCGTATCCGAGATCCCTTTCTCACCCCTTTCAGTTATTTCTACCCAAAGCCCTTAGATTTAGACCGCATGGCACAAGGGGCGGAAGCCTTTGTTGGTACGCATGATTTCAGAGCTGTCCGCAGTGTGGGAACAGAGACCCGCACCACAGTGCGCACCGTGCATTACTTCAAAGTGGAGCGGGAGGGAGATGTAGTCCGCCTCCGTGTTTGTGCAGATGGCTTTCTCTATAACATGGCCCGCGCCATGGTGGGGACACTGCTTTATGTAGCCGAGGGGAAAATTGAGCCTGCGAATATTCCCCATTTGTTGGAAAATGGTGACAGACGCGAAACCGGCCCAACCGCCCCGCCTCAGGGATTGGCTCTGAGCAGACTATGGTATGAAGGCGCAGTGGGTAAGATGATGGATTGAAAAACGAGAGAGTTTGTGGTATACTGTTAAAATAGGTCAAAATTTGCGCATGAGGAACCTGCATGGAAGAGATGGAAGTGAGGCAGAAACCGAAAAAACGCCGAAAGCTCTGGCGGAAGATCAGCACATGGCGACCGGGCAAAGCGGGGTCTGTTTTTCTCCTCGCATTAATTGTTGTGGGTACAGTCGCCATCATCGGAAATCTTGACCGTATGACCCTTGGTCACTTCAATCGTGCCATCCAATACAGCAGACTGGGATCCCCTAGTCACGCAGAGGAGTTTCGTTTTGCGAATCTCGGCAGCAATACCTTTGTGACCCTGGGAGACGGTATCGCAGTCGCCTCTACAGGCGGCCTTCGGTTTTATGACAGATCAGGGACTTTGGCCTACGCGGCAGCTTTTGAGATGGAACGTCCGGTTATCCGATCCGCGGGGGACTATGTCTTAGCCTATGACTTAGGCGGCTATAGTTTCCAGAGCGGAAACAGACGGGAATCTCTTGTCCACATGGAAGAGTGGGAAGGGCGCATCATTGACGCAAATATCAATGAAAACGGTTGGATTATTGTAAGTGCAGAGCAAGTCGGATTCCTCGGTCGCGTCACGGTAATGGATTCCCAGGGCATTCCTCGATGGTTTGTGAACATTGGCTCAGGGCATGTAATTAGCGCAGTCTTAGCAGACGACAATCGCACAGTGGCGATTTTAACCATGACAGACGAAGGCGGCAGAGTTCACTGGGTCACAACTGATGCAGGCGGCACAATTCAGACGGAATATTATTACCTGCGTGAGGGCGAACTCTTTTTCGATATCTGGACAAGATCAAACAGCGGTGATGTGGGTGTCATATCCAGTAACACCGTGCTCTACCTCACATCTCGGGGTGAGATAAAGAGTGAGTATGACTTTAGCGATCGGCATCTCCGTGCCTATGACATAGCAGATGGTCGCATAGCGCTCTATCTGTCCATAAGCCAAACAGGCCCCGGCGGGGAGATTGTAACCCTAGACCTGAACGGCCGCACGCAGAGGGTGGAGATAACGGGAAATCTGCTCGATCTTTCTCTGAGAGGCAGATTTGTAGCAGCTCTTTTTGTAGACGAACTGCTGATATTCAGAGGCACCTCCCGCTATGCCCGCTGGCGTGAGACGGAGGGTATGTCAAATGTACTCATGCGGGAAGACGGCACCGTGTTTCGATTATCACAGCACAGAGCAAGATTGCTTGTGCCATAGGGGAACAAAGCGTGACAACATACGTCAGAATAAGATAGGACTCGGGAATAGAGAGACAAGAAAAAGGGGATAAGAAGATATGCACTTTTTGGTGGATCTACTGATACTTTTAATTTTAGCCTTCTGCATCTGGCAGGGCTTGAAGCGGGGGATACTGGGGAGTATTTTAGCTGTTGTGTTCATCTTGGTCGCGGTCTATGGCGGCAATATAGCGGCGAATAACTATTCCGATGAATTTACGAATATGTTCCGCCCCTTTGTAAGCGGCTATCTGGATCGTGTGGAAAACGAAGTCATGGAAGAAGTCGTACCGGCGAATCTAGGACAATTTTCCACAGAAGATCTGCTCCGTTTAGAGCCGGGCTTGGAGCCTGTGATCATAAGCGGAGTCTTCCAAGAGCTTGGCGTTCATGAGACACGAATGGATAAATTGATGGATCGCTATGAAATGGAACGAGATGAGGGTCTCACGGTAAATCGGGCGCTTACCAATGTTTTGGTATATGCCCTCTGTTTCCTCTTAATTTTTGTCATTGGATTTTTGCTGATTTTAATTGCCCTCACAGTGATTTACAACATAATTCCCTTTTCTTTTAGGATCCCAAGGATTAAACTGATTGATATGATCGGCGGTTCAATCATTGGCTTGGTGCAGGGCTTGCTCCTTGTGTTTATGCTCACCTGGCTACTGGGCTATCTGGGCTTCATATTCCCAGAAGAACTGCTGGAGAACACCTTTCTTACAGAGTTACTTGTCCGCCGGAACCCCATGATCAACTATATTGATCTCTAAAAACATAATTGCTCCCATAGGGAGCAATTAGTATCTCTTGCGATTGGAGCAATCACTACATGCAACCTACCATCTGTAACCGCTGTAAGAAAAATGTGGCAGTCATCTTTATTACAAAACTAGAAAACGGAGTCCAGCAGAATGAGGGACTCTGTTTAAAATGCGCCAAGGAGCTGAACATCCAGCCTGTAGATGACATTATGAAGAAGATGGGCATCTCAGAAGACGATCTAGACGCCCTCTCCGGTGAGATGATCGAAGCTTTTGGGGGTGCGGAGAGTTTAACCGGTCTTGATCAAGACGGTGAGGAAGAAGACGCAGGCAATATGGCTACGTTCCCTTTCCTAAATAAACTCTTCGGCGGGAATCCACCGGGAGACCGCCCCTTTCCGGGAGGTTTGCCCCCAAATGGAGGCGGGGCGAACGGGAAAGAGAAAGATGCTCGGAGTAAAAAGCGGAAGTTTTTAGAGAGCTATTGCATCTCTCTCACCGAAAAAGCCCGCGCCGGACGTCTTGACCGTATTATTGGACGTGAGGAAGAACTGGCACGTGTAATCCAAATCTTAAACCGGCGGCAAAAGAATAATCCCTGTTTGATCGGAGAACCCGGCGTGGGCAAAACTGCCATCGCTGAGGGTCTCGCTATGCGTATTCACGCGGGGGATGTGCCATATAAACTGCGCGAGAAAGAAGTATATCTTTTAGACCTCACAGCTCTCGTCGCGGGGACGCAGTTCCGGGGTCAGTTTGAGAGTCGGATGAAGGGGCTCATTGAAGAGATCAAAAAACAGGGGAACATCATCCTTGTGATTGACGAGGTTCACACCATTGTAGGCGCTGGAGACGCCGAGGGTAGTATGAATGCGGCAAACATCCTAAAGCCCGCCTTGTCCCGCGGAGAAATCCAAGTGATCGGGGCGACGACTTTTACGGAGTATCGAAAGCACATTGAGAAGGATTCTGCTCTAGAGCGAAGATTCCAGCCGGTGATTGTAAACGAACCCTCAATTGAAGACGCAATCGCCATCATTCGCGGCATTGCCCATTATTATGAGACCTATCATCAGGTGAGAATCCCTGATGAAATGGCGCGGCAAGCGGTTATCATGAGTGAGCGTTATATCACAGACCGCTTTCTGCCGGATAAGGCCATCGATCTGATTGATGAGGCCTCAAGTGATGTAAATCTGAAAAACAAAGAACTTGCCCGCAAGGCGGAGATTGAAAAAGAGTGCGCAGACCTAGCCAAAGAGCGGGAGCTGCTCCTCGGTGACGCAGAGAGTGAAGCGGAGCACTATGAGCGTCTAGCCACGATCCGTAGCCGGGAGTTACAACTTGACACAGAACGCCGGGGGATAGAGGGGAAAGCTCTGCCAGAACTTACCATGGAGAATCTAGCCCACGTGATCGAACTCTGGACAAAAATTCCGGCGAGCTCCATTCGCGAGGATGAGTATAAACGCCTCAAAGGGCTAGAAGACCGCCTCAAAGCCCACATCATCGGGCAAGATGAAGCCGTGGCGACTGTCTGCCGTGCCATCAAGCGGAGTCGTGTGGGTATCGCGGCGAAGCGGAAGCCTGCCTCCTTCATTTTTGTAGGATCAACCGGTGTGGGGAAGACGGAACTAGTCAAACGTCTTGCAGAAGACCTGTTCAACGCGCCGGAATCCCTGATTCGCCTAGACATGTCCGAATTCATGGAAAAACACGCCATCAGCCGCCTGATCGGCTCACCTCCCGGTTACGTTGGCTATGACGAGGCGGGACAGCTTACAGAGAAGGTACGCCGGAGACCCTATAGTGTTGTTCTCTTTGATGAGATCGAAAAGGCCCATCCGGATGTGCTCAATATCCTGCTCCAAATCTTAGATGATGGGCACATCACAGACGCGGGCGGACGTGTGGTGAATTTTGAGAACACGGTTGTCATCATGACCACAAATGCCGGCAGTGACAAGAAAGACGGTGCTGTCGGTTTCGGACGGACAGCCAATGAACAGGGCAAAGAGAAGGCGATGAAAGCCCTAAACGACTTCCTCCGCCCCGAATTCATCAACCGTGTGGACGAGATCGTTTACTTCAACAAGCTCACAGAGGAAGACTTCCGCAAGATCGCGATGATTATGCTGGGTGACCTCCAAAAAGTCATGACAGAGAAGGGCTATACAACGAGTTATGACGATAGCGTACTAGATTATCTTGTCAAGCACTCCTACTCTATGAAATACGGCGCGCGGAATCTGCGCAGGCTGGTACAAAGAGAGATTGAAGACAAGATTGCCTCTGAACTCATTGAGCACTATGAGCAAACAATTACAAGGATTGGACTCACAGCGAAGGATGAGCAGATTCAGATTTTGGTAGTATAAGGAGAGTGTTTCGATGAAGAAGAGAATTCTATTTATTTTGCTTGCTTTGCTGCTCATGTTGCCTTTAGCGGCTTGCGGGAGCACTGACCCGGAGGAAGCGATCCTCGGGCGATGGGAATGTGAGAATGAAACAGTTCCCCACACTTGGGCATGTACCTTTATATTTGAGGCGAACGGCAGATTTGTTGATCGTGACGGTGATGTAGGGGATTGGAGCATTGACGGAAATGATTTGACCCTCGCATTTGATATGTTTCCTCCGCTAACCGTTTCATTTAGCATTAGCAGGGATCGCTTAACCCTCACCGGTGAAGGGTGGCAAGGTGAAAATTTTCTGGCTGTGCTACGGCGGCGGTAAGGATGAAGATAACAGACAGCGGGTATGATACACATACCCGCTGTCTGTTATTTTAAACAAAACATATTATCGCCGCTCTAAGCAGCATAAACCTTCTTCTACTTGCCGAATTCCCCGGCGGATCTGTTCTCTGCCGCAAGAGCCATCTCGTCTGAGATGTTCTAAGCCCTCGCACTGTGCCTGAATGCCTGCTTCGATCAACTCAAAACATCTGCGCCGATGATCGTGACGGGGACGGCAGCATCTTTTAAGATCAGTCAATGTTGTTCACCTCCTACATATACCATGATTGTATTTCGGGTATATGTATCAGACAGCTTAGGGCATATAGCATTCTATTCGCGTCTTATGGGAATTGTTACCAAGGGAACAATATGCCCTGGTTCGGCGTCTATACGATCAAACAAGTTCGAATAAACGGAAAAGAGGAATTAGAAAATGAAAAAAAGACTGATTTTTGCAATAGCAATGCTCGCACTGATCGCCTTCACCTTTGCGGCCTGCTCTGAAAGCACACAAAATGATCCGGTACCTACATCTGCACAAGAAACAGAGACGACTGAGACGGAAAGCACAGCGCCGGCAGCAGAAGATGTGAAAGCACAGATGGCAGGCAACTGGATCTGGTACGAGCACAACCCCTATAACGCCGCACTCATGAACTTATCCCCAGACGGCAGTTGGGAATCCCCCGGGCCGCTGCCGTCTGACATGACCATCGGCGGTAGCTTTGTGGTTGCAAGAGAAGAATCGGGTATGCACTATTTGCGTTTCACCATTGAACACACAAGCGACCATCCAGCCAGCGAATATATAGAAATTGGCTCTGAGTGGGACTGGGTGACGTATATGTATGATGCGGAAAATGACCGCTTGGGTATGGAGATCCCCGCCGAAGGATATAGCGGAGAAATGCAAATCGTGTGGTTTGTCAGACAATAAAGATGTACGCTTCAAACCCAAAGCCGCCGCGCCCAGCGAAGGTCTTGTCGGGTGACCGCACCTAGGGAAAAGAGCAGCATTCCATAAAGTCCCCCCGCCAGAACAAAATGCGCGATCAAACTGAGAGCCGTTGCCTGTAGAGGCAGTCCCAGCATACGCAAAACGAACAAAGCAGCCTGTGTCGAAGCGAGAGCGGAAAGCACAGGCTTTAGTATGTCTGCCAGTCGAAGCCGGATTTGTGCAATCTGGGTGACCCGCCGGAGGCTAAAAAGGAAATTGAAGCATTCCGTAAAGAACACCATAAAAATGAAACCCCGGATCGCAAAAATGGGGAGCAGAAGGTAGACCAGAATCACACTGAGCAGGGAGTCTGCAATGTTGACCCCCATGGAGTAGACTTGTTGTCCCAAACCTTTGAGCATCCCATCTGTGATGGAGTCGAGGAACATAATCGGCATGAGGAAGGCGAAAATCCGGATATAGGGGCCAACCCCGGGTGCTGTGGGATAGATCACCTGTCCAAGCTCTCCGCTAAAGGCCAAAAATAGACCCCCGAGTCCGATGGAGACGTAGAGGGAGAAACGCAAGAGCTTTGATGCCAGATAATCAATCCGCGCCTGATCCGAACGCACCTGTGCCGCTGTGAGTTCCGGTACAATCAGTTCAGCAACGGCGTAGAACATGGCGGAGGGAAATAAAATCACAGGCAAGGCCATGCCGTGGACGAGACCATAACTTGCGAGGGCGCTTTCTGTATCAATCCCACTGCGCCTGAGTCCTCTTGGGACAAGCATGTGCTGCAAGGTATTGAGGGCGCTGCGTGCATAGGTACTCCCAGCGAGTGGCATGGAGATGGAGAGCAGACGCCGGGTGAGATTCTTGCCCGGCTTACCCGCACGATTCAGCTTATGGCGGTCATGGAGATAAAGGACGAAGAGGAGGAGGGAGGATAGGATCTCAGCAGAAACACTTCCTAGCACAACGGTAGCCAAGGCGGCTTCAAGCCCTGTAGGCGTACGAAGGAGGAAGAGAAGTACAACAAAGGAGACCTTAAGAATCTGCTCAAACACAGAAACCCCGGCAGACTTAATCACCCGAGACACCGCGATAAAGTAGCCGTTCAAAGAGGCAAACACCGCCACAAAGGGGAGACTCACAGACAAAATCCGCAAGGACAGCACCGCCCGTACGTCCCCAATCCAAACCCGACCGATGAAATCAGCGCCGAAAAAGAGGAGGGTGCTTGCCAAGAGGCCGAAAAAGAGGGCGTGCATCATACATCGCCGCATGACTTGGGGCACAGAGCGGGGATTCCCCCGTCCCAATTCCTCCGACACAAGCCGCGTCGTGGCAAAGCGGATACCGGAGATTGCCACAGTCAAGGCCAGAAGCTGAGTGGAGGCGATCAGCCCAAAGAGCCCGATCCCAGCGGCACCGATCACGCCTGCCAGATAGACCTGAAAACTCACCGCCACTGCCCGCATGAACATGGCGGCGGCTGTGAGCAGGAGTGTGTTGTAGAGTAAGCGTTTTCCTCGTTTCATGGAACCTCCCAAGTTGGAACAAGCTTACTCTCACTATATGCGAGAAAAGGCCGTCCATTCCGAGGAATAGACGGCCTTGATGAAATAGCAAAATCCTTCCTATGAAGCTACATGCCGAGCAATTCATCTTTCTTCCGCTCATATTCTTCTTGGGTCAAAACGCTATTATCAAGCAGGGTTTTAAGCATGACAAGTTTTTCATCCGTATTTAAAACATGAGTATATGCAGTCATTTCTTTTTTCTTGAGATATTTCTTGCCTTCTATTGCGATAACGATTGCGAGGTATATGATGCTGCTGTAGATGAAAAACACAAGCCAATTCATATTTTGAAAAATTCCAAAAAACAGCATTGTCCAAAAATAAATAGCTAAAACTCCCATATATAGCACATAGTCGATACTATGCACGATCATTGGATTCACAGTCTTATTATATTTTGAGAGTGTCAAGGTAACAAACTTCTCTGTATTGAACGTAAGGAGTATAATCAATATAATCAGGATATCTCGGGCGAGAAACCGACTAAGTATGGTTTCTCCCATAGCCGATAGACCGCCTTCATTGAGTGCAGTAGTGATGATGTCAGAATAGTATAAAACTTTTGAGATTACAAGATATGAAAATAACATTCTCCAGATTGCTGACCACTTTCCTTTTTTCGCGCTCATAAGTATATTCCTTTCCGCCGCCCGCCAACAGAGTGATATTGCGCATTATAACATACGAGCGGGACAAAGACAACGGCGTTCCAGCTATATGCCAGAACGCCGTCTTTTGCATTTTTCAACTAAATAGATTCCTATAGCAGTGGAGGGAATCCTAGAATGATTCAGTATAAATCATCTCTACAACTTTCTTATCATGTGGAACCGGCGCAATCGCCATAAGCCCCGTGAGCCCCGGTGTCTCAAAGGCAAGCTCCACAAGACGCGGAACGTCAGACTTCTCAAAGCCGATATCACCGAGACGCTCCTTCACGCCCACTGTGGCGAGCCATGCACGCATACCGTCAGCGGCTTTGTCCGCTTCAGAGGCATCCCCGGTGAGACCCGGCACCATAGGTGCAAGCAGATCAGCCAAGATCGCGCCGGATGCCGGATAGATTACCTTGATGATGGCAGGGAGCAGAACCGCAAGTCCCAAACCGTGTGCAAGCTCAGTGCGGATGCCGCAGAGTGGATGCTCAAGGGCATGTGTAAAGTGGAGCAAACCGTTGTCAAAGCTGGTACCCGCGATCATTGCCGCATAGGTCAAGAAGTAACGTGCGGTAAGATCATCTGGATTCTCAAGAGCCATCGGTAAGTATTTTGCAACCAAAGTCATCACCTCACGTCCGAGGGTGATGGAGAATGGGTTGTTCAGCACAGTAGTCGCAGCTTCCACCACGTGGTTGACGGCATCGACTGAAACATAGCTCGTTTGATGAGCCGGAAGGCTGGTCATCAGCGCTGGATCGTCAATGGAGTAGAAGGGGTAGATGCAATCATAAGCAATCGCAGGTTTATACTCTTTTTCCGGGATAGTGACAACCGCAAAGCGATTGATCTCCGTACCTGTACCATGTGTCAAGTTGATTGCCACAACAGGTACGGCTTTCTCAGCGGAAAATTTCATCTCATAGAGATCTTGACAAGTTTTGTCCGGATATTCAAGCAGGATCGCCGCACTCTTCGCCGCGTCAATGGGGCTGCCGCCGCCGATGGCGATGACTGCCTTTGCACCAGCCGCACGTGCTTCTGCGACTGCTTCGTCAACTTGTTGTGTTTCCGGGTTCGGCTGTACTTTATTGTAGAGCAGATAAGAAATGCCATGTTTGTCCAGAGCTTTCGTAACATGATCCCAAGCGCCGGTCTTCGCGTAAGCGGCTTTGCCTGTCATGACGATGACGCTGTCTACACCTTTGGCTTTGAGTTTCTCCGCGATGAAATCCATTTTTTGGATTGCGCCAACGCCGAGAAACACATGAGACCCGCAGATGATTTCGCTGATGTTGTTGATGTTAATTCCTTGCTCCCAAGACATGATAATTCCTCCTTAAGTATTGAAGTATGTCCCTAGTTTATCATTTTGTGAAAGAAATAACAAGCAATTTCGAAGAAAATTCATAAAGTTCCTGCGACACAGAAAAAAGCAGGTGACATAATACATAATAGTTGTCATTTTCTCTCAAGTATGCTAATATAGATCGAATAGCTTGTATTAAATTAGAGAGGTGCGCCTATGAGTTGGTTAATGGCAATAATCCTAGGTTTTGTCCAAGGTGTAACGGAGTTTCTCCCCGTATCAAGTTCCGGACATTTGGCACTGCTCCAGCTGGTCGGACTAGAAGATCCCCACGAGCGGCACTTGTTTTTTGATGTACTCCTGCACATGGGAACTCTAGTTGCAGTTTTCATTGTGTATTGGAAAGATATCAAAGAGATGTGCCGCGCAATGATTGGCCTGTTTACCGGAAATAGAGGCACAGAAGACAATCCGATCAGGCCGTCAAAAGCAAGGCTTGCGCTTATGATTATCATCGGCACCTTGCCGCTGGTACTGATCATCCCCTTCCGCAATATGATTGAGTCCCTAGGTAACCGCATGTGGTTTATCGGGCTTATGCTGCTCATTACAGGTAGCTTGCTTTATTTCTCTGATAAACTGGCAAAAGGCAGACGCACAGAGAAGAACATGACCATAAAAGACGCTCTTACAGTCGGCCTTTTACAAGGTACAATCGGCGTCCTGCCGGGGATTAGCCGTTCTGGGATTACGATCACCGGCGGCATGCTGACCGGGCTCGAACGCGGCTTCGCGGTTCGGTTTTCCTTTCTACTTAGTATTCCAGCTATCTTGGGTGCAAACATCATCGTCTTATTTAGCTCCATGTCTGATGTAGACTGGTCACTCTTGCCACGGTATTTAGTTGGAGTATTAGTCGCCGGGGTGACCGGGTACTTTGCGATTAAACTAGTAAAGCTGATCGTCGATGCCGGACGGTTCGGGAAATTCGCCTACTACTGTTGGGGAATCGGAATCATTGCGATTGTAGCATCCATTGTGATGGCGATTACAGGATAGAGTTTTAAAACTCTGATTTAATGCAACAGTTATCTGTCCAAAAAAATTCCCCAGAAGCCTACAACTATCAATTCGCACAACCCAAAGGTGACAAATTACTGCAACACCTGAGAATGATACACGAGCACTAACACAACAAAAACGATCCCTACATTCGAGGGGATTCTTAAGGGCACAGCCCTTAAGCCGTTTTTGGACGGGCCAAAAGAACTCGCCCGCAGGCGAAACCATCCCCGCCGGAGGCGACCTTATAAAAGCAATATAGCATAATGCAAGAACGACGCAAAAGATAAAAAGACGGAGCGACAACAAATGCCACCAACAAAGAAGAACCAACCAAGAAAAAGAAAGCCCCCCGAGGCACCAGCCCCAGAACAAAAGAGAACAGCCGGAAAATCTCCCAGAAGAAGAGAAATCGGCGCATTTCTCTGTCTAATCATGGCCATTTTCACAGCCCTTGGCTATACCTCCGCCACAGGCTGGCTGATCCAGGGCCTTCGCACCTTGATCAGCGGCCTAATCGGCTGGGGTTTCTTTGTCGTCCCGCCGGTCCTGCTGGCAATTGCCGTGATCCTAGCATTCCACCGGGGCAGACCGGTCAGACTCCGTGTAGTGGCAGCGGCGATGATCCCGGTGTTTTTTGGCGCCTTCCTGCATCTCTTCCTAGCAAGTCCGCTGATCGGGAGCAGTATGTTTGCGGAACTATGGGAATCCGGTCAAGAGATGCGAAGCGGCGGTGTGATCTCAGGGCTTTTGGCAAATGGTTTAGAGAACATGGTCAGCATAGTCGGTGCTGTTGCGGTATTGGTGTTCTGCTTTGGCTTCGCGCTCTTGTTCATCAGCAATAAATCTCTGACTGACCTAATCGACTGGTTTAAAAACTGCGAACGCCGCGAATATGAACCGGAGCCAGAGTACGAATATGAGGAAGACCCCTACGAGGACGCTCCGCCTGTACAGCCTATGCAAGCATCTGCCCCACGCCGCCGCGGGCCAATTGATATTCCCCTTGACGGGGAGTCACCCGGGAAGCGAACGAAGGCAAAGGGACGAAAATCCGATGAGCCGGGTACTACGGGCAAAAAGCCCTTTCAATTGGGTAGCCCAAACGTGGCGCCTCCCGATCGCTTGTTTGATGGGGAGCCGTCTCAAAAGCCGGTTGAGGCCTCACGCCTGAAAAAACGTGCACCCTTTGATATCCCCCTTGAAGAGGATCGGGTTCCCACTGTGGAAGACACAATCGATGTGCCTGATCTGACGCCTTATCAAAAGAGAAAACAAGCGGAAGCCGCTGAAGCATCAGTCACACCGCCGATCGTACCGCCTGTAGCAGCGGAGCCTGAGAAAATTAAAGCACAAGACGTAGCTGCTGCGAAGACAGAAGTCACAGCGGAGATTGAACAGAAGATGGAAGAGTCACATGGCGACTACGAATTTCCGCCTATTGACCTGCTCAAAGTGGGCAAGAAAAGCACTATAGACGGCAGACAAGAAATCGAAGAAAACGCCCAGCGTCTTGACTCAGCTTTGGAGAGTTTTGGCATTGAGGCGAACATCGTAAATGTAACCCGCGGACCATCTGTGACCCGATACGAGCTGGAGTTGGAAGCGGGCATTAAGCTCAACAAGCTGACAAATCTCGCGGATGATCTTGCCCTCAGTCTGGGCGCTGCCAGTGTGCGGATCGCACCGATTCCAGATAAGATCTCCACCGTGGGGATTGAAGTGCCGAACAAGCATGTGAGTTTGGTTTCCCTCCGTGAAGTCATTGAATCAGACAACTTTGAAAAACCGGAAGGCAAGCTGACTTTTGCCCTAGGGAAAGATATCAACGGCACCTGTATGGTGGGCAATATTGCAAAGCTACCTCACCTCTTGATCGCAGGTACGACAGGAAGCGGTAAGTCTGTGACCATGAACTCCCTGATCCTAAGCGTGCTCTATAAGGCGAGCCCGGATGAAGTGAAGTTCATCATGATTGATCCTAAAATGGTGGAGTTCGGTGCGTACAATGGCATCCCCCATCTTTTGATTCCTGTCGTCACAGATCCGAAAAAGGCTGCCGGTGCCCTCCAATGGGGTGTGACAGAGATGCTCAAACGCTACAAACTCTTCTCTGCCGCCGGTGCTCGTGATTTGGAGACATACAATCGCCATGCAAGAGAATCGGAAGAAGACTTGCAAGTATTCCCGCAACTTGTCATTGTCATTGATGAGTTGGCGGATCTCATGATGATTGCAAAAACGGAGGTAGAGGAATCCATCTGCCGTATCGCCCAAATGGGCCGGGCAGCCGGTGTCCACCTAGTTGTTGCGACCCAAAGACCATCGGCAGATGTTATCACCGGTCTCATGAAAGCAAACATCCCCTCCCGGATTGCCCTGTCTGTTGCCTCTTCTATGGAGTCTCGGATTATCATGGACACCATGGGGGCTGAGAAGCTGGTCGGAAACGGCGATATGCTCTATAAGCCCATCGGCGTAAACAAACCCACCAGAATTCAAGGGACCTTCGTCTCAGATGAAGAGCGGGATCAAGTCATCGCCTTCCTCAAAGAACACGGCACCGCCCAGTATGATGATGCGGTGGATAATTTCATCGAGAGTACCGCCAGTGACGAAAAAGGCGAAAGCGCATCGGCCAGCGGAAGCGGAAATTCCGACTATGATGATATGTTCGGCGACGCAGTTAATGTAGTGCTCGATTTGGGACAAGCCTCGACCTCTGTGCTCCAGAGAAAGCTAAAGCTTGGCTATTCCCGCGCCGCCCGGCTCATTGACCAGCTGGAAGAGGCGGGTATTGTCGGCCAGTTTGAAGGATCGAAACCCCGCCAGGTACTGATCTCCCGCGCCCAATGGCAAGCCATGCAAGAGGGCGGCGCACCCAGTGCCAAGGACGATAGTTTTGATGATATCCCGAAGGATGATTTCTCGGATTTGGAGAATGAGGCTGAGGAGTAAGGGGTTTTTCTATAGCGTAGCGAATTTATATTAGGCATAATTATATATCAAAGGGTGATTAAAGCATGAAAGACATAAAGGCTGTTTTTATAAATCAAATAGCGGAACTTAAAACAAATAAAATTCAAATGATTTTCTTTGTAGCATGGATTGTAATAACTATTGCATTTCCGTTAATATTAGGCGCTGGGTTTGGAGCGCCAGAGTATTGGTCATATCCCAGACAAGCAGCTCCATCGGTCGGCGTTGCTGTTGCAGGTGGATTTATTGTTTTATTATTCTCGGTGATTGTAGCTAATCATAATGATAAGTGTTTCCTAAGAAAAATAAACCCTGTTTCATATGCCTTGGGAATGGCTTTGTTTTATGGCGTTATAATAGTCATCATGGCGATTTTCGGTGCCATTATAGGAACACTTACAGGCATGGCAATGTTAAATTATACAATGATACTACTTGTATCTATGCTTTGTGCTATGTTTATTGGTGGAATCATTGGACTTTTTTCAAAGAATATCGACAGAGCTTTGATGATTGGCATTCCCATTGGTGCAATACTTGGAGGTATATTCATCAAAGCTCGTGATGGCGTGTATGCATTTTCACTTATTGACCCAATACGCCCATTTATACGTTGGTTTTATGCAGAGCGAATTAATAACATGTTAATTGAAGTGCGTTCAGGTGATTTTATGCTTGATGTTGCAGTAATGCTTCTAAATGTCATTGTATTAGCGGCTCTGTTCATTCTCATTTATAAGGTTAAGGTAAAACAAAATTAAGCACATAATAAGCATTAGCCACACAATCCACCATCTCCCGTCCAACCACACCCCGCCGGAGGCTTTCAACATGACAAACTACTTCCAAATGTCCCTATCCCCAAACGAGATCGGAGCCATATCAAATCTTGGTCTCGCGCACTTGGGTGACGGCGTATACGAACTACTCGTCCGCACATGGCTCTGCGCCCACGGGAAAGCCACTGCAAAAGGTTTACATAAAGCTGCGGTGAGCTACGTCTCCGCCCCCGCACAGGCGAAAGCGGCGGAGAAGATCATGCCTTATTTGACAGAGGCAGAACAGGCCATCTATCGCCGCGGCAGAAATGCCCGTGTGAGCGCAGTTCCAAAGCAGGCCAGCCATGAAGAATACCATGCGGCCACAGGGCTTGAGGCATTATTCGGCTATCTCTATCTGCAAGGTGCCTTAGCGCGGCTAAATGAGCTTTTTGTCCTGATTATGGAGGAGGATTCCCCATGCCATTAGACGCAATATGTCTGTCGGGCGTTCTAGCAGAACTCGGGCCTCAGATTCTAGGCGCTCGTGTGGATAAAGTCCAGCAGCCGGAACGGGACAAAGTGATCCTCACTTTGCGTGGGAAAGACGCAGGCGGCAAACTACTCCTCGCATCCGGCACAGGGAGTGCGCGGTTACACCTTACAAACCGCAGCTACGAAAATCCACAAAGCCCGCCTATGTTCTGCATGCTTTTACGCAAGCATCTATCGGGGGCGAAACTAAGAGAAATCACCCAGCCGCCCATGGAACGGCTGGTTAAATTGACCTTTGACACCTACAACGAACTGGGGGAGCCGAGCCAGAAGACATTGGTCTTAGAGCTCCTCGGTAAATATTGCAACCTCATCCTAGTAGATGAAGAGGGTATCATTTTAGATGCCCTAAGGCGCATAGACGCCGACCATGCCGACCGCCGCATTCTACCCGGTCTCCGCTGGCGTGAGCCGGAGGCGCAGGGGAAGCTGAATCCACTTGAGGCCACCCGTGAGGCGCTGAGAACTTCACTTGCCGGAAAGGCAGGAGATCAGCGGCTGGATAGCTGGCTCTTAGATACCTTGCTTGGTATCTCGCCCCTCATCGCGCGGGAACTCACACATCGTAGCTTTAGTAAAACAGGTCAGCGGCTCGAAGAGATATCTTCCGAACAGCGTGAGGTTTTTCTAGACGTACTCATGGACTTCTTTGCTGAGATCCAAAGGGGCAAGCTCATCCCTTATGAGCTTTGTGATGAGAATGCCCCTGTGGACTTTAGCTATACCCCCATCACCCAATATGGGGACACACGGCAGAGCATACAGAGAGAGCGTTTCGGCGCACTCTTAGATCACTTCTACGAAACCCGCGACTGGCTTGATCGTCACCGGCAGCAAGCGGGCGCCTTGGTCAAAAGTGTGACCAATCTGCGGGACAGAAGCGCCCGCAAACTAGAACTGCAAAAGGAAGAGCTCGCCCAAGCGGAGGATCGGGAGCGATATAGAGAACAGGGTGACATAATAACTGCAAATTTCCACACCCTGAGTCGGGGACAAGAGAGCCTGACCGCGCAAAACTTCTATGATCCAGATGGAGACGAGATTACAATTTCCCTAGATCCCCTCAAAACGCCGCAGCAAAATGCCGCCGCTTACTACAAACGCTACAACAAAGCAAAGACAGCAGAGCGGCATTTGATTGAGCAGATGGATCGAGCAAAAGGGGAGCGGGAGTATCTGGACAGTGTTTTGGAATCCCTGCAAAAAGCTGAGACAACAAGTGATATCGCACAGATTCGGCAAGAGCTCATAGAAGCAGGATTGCTCAAGCAGAGTGTGGGGAAAAAGCAAAAACTGCCCCCAGCGAAGCCCCTTGCTTTTGTGTCGAGCACTGGGATACCGATCTATGCAGGGAAGAATAATCTCCAGAACGATCAGCTCACCTTTAAGACTGCAAATCGACTGGATACCTGGCTCCACACCAAAGATCTTCATGGTTCCCATGTGATTATCGTAAGCAACGGCGCGGAGCCGGACGCGGAAACCTTGGAGCAGGCCGCGACAATTGCGGCATGGTACTCCGAGGGTAAGGCAGGGACAAAGATCCCGGTGGATTATACGCTGGTGAAACACGTTAAGAAGCCATCCGGCGCAAAACCGGGAGAGACACATTATGTAAACTTTAAAACCATCTACGCTAATCCAGACGAAGTCCTTGTAAATCGTCTGCGGAAGGGGAAGTGAGTATGGCAAGCATACAGATCAGGCTGGCAAAAGAGACAGATGCAGATGCAATCGCGGCAATCTACGGGGAACATGTAATGGACACGGCAATCACCACAGAAGTCGAGCCGCCCACAGGCCATGAGATGGCGTGTAGAATCTGCACCTGCAAAGAGTTCTACCCCTTTCTAGTCTGTGAGCTAGATGGCGAAGTGGTTGCTTACGCCTATGCCTGCCGCCACTTAGAAGGTGCCGTCTTCGATTGGGGCGCGACTGCATCGGCCTATGTGTCAAAAGGAGCGGGCGGTCATGGGATCGGGCCTGCCTTACTGGACGCTCTAGAAGAAATTCTCCGTGCCATGGGGGTTGTAAATCTCTATTCCGTCGTGATCTTCAACGCGAGAAGTCAGTATTTCCACCAAGCCCGTGGCTTTTCAGAGGTCGGGCGGCTTCGTGAAGCGGCATACAAAGGCGGTAAGTGGCGGGATCTTGCTTACTATGAAAAGAGCTTGGCTCTCCATGAGGAAAATCCGCAAGCGGTACGCGCTGTGCAAGAGATTGAAGCGGCAAAGCTGGAGAAAATTTTTCAGCAGGCGAGCAGAGGGATCAGACTATAAGAACAAATGGCTGTCTTGCAGAACGCAAGACAGCCATTTTTCCTGTGTATGCAAGGGGTACTAGCAGATTGTGATCACTTGCCCGATGTCCTGCTTCATCCGCAAGGCCTCAGCTCGAGCGGCTTCTTGATAGTCGGAGCCATCCCCTTTGGCGGTTCTCTTCCAAGCGCACATAATGGCGCGGGAGGAGTTCACAATCGCACCGCGCCCAAACTGATCAAAGCAAGGCGCCACATCCTGAGCGCCGCCGCCTTGTGCGCCGTAGCCTGGTACGAGGAAGAAGGTGTGTTTGAGCCGTTCCCTCAGGGTCCGTGCATCAGATGGATAGGTGGCGCCCACCACAGCGCCCACAGCACTGTAACCGTACTCGCCGATCGTATCCTGTGAAATCCGCGCCAAGAGATCACCCACAGCGGTATAGAGGGTTCTGTCTCCGCAGAAGAGGTCTTGGAGTTCGCCTGAGGAAGGATTTGAGGTTTTGACCAATGCAAAAATAGATTTATCAAAACGCTTGCAGTTCTCCACAAAGGGGAGGATCCCATCTGAACCCAGATAGGCATTTACTGTAAGACTATCCGCATCAAAGGGCGCAAGTTCCTTCTCGCCGACCTTGATCCGTCCGAGATAGGCGTCACTATAGGCCTCAGCAGTGGAACCGATGTCGTTGCGCTTGCCGTCTAGAATGACATACATCCCTTTCGACTTCGCATACTGCACCGTTTGATAGAGGGCGGAAACCCCGGCGGGGCCAAGAAGCTCATAATAAGCCGATTGGGGCTTCACAGCAGGTACTACCTCATGGAGGGCGTCGATCAGTCCGCAGTTGAAGGCATAAAAGGCATCTGCCACATTTTGCAGGGTTTCGGCTCCCGGCTTGACGTACTCAGCCAAGAGAGTTGGTGGCAAATATTCCGGTCGCGGGTCAAGACCCACCACAGTGGGGTTTTTCTTTTGTAGGATGAGCTTTTGTAGGCGATCTATAGACATTGATTTGTCCTCCTTTATCTCTCATAAGTAAGCATTCCGCCGCAAATCGTATACCGAACCCGCCCCTTGAGTTCCATCCCGCCAAAAGGCGTATTCCGCGCCTTGGAATGAAAGTGCTCCGGTTCCACAATCCAAGCCTCATCCGGGTCAAAGATGGTAACATCTGCCGGAGCACCTACTTGGAGTGTACCATATGGTAGACCGAAAATCTCAGCCGGTGCTGTGCTGAGGAGCCGCACCACGGTAGACAGACCCATCTTGCCCGTGTGATAGAGAGCAGTGAGGGAGAGCCCTAAAATTGTCTCCAGTCCGATCATACCGCTTGGTGCATCGAGCAAATCCTGCGCCTTCTCCTCCGCACTATGGGGCGCATGATCGGTGACAATGGTGTCGATGGTGCCGTCTAGCAGTCCATCGAGAATTGCTAGACGATCCGCCTCTGTTCGTAGAGGTGGATTCACGCGGGCTAGGGTATCTTTTGTGAGCAAGGTCTCCTCCGTGAGGGTGAAATACTGAGGACAAGTCTCCGCTGTGACACGGATTCCGTCTGCCTTGGCCCGGCGGATGAGTTCTACGCCTCTTGCCGTACTCACGTGGGCGATGTGGACATGACAGCCTGTGTCCTCGGCAAGGAGCAAATCCCGCGCCACTTGGATCGTCTCCGCGATGGCCGGTCTGCCCGGGAGGCCGAGCTGCCGCGAGATCACACCCTCGTTCACAGCGTGATTTTGTACCATTTCGGTATCCTCGCAGTGGCTGATGATCGGCATGTCAAGCGCCGCAAGCGCTTGCATGGCTTGCCGAAGCAATGCCGCACGTTCGATGGCAAAGCCATCATCGGAAAACCCGATTGCCCCAGCATCCCGGAGGGCTTTGAAGTCAGTCAGTACCTTTCCGGCTTGTCCAATAGTCACAGCCCCGATGGGGAGCACACGTGCCGCAGCTTCTCTCGCCCTGTCTGCCACATAGGCAAGTTGCTCCGGGCAGTCCAAAGCCGGCTTTGTGTTCGGCATACAGGCAACCGCCGTATAACCGCCCGCCGCCGCTGCTTTTGTCCCTGTGAGGATGTCTTCCTTATGGGTAAGCCCCGGATCCCGCAGATGGACATGGAGATCAATGAGTCCGGGTACTGCGACAAGCCCTCTGCCGTCAATCACTTGTGTACTCACAGGGGGTGTGTCTGTAATTTTCCCACCGTCCAGATAGAGATCCCGCACCTCGTCTAGATTTTGCGCGGGATCAATGACACGAATTTGTTTGATAATCATTTGGATCAGCTCCGTTTCTTGCTTTCCATCTTATCGCAAATGGAGAGAATTGACAAGAAAATTGTGGGTATACTAAGAGGGTCAACAAACTGAGCAAGGAGGTATCAGATGGATAACAGGGAGATTCTAAAAGGCATCGGCATCGGTCTCGCCGTAGGGAGCGCGCTCAGTATCGCGCTATCCTCTGAGCGCAGGCGGCGAAAGAAGAATAAGAATCATACGATTAAGGCTATTGGTGAGGTTGTGGACAATGTGACAGATATGATGGGACTGTAGCAAAGCATGGTTTTCGTCTCCGACAAGGGCTAGAAAGATGAGGTTTTCATCTTTCTAGCCCTTGTCTTGTGTTCATGTTTTACAATTTCTGATCTATGAATTTGTGGAATAAAGTATCTTGACATTTTCTTGTCTGTACGATAAAATTTATTTAATACTTTTTTAAATGATTTAATTTTAAGAAGAGTGTTATGGCAGAGACAGTAAAAAATTACTGATATATATTGAAAAACAGAGAGTAAAGCATCTTAAAATTGTATGGTCAGGTGACGCTATGTCAGGCAAAAATGGTGAAATTCACCCACTCAAAGAATTGAATGCAAACTTGGTGCGGCACGCACTGTCTGAGATGAAAACTGCTACGCGCAAGCAACTTGCAGAGCGTACCGGACTCAGCCAGCCTACGGTGAATGCCATCGTGCAAGAACTGGAAGAAATGGGCGTAGTGTGTCCGGGGAACTTTGCGGCCTCGGAAGGCGGGAGAAGGCCGAAATGCTACACCTTGCAGACAGATCATCTGCGGGCGGCAGTCATTCAAGTACTTCCTCGTGAACTGGTGCACGCTGTTTTGACGGTTGACGGCAAAGTGATTCGGCGCAATATATGGACCCTCACCGATTCGGATTCTCACTTGGAAAAGTTACAGGCATTGCTGCAAACACTGAAAAAGCAAGATGAGAACATCCGGGTGGTCAGCATCGGTATACCCGGCGTGGTGGGACCGGGCGGTGTGCTATATGCGGTTCCCCATGTGCCCAGCTTAGAGGGTGTGGCACTTTCCTATGTGCTGGAGGAAAAACTAGGGATTCCTGTGTACGTGGAAAATGATATGAACTTGGTAGCATTGGGCAGTATCGCTTCCGACGCCGGACAGCCAGATTCCAATATGGTACTTGTACATATCGGGCAAGGTGTCGGTGCGGGTATTGTGATAGACGGACGTATTGTCCGGGGATTTTCTAGCTTTGCTGGTGAGATTGCTTACATGTATAAAGAGGCCGAGGTCGAGCAATGCGAAACGTTGGAATATTTGCTGGAACAGGCTGACGGACTCCAGCAGAAGGCACAGCTCATAGCAGACCTTGTAATCAACATCATCTGTCTGCTCAATCCGCCGGTTATTGCATTCGGCGGTGAATTTACCACAGAAGAAATGCTCAAACATTTGCGCCATATGTGTGAGGATCATCTCCCCCTTTGGACACTTCCCACTTTTCATCTGATGGCGGATGAGAGTGCGGCTTATGAAAAAGGCCTCTTGACCCATGTTCGAGATGTATTAGCAGAAGCACAGTTCGGGCGGGCAGGAGGAAATGCCTCATGAGAGAGAAGTTTTTAGTAGCTGTAGATGCCGGCGGCAGCAAGACGGAGTATGGAATCCGCTCCTTGTCCGGCGGGGAGGTACGCCATTACGTGTATGGAGGGTCTAATTACAGGACGATTGGCATAGATCAGGCGTATACCAACTTAGTTGAAAGCTTTCACACGACCTGTAAAGCGGAGGGTCTGAAGCTGGAAGACATACAGGGGACGGTTTTTGGAATCGCCGGGTGTGATACATCGGAAGATATGCACGTCTACCGTGAAATGGTCGGAGCCCTTGGGTTTGATGAGGGACAGATTGCACTATATAACGATTGTGAGCTGGCATTTTTAGCCGCGGCAGAAGCGCCGGGTTTTTGCATGGTAGCCGGTACGGGGTCGAATTGCATGGCCTTTCATCCGGGTCAGCCTATCTCACGGGCAGGCGGCTGGGGCGCGCTTCTCAGTGACGGCGGCAGCGGATTTTGGATCGCACAGCAGGTCATGAAGGAAATGTTGCTCTTTGCTGATGGCAGCGGTGCAGCTCGCTCTGTGTATGAAGGCATAGCCCGCTATTTTGGGATTGATGATTTCGCCTCTGTGCAAAGCCGATTTGCAGCAATGGACGTGGCAGAGATCGCTTCGTCTGCGCGGATAATCTTAGAATATGCCGAAGCGGGCGACACCTATGCCAGAGAGGTGGCTTGTGCCGCACACTTAGAACTCTGGAAACTTGCAACGACCCTCGCGGGTCGTATGGCATATACAGCGGAAGAAGTTTTGCATGTTGTGTTGACGGGCAGTTTATTTAAAAATCAGTGGTTCCTAGAACAGTTCTGGAGCGGGTTGACTGCGCGTATACCAAATCCCTTACATCGGCACCTTGTTACCGCCAATACCTCTGAAAATGCCATGCGTCTGGCGGAGCGCCTGTATGGCGGGACCACATAAATGGGCAGATATAACAAGATTAAGGTCTGCGGCTTGGGATGCATACCAAGGGACTGCGGACTGCGGCTTGTTTTATCATACATAAAAAGCAAAAATTTATTTAAGGGAGGACATTCAATGAAAAAGCGTATCTTATCAGTTCTACTTCTACTTGCATTGGTTGTAGGCGCTTTTGCCGCTTGCGGCGGAAACGACACACCAGATCCGACCCCAGCTCCAGCGACTCCAGAGCCGGCAGCACCGGCGGCACCAGCCGAGACAGAAGAGCCCGAAGAGGAAGGCGAGCGCGTCTTCAGAGCAGCTTTTGTCACACAGGCGATGAGTAACGAGTCACAAGCTTTCTCTTGGAGAGAGTTCCAAAGACTAGCCCCTGAGTTCGGCTTTGAAATGACTGTATTCGCAGGCGAAAATGAGCCAGCAGTCGAATTTGACGGTGTTCTCACAGCAATTGCAAACGGCTACGATGCAGTATTTGTAAACCCAAGCTCCATTGAGGGTATCATTCCAGCACTACAACAAGCCAGAGACGCAGGCCTCATCGTCGGCATGTTCTCATCTGTACTTCCGGAAGAGCACAGAGGCGTTATGGACTTCTTCGTTGGTTCTGACGACTTTCTAGGCGGCGTACAAGCAGGTGAGTTTGTATCTCAGCATTTCCCAGATGGCGCAAACTTTGTTGAAGTAGGCGGTCAAGCTGGTCACTCTGCTGCAAATGACCGTCACAACGGCTTCCAAGCCGGTATCGCTGACAATATTGTCATGCTTGACTCACAATTTGCACCAACAGGCTGGAATACACACGAAGCCCTTGCAATCATGGAAGACTTCATCGTTCGTTTCGGCGATGACATTGACATCGTATGGTGTCACTGGGATAACGGCGCCTCAGGCGTTATCGATGCACTTGCAAACGCAGGTATGGATCATGTATTCGTAATCGGCGTTGACGGCAACAGAACCGGTTATGCCCAAGTTCGCGCCGGCACACAAGCTCTGAGCGTTGGACAAAGCTTCACAAACATGGCGCTTGAGTCCCTCAGACTTGCAAGAGCAATCCTACTTGGCGAAGAAGTTCCAGTTGATAACTGGATCCCGCTAGACATGGTAACACTTGACACGATCGATAGCTTCGTAGAGCCAGACTGGTAAACATTAGTACATATTCCGAGCCGGTATATTACCGGCTCGGAATTGAGTTACATCAACATGGTAGGAAATAGGAAAAGGTGATAAAGGCATGGATAGGAACGATATTATTTTATCAGTTCAAAATGTAAACAAAACCTTTCCTGGAGTCAGAGCCCTAACCGATGCTTCGATTACGGTACGAAAAGGTACCGTACACGGCGTTGTGGGGGAGAATGGCGCCGGGAAATCTACGCTTATGAAGATACTTTCCGGCATCTACACGAAGGATTCCGGAACTATTATATTTGACGGACAAACCGTGGAACACACCACGCCCATCCAATCGATCAAGATGGGTCTGAGCATTATTTATCAAGAGTTTAATTTGGTAAACACCCTTACCGTTGGGGAGAACATTTTCTTGGGGCGCTATCGGGAAATGAAAGGGATGCGCAACATACATAAACAAGCCCGCGCGCTCTTAGACAGCATTGGGAGTACGATCAGCACCACGACCCTAGTGGGCGATCTCAGCGCGTCTGAAAAGCAAATGGTTGAGATCTCAAAAGCTTTGTCTTTTAACTCCAAACTCATCATCATGGATGAGCCCAGTAGTAGTTTGACAGCAGATGAGCTCAAACAACTCTTCCAAATCATCCATAACCTGCGGGCGAAGGGTATTTCCATTATTTATATCAGCCATAAACTAGACGAGATTTTTGAGCTTTGTGATATCGTCACCATCCTGCGGGACGGGCAGGTCGTTGATACGAAACCTGTTGCAGATCTAACCCGACTCGAGATGATCGCAAAAATGATCGGGCGAGAGCTTGGCAATGAATACCCCGAGCGTCCCCACTGTGCAGGTGAGACGATTCTAGAAGTCCGAAACCTGAATACCCGTAAGCTCAAAGACATTTCCTTTGAACTGAAAAAAGGCGAAATCCTTGGACTCGTTGGTCTTGTCGGCGCGGGACGTACAGAAATCGTCCGAGCCATCTATGGCGCGGACAGAGCCCAAGAACTCAAAATCGCGATCAATGGAACACCGGTTAAAATTAAGACACCAAGAGACGGTAAGCGCAATGGTATTGGTCTGCTCCCGGAAGACCGCAAACTAGAGGGCTTGGTACTTCCCTTTTCCGTGCAGTCTAACATTGTGATGTCGAGTTTAGAGGGGATTTCAAAACTCGGCTTTATCAATGCAGCGAAAGAGCGTGATATTGCTGCGCGGCAAATCAAGAGTCTTTCCGTCAAGACACCCTCTCCCAATACAAAAGTGAAAACCCTTTCAGGGGGAAACCAACAAAAATGCATTATGGGACGCTGGTTTGAAATTGATCCCGATATCCTCATCCTAGACGAGCCCACACGAGGTATCGATGTGGGTACGAAGTATGAGATTTATCTGTTGATTAAACGAATCGCGGAAAATGGCGGTTCCGTCATCATGATTTCCTCAGAACTGCCGGAAGTCCTTGCCATGAGCAACCGTGTCCTGACGATCTGTGAGGGGCGCATTAGTGGAGCGTTTAATCCAGAAATAGATTCGGCCCATGTCATCATGGACGCCGCGATCGGATAAAGGGGGGAAATCATGACGAATCGATTGGAACGGTCTAGGATCACAAACTTTATTATGGAGTATCTGGTTCTCTTTGTTATTTTGGGGCTGGTTGTCGTAACTGCCATTGTAGAACCCAGATTTCTATCGGCTCAAAACTTTACAAACCTCATGCGTCAATTCGGCCCCTTGAGCTTTGTCGCATTGGGTATGACATTCATCATAGTAGGCGGCTTTATCGATCTCTCCGTCCCCGGTATGATTTCACTGGTTGCCATGGTGACCTTGGCTTTGGTTGATGTGATCGGTGAAATACCAGCCATGTTCATAGGCCTTGCAGTGGGTACAGTGCTTGGCACAATAAATGGTACACTGCTGGTGAAAGTAGGGGCGAATACCCAGGCAAAGGCGCTCTTTATCACCTTTGGCATGAGCCAGATTTTCAGGTCCATCGCCCTCATCTTTACCGGAGGCTTTCCGATGAACTGGGGTACTTTATTTGAGCATCCCATGCCTGTGACTCGTGCAATTGCGTCAGGTATGTGGGGACCCTTATCTATTTCCTTTTGGATGTTCCTCTTCTTTCTGGCAGTACTTTACATCTTCCAAAGAAAGACATTTCTCGGAAGAGCCATCACATACACAGGCGGCAATTTGACAGCGGCGGAGCTGGGCGGTATTCCAACAAAGCGGGTGATCGTATTTATCTATGCTCTAGGCGGATTTATGGTCGCGGTGGGTTCCATTGTCCTCTTCTCCCGCGTATCGGTCACAGTCCCGACTGTGGGAACTTTCTTTGAACGAGATGCCATCATGGCAGTCGTAGTCGGTGGAACATCTTTAGTGGGCGGCCGGGGCAGTGTCATCCGGACATTTATGGGGGTTTCCCTTGTTATTTTGATGTCGAACTGTATGAATCTTCTGGGTGTCCCAACACACGCACAGGAAGTAGTCAGAGGTGCGATTCTGGTTTTGGCGATCTGGCTTGATCACCGCAGACATGCAAGGGGGTAGGGGAAAATGAATCAAAACTTACAGGCCTTCGGAGGCCAGACACTGAAAGTATTAGGTAAACAAAAAGCCGTAATTGCAATTGTAATCATATTCATCGTGATGATATTCCCCGACTCAAACTTCTATACAGGCGCGAATATGTCAAACCTCTTTGGAGCAGTTTCCACAAACGCCATCATCGCCTTTGGTGTGACCCTTGCGGTTATCTGTAAAGGCTGCGACTTGTCGGTTGGCTCCGTAATGGCAATGTCAGGCATCATCGCGATCATGCTCCTAAACACGGGGATGAATATGGCTCTCGCCATCATCATCGCGGTTTTGTCTGGTTCTTTAGTTGGATTTATCAACGGATTTTTGATCGTACAGCAGAAAACGGAAGCGTTCATTATTACACTGGGTATGGGAATGCTCATTCAAGGTGTGGCGCTGTTGCTCACCAATGCAGTCAATGTATCAGCCTCAGACCCGAACTTCCAACGGATTGCAAACGACAGTTGGTTAGGCATACCCAACATTGCGGCCTTTATGATTATTCTTGGAGTGTTGACATTCCTATTGCTCCGATTCACCAGCTTCGGCAGAAACATTTATGCCCTCGGCGGTGATTATGAGGTTGCGGAACACTCGGGCATCAATGTCATACGTACAAAATGGCTTGCATTTGTGCTCACAGGTACATTTGCTGCGATTGCAGGCGTCCTCTCCGCCTCCAGAATGAACACAGGCATCCCCATCGTTGGGGTAGAAGTTCCTCTGCTGGTTAACTGCGGTGTTGTCTTGGGCGGTACATCCTTTTCAGGCGGTGTGGGCGGCGTAGTGCGGAGCTTTATTGGTATATTCGTACTCTTCCTTTTGTCAAACAGCATGAGCATGCTTGCAATCGACCCCTTCAGACAACAGCTGGTTCGGGGAATCATCATTGTGTTAATCATCGCACTCGACTGTTACACCATCAAGCGGAAGAAAGAAGCCGTATAATTCAGCAAACAGGATACAGAATCCAGAAGAGCTTGATTGTTTCAATCTTTTCTGGATTCTATCTAATTCCATAGGAGGTTTAGGATGAAACGTTCACAAATCAATGCTGCGATTCGTAGAATGGAAGCCCTAGCAAAGGAGCATGGTTTTTTATTGCCGCCCTTCTGCAATTGGTCTCCGGAAGAGTGGCAGGATAAAGACCGCACATACAACGAAATCCGTGAAACCATGCTGGGATGGGATGTGACAGATTATGGTGAGGGAAACTTCAATGAGATTGGCTTCACTCTAGTTACGATCCGCAACGGCATACTCAATCATGGAGAGTATAATAAGCCCTATGCTGAGAAATTGCTGATGTTAGAAGAGGGACAATATTCCCCTATGCACTTCCACTGGTACAAAATGGAAGACATCATCAATCGTGGTGGCGGCACGATCTTGATCAAAGTCTATAACTCCACCCCGGAGGAAGCCTTCGCAGATACCCCGGTCACAGTGCTGATGGACGGACGGCGCTTTGTGGTGCCAGCCGGTACAGAGGTTCGGCTCACCCCAGGGGAGAGTATCACCATTCCACCCTATCTCTATCACGACTTCAAAGTCCTGCCGGGATCTGGTGCGGTACTCTTGGGCGAAGTATCTCAATGTAATGACGATGCAAATGACAACCGCTTTTATGAGGAGCTGGGGCGTTTCCCGGAAGTTGAGGAAGACGAAGCCCCTTATCGCTTGTTGTGTAATGAATATCCCAAAGCGGCAGAGTGTAGAAAATGACAGGACTTCTAATTCTGACCTACCTCACCTTTATCAGTTTAGGCCTAGGCGACTCCTTGCTTGGCAGCGCCTGGCCCGCTATGTATAGTCAGTTCGGCGTAGATGCGGCAGCGGCAGGGCCTTTAGCGATGCTCATCTCCGGCAGTACCATTGTCGCAACCTATCTGAGCGCTAGAATCTTGCGTCGCGTTGGCACAGGACTTGTCTTGGCGGCAGGTCTGTCTCTGATGGCTGTAGCAGTTTTGGGCTTTTCCCTATCCGGTCACTTTCTGGTCCTCTGCCTTTTAGCGATCCCCTTGGGTTTTGGCGCTGGTAGCGTAGATGCCGGAGGGAATGGGTTTCTGACGCTCCATTACAGCGCAAAGCACCTCAGTTGGCTCCACTGCTTCTGGGGCGTGGGTGCTACAGCGGGCCCTGCGATCATGGCTTTTAGTCTGATGCGACTTGGCGGTTGGACGACAGGATATCGCATTGTCGGCTTTGCACAACTTCTTGTGGTAGCGGTTCTATTTACCTCTCTTGCTCGCTGGAAGATAGCCCAATCTGCCCATGGCGACTTTTCAAAGACAGGTGTTGACGAGAAAGCAAAGGATGTGCCAAGCACATCTGCACTCCTACGCCTACGAGGCGCCCGTTTTGCGATACTGCTCTTTTTTATCACAGGCGGAATGGAGATGACCCTTGGCCTTTGGGGCAGCACATATCTAGTTTTGGCAAGGGGCGTCACCAGGGAGACGGCAACAAGCTGGCTTGCACTCTATTATTTAGGCTTAACCATTGGACGTTTCCTATTTGGTTTCCTCGCCCTGCGCCTACGGAGCCGAGGCATGATTCGAATAGGTCAAAGCATGATTGCGCTTGGGATTATTGTCATTGCGTTGCCCTTTGACCAAAGCTTAATGCCGGGCTTCATTTTGCTCGGCCTAGGGATAGCACCCCTCTTCCCGAACTATATCCACAGCACCCCAAGTCTCTTTGGGAAAGAGCATACCCAAGCCATGATCGGTCTCCAAATTGTGGGTACCCACGCAGGCGTCATGCTTTTGCCGCCCGTGTTCGGCCTAATTGGCAATCGGTTTGGCTATAATCTGTTTCCGATCTTCGTTGGCGTTCTGTTAGCTGTGACTATATGGATTATTATGGTTTTATATCGCCATATTCCAAAAGAGGAAGCGCCTCAATGAGATCTTTTAAAGAACAATCTCCCCATCCTGATGAGATGGGGAGATTGTTTCTTTGTTTTATTTAGGAGGTGGTATGCACCTTCAGGAACTCCCGCACCTCAGCTTGAGATGGCATGATTCCCAGCGCACCCGGACAACCAACCACAATAGCAGCGGCGGCGTTACAGAAGCGGAGTATGTCTGCACACTGGGCTTCGCTTTCCAGAAAGTCTCGTCCCTGTGCACAGTGAGCTAGGAATATGCCGATAAAGGTGTCACCCGCGCCCGTTGTGTTCACGAGGGGGACGTCAAAACCATTTACACGCACATCTAGGCCGCCTCCCAGATACTGCGCACCATCCTTGCCGAGTGTGACCAGTAGATGGGGAGCCGCAATATCACCGAGGAAGGCCAGCTCCTCATCGTTGACCTTTACAATGTCCGCTTTGGGAATATACCGCAGCACGACCTCTTTTAATTCATTTAAATCTTTCCAGAGAGGTGGGCGAAGATTTACATCAAAGCTGATTAAGCACCCCTTGGATCGTGCAATTTCAATTGCCCTGTCATGGGCGCATCGACAGGGGGCGTCTACAAGGGCAACGGAGCAGAAATGCAGGATATCACCGGGTTCAAACCAGTCTTCCTGGATATCCGCAGCAGAGAGAAGCATATCTGCTGCCGGAGCCCGATAGAAGAGATACTCCACATCTGCATTGTCTGAATCAGACACAAAGGCAAGCCCGGTGTTCGCCTCATCTGTACGCAAGATTGCCCGGTTGTCGATGCCTGCTTTCCGGATTTCCTCTGCGAGATAATCACCGAATCCGTCTTGACCGAGCTTTGTGATTAACATGCTCTCCACGCCGAATTTGGAAGCAGCGGCACCCACATTAGCTGGTGCGCCTCCCGGACATTTTTCAAATGATTTCGTCTGTGCCAGACTGCCCTTGGAACAGGGGAGAAAGTCAATCAGAGCTTCTCCGATTACAATAAGCTTTGCCATAGGAATCCTCCATTTTTACTATATATTCTAGATGCCCAGTTTGTCACAACCCCACAGGGCGATCTCTTGGATCCGTGTATCCGGATGCCTTGTATATTCCCGAATCAGGTCATAATACCGCTCCTCTCCGGTGTTGATCAAACTCCGGAGTACATTGCACTTCCACAGCCATAAACTGCCCGTACCGGCGGCGAAAAAACGGGGGCGCAGGACATTATCAAAGCTCGCTTCATCCATCTCCAAGATTCGCTCCGGTGCGAGATAGTCCGCATATGCAGCAAGCAGCGGAAAAGGTTCCGTGTCCACAAACTTGTCCCTGTTGACCGGGCATATATCCTGACAGATGTCACAACCATAAATCCAAGCGCCCATCTGCCCTCTGATTTCTGCATCCAGAGTGTCTTCGGCATGGGTGAGGAGATGAGTCAAACATCTGCCCCGGTTCATAGATAGGGGTTCTGCTAAGGCCTTCGTTGGACATGCCTTCACACAGCGCAAACAAGACTCACTACAGGCAGGTAACAAAGCCTTTTCCTGCACGGGATCATATTCCAGCTCTTGATCTACTACCCATGTGTCAATCCAAACATAAGAGCCGTGTTTGTGGTCGTAGAAGAAGTTATTGTATCCATATGTACCAAGCCCCGCTTTTACAGCAGCCATACGGGCCGGCGCATCATATGAAAGTGTCCGGATCCCATAGAGCTGGAGATATGCCTCAAACTCAGAAGCCGCCCGATGGGCTGCGGAATAGGGGAGCATGCAGTGAAATAGATAGAGCTTCCCAATCAGTCCGTCCAGATTTTCTGGCAGCTTGTAGTCGTTGTATCTGCGTGTGCATACGATGATAGACTTTGCACTCTCTGGCTGCTGGACGAAATCATAAAAGGGATCATACAGCTCCTTCGATTCAGGGAAGGACTCCACCCGCTCGTCCAAGTCTTGCGCGTATGCATCAAATATGTTTGCAGGGATAATACCACAGGCCAGATATCCTAACTCTAAAGCTTTATGCTTTATCTTCGCAGTTGACATAATGCAATCTCCCTCTGACCTTCTGTGTACAAGATAATTTTACCACATCAACGGTGTGAAGTCTATTCTTACCTACCCATTAAGGGAGTAGGCAAATAGCCTTGCTTTCAGAACACCGCCCCAACTCATTCGCTCAGTTCGATCCAATGTGGTATAATAAAAGCAAAGAACACCCCCTGTCCCACCCCACCTTTTTACACAAAACACAAAAAACAGAAGCAAAAATAAAATCGGAACAAAAACCGGAAAAACACATGGGGAAATATCTGGAAACAAGAAAAAACAGAACTTTTGAAATGGAAACAATTTGGAGGCACTACACAAAACAGGTGCAAATAGGTACAAAAAGGGGTCTCTACAGCATCCGTTTCCCCCATTTGAGGCAAAGAATAAAGCAAGCCTCAGGAGGAGTGGGCAAATAGCATTGCGTTCATGTAGGGGCGAACTGTGTTCGCACGCCACAATTGCTGCCACTGCAGACGGCCAAAGGCTGTCGCTACGATCAGCAACGCGATTATCCACTCCCCATCAAATTAGGATTGAATTTCCCATCAATTTGCGGTATGCTGTAAGAAAAAACAGGAGCACCCCAGAATGGATTTCATGTCAATATTCGACGCCTTTCACAATACAATGCTACTTGCCGCTATCACTGCTTGGGCTACGGCAGAGGGAATCAAGACCCTCATCCGCTTCTCCCAAGGGAAGCGGGGCTTTTCAGAGCTTTGGGGCTCCGGTGGAATGCCCAGCGCCCACTCTGCAACAGTCTGCGCCCTTGCCATGTCAGTGGGACTCCGCTATGGATTTGAAGGCGGACTTTTCGCAGTTGCGGCGGTAGTGGCTCTTGTGGTGATGTATGACGCAAGCGGTGTCAGAAGAGAGGCAGGCAAACACGCAGTGGCGATCAATCAGATCAGAGAAGCTCTTGCGTCAGAGGGAGACAAGCCGCTCAAGAAGCATAAAGAATCCATAGGCCACACCAAGCCCCAAGTGATCGCAGGCGCCGTATGGGGCGCCATTGTGGCAGTCTTATTTTCGCTGATTCGATAGATTCGACAGCTTTCCCTGCGCTTTTCACAGGAGACAAGGCTATAATAGGCTGTGTCAAAATGTGAAAAGGAGGACAAGACATGAGATCAAAACGCATCACCAGCATCGTACTCGCCTGTTGTTTGCTATTCACCTTATTTTCGGGATCCGCCTGGGGTGCAGCAGAGACAATATGGGAGAAGGATGAAACCATTGAGACTGTGCTTTTGGAGGCAGAGGAAGTAACGCTCCAAAACAGACCTCTGCAAGGCAGAATCCGTGAGATATTCCCGGATCAGAATCTTGCCGAAACAATCGCAAATGCCTTTGGTGTACCCATAAACGCCGTAGTGCTGGGGACAGATCTCGCCCGCATACTTGCCTTCAACGCAGAGGGTAGAGGAATCCGTAGCCTAGAAGGGATGCAGCATCTAAGCGCCCTGCAAGAGGTCAACCTGAATAGAAACCAAATAAGTGACCTCACACCGCTCTCAGGACTCAGCTACCTGGAGCGTTTATTGTTAGATGACAATCAGGTTGGGAACCTCCAACCGGTTGCAGGACTTGCGCGCTTACGCCACCTTTGGCTAGACCGAAATCGGGTCGAGGATATCCGGCCCCTTGAGAATCTGACCAATCTGGAGTGGCTCACATTGTGGGTCAATGAGGTGGAGGATATCAGTCCTCTGAGGCGCTTGACCCGATTAAGCGCACTTTGGCTCGGAGACAACAACATTCGCGACATTCGTCCACTGGAGCCACTAGAAAATCTGGAAACACTCATGCTGGTTCGCAATCAAATTGGCGACTTACGTCCCTTGTATGGTATGGAGGGGATCAAAACCCTGTGGATCGGCAGGCAGGATATCACTTTGCCTCAGATCATGCGGGAGAATCCCTTTGAGATGGAAAACATCCTCCGCACACCCTGCGGCTTGTCCATCGAGCCGGAGACCATTAGCGAAAACGGCAGCTATCGCAGTCCGGAGCTCCGCTGGACAAATGTAACAGCAGAGGTATACGAGGTGAACTATACTTTCGATCAAGATATCTATGTGGGCTATACCAGTGACCGCTTCTATGGTACCGTGACCCAAGCCTTGGCTGCGACACCCTTCCGAGATGTACAGCGGGGCGCATGGTTTTATGATGCCGTGGCCTTCGTGTTTGAGCAAAATTTGATGGGCGGACTCTCAGACCTCAGCTTTGCCCCCGCTCTGGAAGCCAGCCGAGGGATGATTGTCACCATCCTTTGGCGTCTAGCGGGAGAGCCGGAAGCAAGCAGTCCGTCAGAGTTCCAAGATGTGCCGGAGGGTGCGTGGTTTGAAGAAGCCGCAAACTGGGCCAGTGAGCAGGGGATCATACAAGGCCATGGAAGCCCAGAGACATTCGCCCCCACAGTTACCGTCACCCGGGAGCAATTTGCCACTATACTATATCGCTTTGCTCTAGCGGATGGACAGGGTGACATAATACCAGAAGACTTCACACTAGAGCGTTATGCAGATCACACTGAGATCAGCACTTGGGCGGAAGAAGCCATGCGCTGGGCGGTCTATCACAGATTCATCACCGGCACAAGGCAGAATATGCTCTCCCCAGGCGGAGATACAACTCGTGCAGAGAGTGCGATGATTCTGATGCGGTATCTGCAACTGTAAAATAGACTGTAAGGGGCGGATTTGGAATCCGCCCTTACATATTTTCTAGTCGGCAATATCAACGCTCTGCTTGTGCAGCACTTCAATCATAAACATGACACCATAGCGGACACCGCTTACAAAGCTGTCACTCGCCTGCTGGTAGGCAATGAAATTCTTGTCGTCCATGATGCGAAGCAGTCTCTTTTTCTGCCACTTATTGAAATCTTTCTTTAGCATCCCAGTATTTGTTGCGATGCGTTGCAGTGTGGCTTTGTCTTCTAATGGTAAATCATATTGACGGAATATGTTTTCTAATATGCTTTGCATGAATTTCATCCTTCTTTCCATTGAATTTCACAGAATACCTTGAAGGATTTGACTGCACATGGTAAAATATTTATGCGGTTTTCCTTTTTGGGTTGCCGTGTTGTGGGAAGTGGCGTAAATGTTAACCGACACGCGCCGCTTCCTCTTATTTTTCTTTGAGTGATTTTATCCCATCCCGAATCGCTTCCGGCCTTTTCTTTCCTGTTCGCTTGCAATATTCATCTAGTATATGTGCATCATTTTCACTGATGCGAATATCCAAACGAATCGGCTTTGGTTCATCGGTGGGTCGCCCGATCTTTTTATTCGGCAAGCACGTCCCCCTTTCTACCGACAAAACTATTTTATAGTTTTTAACGACAAAAGTCAAGAGCCTATTTGTGCGTGTATGGAATCCGCCCCCTACAAAAGTCAAGCAAAAAATGAAGAGCGTGCTCAATGAATGTGAAAAGCAATGGAAATTACATTTATGAGCACACTCAGAAAAAGAAAACTTAACAGAGCAAAGGCTGTGTCTGCCGCCCCTCTAAGGCGGCTCTAACAGTCTCGTCGATCCGGGAGAAGTCCGCAACCAGAGAGTTGGGCTTCGCTACCGGATCGTCCTGCGTAAAGGGTACAAAATAGACCAGTCGCCGCAGGAGCAGTAATCCGATATTCGGTGCGCTGCCAGAGAGGCCGTCATTGGTCGAGATGGCAAGCACCAGAGGCTGTTCATTCCGCAGATGCGCCTTACAGGCCATGGTAACGGTACTGTCCGTAATTCCTAGGGCGACCTTAGAAAGGGTATTACCGGTGCAGGGGGCGACAACCAGCACGTCAAACAATCGCTTTGGACCGATGGGTTCAGCTTCCGGGATAGATGTAATAGCGGGTTTCCCGCAGAGTTGTTCCATTTCGTTTCGAAAGTCTGAGGCCAAGCCAAAGCGCGTGTCAACATGCGTAGTTGCCTCAGATAAAATCGGGGTGATGTCATATGTTTCACTGAGCACCCGGAGTTCCGTCAGAATCCGAGAAAAGGTGCAAAACGAGCCGCAGACAGCAAACCCCAGGTTGGGTTTACTCATAGAAGAATCTCCTGTTCAGAGAGTATATTGTAAATGGTATCACGGATCACAGAGGCAGAAGTCACAGGCGCGACTTTACCAGGCAGCCCCAAGGCCCACACAGTGCGGATCCCAAGAGAAGCCGCCGCAGAGAAGTCAATGCCGCCGGGTTTGGATGCTAGGTCAATACAGAGCGTTGCAGAATCTAAAAGCACAAGTCTCCTCGCATCAAGCAAGAGATGGGGGACGGTGTTGAAGAGAATGGTATAGCCAGACAGATTTTCATCCAGTGCGTCCATATGGATTGCTTGATAGCCATATGCCCGAATCCAAGCAAGATCTGCAAAAGTCCGTGCCGCCACAGTTACATGCACACCAAGGGCGCGAAGCCGGAGAGCGAGAAGCTTCCCAATCCGCCCAAAGCCGAGAATGAGCACATGGCTGTCAAGGAGAACTGTAGAGGTTTCATCCATTGCGGCACCGATTGCACCCTCCACAGTCATAGCCGCATTGGCGATGACGAGTTCTTCCCGGGCGAAGTAATCCAGCAGATCCAATCCATGTGTAGCTGCCGCATGCGTCACCTCCGCCGGAACCCGACCGCCGCAGATGATCTGTTCTGGCGTGAGTGCAGAGAGCACTTCCGCCACAGGCAAGACTGCGTCACTGAGAGGTGTGTTGATCTGATCGCATCCATCCAAAAGGGGCAAGGGGAGTATCACGCAATCTGCATTATGTAAACAAATTTGCAAAGAAGGAGCAAGTTCTGCCTTTTCGCTTCGCATCTGATCGCTGGCGAAGACAGACACTTGATGACCGTCTAAAGCAAGTAAATCGGCAAGCTTTATCTGTCGCAGATCCCCGCCAATAACTGCAAATTTTTGCTCTCTCATGGGAAAACCCTCCGTGATCCAAAACGCTTCGATCTAGTCTATTCAGAAGAGCGCCTTGGGGTGCCTTATGCTTGTAATCTGACTGGCTCTCCTGTATACTAAGAGACAAAGTGAAAAGCTCGTGAGGAGGGTAATATCCATGCGTATTTCCAAAGAAAACACCGCCACTCTATTCGTAGACATGCAAGAACGGCTCATTCCGGCAATAGACGGGGGAGATGAGGTCGTCCGCCGCAGTGTGATTCTGCTGGAGGGACTAAAAGTCATGGGTGTCCCCATGGTCGCTTTGCGTCAATATCCAAAGGGATTAGGTGACACTGCTGAGGCACTTAGAGAGGCCATGGGAGATCATACGCCTTTCGACAAATTGGCCTATAGCGCTATGGGAGACGAGGCGATCCGAGCGGAATTTGCCAGCCTAAAAGAACAGGGCATCCGCAATATCCTAGTCTGCGGCGTAGAGAGCCATGTCTGTGTGCTCCAGAGCTGCATTGATCTAGTGGCAGAGGGCTTCCAGCCCCTTATGGTGACAGATGCAGTGAGCTCTCGGAATCCATACGACAAAAAAATTGCCTTGCGCCGCGCCATGCAAGAGGGTGTGCTCCTGACAACAGTAGAATCAGCCCTCTTTGAACTCTGCGTCGTAGCGGGTACGGATGAATTTAAGGCAATCTCTAAACTGGTGAAATAGGGGAAAGAGAGAATGGTACATCATGTCCGTTCCATGGGATTAGCCGGTCTATCCGGCTACGAAGTCTCAATTGAATGTTTCCTATCCGGGGGTTTACCCAGCTTTGACATTGTCGGTTTGCCGGACACAGCGGTCAAAGAGTCCCGCGATCGGGTGCGTGCTGTGATGAAGAACTGTGATCTCAAGTTCCCCATCAGCCGCATCACAGTGAACTTGGCGCCGGCTGCGAAGAAGAAAGAAGGTACGGTATACGATTTACCGATTTTTCTCGGCATTCTAGCCGCTGCGGATCATATCCTAGGCCTACCGGAAGACGCTGCCTTTTTGGGGGAATTGAGCCTCAGCGGTGAACTCCGCCCCATTATTGGTGCGCTCTCCATGGCCTTGGCTGCACAGAGACTGGGGATCAAGAAGCTATTTCTTCCGGCAGAGAATGCAAGTGAAGCGGCTTTTGTGGAGGAATTGGAAGTTTATCCGGTGGAAAATGTAGATCAACTCTTGCAACATTTGTCAGATAAGGTATACATAACACCGATTGGGCCGCCGATATTACCGGAACAGGCCGTGACAGTTCTAGATTTCTCTGATGTCAAGGGACAAGAACATGTCAAACGTGCGCTGGAAGTGGCAGCAGCTGGTGGACATAATATCCTGCTCGTTGGCCCGCCGGGAGCGGGGAAGAGTATGCTTGCAAAGCGCCTTCCCTCCATCATGCCGGAGATGAGCCGCCATGAGATCTTGGAAATCACAGAAATCCACTCCGTAGCAGGGATGACGGGGAGAGAGCGACCCCTTGTGTCAGACCGCCCATTCCGCTCTCCCCATCATACGGTATCCGCTCCTGCCATGACCGGGGGTACCTCCACACCAAAACCGGGAGAGATATCCCTCGCCCACAATGGGGTCTTGTTCCTAGACGAATTCCCAGAGTTCGGCAAAAGTGTCCTAGAAACCTTGCGTCAGCCCTTGGAAGACGGTGAGGTCACCATCTCCCGCGTGTCAGGGACGGTGACATTCCCCAGTAAGCTCATGCTGGTCTGCGCGATGAATCCCTGTAAATGCGGCTGGTACGGACACCCTTCAGGGCGTTGCCGCTGTACGGAGGCCAGTGTATCTACCTATCATAGCAGACTATCTGGACCGCTCTTGGATCGCTTGGATTTGGTGCTTGAAGTGGGCGCGTTGGAGTATGACGAGCTGCGTACCCACGCTCCGGCAGAGTCTTCCGCTGAAATCAGAGGGCGTGTGAATCAGGCGCGGGCGCTTCAGGCAGCGCGGCACAAAAAAACAGGCATCACCGCAAACGCCCACATGGGACAAGCGGAACTCAGGGAGCACTGCAAGCTAGACAAAGACGCAGAGGCCCTCATGAAAGGCGCATTCGACCGCCTAGGGCTGACAGCAAGGAGCTATGACAGAATCCTCCGTGTCGCCCGGACGATTGCGGATTTAGACGAGAGCGAAACAATCGAGGCCTCTCATTTGGCAGAGGCAATCGGATACCGCACATACGATTTTAGAAATGGGTAAGGGGTACAACATTTTGGAAGAAATCATTTTACTGAAACTAGGGGAAATCGTCCTCAAAGGCTTAAACAAACGGAACTTCATCCACAAACTGGAAACAAACATCCGCCACAGACTGGAACACTTCGGTGCCTTCAAAGTCTACACCACACAATCAACAGTCTATGTAGAACCCCAAAGTGAGGTCTGCGATATGGCAGGTGCCTTCAAAGCGATGTGCTGTGTATTCGGCATAGCTTCTCTCTCACGAGCTGCGGCTTGTGAGAAGGATAAGGATGCGATTCTAGAGACGGCGAAGGTTTATCTGAAAGAAGACTTTGCTCGCGCCTGCTCGTTCAAGGTGGAATCCAAACGAGCGGACAAGCGTTTTCCCATGACCTCGATCCAACTCAGTCAATACATCGGCGGGGAACTGAGTGAAGCCTTTCCCGATGTCAAAGTGGATGTCCATAGTCCCGAACTGACTGTAACCGTGGAAGTCCGCGACTTCAAAGCCTATGTCCATAGCGTGCCCGTTCGAGGAGCGGGAGGAATGCCTGTTGGCTCAAATGGTCGTGCAGTGAGTCTCCTCTCTGGCGGGATTGATAGCCCGGTGGCAACTTACATGATCGCAAAGAGAGGGATTGCCATCACCCCTGTCCACTTTTTCTCCTTCCCCTATACCTCAGAACAGGCCAAGGAGAAAGTACTCACCCTTGCGAAAAAACTGACGCCCTACTGCGGTGACATGCACGTGGCAGTTGTTCCCTTCACCAAAGTACAAGAGGAAATGCGCCGCGTCTGCCCGGAAGACTTCTTTACCCTCATCATGCGCCGGGTGATGATGCAGATTGCAGAGCGCATTGCCGAGCAAAGCGGCTGTAAAGCCATCGTCACAGGGGAGAGCCTAGGCCAAGTGGCAAGCCAAACCATGGAAGCCATGGCCGCCACAGAGGCCGTGATCAGCCTTCCCGTCCTCCGCCCGGTGGTGGGAATGGATAAGGAAGAGATTGTGACAATCGCGCGGAAAATCGACACCTTTGAGACCTCCATCTTGCCCTTTGAAGATTGCTGCACCGTCTTCACACCAAAGCGTCCGAAGACCAAGCCAAAGCTATCACAAGTGGAAAAGGCCGAGGAGAAGCTTGACATCGAGGCCTTGATTGAAGACGCAATCGCAAATATCGAATACATCTCGGTGTGAGCATGAAAGAGTACGATATCTTATGCGCCAGAATTGACCAGCTTTTGGAGCGGGAGCCCCATGTCTATGTCGCCATAGACGGACACGCGGCATCGGGGAAAACAAGCCTTGGGGCATATCTCAAAAAGCGCTATGATTGCAACACAATTCACATGGATCACTTCTTTCTCCGCCCGGAGCAGCGGACAGCAGAACGTCTCACAGAGCCCGGCGGAAATGTGGACTATGTGCGCTTCAAAAAGGAAGTCCAAACACAACTGCTTAGAGGAGAAACTTTTGCCTATCGCTCATGGAATTGCCAGACAGGAGCGTTTGGAGATAAAGTTGACATAAGACCGAATCGCCTGAACATCATAGAGGGTGTATACAGCCTACATTCCACTCTGGCAGAAATCTATCACATCAAAGTGTTCCTGACAGTCTCATCAAAGGAGCAACTATGCCGCATAGAAGCCCGGGATGGGGAGACACTGTTAGAGCGCTTTCAGTCCGAATGGCTCCCCATGGAGCGGTGCTATTTTGAGGCCTTCGGTATAGCGCAAACTTGCGATTTCATCTTTGGAGAGGAACACACACCATGACATACAGCGCAGAAATCATCGCCGTCGGCACCGAGCTTTTGCTGGGGAATGTGGTGAACACCAATGCCCGTGACTTGTCTGAGGGGTTATCTACACTTGGCATCAATATCTTCTATCATACAGTCGTAGGCGATAACCCGGAGCGGCTCAAACGAGCGGTTGAGATTGCAAAGGGAAGAGCGGATATCATTATCACCACAGGCGGCCTAGGCCCCACCTATGATGATTTGACGAAGGAGACCCTAGCGGATTGCTTCAACAAAGCCCTGATTTACGATGAGAAAATCGGCGGGGAGATCCGTGCCTACTTTGAAAGCCGTGTACCGGGTGTCTGTATGCCGGAAAACAATATGCGGCAAGCCCATTTGCCGGAGGGATCCGTGGTGCTCCGAAACAATTGCGGCACAGCCCCCGGTTGTGCGTTTTTCGCGGAAGACAAACACGTTATCATGCTCCCCGGTCCCCCCAGAGAGTGCCGGTCTATGTTTGAAACCTGTGCCGTGCCATACTTAAAAGCCCTCAGTGACGCGGAGATTGTCTCTCAAAACATCCACATCTTCGGATTAGGGGAGAGTGCGGTAGAGGATAAGCTCAAAGACCTCATGCAAAACCTGCAAAACCCAAGTCTCGCACCCTATGCCAAGACAGGGGAGGTCATGCTCCGTCTTACAGCAAAAGCCCAAAATGAGAAAGAAGCGAGAGTACTCATGGCACCGGTGCTTGCAGAGGTGCAAACAGCTCTCGGTGATGTGATCTACGGTATTGATGTAGATAGCTTAGAAGCCCGTGTCATATCACTCCTGATCGAGCAAGGCAAAACCATCGCCACAGCGGAGTCTTGTACTGCTGGACTGCTCTCCAGTCACTTAACCCGGATTCCCGGTGCGTCCGTAGCTTTTCTCGGCGGGATATCCGCCTATGCCAATGAGGTGAAGACAAGTCTCTTAGGCGTTCCGGCGGAGCTGATTGAAGCGGAGGGTGCCGTTAGCGATTCAGTTGCCAGAGCCATGGCAAAAGGTGCCCGCGCCTGCATCGGGGCAGACTTGGGCATCGGCATCACCGGCATTGCAGGCCCCGGCGGCGGGACAGAGGCGAAGCCTGTAGGTACCGTCTTCGTAGCCTTAGAGACAGCAGACGGTACCTATGTCCGTGCTCTGCGCCTTGGTTCAGACCGTGCCCGTGTCCGCATTATGGCAGTCCACCACGCCCTCGACATGACACGCCGCTATCTGACAGGGCTGCCAGTCGAGCGGATTGAGGTGTAACTTATGCGCCTAACAAGAGACTTTTTTGAACGAGACACCCTAGAGGTGGCAAGAGACCTTTTAGGCAAACGTCTCATTCGGCAGACAGACGACGGAAAGATCACATCCGGTATCATCGTCGAGACGGAGGCCTATTGCGGGCGTTTTGATGAGGCCTGTCACAGTTACAAAGGAAAGACCGAGCGCACCGCGGTCATGTTTGGTCCCAAGGGACACGCATACATTTATCTGATTTACGGCATGTATCACTGTCTCAACCTAACCAGCGGCAAAGAAGGCGAGCCGGAATGTGTCCTAATCCGCGCTCTGGAACCTGTAGAGGGCCTACACCACATGCATGAACGCCGCGGCACAGACAAACATAAAAATCTTTGCTCCGGCCCCGGCAAGCTTGCCATGGCGCTGGATACACCAAAAACCCTAAGCGGGATTGACCTCTGCACAGGAGAGACACTTTATCTGGAAAAGGGGCTAGAAAACCCCGAAGTTACCACATCCACCCGGATCAACATCGGATACGCAGGGGAGGCGGTCGATTATCCTTGGCGGTTTACCATCACAGACAGTCCCTATGTATCAGTGAAACCGAAAGTGTGATATACTATAGATCTCTATCATTCTGATAAAAAAGAAAGGTTGGTCACCATGTTAAATTTCGATTTTTACGCTCCGACACGCATTGTATTTGGGAAAGACACAGAGAAAGAAATTGGGGAATTGCTCAAACCCCATGCAAAGAAAGTACTGATACACTACGGCGGGGGGAGCATTAAGCGAAGCGGTCTTTATGACACTGTGACGGCTTCCCTAAAGGAAAGCGGCGTAGAATTTGTAGAGCTTGGCGGCGTAAAGCCGAATCCCCGGCTTTCTTTGGTACACGAGGGAATTAACTTGTGTAAAAAAGAGGGTGTTGATCTCATTCTATCCGTTGGCGGCGGCAGCGTGATTGATTCCGCAAAAGCAATCGCCATGGGCGTCTATTACGATGGTGACATTTGGGATCTCTACGAAGAGGCGCAGCCTATCGAACAAGCTTTGCCCATTGCTGTAATCCTCACCATCCCAGCGGCGGGCAGTGAAGCCAGTGAGGGAACTGTTATCTCCAATGAAGCCCTTGACCTGAAACGGCCTTATGGAAGCAATCTGTTAAGGCCTTTACTTAGTGTTGTAAATCCGGAGCTGTTTTTCACACTTCCAAAAGAACAACTTGGCTACGGTGTCGCAGATATGATGTCTCACATCTTTGAGCGTTACTTCACCAACACCACTCATACCGATCTGACAGACGGCCTCTGCGAATCCACCTTGAAAACCTTGATGAAGAATGCCCTGCTGGCAAAAGAGAATATGACTGACTACAACGCCTGGAGTGAACTCGGCTTTGCGGGGACCGTCGCTCACAACAGCCTCTTAGGCATGGGGCGTGAGCAAGATTGGGGCTGTCACGATATGGAGCATGAGCTCTCCGCCATCTACGACGTCCCTCACGGTGCCGGACTTGCCGTCGTGACACCGGGTTGGATGCAGTATGTCTACAAAGAAAATATCAACATGTTCGTGCAGTTTGCGGTAAATGTCATGGGCGTTGAGGGTAGCTACCGCGACCCGGATGCCATTGTACAGGAAGGAATTAGACGCCTAAAAGAGTTCTTCGCAAAGCTGGGCTTGCCAGCCACATTGCGAGATCTCGGAATCGATGAAGATCGCCTAGAAGAGATGGCAAAGAAAGCCACAAAGGAGGCATTCGGCAAAGAATCGCCCCTCGGCGGCTTCAAAAAGCTATATTGGCAGGATGTACTAGCAATCTACAAGTTAGTAAAGTAGGGGCGACCGCCCTCGATAGCCCGGATCTTGACTTTAAATAGTTTAAAAAGAAGCAGGTCACTGATGAGACAGTGACCTGCTTCTTCTATTTACGGAGCTTTAATGAAATATCTCGCTTTGCTGCCATCTCCTCAAACAAGTGCGCGGCAACTTTGGCCTTTTCTTTCAGAGATAGTTCCGGCAGAGCTTCGACAGCAATCTGTTCCATTACCGTATGCACGTCTTCTAGCTCTAAGAGGTTTACAGCAGTGCAGAAAAAGCTCTTTCTGCGACCATCGTCATAGTGTTCGAGTAGGCTTTCTAAAATTCTGATTTTCTTATTCAGCTCAGCCTGATACGCCTCCATGCCGACTTCTGTTGCCTTATCCATATCCTTGAACTGATTCTTATGGGAGATAAAGGAATCCGTCAAGTCAGCGCCCTCATATTTTTTACAGGGATATTCCTCACACAAGAAGCAATACGCCACGCCATGCCGCTCACAACACCCGAGTATGCTGCAACCGCAATGCTGCTCTGTGAAGCCCTCTCCTCCGCAGCCGGGACATCGGGAAGGGCCATTGGTGTAATACCGGGGACAGAGACCGCAATTGAGGCCGCAGGCTGAAAACTGGGGATATTCTCGAAGCTTATATTTCATGTTATCACGACCTCACTTCTCTTGGCATGCCTCACAAAAGTAAATGCTTCCACCCATATAGGATTCTTTCTTGACTGCCCCACCGCAATTTGGACAGATCATCAACTTGTTGTTTTTACCCAGTTTGGTTTGATAGCCTCCGATCGCGCCAAACAAATCCCGCTCAGTATCACGACCACCAGTATCGGTCATTTCCATAAGCGTAGATTTTAAGCTGTCAAACAATGCCTGACGCTGTCCTTCTGACAAGGTGTTTATCTTTTTCTTTGGGTGAATTTTTGCATTGAGCAGAATATCCTGTAGAACGCCGTTTCCAAGCCCGGGGATTCGTTGTTCAGTAGCCAAGAACGCCTTCGCACTCATTTTGAGGCTCTTTTCATCAAACAGTGTTTGGAAATATGGGTAATCAAATCCATCGGATAAAGGCGACACAGCTTCTTTGGCTGCTTTATAGTAAAAATCATCATCCATGTTGGTGTGAGACGGATAGGCAAAGAGCATTCCATACATCGCCACAGTTGCGGCTAACGCGGAACCATCGTCGAATGCAAGAAGCAGTTGATGTTTCGCCGGGTGCTTTTCATCGGCTTCATAATAGCGTAGATTCACACCATCGCCGAATTGCAAAGTCGCATCTTCCGCCGGCATTTCAATGCGTCCGCCATAGGAAAAAGCGGCCTCAATTGTGCGTCCGGATAAGAGTGTGTCGTATTCGGATGGTTCACCGAAGTACCAAGCGAATTTATGCGGCGATGCAGCTACGACAACTTCTTTGATCCGTTTTCCCTTTACAGTCTGATCCAGTTGTCTGGATATCACAATAGCTTCCGGTATTTCAAGCATGTTAGAGCACTCCTTTTATTGTTTCTTTGAATCATATCACACAAAAAGGTGAAAAAGGGCTGTCGTGTTTACAAAATTAACGCCTATCCAGCCAAGCCCTACGTGAGAGCGTATAGACTCCCGTCTTCGTTTGCAAAAACCCAATCCGCTGCATCAGATCGATGGGAAGCTCTTTTACTACCACACAAGATTCTACCTCTTCCTGTGCAAAGAGGGCATTCAAGACCAGAGACACGGCGAAGGTATCAATCCCCTTACCCTTTGCATGAGGCAAGATATCCAGATCAAGCTCTCCGGCACGATACCAGATGTGTCCGCAGAAACCGTGGTCATCAGCGTAGATGGAGAAATCCGTGATGCCCGCATCCGTAAGGGAAGCGATATACTGCGCCGGATCGTCAAACAACTTGCGAAGTCCTCTGACGTCTCGCTCACCTGTTTCTCGTACGGTGATTCGTCCTGTGTGGAAGGCCGAGAGTACCTTGTGGAGATCAGCATCCTCTGTTTCATCTCGTAGTTCACCGAGGAGCTTCAGGTCTTCCTTAGAAAATAAGAGTTTTTCAAACATGTCCGGACGGCACTGATAGGTTGTAAGGAAGGCCTGCTTTCGCCGCCATTTCTCGATTTCCTTATGATCCCCCATGCGAAGAACCTCCGGCACCTCTTGCCCTTCCCAGACATCCGGGCGGGAGTAGTGGGGGTGTTCCAAAAGCCCAGCCCAATGGCTCTCATTCATAAAGCAACTTTCATCTGCAAGCACACCAGGTACTAGGCGGCAGACTGCATCGGCAAGCGCCATGGCGGGGATTTCGCCCCCGGTTAAAACAAAGTCACCCAGAGAGATTTCTTCATCCACACAAGTGTCAATAAACCGCTGATCCACACCCTCATAGTGTCCGCAGACCAGAATCAACTGGTCATAGTCTCGGGATAGCCGAATGGCGTCTGTCTGTGTAAATACACGCCCTCTCGGTGAGAAATAAATTGTCCGCGTAGAGCCTGTTTCCAGAGCGCGGGCATGTTCCCAAGCGCTATGCAGAGGCTGGGCGGTCATGACGCACCCACGCCCGCCGCCATAGGGATAGTCATCTACCTGATTTTGTCGATTGGTCGTGAAATCCCGAATCTGATGGGTGCGGATGGTGAGCAGTCCCTTATCAGCGGCACGTCCGATGATGCTCTTCCCTAGGGGCGCGTCAAACATCTCGGGAAAGAGGGTGAGAATGTCGATGGTCATCCCTATAGACCCTCAATCAACCGCACACGGATGAAGCCCTCAATCAGATTTTTCTCCAACATAAAGGCGGGCACATCCGGGATTAGACGCTCCGTGCCATCTTCTGAGATCACCACATATACATCCCCGCCCGGACGAAGGAGGATTTCTTTGAGTATCCCGATATTTGTCCCATCCTCGTCCACAACAGGAAAGCCTAAGATATCTTGGATAAAGAAATCCCCGGTTGGAAGCTCTACGTCCTCACGGTTGATATAAACCAGCTTATTTTTAAGGGAAATTGCCGCCTCAATGGTAGAGACACCCTCTAATTTCGCGATTAAAAAATTCTTGTGTACACGAGCGGACAAAAGCGTCACAGGTGCGCCGTCAATGTACAGAGTTTCGAACTCTTGCAAAAACTCCGGCGAATCAGCCCAAGGCATGATCCGCACCTCGCCTCTCACGCCATGGGTGTTTACAATCTTTCCGGCTTCTAAATAGTCTTTTTTCATAGATATCTCCATAGAAAGAGAGACAGGCAAAAACATGCCTGCCTCCTAGTCTTTTAGTCCACAATGTCAACAGAAATCCGCTTGCCCTGTCTTTGGGCGACAGATTTCATCAGAGAACGAATCTCCTTGGCGATCCGGCCTTGGCGACCGATGACTTTACCCATGTCTGACTGATTGACCCGGAGCTCAAACGTGATTTCGCCGCCGTTGTCGATCTCCGTCACCTGTACGTCTTCAGGCTTGTCCACCAAGTTTTGCGCGATATAAATGAGGAGTTCTTTCATCACTCACGTCCTCCTTATAGTGCGCCGGCTTTTTTCAGCAATGCGCGGACTGTCTCAGTCGGCTGTGCGCCGTTTTTGATCCACTCTTGTACCCGGTCAATTTTCACA